>Ga0172369_10001037_pt1 | contig 40926 bp, 41 predicted proteins | sample LakKiv25m_FD_114539 | JGI IMG/M metagenome (GOLD analysis project Ga0172369, IMG submission 114539) | Freshwater microbial communities from Kabuno Bay, South-Kivu, Congo - kab_022012_11.25m | ecosystem: Environmental > Aquatic > Freshwater > Lake | place: Democratic Republic of the Congo... | reverse complement strand
GCGCGCCATGCAGTTTCAAGTTCTTCATGCGCCTCGAAATATTTGCCTTCATTGAAAAGCAGGATTCCTTCGCGGGCGTTTGGATGAAGTTTGCCTTCGCAATCTGAGATCATCGCGGCAGTATAACATGAATGAAGTTCAAGTTTCCGGGTGGTAAAATTTCAATACTTATGAAAAGAAAAGGCTGGATTCTGTTTTTTTCGCTCCTGGCTTTGGCGGCACTGGCGATGTTGGCTTCCAGTTTACACAACGTTCATTTCGAACCGGGCCGGCCAATGGCAAGCATAAAAATCTCTGACCTTGGTATTCTTGCTCCGCTCACTGATGGAAAAAGCGTTAATACGCCTCTTTGGAAAATAATATTGTTATGGACGCTTTTCCTTCTTGTCACCATTTTGTTTTTCTATTTGCTTCCGCCCGAAGTTCGCAAACGCGTGCTGATGCAAGCAATCCGTTTTGGGCTCACAGTATTTGCCATTCTCTTTGCTCTCAAAAATCGAATCATTGAATTGCCGAACCTGAATTCCGGCCAACCGGCTGAAGGTAATTCTCCGTTGATTGGCGGACCTTCAAATGCGGATGTGCCGGTTTTTCAGCCGCCAACGTTGACGCCCTGGATGGTTTACCTCATCAGCCTCGGTGTGACTCTTGCGCTTCTAGTCCTGACCTGGGCCGCGTACCGTTTTTGGACTCATTTCCGCGCTCGACAAATTTCCCCGCTCGATGCGATTGCCGGGGTTGCCCGAACATCCCTCGATGATTTGGCCGCCGGACATGATTGGGGTGATGTCATCATCGAATCTTATGTGCACATGAGCGAAGCCGTCAGCACTCGGCGCGGACTGGCGCGCACCGAAGCCATGACGCCGCGCGAGTTTGCTGCACGGCTTGAACGCGCCGGTCTGCCCGCGAATGCCGTCTCGCGTCTGACGCGTTTATTCGAGTCTGTGCGTTATAGCGCGCATCACTCCAGCCAGGCGGATGTCAACGAAGCGGTGGCTTGTCTCAATTCGATTTTGCAGGCTTGTGGAGCTACGCAATGAAACGCGTTTGGCTGGCGATCGGTGCCGTCATCCTTTTGTTGATTATGGCTTTCTTTTTGCGTAACGCAATTTATCAGACAGTCATTATTCCATTGGCATATTTATTGTGGCTGGGGAGGTTTTATTATTCGGCAGTCCCGCAAATTATTTTGTGGGGATCACTGCTTGTGATCCTGCTTATGATCGTTTTGTCCAATCTGATCCCAGATGCTCCCTCAACGCCGACGGAAGAGCCGCAACATAAACTCGCAAAGGGACAAGTTGAGACTCTGGCTGGTTGGCTGGTCAAGGCAGATAAAGGAACTTATTTCAAATGGCAGATCGCCAACAGACTGGGCCATATCGGGCTGGGGCTGAGAGAAACGTCAGAACGGCGCGGCCGCTTTCAGTCCGCGAATGAGGCGGTGGAAAAATATCTGGAGGCTGGCGTTAACACATCCTTTGTGGATTATCCGAATCAAAAATCCGTTCCAACGCCGTTGGATGTGAATCCAAAAGAAGTTGTGGATTATCTTGAATCGCAATTGGAGATGAGTCGTGGCAGACATCCGTGAAGTTTCGGAGTTGAGTAAAAAAGTTATTGTGGAAGTTGAGCGTGCTGTGATCGGCAAACGCGATCTGCTGGAGAAGGTGATGTGCGCCGCGCTGGCGGGCGGACATGTGTTGTTCGAGGATTTTCCGGGACTCGGCAAGACGTTGATCGCGCGCAGTTTTTCAACGGCTCTTGGCCTGGACTTCAAGCGGATTCAATTTACTCCCGATCTTTTGCCCGGTGACATCACTGGCGGTTATATTTTCAACCGTACCAAGAATAAATTTGAATTACGCAAGGGGCCGGTGTTCACGAATGTTTTGCTGGCTGATGAGATCAACCGCGCTTCACCGAAAACGCAATCTGCTTTGCTCGAAGCCATGCAGGAGGGGCAGGTGACTCTCGAAGGCGAGACGCTGCCTTTGCCTGAACCGTTCATCGTGCTCGCGACTCAAAACCCGATTGAATACGAAGGGACGTTTCCACTGCCCGAAGCACAACTGGATCGCTTCATGGTGAAGCTGACGGTCGGTTATCCAAACCTGGATGAAGAGAAGGAAATCCTGCGCCGCCGCCGTGAACGCCAGCAGGATGAAGTCGCGCTGATGCAGGTGATGAAGCCCAAGCAGTTATCTGCTCTGCGCGCTTCAGTCGAAACGGTGCATGTCGATGCAGACATTGAAAGTTATATTGCGGCACTCGTCCATGCCACGCGGCAGGACCGGCGCGTCTCGGTCGGTTCGTCGCCGCGCGGATCGCTGGCATTTTTGAAGTTGGCGCGCGCCAACGCTGCGCTCGAAGGCCGCGATTATGTTATTCCCGATGATGTCAAACGTTATGCCGTGCCTGTCTTAAGTCATCGTCTGATTTTGCAGCCCGAATACTGGATGTCGAAATCTGTCACAACGGATATTGTTGATGATGTGCTGGAAAAGACTCCCGTGCCGGTAATTGCGCCCTCGCCCCAACCCCTCTCCCAAACTTGGGAGAGGGGCAAGGGGTGAGGGGAGCTTTTATGTCCCGCGCCTTTTTTCTCAGCCTCCTCATCTTTGTCCTCCTGCTCGCCGGTCTGACGGCCTTGCGCGGCGCGTTGTTGGCGTTGGCAATCCCGCTTTTGCTTTATCTTTTTTACGGACTCTTCTTCGGCCCTGATAAAGTCCAACTCGAAGTGCATCGCACGTTAAGCGCGGAACGCGTCTCGCCGCAAACGCCGGTGTTGGTGACTGTGTCTGTCGTCAATCGCGGCGACTCGCTTGAGTCGCTGGTTCTTGATGATGTTTTATCTCCGGCATTGTCCGTTGAAAATGGAAGCAATCATCATTTGATCTCTCTCGGCAAAAACAAAACTTTTACTTTTGAATATATCCTGCGCGGACCACGCGGCGGTTACGCGTTGGATACTGTCCGCGTAGGAGCCAGCGACCACCTTGGTTTGTTGCGCAACACCCAGTCGATTCACACTTTTGGTCAGTTGTTTGTTTTTCCGCGGGTGACGCGTCTAAAGCAGATTCAGATCCGTCCACGGCGGACGCGTGTATACGCGGGAAACATCCCAGCGCGCGTCGGCGGTTCGGGAGTGGAATTTTTCGGCGTGCGAAATTATCAGCAAGGAGATTCGCCGCGCGCCATCAATTGGCACATCAGCGCGCGGCATGAAGAACTTTATTCAAATGAATTTCAACAGGAACGCGTGGCGGATGTTGGCATTATCCTGGATGGACGGCAGCGTTCCAATATTTACGCAGGCGGACATTCGCTCTTTGAGCATTCGGTCATCGCCGCGGCCGCGCTGGCTGATTCCTTTCTGGCGCAAGGCAATCGCGTTGGCTTATTGGTCTACGGCCAATATTTGCAGTGGACGTGGCCGGGTTATGGCAAACTTCAGCGTGAAAAAATTCTGCATTCGTTGTCTCACGCCGCGCCTGGAAGCAGTCAGGTCTTCGATGGGTTGCAATATCTTCCAACGCGCATGTTCCCGTCCGAATCACAGATCGTACTGGTCAGCCCGTTGATGGATGATGATTATTTGACTCTCGTCCGGTTGCGTGCGCGCGGCTATCAGGTGATGGCCGTGAGTCCGGACCCGGTGGCGTTCGAGGAAAGTTTTTTGCCGCGCCAGCCTGAGGTCCGGTTGGCCGCGCGAGTTGTCCGCATCGAGCGCGAATTGATGTTGAAAAAAATCCAGCGAGCGGGCGTGCAACTCATCGAGTGGAATGTCGCCCAGCCGTTTGATCAAGCCACGCGGCGCGCATTTGGTCAGCGCATTCAAGGGAGCAGGCTGTGACTCTTTTCGCGCTTTTATTCAGCATCGTGATGGGCAGCGGTTCGCTGGCCTGGGGTTTTGCACAAGCAGGCCTGCCGCAATTTGCGCGCTGGATCATTTTGTTCGGCGCGTTGTGGCTCTTCGCGGTGTGGCAACGCTGGCGTTGGTTTGCCTACGTCGGATTGATCTTCAATTTTATTGTGGCGGCACTTGGTTTATGGTTGTTGAACTTTTCGCCGGGCTGGATGTTTGCGGGCGCTATCGGCGGATTGCTGGCCTGGGACTTGACCGATTTCTCATATCGCCTGCGCTTCGCCACGGACGAGGAGCGACGCGGCTTCGAGACGCGTCATCTCGTCCGCATCTCTTTCCTCGCCATTCTTGGCTTTGGACTGACCAGCATCGCGATGATCATTAAATGGCAATTCAATTTTGATTGGGCTTTGCTGCTGGCAATCGTCGCGTCATTCGGGATTTTGCAGTTGATTATCTGGTTGCGCAAGCGTAGTTAATTACTCAAACCAGCTTCGATTAAAGATTCAACGCAAAGTTGCCAGGCCGCAAAAAAACAAAAAACTTGGCGCCTTGGCGTCGACGTTTTTCGATAAAACCCAGCGACAATTTTTCTGCGATTCGATTCGCTAGAGTTGATTTTCCCGAACTGGTCGCACCGATGACAACCATGCGTTTGTAGGGAAATGATTCCATTGGGCGGGGATTATAATTCGTGAGAAGTGAAAAGAAAACTTCGTCCTGAGCGAAGCGAAGTCGAAGGGCAGATGATGTGAAAGAAAATTCGTTTCGACTTCGACTAAAACCTCCGCTCAGCGCGAGCAAAGAGGAAAAAATGTTTGATCTCCCCGATGATGAAATTCTCCCGCTCTCGAAAGAACACGTTTTCTGGACGTGGTCGGCACAGGCCAAAGTCAATCCCATTCCCGTGAAACGCGCCAAGGGTGTGTACTTTTGGGATGTGGACGACAAACGTTATCTCGATTTCAATTCGATGACGATGTGCGTTAACATCGGTCACGGCGACGAACGCGTGATCGAAGCCATGGTCGAGCAGGCGCGCACGCTTCCGTACACTGCGCCGAGCATGACCAACAAGGTCCGTGCGCTGGCGAGCAAAATGGTGGCCGAAGTTTCACCCGGCGGAAAATTGACTAAAGTATTGTTCACGCTGGGCGGCGCGGACGCCAACGAGAATGCCATCAAATTGGCGCGTGGTTATACGGGTCGCTACAAAATTTTGACGCGCTATCGTTCCTATCACGGCGCGACGGCGGGTGCCATGGCCGCCACGGGCGATCCGCGACGCGTCGCCTGGGAGCCGATGCTGATGCCGGGCGTCGTTCATTTCCTGGATCCGTACCGTTACCGCTCGACCTTTCATCGATCCAACCCGAATATTTTGGAAGAAGACTTCACGCGCGATTATTTGAATCATCTCGAAGAGATCATTCAATACGAAGGGCCTGAGACGATTGCCGCGGTCCTGATGGAATCTGTCACTGGCACGAACGGCATCATCATCCCGCCGGACGGATATATGCAGGGCGTGCGCGCCTTGTGCGACAAGTATGGTATTGTCATGATCGCCGACGAAGTGATGAGCGGATTTGGCCGCACGGGGAAATGGTTCGCTGTGGATCATTGGAATGTCGTGCCGGATATTATGACGATGGCAAAAGGGCTGACGTCCGCGTATGCGCCGCTCGGTGCGGTCGCGATGAAGCCGGCGATTGCGGCTCGTTTTGACGATACCGCCTACAAAGCCGGGCTGACATATACATCGCATCCAATTTCATTGGCGGCGGCGATTGCGAATATCACTGTTATCAGGGAAGATAAAATCGTCGAGCACGCGGCCGCCATGGGTCCGGTACTGAAGCGCATGTTGACTGACTTGGGCGAGTCGCATCCATCCGTCGGCGATGTCCGCTCGATCGGGTTGTTCGGCATCGTTGAGCTGGTCAAGGATCGCGAGACGAAAGAACCGATGGCGCCGTGGAATTCGTCCAGCCCGGAGATGACCGCCTTCAAGAAATATTGTTTTGATCACGGATTGTTTTTGGATGTGCATTGGCACACGGCGTTGATCATCCCGCCGTTGATCATTTCGGAAGAGCAACTGGCCGAAGGATTCAAGATTTTGGATAAGGCGCTGGAAATTACGGATAAAGCGGTGAAGTAAATGAACTACCCCCGCCGCAAGCGGAAGGGGTAGTTCATTTACTTATTTTGCACGAAGCCAGCCAACGGTTTGCGTTCGCGAAGCATGGCGCTGGGGTGGGTGTGGACTCTGCTTGGGAGCAAAAAAAACGAAGCCAGAAAAATGCTTGAAAAGCCGCACCGTACCCCAGCGTCCAGTGCACGCTTTGTTGGGCGGCGTTTTGGGAATAACCATGATTGTATTTTAGTTTTATCGATTCTACGTAAATTATTCGTTTCTGCATTGCGGACAGTTTTTCGAATAGATTCCACTTGTTTAAAATAATTTAGCAATCCTGCGGGGTCACATCACTTTTTTCCAGCCTTTCGCTTCTTTCAAGAACGTGAGTTCCTTATGTTTTCCCTTAAGCACTATGGGACTGGCAAACAGAGCCATATAGCCACAAGTTAGACAGACGTAAAGATTAGAGGAATAGGAACCCATCTCTCGACCTACCTCCCCATAAAATATCAGTAACCCATCCTCACCCAAATTATCATCGTTATCCGTCATGTACACTTCGTTTGATTGACACATGGGACAAATACCATTTTTCATCGCTTTCTCCTTCTTGTTAGTCAGGTTATGACAGCCGCCCAACGGTTTGCGTTAGCGGCGGACGCGGGCGAGTGTAGAAATGATTCTAAACCAGAAAACTGCCCAAGTGTTGAATCCACTTTGAGAGGCCGCAGACTCCCCGCCGTCCGTTGCACGCTGTGTTGGGCAGTTTTCACTGGAAACGATTTTGCCAAGAATTTACCGATTGGGTCAGCAACAATGTTCAATGCCTTGTTGATCCAATATGAAGTGATACTGGATTTTTTGCGGTAACTATGTTCGTTATATTCCCAGCTAGATCAGATAAACATATTGCAAAACCGCCAGCCGTACCTGCTTGTATAAAAACGATTTGTTTCCCATCAGGCAGCCACGAATAATTCCCATAATAATAATGATTGAATGAATTTTTGTTATCTTGCTGGACCTTGATTAGCGGGGAGATGGTTAATGTATCGATCGGCATTAAAATGATCGAACTTTTTTGGGGATCGTAATACGAAAGGGTTTTACTATCTGGTGACCACTGGATGTTTGGTATGGACATTGGAGCTACAGAAAATTTTCCTGCGATATTTATTTTTTTAGAACCATCGATGCTTTCTAAATAAAGTTTGTTACGCCAATCATCGATTACTACTTGAAATTTATGGTCTGGCGAAACAATAGCGGACTGGTACGGTCCTAAGATCGGTATTGTTTCGCCGCTGGCTTGCATGGTATCAAGATTTATCCCTTTACCATCAATAAAAATTGTATTATTGTCATTACCCCAATCAGTTTGTTCGTAGCTGAAAACCCCGGGATTTTCCGTTAATTTGGTGAGGTGTGTTCCATCCAAGTTGATGACATAAGAATTGAACATTCCGCTGGGGGGGCTGGGGTTTTTGGAAATGATAACATTTTCAAAAAATAATATTTTGCTTCCATCCGGTGACCATACCACCTCACGCAAGGTTGGGTTTTTGTAAAGTAAAGTTATGCTCAAGTCTTCCAGGTTGATGACATACAGACCCGATTCGTCTTTATAGGTTCCCGTAAAAGCGAATTGCTTGCTGTTGGGAGACCAACCATAATAAGGAAGATCACCCATGGCATGTTGTTGGTTTGAACCGAAATTCTCTCCAATTAATGTTGATTCTGCGAATCGCTTTACTACGTTATGTGTTTCTAAATCAATCAAAATTACACCATAACCACCGGCATTTTTATCATCTATTTTCTTATACATGCTGCATGTCATATAATGCCCATCGGGAGAAAAGGCTATATTCCATGAGCAATTATCAACCATTGGGTTTTTGTTTTTCCCGTTGGTATCTATGGAATATAATGTCCATCCTTCTGAATATATTATCGTTCCATTCCCGCCGCCAATTGGAGTTGGCGTAACAGTTGGAGTAACAGTGGGGGTAAGAGTAGGCATAGATGTTAAGGTGCTGGTCGCCTGTAGAGTAGTGGCGCTTGTTAGAGTTGAAGTTTCAGTTGGTTTAGATTGCTGACAAGCAGGTAAAAGCATAATAATAAAGGTGCAAAAAAGTAAGCAGGTTTTCATGTTTTTACTCCATTCGTGTTCATGGTAACTGCCTAACGGTTTGTGTTACTGGCAGGTAGGAGGCGTAGACTCTGTTTGGGAACAGAAAAAATTTGAAGCCAGAAAATGCTTACTCACCGTGTCTTCTTAAGGGGAAGAGATTTGCGTTGTCGTACCTTCATTCAAGTACAAATCTCCATCCATTGTATCCAAAGTAAATGTGGTCGCGGACTGGCTGGTGGCAGCGCTAATTCGCGGTTCAGTGAATATTACACTAATCGCGCCATTCCCCATTGGGTTGTAAATCACAGTGCCACCCTCAAACTCACGTTGGAATGCTCCATCAGATCGTTTGAACATTGCCGCAAAGGGCTTCCCCAATGTTTTGTCCCAGAATGGATACCAATTGTGAAGATGGTCTTCGGTAGGCAGGTCATCCGGACCTGCGAATAGGGCGTACCCATTGGAGTGAGTGAGAGCAAGCGTCGTGGTTGCCCTCATGCGGTTGAGATCATTTCGTGAATTTACATACCAGGTTTCCAATGCGTTGATGTGAGGCTGTCGGAGGTTTGCTTCGGCCCACAACAGTGTATCAGAAGTTTTCTGCCACTCCTGAGGAGTAAGGGGTGTCAGGCAGACTGGCCGTTGGGGATACCAAAAACAATCCTCCATATAAAGACCATTCACGTAAGCTGCTGAATTAGGCGCTGTGCGCCAATTGGTATTTACAATAATCAGCTTATCCTCCCCGATAGCGCTTCTAATTTCCTTCACTAGGCTAATGCGATCGGGATCGGTATCATCCCACCAATCAAGCATGATCCCGTCAAAATCGCCGGTGTCAATAAGAGCTTTGGCTTGAGCAACAACTTGAGTTCTAAACGATGGATTATGCGTGTCAAGTAAGTAGACGCCATACTCCGACGGACCACCGATGCGATTTCCATTTGCATCATGTGCCCACCAGGGACTATCTTGTGGAAGCCAATCTGGCTGCGCGTCCCGATATTGTAGCGCCGCAAGCAATATAAGATTAGGGTTATAGTCAAGCATGGTTTTTCGCGCCAATTGTGCAACCAAAAGACTTTCTGGTGTAAAGGATGTTCCCAATCCTGTGTATTTATTGTCCCATTTCAACCCAAGTTGCTCTGCAACATACCAGACTAGGTCGTGGCGAGCCACTGTCTTTATCGGAAGTTCGTTGGGTAAATTATCCGCCTCGCTCCATGCTTGAAAGACTGAGGGAAACGAGCGATCGGCAATCCGTTGGGCGATGGGCTTGGGCGTGGGTGTTGGCGTAAATGTCGGTTTCGCGGTTGGCATCGTTGTAGTTGGTGCTCGTACCGTTTCTGTTGCAAATACTACCTGTGGTTGTGGTGTAACAATCGGCGCACAGGAAAAGAAGACAATAGCGACAAGCAAAATTGCAATGATGTTTTTGATTTTCATCGATACCTTATTATGTAAAGAACTGCCCAACGGTTGGCGTTAGCCGCAAGTGGGTGGGACGAGATTCAGCTTGGGATGAGTATAAACTCGAAGCCAGAAAAAAGCTCGAAAGTCGCACAGATTCCCTCTTGTCGGCTGCACGCTTTGTTGGGCTTCGTCAAACTTTCAAGACTTGCCCGTTTTTAAAATTGATTTCCATGTACTCCAATTATTGTAGATTCAAATAAGAACTTAGTTTTTTCTTAGAACAAATGACATCCCCATTATTATGAAAAGTCATAGATAACTGTAAATAATCTATTCCTCCCTGATGCTTGCTTTTGCTTCCAACAGATTCATTTTCCATAAGATGTTTTAGTATACTTCTATCAATAACAATATATTTCCATTCTTGACCAATTCTGGTTACAAATACAAAATACAATTTTGGGGTTTGTGAATCTGTAATCTGATTCAGCCTTACCGAAAATTGACAACTATGAGATTTCTTTTGAGTTTTTCCTAAAGATGTTTTTACTTGAAATCTCCACATTGCTCCGCTAACATCATTTACTACAAATATATCATCCCCTGTATCAATTTCTGGCATTGCCACATTGTACCCAAGCAAAGCCATTTCAGACATAACAGCCATCTGCCCTGCTTTTCCAATGAAATGAGTTTGTCCCATGATGGTAAATTCCTTAATGAGTTTGATATTTACGGGATTTTTAATTTTCTTCCCGTTAGGATAGCCATTCGGATAAACTCTAAGATTGTCACTTCGCCAGATACTTGTTGAAATATCTAATTCTTGCTCTCTTGTATACATTGTAGCCCTTCTACCGAAGAGCCATTAATAATTTTTCTCCGAGTAGAGAAAGAAGCCCAACTATGTGTTATACGGAATGACTCTTTCTAACTCCCCAATTTGGGGTGTTATACAGAATGATTCTGTATAACAGCTTATAGACAGAATATCATTCCTTCATCTTCACGAAAAACAGCGTCGAGCCATTCAATTCCTGCGGCTTGATCTCGAACGAATCTTTCAGGCTTCGCACCAGGCGCGAGAGTTGTTTCTGTCCGTAGGTGCGCGGGTCGAAGCCCGGGTCGAGTTGGATTAGGGCATTGCCCAAACTTGCCAGTGAAGCCCAGCCATCTTCCTGGACAGCCATCTCGAAGGCCTGACTAAGCAGCGGCATCGGGTCGGGTTCTTCTCTTCCGTCCTTCTTCCTGCCCATCTTGTTGGCCGGGACGCGTTTGTGTTGAGCGGCCTTTTTCTCGGCCACCAGATTCTCGGTGTAGACAAATACGTCGCAGGCATTGACGAAAGGCTTGGGTGTTTTCTTCTCCCCGATTCCCATTACAAAGATGCCGGTCTCGCGGATGCGGGTGGCGAGGCGCGTGTAATCGCTGTCGGATGAGACGAGACAAAATCCCTCCACCACGCCCGAGTGCAGGATGTCCATTGCATCGATGATCATGGCGCTGTCGGTGGCGTTCTTGCCGATGGTGTAACGGAATTGCTGGATGGGCTGGAAGGCGTGGAAGTTGAGCGTCTCTTTCCAGGAATTCATATTGGCCGTTGTCCAATCGCCATAGATGCGGCGGACGGTGACCTGTCCGTAGCGGGCGGCCTCCACCAGCATTTGTGGAAGCAAGGCGGATTGGGCGTTGTCGCCATCAATCAACATGGCGATTTTGTGACGCGGTAGGTTTGTGAGTTGATCGTCTGTCATACTTTGATTATACTGTGCTCAGGAGACAAAATAAACATGGAAATTGACCCCGTTTGCAAAATGGAAGTAGATCCCGCCACCGCCGAGTGGAAAGCCGAATATAAAGGCACGACTTATTATTTCTGCGCGCCCGGTTGTCAGCGCTCGTTCGAGAACAATCCCGAAAAATATCTGGCTGACGCACAGACCAGCAAGGAGGATATGGCATAATTTTGCCATAACGCGAAGGTGCAAAGAAAAGAAAAATATTCTTCTGAAGTCTATATCTAATTGGCGGGGAGTTTCTTTACCAAATCTTTATAATCGCTTGCATTCCGCTTTATCTCCTCCCGTTACACTGATTGCATAGTTCATTCAAAAGGAGATAATATGAATAACATACTGAAAGTTGCTTTGATTGTCCTCGCAGTCCTGGTAATCGCGGGTGGGCTGTTCTTTGCCGGTCAGGTTTATGGAAGTTGGCAAAACGGTTCACAATATGGCTTTTGGGGAATGCCGATGATGGGAGGATATAGTGGCAGGCAGGTAGGTTATGCACGCGGCCCAATGACACTTGCACCAGGTGCAAGTGCAGGTGTGAATGGCGGTGGTCGTGGTTATGGCGGGATGATGGGCGGCGGATATAACAACGTTGCCAATGTCCAACCGTTGACTGTGGAAGAAGCTAAACAATCTGCACAAAAATACGTAGACTCTCTTGGCCTTAATGATCTCAGCTTGGGCGAGGTGATGATCTTCGACAATAATGCTTATGTGGTCGTGAAAGAAACCAGCACCGGCATGGGCGCTTTTGAATTGCTGGTTGACCCGACTACAAAGGTCGCGTATCCTGAACACGGCCCGAACATGATGTGGAATCTCAAATACGGCGGAATCAATCATGGTGGGATGACACTTGCACCTGGCGCAAGTGCAGGTGTGGGTGGGCGCGGTGGCATGATGGGTGGATACGGACAGAATTTCACTAATGCTACGCCCTCAAATGTCACGACTGACATGTCAGTGACTCAGGATCAGGCCATCAAAAACGCGCAGACTTATCTCGACCAGTATTTGCCCGGCGACACTGCCGCCACGGATCCGGTCAAGTTTTATGGATATTACACACTTGATTTTTCAAAGGATGGCAAGGTGGTCGGTATGTTGAGTGTCAATGGATACAATGGCGAAGTTTTTCTTCACACCTGGCATGGAACGTTTGTTGAAGAAGCCAGATAATTTGCCAATCGGTTGGAGCCGCCTAAAAGCGGCTCCATTTTTTACGGGTACAATCTGAATATGTCCAACGCTAAAATCCTTGTTATTGATGACGAACCCAGCATCGTAAACCTGGTCACGGCCTATCTCAAACCGGAAGGTTACGAGGTCTTTACCGCCACCGATGGCCCATCCGGACTCAAGGCGATGCGCGCCTTCAAGCCCGACCTGGTGATCCTCGACATCATGCTGCCCGGCATGGACGGTTTGGAATTGCTTTCGCGCCTGCGGCGCGAATCGGAAGTGTATGTGATTTTGCTGACAGCCAAAACCGAAGAGACGGATAAGATCGTCGGTTTGTCGGTGGGGGCGGACGATTACGTGACCAAGCCATTTAGTCCACGCGAGTTAACGGCCAGGGTTAAAGCCGCGCTGAGACGCCTTCAAACGGGAGCCGCTTCAGGTTCCGAAATGAGCGTGCTGGCTTTCCGTCACCTGCGAATGGATCTCGGCGCGCGTCAAGTTACCGTGGATGAAAGTCCCGTCGAATTGACCGCCATTGAATTTGATCTCTTGAAATCATTGGCCGAACAACGCGGCCGCGTTTTGTCGCGCGAACAATTGTTGCAAAAAGTTTGGGGCGGCGAATATTTCGGCGAGATGCGCGTGGTGGATGTGCATCTCGGCCACGTGCGCCAAAAGTTGGGCCGCGAAGATTTGATCGCCACCGTGCGCGGTGTTGGTTATCGCTTTGAGGATGAGCCGCTATGATGAATAATGTACGCCGCCGTCTTGGCATAAAATTATTTCTCTCGTATCTCGTTGTGGTTTTTGTCGGCGTGATTGTTTTGGCGATTGCCAGCCAGTTCACGCTGCCGGGCGCGTTCGATCGCCACATGCAGGGACTTGGCGGCGGCATGATGGGCGTGGGGCGCGGTCCGGGCATGATGTCAGGTGTGTTCAATGATTTCCGGGCGAGCTTCAATGAAACGCTTTTGTATGCCGCTGCTGCCGCGCTGATCGTGGCGGTGGCTGTCAGTATTTTCTTTAGCCGTGGTGTGATCGCGCCGTTGCGCGCCATGACCGATGCAAGTCAGCGCATCGCGGCCGGGCATTATGATGAGCGTGTGCAAATAAATGGCGACGATGAACTCGCTCAACTCGGCATGCGCTTCAACCAGATGGCCGAAAAACTTGAGCAGGTCGAATCCATGCGGCGGCGTTTGATCGGCGATGTCAGTCACGAACTTCGCACGCCGTTGACCGCCATCAAAGGTTCAATGGAAGGTTTGATGGACGGCGTCCTGCCCGCCACGCACGAGACCTATCAACAAATTCACACCGAGGCAGATCGCCTGAATCGACTGGTGGATGACTTGCAGGAACTCAGCCGCGTCGAAGCAGGCTCTTATCATTTGGATATCAAACCCATTGACATTTCCAGCCTCGTGCAGACGGTTGCCAAGCGGCTTGCTCTGCAGTTTGAATCCAAGCGCATCTCTCTGGACCTCGAGCTGGCTCCCGACTTGCCGCGTGTCCAAGCTGACGAAGACCGCGCCGTGCAGGTTCTGACCAACCTGGTCGGCAACGCATTACAGTACACACCGGAGAACGGCAAAGTGAGCATGTCCGCAACGCGCCTCAATGACGAAGTTCAAATTGCTGTGCATGATACCGGAATCGGAATCCCCCCCCAACATCTGACTCACATCTTTGATCGCTTCTATCGTGTGGATAAATCGCGCTCACGCCGCGCTGGCGGCGGAAGCGGCATCGGTTTGACCATCGCGCGGGCGCTGGTCGAGGCGCAGGGCGGGCGCATCTGGGTCGAGAGCGAGGGCGAAGGTCGAGGCAGTATATTTGCCTTCACTCTAAAAACCGTCAAGTAAGGCATTTTGAGGCCGCTAATTTGGCGGTCTCTTTTTATGACACCCGTAACCAGAATGTATGTTCTGTGTTTTCACGTCTAGATGATTGGCGCGTGCCGATCCCAAACTTTAGGAGGCTGAAATGGATTTTAGTTCTATCAACTGGTTGGCCGTGGTTGCCTGTGTGTTTGCGAGCATGATCATTGGCTCCATCTGGTTTTCCCCGAAGACGTTCTTCCCAATGTGGTGGAAAGCCATTGGTAAGTCGGAAAGCGATGATCCCAAAATGCTCCCCGGGGGAATGACGTGGATCTTGACGATCGTCGCTTCGTTGGTTCAAGCAGTGTTTATGTCTCTGATGGTGACTGCGATGGGCAGTATGACTGGCGGGGCAACACTTGCTTCCGGTGCAACGGCGGGTTTTGTTCTATGGCTTGGCTTTGTTGCGCCTTCAAGTCTAACGAACAAATTGTTCTCAGCTCAATTCAAGGCTTGGGTGCTTGAAGCAGGCGACCATTTGGTAACCTTTGTAGTCATGGGCGCCATTTTGGGTGCATGGCGCTAACCTAGCCTGACCTGTAATAAAATAGACCCTGAAGATTATGCAAACCTTCAGGGTCTAACTATTTTTATGGAGAACTTATGCGTCCGACTTATTTGGAAGTAAATCTATCCCGCCTGAAACAAAATCTCGAAAATATCCGTGCACACGTTGCACCCGCCAAAGTTATGACCGTGCTTAAAGCCAACGCTTATGGTCATGGCGTGGACGGTGTTGCACCTTTCATCGCACCGTTCGCTGACTATATTGGCGTGGCGTTGGTGGAGGAGGGCATCCATCTGCGCGAGCTTGGAATCGACAAACCGATTCTTGTGATGGGCGGGACTCTGCCTGAACAAACTCCGTTATTTATCGAACACAACCTGTCGCTGGCGGCCTCGTCGCCCGAATTGCTGGACGCGGCGGAAGAAGCAGCGCGTGCCGCGAAGACAAAACTCAAAGTTCATCTCAAGATCGATACCGGTATGGAACGTACCGGCGTTCATGAGTATGAGGCCGAACCATTCATTGAAAAATCCCTGGCGTGTAGCCACCTTGAGATTGAAGGAATATTTACCCACTTTGCAAACTCAGAATCGCCAAATTTGATTCACGCGCGACTGCAATTGGAACGGTTTCAAGAAGTTCTGTCATTCTATGAAAAGCGGAGCGTACCGCATCCGCAAATCCGTCATATGGCGAATTCAGGTGCAGTCTTGAATTTTCCTGAAAGTTATTTTGACATGGTACGTCCGGGCGTGATGTTTTATGGTGTTTATCCGGATCGCGAGATCAAGCGGACGGTGGATGTCCGGCCCGCGTTGACATGGCATTCGCAAGTTGCGTTCTCAAAAGTCACGCGGCCCGGGCGTCCGGTCAGTTATGGGTCGCTGTGGCAGGCCGAAAATCCCGCGCGAATCGTAACTGTCCCGTGCGGATATGCCGACGGTTATTTCCGCCGCATGACCAATCAGGCACAAGTCATCATCAATGGAAAAAAGTATCCGCAAGCGGGGCGCATTTGCATGGATCAGTTCATGGTTAATCTTCAAGAAGATAATGCACAAGTGGGGGATGAAATTATTTTGTTGGGCGAGGCTGCCTCGGGTGAACGCATTACGGTTGAAGATTTTGCGGAGTGGACTGGCACGAATGAATATGAAGTGATGACGAATATCAGCGCGCGCGTGCCGCGTGTATTTATCGAATAAAGCTGTAGGGTACAATAGGGCGCACGTTTTTGTCGTGTAATTCCTTTTGAGGTGAAACTTTGAACCGGTATTTCCGAGATTATGCAATGCTTTTGGGGCTGGCGGGAGTGGTGATCGCGCTCGATCAATGGACAAAGTGGCTGGTACGCACGAATATTCCATTTCAACAATCGTGGCTTCCCGATTTTCTGTTGTGGCTCAGTCCTTACGCGCGGATTGTTCATTGGTCGAATAGCGGGGCGGCTTTTGGCTCATTCCAGAATGGCAATTCGGTTTTTTCCGTTTTGGCGATAATCGTCATCGCCGCGATCCTTTATTATTATCCGCGCGTAGAGGCCAGTGACTGGGCACTGCGTTTCGCAATGGGTCTGCAATTAGGCGGCGCGGCAGGGAACTTGATAGATCGTCTGCTCGCCGGCAAGGTCACGGATTTTATTTCAGTGGGCAACTTTGCTGTTTTCAATGTGGCTGATTCTGCAATCTCAGTTGGCGTGGTCGTCCTCGTGCTCGGTGTATGGATCAAAGAAAAAAACGACAATAAAAAAAGCCTGAATGGAGAGGCAGAAGAGAGCAAAGAGTGAACGACAGAACAGAAACACTTAGCCGGTATTTTATGTTCTTAAGTTTAATAGGAGTTTTGATCTCGATCGATCAATGGACAAAATGGCTGGTTCGGACACATATCCCATTTATGGGTACGTGGCTTCCCGACTCTCTTTCATGGCTTAGCCCCTATGCGCGCATTATTCATTGGGCCAATAGTGGCGCAGCTTTTGGATCATTTCAAAATGGCAACCCCATTCTTATTGTCCTTTCGTTTGCCGTAATTGTCATGCTCCTTTATTTTTATTCGCATGTAGACATCAACGATTGGTCATTGCAGCTTGCGATGGGGCTTTATATAAGTGGCGTGACGGGCAACTTAATTGACCGCTTGATGAGAGGCACAGTCACGGACTTTATTTCGATTGGCAACTTTGCCGTTTTCAATTTGGCCGATTTTGCGATTTCACTTGCTGTAGTAATTGTGATCCTTGGCGCTTTGAACAAACAGCGCAGCATGGAACAGGAAAAAAATTTAGAAATGGAAACTGGGATCATGGAACAGGAAACGGGAAAGATGGAACAAGAAACTGGAAATAATGAAAAACCCTCAAGTGAATGATGAAGCTTTTACTTTTCGCTTCCAAAAATCGGACGAGGAGCGGCTCGACCATTATTTAGTTGATTGCCTGCCCGATTTCTCGCGTGCCCGATTGCAAAGCCTCATCAAGGACGGCCGTGTTTTGGTCAATGGCGTGCCTGCAAAAAAATCCGGACAGATGCTTGGGCATGGCGCGCTGGTCGAAGTGCGCATTCCGCCCACCGCGCCGACCACCTTGGTCGGTGAAGATATTCCGCTTGATATTGTTTTTGAGAACGATGATCTGATCGTGGTCAACAAGCCCGCCGGGATGGTTGTCCACCCCGCGGCAGGACATAGCACCGGCACGCTTGTCCATGCCGTGCTTGGATACGACCCCGAAATGGAAGGCATCGGCGGGGAAGAGCGTCCCGGAGTTGTGCACCGTCTGGATAAAGACACTTCGGGCTTGATTGTGCTCGCAAAAAATGATAAGGCGCATCGCTGGTTGCAGGATCAATTCCGTTTGCGATCCGTCGAAAAAACGTATCTGGCGTTGGTGGATGGCAAGCCGCCAACATCGTCGGGGCGGGTGGAAGCGGCCATCGGGCGCGACCCAAGTCATCGCAAAAGGATGGCAATCGTGAACGCGGCCAAAGGCCGCGAATCATCCAGCGAATACAAGACTGTCGAATCTTTCTCCGAACAAACTTTGCTTGAGTTCCATCCCCTGACGGGACGCACGCATCAGATTCGTTTGCATTGTTCGTTTCTGGGTTGTCCAATTGTTGGGGATGAAGTGTATGGCCGGAGAAATCCATCCATTAAAATTGGCAGACATTTTTTGCACGCTTATAGATTGAAGATTACTCTACCAAACGAAAAACAACCACGCCAGTTCGAAGCGCCTTTGCCCAAAGAATTGCAAAATGTGTTGGATGCTTTGCGGCGCTCGGACGAATAAGAACTCTTCCGAAAATTCACACAAAGTCACCGAGACGCGAAGGCACAAAGAACTTTTAGTGTCTTCGGGGCTTTGTGGTAAACAGTCATAATTTGAGTCTAAACTCTAAATCATAATGGAGACTGAATATGGATATCATTGACCTTCGTTCTGATACTGTTACCAAACCCACGCCCGAAATGCGCGAGGCTATGGCGAAAGCCGAAGTCGGCGATGATGTGTATGAAAATGACCCCACTGTAAATAAACTACAGGAGATGGCAGCGGAAATGTTGGGCAAGGAAGCCGCTCTCTTCGTTCCTTCGGGCACGATGGGTAATTTACTGGCCCTGCTCACACATTGTCAGCGCGGCGATGAAATCATCGTGGGCGACCAGTCCCACATCTATTTGAACGAAGCAGGTGGGATGGCCGCGCTGGGCGGGATTTATCCGTGCCCGGCCAAAAATCAAAGCGATGGCACGCTCGCGTTGGACGACATTCTCGCTTCGATCCGAACCGAGGATGTGCACCACGCGATCACGCGACTCGTCTGCCTTGAGAATACACAAAACATCTGCGGCGGCGTTCCGTTAACTGCGGCTTACACCCGCGCTGTGGGCAACCTGGCGCATCGCAACAATCTGCGCCTGCACATGGACGGTGCGCGGATATTCAACTCGGCGGTCGCTCAGAGTGTTTCGGTGAAAGAGTTGGTTGCGCCTGTAGATTCGGTGATGTTTTGCTTGAGCAAGGGATTGTGCGCGCCGATCGGGTCGATGTTGGTGGGGACGAAGGCGTTCATCAAACGTGCGCGGCATCTGCGCAAGATGTTGGGTGGTGGAATGCGTCAGGTTGGGATTATCGCGGCGGCTGGAATTTACTCGCTGGAAAATATGATCAAGCGGCTGGACGACGATCATGCTCGGGCGCGGAAATTGGCTGATGGCCTGAAGCAGGTCAAAGGTCTGGTTGTGGATGCGGCCGAAGGTCCATCTACAAATATGGTGTACTTCAATCTCTCCGATGAGATCGCTTTGAATGCTGGGCAAATCGCTGAAAAGATGAAACAGCGCGGCATACTGCTTGGGCCGGAGAGTGCTGCACGCTTCCGTCTGGTAACTCACTATTGGATTGATGATATCGCGGTGGATAAAACGGTCGCAGCGTTCCGTGAAGTGCTTCAATAACTCACCTTATACAAAACTAAAAAAATCTCGCAGCGATGTGTGTAAGGTGAGTCAATAATATGGCTCTTGAAAATAAGAGAGCGGCGTCAAAAGACCCCCGTCTCTTATTTTTTGTTGTTTAACTTCAGCCGCGTCCAGTGGCTTTCATCTGGCTCGATCTGATTGCGCCCACGCTCCTTGGCAACGTACAGGCGTTGGTCGGCCAGATCAATCAACTTGATCACAGCGTCTACTTCAATGGGAAAAACAGCGATTCCCTGACTCACAGTAGGGACGGGGATTGTTTTTTCACTGTCGGTTTGCATGGTAAATACCCGCATCGTCTCTTGAATACGTTTGGCGATTTGATAAGCGTGATCGGCGTCGGCGTTGGGTAAAGAGATTACAAACTCCTCGCCGCCCCAGCGGCCGACTGTATCTGTGCTTTTGATGTGTTGTTTAATAATGATGCACAGGCTGGTCAGGATTTCATCCCCGGTCAGGTGTCCAAAGGTATCGTTGTACTGTTTAAAATAATCTATATCGAGCATGATGAGACCAAGAGGCTGTTTGTTGTCGAGTGCTTGATCGACCTGTTCTTTTAGTAATTTTAGAAAATGGCCGTGATTGTAAACCCCTGTCAGGCTGTCGAGTTTTGTCTGGTGTTCTACTTCTGCGTGGTGATAGGCATTATGCAAAGCTTGGGCGGCGTGCAGAGCCAAACTGGAAAGCAATTCCATGTCGGCGCGGTTAAAGGCGTTTGGCTGATAAGAGCCAATGGCAATAATGCCGTCAATATTGCCGCTTTGCATTGGGACGCCCATCCACGAAAGACTGGTCTTGTGTTTTCCAAGAAGCACAAGACGCACGCCAGGCAGATCCACTTCTTTGCGCAGATCGGGCAGGAATAGGCTCTGATTATTTTCAAAAACCCAGCCTGATAAGGATCCATCCAAACTTGTGCGCTGGTTTTCATAATATTCCCCATCGTCATAAATTAATTCCAGCCGCATTTCATTGCCTTCGCGTACTCCGACAAAATAAGTATCTGCTTTCACCGCATTTTGAAGTGCAATATTCAGAAGGGATATCACCTGCTTTTTGTCAAGTGTGGATGCAATCTGGCGGCTGAACTCGGTTATCGTTTCCAGTCTGCGGATATGATTGCGCGAAAGATTTTTTAATTGTCTGATAGTTTCGATTGTAATAATGGCGATTACTGCAATGCTCGCGTGAAAGGTCAATGCGGGAAGGCTGTATGCTTTCTGGATGAATACATCTGCAAGTGTGCTGATCAAAATTATGGCGTAGGATGGGCCGCGTTCAGAAGTGATGGAACTGCTGATGACAGCGAGAATAAGTAAAACTCCGATGTAGATATCCAGTTGTTGAGGAACTGTATACGTGAGCAATCCCAGTCCAAGCGAGGTGGCAAATGCATTTAACCAATTGTAGAAGAGAGCAAAGTTTGTAGATGGGATAACAAGAAAATTATAGATGATAAGATATAAAATATTGAGTATTCCAACCCATAAAAGCATCTGAGATTTGAAATGCGTTGTGGGCCAGAACATGCCGCCGTTAATTATCGTGAATGTCAGCACGACAACGCTCGCGACCGTGGAAGGTAATACAGAAATTCGATGTTCCTGCGGTGTGAACCCCAAATGCGATGGCTTAGTTCTCATCGTTTATCCGGATGCCAGCAAGTCTGATGCCCGGCCCTCCAGGACAAGTGTTTCGAATGTGATCTTTTGCTGGTATAGACGGCAGCTGGTCAGCGCGTCGAAAACATCCACCATCTCCACTTGTCGCCTAAGAGCCGCGATTTGACCCACTTGCATGCCCACAGAATTAGATTGTGTGGTTATCTGCCTTCCATGTTTATTCGACCGTCTAAACCGCCCGGCCAATTTCTGTGATAACGATGAACTTTGTCCCATGATTAATCATCCCATAACATAGCATAGCATAGTTAGCTGTTTTTTTCCACCTTTTGGCCTCCCAAAATTGAATTGTGATTTCTGATATAATCACTTTCGCAGACGGCTTTTTCAGGGGGCTTGCTCTCTGCGAGACTTTAGATCAGACAGGTTATAAGATAAAACATGACTGCCCATTTCACTCTTCAGCAAATTGATGAAGTTGCCAAAACGGTTCAAGCGCGGACCTCGCGACGGCCGCGTGTTTCTATCATCCTCGGCTCCGGCCTAAACGATTTGGCGGATGCAGTTCAAAATCCGGATGTGATCGCTTTTGGTGACTTGCCCCATTTCCCGGTCTCGACCGTTTTCGGGCATGCCGGTCGCCTTGTCATTGGTGAGCTTGAAGGTCAGACCGTGTTTGTCATGCAGGGGCGTATCCATTTTTACGAAGGCTATACCATGGCGCAGGTTACTTTGCCTGTGCGTGTCATGCAACGCCTTGGCATCGAGACGATGATTGTTACCAACGCCGCCGGTGGCGTCAACCCTGAATTCCTGCCTGGCGATGTGATGCTTATTACCGATAATCTTAACTTGATGGGCATGACTGGACATAATCCTTTGATGGGCCCCAACTATGATGAGATTGGCCCGCGCTTCCCGGATATGAGTCAGCCTTACGATCATGTTTTGAATAATCTGGCGCGCAGTGTCGCCAAAAAAGAAAAACTCACTTTGCGCGAAGGTACGTATGCCGGGCTAAGCGGCCCATCCTTTGAGGGCCCCGCTGACTTGCGTTTTTTGCGTTTGGCCGGAGCGGATTCGGTTGGGATGTCGACTGTTCCCGAAGTGTTGGTTGCTCGCCACGGCGGAATGAGGGTGTTGGGTTTTTCTGGTATCAGCAACAAAGCTAATCTTGATGGTTCAACTATTACCACGCATGAAGAAGTGATCGAAGCGGGTAAAGTCATCACTCCCAAAATGGAAACGCTGATCCGCGGCGTCTTGCGGCAATTGTAAACATTTTATTATTATGGTGGCAATATATAAATTCCTCAGCGTTTATGAACCGCTGATCTATATCGTTCTGGCGATGGGTGGGCTTTTTGCTTTCCGTTGGCTGTGGCAGGTGTGGAACGAATGGCGTAAGGCCGTTTACAGTCTTGAAAAGGAATTCGCCTTACGTCGTATGGGTCAGTCCATCTTCCTTGTGACATTGGTGATCCTCCTTTTTTGCGGGGAATTATTCACTGTCTCATTCATTGTGCCTAACCTGCCGGCCTCTTATTTTATTCCAACACCTACCCTGGACTTGCTCGCCACACCCACCGGGACGATTTCTGCTGATCTGGCTACCCAGCTTGCTCTGACGCCGCGCCCTTTGCCGACTCTCAGCAATACCAGCGGATGTATTCCTGATAAGGTGATCATTACATCTCCCAAACCAGGATCAGAAATAAAAGGCTCAATTGATATAAAGGGCACCGTCAACATTTTGAATTTTGGCTTTTATAAATACGAAGTTGCGCCCATTAATACCGACACGTGGGCTACCATTACCGCTGGGCGTGATCCTGTCCAAAATGGCTCGCTCGGTGGATGGGATACAACTGCCCTCACGCCAGGTGATTATCAATTGCGCCTCGTCGTTTACGATAACAAAGGTCAATCTTCGGCACCCTGCGTTATTCCTGTGCGGGTTATCGCGCCATAATATGAGGAAACTATGTCTGCCATTCAAATCCGTCCTGTCGTTGCCGCCGACCTGTCTTGTTTGATGGGGTTGGATCATTCCATAACCAGTGAGTATGTCTGGCAGTTGGAATTGCGCCGCGACTCTGGTCAATTAACTGCTACTTTCCGTGACGTACGTTTGCCGCGTCCCATTTCATTGGCCTACCCCAAGAATCCGTTTTCGCTGGCCGATGAGTGGATGCATAAAGCGATGGTATTCGCCGCCGTGTCTGAGAATGAACCGGTTGGCTACCTAGGCCTAACGGAGAATCCTGCCTCGGCCGCATGGGTAACCGACCTGGTTGTGGCCGCGAATTGGAGACGCCGCGGGGTGGCAAGCGCTCTATTAACTGCCGCGCACGAATGGAGTCCCGCGCGCGGCCACCGCAAGGTATTCCTTGAGATGCAATCTAAAAATCATCCCGCAATCCGCCTGGCCCAAAAGCACGGCTACGAATTCTGCGGGTATAATGACCATTATTATCAATCGCAGGATGTGGCTCTGTTCTTTGCGAGGGCATTGAAATAACGAGCTGCTTTGGAAGGCTGTATGTTTAACGGTTGGGCTGAAAATTTATTGGCGGGGATCAAGATCATTAATCAAATCCTGACGGCGGGAATTGCCATCACGGCTTTCTCGTTGTTTTTATATTCTTTATCTTTCAATTTACGTGATCGTGTAGCGCGATCGTTTGCGCTTATTTTGCTGTGTGTTGTGGTTGTGTTTACCACAGAAGCTTTGCAAAATAAAACCGTCCCCGAGTGGGGGATTGATGCGCTTCTGCGCTTGCAATGGCTTGGGATCATTTTCCTGCCAGCCGCTTACCTTCACCTTTCAGATGCTGTTCTCGTGACGGCCGGTCGTCCCTCGCGTGGACGCCGCCGATTTGCGGTGCGATTCGTGTACGTTATCTCGGCCGGATTCCTGCTTCTGTTGGCTTTCGGTTACCTTCTCGGCCCGCTCATCCCGAACGGGATACCGGCTCCTCACCTTCAGCGGACTATCTGGGCCGAGGCTTTTACCGTTTACTACGTAGCTGCCATGATCTGGGCGGGTGTCAATTTTGCGCGTGCCTACTCGCGCATGTTGACGCGTTCAGGCCGCCGCCGCATGTTGTATCTGATGGCCGGTGCGACTGCTCCCGCGTTGGGTTCGTATCCTTATTTACTTTATGGATATTCAATAGCGGCGCAATACCCGCTCTTGTTCTGGATTGTGGCTACCGTTATTAATATACTGGTCGGCGGACTGGTGATCGTCATGGCTTACTCGGTCGCCTTTTTCGGCGTATCCTGGCCTGACCGGGTGGTGAAGAGTCGTCTCTTCAAATGGATCATGCGCGGCCCCGTGACCGCATCCTTGGCGCTTGGATTAATGACCATTGTCCGGCATGCGGGCGTGTTGATGGGCGATGAATATTCAGCCTTTGTTCCGCTGGCAATGGTGGCGACGGTTTTGCTCTTTGAACATGCCATCACCTTATTCTTTCCATTATGGGAGCGTTACCTTTTCTTTGGTCGGGATCGCGCTGAATTGTTATTCTTTCAGAACGTGGAAGAACGTCTCTTAACCCAGGGCGACTTACAGCAATTCCTTGAGGCAGTGTTAGCCGCGGTTCGCGATCATTTGCAATCGCCTTCCGCCTTCATTGCCGCGTTGGACGAGTCAGATTTGTCGTTGATCGTCATGGCTGGTAATCGCTCAATGATCGATCAAGGCGGCCTTTCCAGTGCGCTTGAAATATTGGGAAACGGGAATGGCGGCGACCATCATGAATTTGCCTGGGGAAAATTCTGGGTTCTGCCGCTTCATCAGCGCAAGCGCAGTGAAATGGATCGCGACGAAGTCCCGCCATTGCTCGGATTGTTAGGCGTAGCCCGCCGCGGTGAGCAAGCGATGGAACGCGATCAGCGCGAGGCGCTCTGGCTTTTAGCGGACCGGGCTGCGCTGGCTTTGGAAGACCGTATATTACAACAGCGCGTCTTCCGTTCATTGCAGGATATCCAACCACAAGTGGATTTGATTCAGCGTATCCGTGCCGCAAGTCATTACGATTCACGTGCCAGCATAATGACAGAAAACCTGCCGCCCGAATCAGACCTGGCTGACTGGGTGAAGGATGCGCTTACGCATTACTGGGGCGGCCCCAAACTGACGAATAGTCCGCTTATACGGTTACGCGTGGTGCAGGAACTTGCTCGTGATCATGATGGCAATACTCCAAATGCTTTGCGTGCGCTTCTTCGCAAGGCAGTAGACCAGGTGCGGCCGGAAGGTGAACGGCGCTTTACAACCGAATGGATCTTGTACAATATTCTTGAGATGAAATTTATCGAAGGACGTAAAGTGCGCGATGTGGCAGGCAGGCTGGCGATGTCTGAAGCGGATTTATATCGTAAGCAACGCGTAGCGGTTGAAGCAGTTGCAAAATCCATCTTTGAGATGGAATCACAAACGAGGTAATGGGAAGGGCAGGCTGTTATGGTTAATCGAAAAAGTGATTCAGAAAATCCAATGCCCGTCGTGGACGACGGCTGGTGGGATTCGGTCCTGGCCGAGGAAGGGCATTATGGGACGCGTCCGGTTCCACATCCGCAGACCCGGCCTGAGGTCCGGCTTCAAGCAAAGGCGGATGCCAAAGTAGAAGAGCCGCACAAGACTCCGCCAGATTGGGTACAGGTAAAAGATTTGTATCTGAATGATCAGATCATCAGCTTGAATGTGACCGGAAGCAACCGGGGCGGATTGCTCGTCGAAGGCGAAGGTTTGTATGGTTTTGTACCGTTCTCGCATTTGACCGAGATGGTCGGGCAGAGTGATGCACCTGACCGCGAGAAATGTATGGAATCCTACATTGGCCGCGCTCTCAAGCTTAAAATAATCGAATGCGTGCCCGAGGATGGGCGTATTGTTTTTTCGGAACGCGCCGCGCAGTCTGAGCCCGGCAAACGCGCTGAACTATTTCATTCGCTTCACGCAGGCGAGCAGGTGAAGGGCACAGTGACTAACGTCACTGATTTTGGTGTGTTTGTTGATCTCGGCGGCGTCGAAGGTCTGATCCATATCTCCGAACTTTCCTGGGGGCGTGTGGCGCATCCCGGCTGCATCGTGAAGGTTGGTCAGATCATCGAAGTGCAAGTGCTTGACCTTTCCCCCGAGCGTTGCCGCGTGGCACTCAGCCTTAAGCGTTTATTCCCCAACCCGTGGACAACGATCGGAACAGAACTGGCGGTTGATCAAGTGGTGCCTGCTACTGTTACCAGTGTTCTTTCGTATGGTGCGTTTGCGAAACTTGAACTCGGCGTTGAAGGATTGATCCATGCCTCTGAGATGACTATCGGCGCGGGACAGACCGTGAAAGACATTTTATCCGAAGGACAGCAGATACAGGTACGTATTTTGCACGTGGATGCGCCTCATCAACGCATGGGTTTAAGTATGCGATTGGATGTGTGATCCGCGTCCCATTATTTGGATAACTTCTATATTTGTCAATGAACAATAAATCACCTCGCCGTTACCACCAACAGCAGCCGCCATCCAATGATTGGCTGGATCGTTTGGCGCATTTTAACTTGCATTTTGGCCGCTTTATTGGCGATGTAGTTGGAGTGCTCTTGATCGCGTTGGGATTGATGTCTCTGTTGGCGATCTGGAAACTTACCACCGGATACTTTTTGACGCCCTGGACTGAGGCTTTGTCAACCTGGTTCGGCTGGGGAAGTTATCTGGTAATTCTGGCGTTTGGATATAGCGGATTCACTCTCATCCGCCGCGATGGCGGACGCCTGGGCTGGGGACGACTCCTATCTCTCGAACTCGCCACCCTCCTGACCTTGGGCCTGCTCGCCATCTTCGGAGGCAATTCCCTCGTCCGGGCCGAGGCTGGTAACGATGGCGGACGCCTTGGCTGGGGACTCGCGTATCTGGTTAGTCTGAAAATTGGCGTAATCGGCGGTGGTATCATTTTGTTCGTGTTATGGCTTTTGGCAGTCGCGACAGGCTTCGGCTTGTGGGCGGTGCTCGAGGCGTGGGTACGGAGGTTGGCAGGTGAGCCTGTAGTGCCGTGCCCGGTTGAAGTCCAACAAGAAGAAGCGGCCCCTGCTTCTGTTGTCGAGCAAACGGATTCAAATGTCAACACCCCCGGCAAAAAGAAGCCCGCGCCTATTCCAGTAGAATTTCGCGCGTCATTAAAGGCGCAGGATAAAAAGAATGAGAAACCAGTCAAGCCGATTCAGCGTGAAGAAGGTCTGCCGCCGCTGACCATTTTGCTGGCCGAGCAGGCCGCGCACGCCGATGAGCGCACGATCAACATGACGGCTGGCATGATCATGAAGACGCTTTCGGAATTTGGCATTCCCGCGACGGTGATCGGGTATCGTGTTGGTCCCTCAGTGACGCAGTTCGCGGTGCAGCCTGGTTTTATCAAGAAGCCAGGCGCGAGCGAAGATGACGAAGCCCAGCAAATGAAGGTGCGTGTGGCGCAGATCGCCAGCCTGCAAAAAGATTTAACGCTGGCGCTTTCGGCACAACGATTGCGTATCGAAGCACCGGTGCCGGGCAAACCTTATGTCGGTATCGAAGTGCCGAACTCACATTCTTCCGTGGTGCGCATGAAACCGATTTTGGAAAGCGATGTTTTTTATCGTATCGGTGCGCCGCTGGCAGTGGCACTTGGCCGCGATGTTTCCGGCCACCCGCTGGTTGCAGACTTGGCGCGTATGCCGCATATTTTGATCGCAGGTGCGACCGGTTCAGGCAAGTCGGTGTGCATCACAGCCTTTGCGGCGTGCCTGGCGATGAATAACACACCCGAAGATCTGCGCATGGTGATGATCGATTCGAAGATGGTGGAGTTGCTGCGCTTCAACGGACTGCCTCATCTTTATGGAAAAGTGGAAACCAATATTGACCGTATCCTCGGCGTTCTGCGCTGGCTGGTGGTCGAAATGGAACACCGCTATCGTTTGCTTGAAGCCGCCAATGCGCGCGACCTTGAATCGTATAACAGGAAACAACTGAAAAAATCAGACGGACAAACTTTGCCGCGCATCGTGGTCTTGATCGACGAATTGGCCGACTTGATGATGTCCGCGCCGGATCAGACGGAACATAATCTTGTCCGGCTGGCACAGATGGCGCGTGCCACGGGAATTCATTTGGTGGTGGCGACTCAACGCCCCTCCACCGACGTGGTGACGGGCCTCATTAAAGCCAACTTTCCAGCCCGTTTGGCTTTTGCTGTTGCCTCCGGCGTGGACAGTCGCGTCATTCTCGATAGCACCGGCGCTGAGACACTGCTGGGCCGCGGCGATATGCTTTTTCTAAATCCCGAAGTCGGCAGCCCGACGCGCGCGCAGGGCGTGATGATCACGGACATGGAGATCGAACGCATCATTGACTTCTGGCAGAAGAACAGTGAAACGCAATTTGAGGATGCCGCGCCGTGGGAGAAACTGCTGGTTGAACCCGACGAGAACGAAGACGACGGCTTGATCGAACAAGCCATCTCGATTGTGCGAACAAGCCAGCGGGCTTCGGCTTCGATGTTGCAACGCCGTCTGCGGGTCGGTTATCCGCGTGCCGCGCGGCTGTTGGATCAACTTGAAGAGATGGGCGTGGTCGGTCCGTCACAGGGGGGTGGTAAAGAGCGCGATGTCATGCCGTCTGATGAAGAAGACGTTTGATCCTTGTTTTGATGCCAGACCCTGCACCCCTGATTTTTTCGGGTATGATTGGGCAATCTTATTCCTGAGGTTGAGTTTGAAGAAAACATTCACTGATTTTTTGCGCATTACTTTTAAATGGGTTCTTGACCCAATCGGCAAATTTCTAAACCGCGTAGGGTTAACGCCTAATTCCGTGACTTTGCTCGGAGTGGCCGGAAATATCATTGCCGCTTATTTTGTAGTGCGTGGTCAGATATTGACCGGTGGAATCATCATGTTGATCGCCTGGCCCATCGACGCGCTGGACGGCACTATGGCCCGTCTGCGCGGCGAAGCCAGCGACTGGGGTGCTTTCGTGGATTCTGTCAGCGATCGCTATTCCGAACTCATCATCCTGGGTGCGTTGCTTTATTATTTCGCCATGTCGAACCAGCATATAGCTGAGATCGTCACGTTTGCGGCCGCGGCAGGTTCCATACTCGTTTCATACGTCAAAGCGCGCGCCGAGGCTCAAAGTTTTAGCGCCAAAGAAGGCCTCCTAACGCGCGCTGAGCGTTATTTTGTTTTGGGCCCATCACTGGTGTTTGGTTTCCCCATCGTCGGCGTGTGGATCATTGCCATACTTGCCAATTTCACCGCGCTCCAACGCATCTGGGTCGTGCGTTCCCAGGCGCATGAGAGCGCAAAGAAAATATTTGCCAAGGAGTAGAAAATATGATAGATGGTTTTGCTTTAGGTCCGTTGTACATTCGCTTTTACGGAATTATTTTAATGCTCGGCGCAATTGCCGGCGGCTTTCTCGCCGCGCATGAAGCCAAACGCCGCGGGCATGATCCTGAAATAGTATGGGATCTGCTGGTTTATCTTATTATCGGTGGTGTGATTGGTGCGCGCTTGTGGCATATCTTCACGCCCCCGCCTTCGTCCATTGCGCAAGGTTTTACTACTCAATACTATCTCACACATCCGCTGGACGCGCTCGCCATTTGGAAAGGCGGGCTGGGAATTCCCGGCACGATTATGGGCGGATTGATCGCACTATACTTTTACACACGCAAGTACCCCGTTATCAGCTTCGTCGAGTGGACGGATATTGCCGCTCCGGGCCTGGCTTTAGGTCAGGCTATTGGACGTTGGGGCAACTTCTTCAACCAGGAACTTTACGGCGCGCCGACCAACCTGCCGTGGAAAATATATATTGACCCGGCTCACCGTCTTGCAGGATTTCAAAACGATGCATACTATCATCCGCTCTTCTTGTATGAGTCGATTCTAAATTTACTCAACATGCTCTTCCTGTTGTGGATCACCCGTCAATATTCTGATAAACTCAAGAGAGGCGATGTTTTCAACGTTTATCTGATCATCTATCCCGTTATTCGCTTCTCGCTCGACTTTTTGCGACTCGATGCTTCGCAACTTGGCGGGATCAACGCCAATCAGACGCTGAGTGCGGTGGTGGCTGTATTTGCAGTAGCGGCTCTGATCTGGCGTCATCGCTCCGGCGCCGGTGAAGTTGTCGAAACGGATGAAGTGCCTGAAGTCCCGGCAGATGCGATCATTGACGCCGTTGTGTTGGATGTCGAGCCGAAACTGGTCGCGAAGAAGCCTGTCAAAAAGTCAACCGCAAAGTCCTCCTCCGCGAAGAAACCTGTGCGTAAAGCAGTTACCAAAAAGCCTGCGGCGAAAAAGCCAGTCGCCAAAAAATCAGCCCAATAATTTCATTCATCCCTGACTGCATCACTTTTGGAGGACTGTTGTCTTATTGACGCAGTCCTCCTATCCTTTTATGCTGGACACACAATGATCGAAACTGAAGGCTTGAGCAAGCAATTCAACGACTTTTGGGCCGTAGATGGTGTGACTTTGTCTGTAAAGCCCGGACAGATTCTGGCGCTTTTGGGTCAAAACGGGGCGGGTAAAACCACCACCGTCCGCATGTTGACTTCTCTACTCATGCCGACGCGCGGCTGGGCGCGCGTGGCTGGGTATGATGTCGCACAGCATGGCGCGGAGGTGCGCGCATCGGTCGGTGTGTTGACCGAGCAACATGGTTTGTACATGCGCATGACAGGCATCGAATATCTTGATTTCTTCGGACGAGTTTACAGCCTCGATGCGCGCGGCCGCAAGTCGCGCAGTGATTATTTGCTGGATTACTTCGGGTTGGCGCAGGCCTCCTCGCGGCGCATCGGCGAATATTCCAAGGGGATGCGCCAGAAGCTGGCGATGGCACGGGCCTTGATGCACGAGCCGCCAGTGTTATTGCTCGACGAGCCGACCTCTGCCATGGACCCTGAATCGGCGCGGCTGGTGCGAGATGAGATTGCCCGTTTAAAATCATCCCAACGCACGATTGTGATTTGCACCCATAATCTGGTTGAAGCCGAGGCGCTGGCGGATATTATCGCCATTATTTATAAAGGCCGTATTTTGATTTCTGGCACACTCGCTGAGTTGAAACAAGAGGTGATGGGGGAGATGGAGTACGAAGCGAAATTCTCTTCGCCATGGAATGGTGACGGGCTAAAAATACCTCATGGCGCGACTTTGCTCGAACGGCACGAGTCGAGCCTTAGATTCCAGATTGAGAATCCATACGAAACGAATCAGCTTGTGATGCGCGAGTTGACATCTGCACATGCGCCGCTGGTGGCGTTCGAGGAAGTGCCGCGTACGCTGGAGCAGATCTATCTAAAAGTGATGGCAGATACGCAATTGCCGCAGACGCAGCAAGTAGGGGCAATTAATGCGTAACGATCTGCAAATGATCTGGCTGGTGGCTGGCCGTGAGTTGCGCGATCAGTTCCGCGATTGGCGGATTCTCTCTCCGTTGATCATTCTGACTTTGTCATTTCCATTTTTGATGAATGAAGTTGCGCATCAAGCAGTAGCTTTTTTTGCCAAATACGGCACGAATTTGATCGCAGACCGGCTGGTGCCTTTTTCGGTGTTGATCATCGGGTTTTTCCCGATCACGATATCGCTGGTTGTGGCTTTAGAGTCGTTTGTCGGTGAAAAGGAACGCGGCACGATCGAGCCTCTGTTAAGCTCACCAATGAAAGACTGGCATTTGTATTTTGGGAAGGTGTTGGTCGGTATTTTGACGCCGCTCGTAGCCAGTTATTCCTCCATCGCGCTTTATCTGTGGATGGTTTCGCATCAGCGTTTGCAAATGCCGAGTCTGTACACTTTGACTTTGCTTTTCATGCTGACGACTGCCCACGCGGTGTTGATGGTCAGCGCGGCGATTGTGATCTCGGTGCAGTCCACTTCGGTGCGGGCCGCCAATTTGCTGGCGTCGTTTATCGTCATCCCGGTTGCGATCATGATGCAGGGCGAAAGCGTTTTGCTGTTCTGGGGAACAGATCAGGTCCTGTGGCTGGCTGTCGTGGCGGTTGTCATCGTATCTGGGCTGCTGGTGCGTTTGGGAATCGCGCACTTTCAGCGCGAGTATCTGCTTGGCCGCGAATTTGACTCATTGAATCTGCGCTGGCTGTCGCAGACATTTTGGCTGGCATTCAAGGGCGAAGGGAATTCCTTTTTTAGCTGGTACCGGCTCGAGGTCCCGAAGGCGATGCGGAAATTGTCCGCGCCGATGTTGATGATGCTGGTCATCGCCGCCATCGGATTTTCGTCGAGTTATTATTGGGCGACGGTCAACATCCCCCGGATGTTGCCTGCCGCGACCAGCACCAATTATTCGGATATCGTGAAGGGCACCAGGGAGTCCATTGGGCTGGCGCAGGCCAACCAGCATTTGTCAGCTTTATATATTTTTGCGAATAATGTGCGCGCTGCCTTTTTCATTTTGTTGGGGGGTATTGTTTCTTTCAGTGTGTTGGGGATGCTCATATACCTTATCAACGTCGGCCTGATTGGCGGTGTGTTGGGCGTATTCAAGTTGATCGGTTATTCGCCGCTTACGCTTTTCGCGGCTGGATTGCTTCCGCATGGAATATTTGAGATCCCGGCGCTGATGATCGCCAGCGCAATTGTTTTGAGAATGGCTGCAGTACTGGTGGCGCCTCAGTTGGGTAAATCCATGGGACAGGTGATTTTGGAATTACTGGCCGATTGGGCAAAAGCTTTTCTGGGTATGATGGTGCCGTTGCTGGCCGTTGCCGCGTTGGTCGAGGCGTATATCACTCCGTTTATTCTGGTGCATGTTCTAAAATAGGTACACTATGCCCAAGGTCATTATTCTCGGCTCATCGAATGCTATTCCAACTACTGACCATGAGAACACGCACCTGGTTGTGGTTGGCGAGGAGCGCACCGTGCTGGTGGATTGTGTCAGCAATCCGATCCTGCGGCTGGAAAAGGCCGGGTTGGATTTCAACGGTCTCACCGACCTGATCGTGACCCATTTTCATCCCGATCACGTTTCGGGTTTGCCGCTTCTTCTCATGGACATGTGGCTGATGGGCCGCCGCAAGCCGATCAACATCTACGGCCTGCATCAAACGCTCGACCGCATCGAAGAGCTGATGGGTTCCTATGGCTGGGCCGAGTGGCCGGACTTTTTCCCGGTTGCGTTTTATCGCCTGCCCGCGCAGGAATTGGCACCAGTAATTGACTGTCCTGATTTCCGTATTTTCTCCTCGCCGGTTCGGCATCTTATTCCCACCATCGGGTTGCGTTTTGAATTCAACCACTCGAAAAAAGTGATGGTCTATTCCTGTGATACCGAACCCTGTGCGCAGGTCGTTCGCCTGGCAGAGGGCGCGGATGTGCTCATTCACGAATCGGCGGGCGCCTTGCGCGGACATTCGTCCGCGGTGCAGGCTGGGGAAATTGCCAGCCAGGCCGAAGTTGAAAAATTATATTTGATCCACTATCCAACCGGTAAATACGCCAGTGGAGATTTGATTGCCGAGGCCCATCAACGCTATCAGGGGGAAGTAGCTCTGGCCGAAGATTTTATGGAATTGGATTTCAGTTAATATTTCCCTGAAGGTGATTCTTTTTAAATCAAACGGCGCGGAATTCCGCGCCGTTCCTGTTTTATGTTTTACCAGCCATTGATATATTGTGACCATTCATCGTTGTCGCTCAAATGTCGTGCAAACATATATGCCGCGTTGGCGGGTGGTTCTTTTGGAATATGCATGAGCAACATATGCGCTTCTTCGGGGTTGCGTCCGCCTTTGCGATGATTGCAGGGCGGGCAAGCCGCCACCACGTTCGTCCAGATGTGTTGGCCACCCTGGTACTTTGGTTTGACATGATCCACCGTCAGACCTCCGTCGCGCCGTCCGCAATATTGGCAGGTATAATTGTCGCGTCGAAAGACCTCGCGGCGTGTCAGCTTGATGTGCGGGCGCGGGCGGTGGATCTGAATTTCAAGGCGAATGACCGATGGTCGCGGTAATAATTCCCTGATGGTGTGAATATAGCCGCGGCCATTTGCCACCATCGCTGCTTTGCCTCCCATGATCAGACCGATGGCTCGCCGGGTGGAGCAAATGTTGATGGGTTCAAAATTTGCATTGAGTACTAGTACCGGCTCTTGCATGGTAACTCCGCAATAGGCACGATTATAGCATAATGGTCAGTGGAGATTCTAAAATGAAAGTTCTGATGGCAGGCGGCTCCGGTTTTCTTGGAACAGCCCTTCAACACTTACTTGAAGCAAACAGGTACGAGACCTTTGTCTTGACTCGTCGCGCACCGAAACATTCAAATCAAATCCAATGGGATGGGCAAACAACGGGCGATTGGACGAGACGCCTCGAAGAAATGGACGCGGTTGTCAATCTGACTGGATTCGGACTCGAACATTGGCCGTGGACAAAATCCCAGAAGAAACGTTTTCACGACTCCCGCGTCCTTCCCGGACTTGTGCTGACCTCCGCTATAAAAGCTTGTGCGCGCCGCCCGAGCGTTTTCCTGCAAATCTCCGGCATCAATCATTATGGTTTGCATGGTGAACTCGCTGACGAATCCACACCTCCCGCCGACGATTACCTTGCACAACTCACCGTGCAATGGGAAGCCGCCACGCAACCAGTTGAAGAATTAGGCGTGCGGCGTGTCGTCGCTCGAACAGCCGTTGTCCTGGACGCGCGCGGCGGCTTGTTTCCGCTGATGGCTTTACCCGTGCGACTCTTCGCCGGTGGTCCGCTTGGAGATGGCAAACAATGCGTGCCATGGATTCATCTGGCAGATGAGATTGGCGCGCTGCATTTCCTTCTTGAAAATCAAGATGCGCGTGGCGCGTTCAACCTGATTGCGCCCGCTCAAACCTCCAACGCGGATTTCATGCGCGCAGTTGCAAAAGCCCTTCATCGTCCATACTGGTTTCCAACGCCCGCCTTCCTGCTTCGGACAATGCTGGGCGAAATGAGCGTACTCATCGTGGATGGAAGATATGCCGCGCCAAAGCGTCTTTTGGAATTGGGTTATCAATTTCAATTCCCCGCGCTGGATGGCGCACTCAAGAATTTGATCGGATAACCTTTTATGCACGGTAAAAGATTTTTCTGCTTTTGCTGGTCACCAGGCAGATGATTCGTGATTATAGTGATATTATTGGTTATATAGCGTGCTTTCAAATTGACGCAAGTATGATAATTACTCGCCCGTTAATGACCCAATAGGATGGCCCCTTATGAAAAGAATCTTCTCCTTTCTCTTTCTGCTTTCGTTGATTACCACTGCTTGCGGCTTGACCGCTCCGCAACCGGTACGGCCCGTGGGCATTCCGCTCGCGACGCCTATGATTGACACCACGTCTTATCCAACGCTTCAGGCTCCCGAAGTCAACACCAGCCAGGCCGTGAGCGGATTTTCTGTCAATCTCCAGCGTGCCTGGCGTGATGGAAAACAAGTCAATGCCGATTTGTGCTTTACACTGCCAGATACATCCGATTGGACGATCTGGGCTGTGCATCTTGACTATGCCGGACAAACGACTTCCGAATTTAGTTCGTCCATGTTGAACAAGCAGGACGCCGCGAACGGACAGCCGGGCCGGCGCTGTGATGAAGTTGGCTTTTATGTGCCGCCTGACGCGAATTTATCGTCCGCTTCGTTGACGGTTGAATCGCTGGGCGCGCCGCCGAGCGCTGGTGAGTATTGTTCATTCTACATGTCGAAGATTCAGCAAACATTGATCGAGCGCGGCATTGCGATCACTTTGAATTGTGCGGATGTCAATGGGGTGGCGACCATGCAAATCGTAAGCAAACCCGATTCGATGTCCGATGAAGACGCGCAGAAAATCGTCTACAGCGATGAGTTCTATACCGTCAAAGGGCCGTGGACTTTTCAAGTCAGTCTTGGGCAGTAAGTTTGGTATGATGCGGCCATGTTTATTAGCCGTTCTTTCCCGTACTATCATCCCCGCGCATAATCTTTTGTGAGGGAATCTTGACGCGCCCTCGCGGGCGCGTTTTTGTTTGTCACAAACTCCCCCGTCTTTCTTCGGTGGATTCTTGAAGAGGCAGTATGGACATTAATGAGCAGGTTGAACTTTTGATGCAGGGCACGGAATATGGCGATGAAAAATTAAAAGAGACGATGGCCAATGAATTGCGCCAGCGATTGTTGGAGGCCGCGAAAAAAGGCCGTCCCTTGCACGTGTATTGCGGCTATGATCCCACATCCAAAGACTTGCATTTGGGCCATACGATTACGATGCGGAAACTGCGCCAATTTCAGGAACTGGGCCATGAAGTGACTTTTTTGATCGGGAGTTACACTGCATTGGTGGGCGATCCTTCGGACAAAAATAAAGCGCGTCCAATCCTGACCTTGGAGCAAGTCTCCGAAAATGCCAAAACCTACACTGAACAGGCTTTTCGCGTGCTTGACCACCAAAAGACGAAAGTTCGCTACAATGGTGAATGGTTAAGCGAGCTTTCGCTGGTCGACTTGATCAAACTGGGTCAGAATTTCACTGTGCAACAATTTTTAGCGCGTGAGAATTTTTCAAAACGGCTGGATGCTGGTGAGCCAATCTTTCTGCATGAAACCTTCTATGCTTTGATGCAGGGGTACGATGCCGTTGCAATGCAGACCGATGTGCAAGTCGGTGGTACGGATCAGTTATTCAACATCATCGTGGCGGGACGCAAGTTGCAGGAAGCCATGGGGCAGAAACCGCTGGTGGGTGTAATTTGCGGCATCCTGCCTGGCACGGACGGCGTCCAACGTATGTCCAAGTCTATGGGAAATATTGTGCCTATTAATACCGGCGCGGAAGATATGTATGGCAAGTTAATGTCCGTGCCCGACTTTGCGATGGAAAAATATATGCGGCTTGTAACGCGCTGGTCGCCGAATGAGATCAATGTGTTGCTCAAGGATATGGAGTCGGGTAATGTCCATCCGCGCGATGCGAAGATGAAACTGGCGCGCGAGATCGTGAGCATTTTTTATAGCGAGGCTGAGGCTAAGTCAGCGGAAGAAGCTTTCGTGCGGTTGTTCCAGCAAAAGGAAGTGCCGGACGATATGCCAGAGTTCGCGCTGAAGGCCGGGATGACGGTCATGGATGTTTTAATGGGGGCCGGTTTGGTGTCCAGTAAGAGCGAAGCCAAACGTTTGATTGACCAGAAGGGAATCCGCTTGGATGGCGATCCGTTGGAGCGAAGTGATGTTCCGTTTCCGCAACCGGGTGTGTTGCAAGCTGGCAAGCGTCGTTTTGTAAGAGTCAAGTAATGAAAAAAAAATAAGACAAGTCAAACTTGTCTTATTTTTTATATCTTCCTGTACCTGTCGGAGAAACCCATGATGCAAAATAAAAAGCGAGACCACAGACTCGCTTGCAGAGGCGTCGACGGGATTCGTATCATCCCTCCTGCGGGGAAACCCGTGATGCACAAAATAAAAAGCAAGGTCATAGACTCGCTTGCAGAGGCGTCGACGGGATTCGTATCATCCCTCCTGCGGGGAAACCCGTGATGCACAAAATAAAAAGCGAGGTCACAGACTCGCTTGCAGAGGCGTCGACGGGATTCGAACCCGTGATGAGGGTTTTGCAGACCCTTGCCTTACCACTTGGCCACGACGCCATATCTTTATTATAAATTGAGGATTACTGATTGACAACCCGATCATCAATCTGCAATCCTCAATCAACTGAGCGGGCGATGGGATTCGAACCCACGACCTTCTCCTTGGCAAGGAGACGTACTACCACTGTACTACGCCCGCGTTTCCCTGGCTAAACTTTCAGCCGAGAGTGCCGAGACCCAGGATCGAACTGGGGACACCGCGATTTTCAGTCGCGTGCTCTACCAACTGAGCTATCTCGGCCAGATGTTTGTTTGTTAAGCGAGCGGAATTTTACTAGGTGATAGGGGGATTGTCAAGCAACGATAGTGCGTCGCACCTTTTTCGATGGAGTTTTGTTGTCGTTTGACCTCGCTGCGTTTAGTGGACGAATCTAACCTGTACAGTGCGCCGCACCCGCGCGCCGCCTCTTCTCTTGACCTCGGCCTGCTTCCGCACTACAATGCCAAGCCTCTCGGATGTCATTGCGAGGAGCCGCGCCTGCACTGAGCTTGTCGAAGTGAAGCGGCGACGTGGCAATCTCCGTTGACGTGGAGATTGCTTCGTCACTTTGTTCCTCGCAATGACATAATAGAATCTTATGTTTGAATCTCTCACCTCACGACTCAACCAGGTCTTTGACGGACTCCGCCGCCGCGGAAAACTCTCCGAAGCGGATGTTGACGCGGCGATGCGCGAAGTACGTCTCGCCTTGCTCGAAGCGGACGTGCATTTCAGCGTCGTCAAAACTTTCATCGCACGCGTGCGCGAACGCGCCGTCGGCGCGGAAGTCTCGAAGGCGTTGAATCCTGGTCAACAAATTATCAAGATCGTCAACGAGGAATTGACCGCCACACTTGGCGAACCTGCGCCATTGAACATGACCGGGCCTAAGCCGCGCATGATCATGCTAGTCGGCTTGCAAGGCTCCGGCAAGACGACTGCCGCGGGCAAATTGGCGCGACTGCTGCGCTCGAAAGGGGAGCGCGTGATGTTGGTGGCGGGCGATCCGTATCGTCCGGCGGCGGTGACACAGTTACAGCAACTTGGCGAGAGGATTGACGTCCCTGTCGAAGTGGATTTGAATCTCAAGCCGCCGGAGCTGGCAAAACGGGCTTTTGAAAAAGCCGAAAAGGGTGGATTCACCGTCATGATCATGGACACCGCTGGCCGGTCGCAGTTGGACGCGGAACTGATGAACGAGTTAAAGTCCATCGCCGCAAAAGTCCCGCTTGTTGAAACATTGCTGGTGGTCGATTCGATGACCGGTCAGGAAGCGTTGAACATCGCGCAGGGCTTTCGCGATAACGTGTCCATCACAGGTTTGATCATGACCAAAATGGACGGCGACTCGCGTGGCGGTGCGGCCATCTCGATTCGTTCCGTGACTGGCGTGCCGATTAAATTTATCGGCACCGGCGAAAAACTCGACGCGCTCGAAACGTATGATCCGTCGCGGCTGTCGTCTCGCATTTTGGGGATGGGCGACATGATCGGCTTGATCGAAAAAGCTGAAGCGACATTTGATCAGCAGATCGCGCAGAAGCAAGCCGAGAAGTTGATGAAAGGTTCGTTCACGCTCGAGGATTTTCTCGAGCAGATGAAGCAGATGAAAAAGATGGGCCCGCTTGCGCAGATTATGGACATGTTGCCCGAGCAAATGGGGCAGGCCGCGCGTCAGGCCGACCCGAAAGACATTGAAAAAAGCATGAAGCAATCCGAAGCCATCATCCATTCGATGACGCTCAAGGAGCGCCGCAACCCCGATATTTTGAACGCCTCACGCAGACGGCGCATCGCGGCTGGCTCCGGCGTGGAAGTGCAGGATGTCAATAAACTCATCAAGCAATTCCGCGAAGCGCAGAAGATGATGAAGATGTTCCAGAAGACAGGTGGGCGTGGTTTGGGAAATTTGTTTGGTGGTTAGTTAGATAGTTTGGTAGTTTGATAGTTGCGTGGTTGTTTCGTTGAGGATGCGCCGCACCTTACTTAATAAAACGAGTCTTATCGAGCAGCCGAATCTTATTAATCAGATTTGTTCAAATCGTTTGGTGCGACGCATTCGCGTTAATCGTTGTTCGGCGGATTGAAATCCGAGGATGAAAACTTTTTTGCTAATTATTATGTCGATACTGCCGGATTCCATAGATTGACGCCTCCTCTTGCGCCACAAGACACCCAAGTATAAGTTCTTGGCACATACATTATTGCCATGATTTGCTCGCCAACATGTGCCCGAGTTTCCTCCAAAACTATTTTAGTAGTTTCAATATCCCACTCGGTAACAAGATCATCTTCCCCGATTGCTATATGTTGACCGTTATCACTTATATTTGCTGCTCGAACATTTGATGCATTAAATTCTCTTCTGAAACTAACTTGCCTAAGTATGCTTTGCTTAGATAAACTCTGAACATATAATTCCCTTCCCACAGATGCAATTGTATCGTTGTCTAAGAATCGAATAGCCGTGCATCTTTCGCTATGGCCTTTAATACGAGTGATTAAGTTACCTGATGTTACATCGTAGACTTTAGAGCCACCTACAAGTTGTGAACCTGAAATAACCAGCTTAGTGCTATCGGGCGAGAAGGCAACACATGAAGCGTCTTCGCAAACTATCATTGTCTTCAGTTTGCCGACTTCGAGATCCCAGAGAAACGCGCCTGGTTCAATCCAGCCTGTTGATATTACCCACTTTCCATCCTTAGAATAATCCATTGAGGAGCAGGGATAACTTTTATGTCCCGCCATTTGAAGAATACGATGCTGTGATTTAATTTCCCAGACTTCAATCAAGTTGTTTTCACAACCGATACTCACCTTCGACCCATCAGCGCTCATGGCGAGAGTACCGATTCCGCTATTAACATTTATCTTTCCAATTTCCTTGCCAGTAGCTGGATGCCAGAACCTGATCGTGGCATCCTCAGAACCAGTAACTATTACTGACCCTTCAGCCGATGAACTTACAGCACGAACAGAGCGCTTGTGGCCAATTAGAGGTATGCAAGGGTATGACATTCGAGTCTCTCCTTTTGCTCTGAGTTTTCAATGCTAAGGCATTATATATCATTTGCATTGAAATTATGACAAAATGTTTAATGCCTCTCGCTACTTGCTTCATATCCATATGTTAAAGCGAGTCATCTCTTTTCAACAACTCTCTAAATGCCGCGAGAAACAATGTGATATTCTCTTTGCAGCTCGAATATCCCATCAAGCCGATGCGC
>Ga0172369_10001029_pt1 | contig 41085 bp, 36 predicted proteins | sample LakKiv25m_FD_114539 | JGI IMG/M metagenome (GOLD analysis project Ga0172369, IMG submission 114539) | Freshwater microbial communities from Kabuno Bay, South-Kivu, Congo - kab_022012_11.25m | ecosystem: Environmental > Aquatic > Freshwater > Lake | place: Democratic Republic of the Congo... | reverse complement strand
TGATGGCCGAATCGCCGGTATTCGATAAAGTGGAACTCAGCAGGCTCCGTTATTTTATTGTCGGCGGAGAGGCGATGCCGATACCACTCATCGAGAAATGGCATAAGAAAGGCGTACTCATCAGGCAGGGCTATGGTTTAACAGAAGTAGGTCCCAATGTAACCTCCTTAGATCATAAGGATGCAATAAGGAAGAAGGGTTCGATAGGTACGATGAATTTTTATTATAATGCCTTGTTGGTTGACCAGGATTTTAAAGAAGTTCCTTGCGGTGAGATCGGTGAGCTGGTACTTAAAAGCCCTACGGTAACGCCAGGTTACTGGAAAAACGAAACTGCAACCCGTGGGACCATTCAGGATGGCTGGTTCCATACCGGCGACCTGATGCGGAAAGACGAAGAAGGATATTATTATGTTGTTGACAGGATCAAGAACATGTACATTTCGGGAGGTGAAAATGTATATCCTGCCGAAGTAGAACATACAATCAGTACACATCCTGCAGTTGCCGAAGTTGCCATTATCGGGATTAAAGATGAACGATGGGGTGAAGCAGGTATGGCTTTTATCGGGTTAAGGGCCGGTTTTACGGCAAGTGAAGAAGAAATGAGAGCCTATTGCATGGGAAGGCTTGCGAAATACAAGATCCCGAAGCATTTTAAATTTCTTGCTGAATTACCAAAAAATGATGCCGGCAAAATCGACCGCAAGGTTCTCAGGACAATGCACTAATTTAGAATATCAAGAGTTTAAATCAATAAATCATAAATTAACATCATCATTAACAACAAACCAAATCTCAATTACAATGAAAAATTCAAGAATGCTTATTCTGCTGTTCGCAGCTTTCATGCTTACATTCGGAGCATGTAAAAAAGACAATTCTACACCCGGAACGCAACCGGAGATTACCACGGTAGAAATATCGAATGACAATGCAACCATCACGGTTACGTTTAACGAGGCCGTTTACGGCATGAACAACAAAACCGGCAACCTCGACGCTAACAGCTTTTCAGTTGGTATTTCGGATGCTACCGTAACTGCAACTTATTCGGTAACTCATGTTGCCGGCGAAAGTGATGCAACAATCAATCTGATTTTTACAAACCGCATTAAAGCTGGTGTGACCATCCAGGTCACTGCCAAAGCCAATAAAGTTTATAACAGCGAAGGCGGCGCACTCGAAGCAGATGCATCTAAAACCACAGCAACCAAAGAAATGGGAATCATTGGAAAATGGTCGGCTTACGACATCTCCCTGATCCTTGTAGGTATGGGTTTCGACGATTCACTCTATGCAAATTTTAATGCCGATCAAAGTTACAAAGTAACTGCCTATTATGAAGGCGCACCAACAGTATTCGAAGGAAGCTATACGATGGAAAAATCACAGTTCAATGATATCTGGAACATCGTACTCAACCAATCTACACCGAGTTCATTGACGAGCCAGGGGATATTTAAGATTTATACTGCCGCCACCGATTCGATGTGGTATGAAGTTGCCCAGGTTAACCCTTCCATTGCCGGTGTTACACCTCCAACTGCTGAGGCAGGATTTGGAAGTACAAGCAGTGGTGCCTTTGGAACCATGAATGTCCAGAAATATCACTGGATTGGTCAGAAATAATTTCCGGCACATAAAACCCGGATAAAATAATACCTGCCAGTCAGCCGGCTGGCTGACCGGCAGGTTTTTCTTAAATAATAACTGCTGGTCTTTTCATAAACCAAACCAAACTATGAAGAAAAAAATCTACCTTTTTCCACTGATCCTGTTAAGCATCTTTTGTTTTAGAAATGAAACGAAAGCGCAAAGTATAAGCAGTCCGGAGTCGGGAAATTATGTGAGCTTTTATAACGGACAGATCCCCCGTAAAGCCAACAAGGAATTTCAGTTTCTGGCCTATTTTATTAACCAGGGTGTGAGTTCAAATTTCTTCCCTGAAAATGTTTTTATGAAAGGCCAGGTGATCGGTCGGCTCTTCGGCGACAATACCACACATACAGCTGATACTTCCACAAACTTTTACTTCGAACAGCGTCTGATTCCGTTTTTTATCTACCAGCCCCATCTTTTTAACGGGAAAGCTACCTTACGGGCTTCTTTTGAAATCGACTGGACCTGGGGGGATGTTGCTTATGGAACTGGTGGAAATCTCGGAAGTGCCATTTCGGCCGACCAGGTAAACATCCAGACACAAAACCTCGAAATCGAATATAAACCCGCACCCGGCTGGACGATGAATCTGGGCTTGCAACGTCTTTTTGATACACCTTACGATCCTTACCGGACAATGTTCGATAAAATGTCGGAAACAGGTTATCGGCTGATGTATTGGGGAACCGATGCCGTTGGCTTGCGGATCAACACGGAAAAGGATTTTTCGAGATGGACTTTTGCCTATTACCAGCTTTACGAAAACGATATCCAGCAAAACGACGATGTAACCCTTCAATATGTGAACTACGAAGGTGATCTTTCGCCCTTGTGGAAAGTTGGTGGCTCGTTGTATTACCTGCGCGACCGCTCCAATGGTGAAGGCGGTGTTTCGATATATGGTCAGGGACTGAACAGCCGCCTGAATGAGTATAATGGAACTTTTAAATTTAAATTCGACGGAAAGTATAAAGCCGACATTGGATGGATTGGTGCATTTTTCAGCAGGAATGCCGATTTCATGATGGATCGCTTACGTATGACCGGCTTTGCGAACTATAACCTCGGGAAAGCAAAAGTCGAAGACAGCACTTCATGGCATACCGGTGCCGATATCGGCGGCCTGGGAGCCAACCTTAAAATAGGTTATCGTTATGGCCAGACTACAGATGATGTGGTAAGCTTCGAATCGGTCTTTGCTACCGGTGACGACAATGCGCTAGCCGACAAAAAATATTCAGGTGTAATTACCGGGAATACCTGGGGAGCACCTGCCAATATTTTCATCAGCAGTGGTTCTTACATCCTCTTCCCGCACGCCAATGTTGTAAACCGTTACACACCGCTTATTGCCGACCTTTCGAATATGGGATATGGTTTGCTAGGCGGAGTAATGAATATTTCTCACGGGTTTATCCCGTACCGTCTAACCGGGAAAGCAGGAAGTTCCTGGGCAATGAGCATGGTCGCACCGCGGGGCGGAGGCCAACAAATCGGCATCGAAGCAAATGCCGCCTTAAAATACCAGGTTGGCGTGTATATGAGCCTCGAACTTCATGGCGCTTATGTGTGGCTCGGCGATTTCTACGACAGCAACGACAATACATACAGCTTTTATGTAAATGGTTCAAAAACCGGAGGCCGTCCCGTGAATCCCTGGACAGCATTTTTGGTTTTCAAATGGTTAATGTTCTGATAATAAAAATCGAAAATAATGAAAACAATAAGATATACAGGCATAAGCCTGACCATGCTGGCCATGTTGATGATATTTTCATCGCTGCTTTCGGGATGTAAAACAAGTAGTATGGGTAAAGATTTAAATGCTTACCGCGACGTGAAATCTTTGAAAACAATGAACGAACTGGATTATCCTTACGAAGTGAAATTTGCAGGATTGTCCGGTAACATAAACCTGGCCTATGTTGATGAAGGCTCCGGGGAATATACAATCATATTTATTCATGGCCTGGGCAGTTACCTGCCCGCCTGGAAGAAAAACATCGAAGGATTAAAGACGAAGTACCGTTGCATCGCCATCGATTTGCCCGGTTATGGGAAATCAAGCAAGGAACCGCACAGCGGGATGATGACGTTTTATGCCGCCGTTGTTAAAGCGTTTATCGATAGACTCAAACTTCAAAATGTGGTCCTTGCCGGTCATTCGATGGGCGGGCAAATTGCGATGATGGCAGCCATCAATTATCCCGAAACTATAAAGAAGCTTATCCTTGTTGACCCGGCAGGTTTTGAAGAATTTAACGAAGGCCAGAAACAATGGTTCAGGGATGTGATGACGCTGGACGGTGTAAAGAAAACAACTGTAGAGCAAATCCAGACCAACCTGGCTTATAATTTTTATAATGTACCCAAAGATGCAGCTTTCATGATCACCGACCGCATTGCCATGCGTACGGCAGATGATTTCGACAATTATTGTTATGCCGTTGTGCAATCGGTAAATGGCATGGTTGATGAACCCGTTATCCTGCTGCTCGATCAGATCAAACAGCCCACATTGATCCTTTTCGGTGAGAAAGACAACCTGATCCCCAACCGTTTTTTAAATGCAGGAAGAACAGCTAATATTGCAAGGAAAGGTCACGATAAAATCGCCGGAAGCAAATTGGTTATCGTTCCAAAGGCAGGGCATTTCCTGCAGTTCGAAAAGCCGGAAGCAGTTAATGAAGCGATCAAAGGGTTTTTGAGCAAATAAGATGTTGGGGAATGGTTTGTGGTACTTATCGTTGTGATCGCGATGCATATACAAATCAAATAAGCTCAAGATTATTTGTCAGACCTGCATATATATTTTGAATGCAAAGCGAAAACCATAAGTTTTGTCAGATTCGCATGTGTCGGAGCAAGAAATAAATTTTACGCTTTGATAATCTTTTTCGTATCGACGAGTTTTCCATCTTTGCCTGTGATTTTGAAAATATACATTCCACCTGTAAATCCGGTCAGATCGATAAAGCTGTCGGTGTTTATCAATTTTATGGAATGAAGTAATTTACCGTTTTCATCAGTGATTTCGAGTGTAGCTCCCAAAAGTGCCTGGTCGATAGAAACGAATACCTGGTTGCCTGCCGGGTTGGGGTAAATTTTAACCTGCGTTGCAAAGCCAGGTTGAAGTTCTTCCTGCCCGGTTGCCAGATCATCACAATTCACCTGTACAAACTGCAGGCTACCACTGTTGTCGAGTTTCCCCCGCCAGCAATTCCCGTCGGGCGATTTCATTACGATGCCCCTGTCGATATCTTCGATAAAGATGTCGCCGTTATTAACCTGTAATCTGGCAACAGGTTCTTCGGTACCAAGTCCAACATTTCCGTTTTCGAAAACAAAGGCATTACCTGCTGTGCTAAACACAAAATTTTCGTTAGGTTTTGTTCTTATGGAATGTTGCTTGTCGCCCAACCAAATGCTGGAATAAAAATCTCCTGTGGATTGAATGTACAGCGAAGCATTATCAGGCCGGGATGCATCATTGTCACCTAAAATATGGAGTTTGGCTTCGGGCTGGGTGATGTTGCCTATGCCAATGCTACCGGTTTTCAAATCCCCCGGAGAACTCTCAATAAAAAATGTTGGATAAGTGCTGTTAAAACCAACCATCAGAGAGTTTTGAATATTATTTTCCAATGGGTTGCTAAAGCCATAGCCTTTACCTAATACCATAGAATATTGGTCTGAAGCTTTTAAGTAAGTCCCCAATGAAAAAGCAGCGGCACTGGTTGATTCAGAGTACTTTCCAAAAGAAAATGCGTAAACCTGGCTTGCTAAAGTGTTTTTCCCAAATGCAAACGAATAATTTTCAGTTGCATTACAACCATATCCCATAGCTACCGAATAGTCGCCCAACGCTTGACTATTACTACCCGTAACAAAAGAACATTCGCCAGTTGCTGAATTACCCTCACCGAATGAAACAGCATGCTCTCCTTCAGCGTTGATGCTACCGAATAGCCTTATGGGTTGTGGATTTTCTTCATCTCCCACCTGGAAATCACCGTTTACGTGCAACTTTGCCTGGGGCATTGTTGTGGAAATACCTATGCTGCCATTTTCAAACACAAAGTTTCGCTCTGCGGGAACTGAAAAGGTCATATTTAATCCCAATTTTGCTTTGATACAATGCTCATCATCAGCAAACAAAATTGTTGCATCATGCATTGCTCCTATCGTTTCCAATTTAACCGACGCATCCTCATTTACATCAGCTTTAATGTGTAGTTTGGCTTGGGGATCGGTTACATTGCCGATACCGATTTTACCGGTATAATTAGAACCCATTGCACCTTTTATAAATAAAGTCGGAAAATTTGAGTTAAAACCAATCATTAACGAGTTAGGAACACTGTTTTGCAGATAATTGGATTCATCGTAGCCACACCCAATAATCATTGCAGGGGAGGTGTTAGTCAGGAGATATCTGCCTATTGTTACAGAACTAGCTCCATTTGAGGTAACAAACTTCCCCAAAGCAATCGAATAATTCCCGATTGCATTTGTACTGAGACCCATAGCCAAAGATGCCTGTCCCGAAGCGATTGAGGACATACCTCCAACACTGGCATAGTTGCCTGAAGGATTAGAATTGGTGTCACATTGTACACATTGAGCATTCGTTCCAGTTTGAACTGCAATGTTAAATAATAAGATTACAGAAATGATTTTGGTGAAATTTTTCATTTTGAATTTTGGTTAATTAATTTTGACGATTCTAAGGTTTTTATGATTAATTTTTTGTGCAGCTAAAGTACAAATTCCATGTATAGAAAGCAACTCAAAATTTCTTTTTAACAAAAAAGTTAAGGCTTAATGATTATTCCGGCAAATCGACCGGCTTTGCCCGGACAAACGTAGTTGTAAACGCTGATGTTTTTACGCACTTTTATTTAGTTATTCCTGTTTCTTTATACAAAAAACCAGGGTGAATCGTATTTCAGGCGGCTTAAAATTTAAAATCCTGGTATTCATTGTTCTTTATCTTTGCAGGATTAAATTCCATTCAGATGCGCAAATGGCGATTGAATTAACATAAACCGGCTAAATTTTTGTTTTTAACTGCTTCATTTTCAAAATTAATTTCCTATCTTTGCCGCCAATTTAAAAATTATCATTATTTTAATATTAACTAAAACTATCACAAGATGTTAAACCAGTATGAAACCGTTTTCATTTTAACTCCCGTTTTGTCTGAAGATCAGATGAAGGAAGCGGTTAAGAAGTACCAGAATTTCGTTGTGGAAAAAGGTGCTGAAATTGTGTTTGAGAACAATTGGGGTATGCGTAAATTAGCTTACCCGATCCAGAAAAAATCGACAGGTTTCTATCACCTCATGGAATACAGAGCCGAAGGTGACTTTGTTGCAAACCTCGAAATTGCCTTAAAACGTGATGAGCGGGTTATCCGCTTCTTAACTGTTAAACTTGATAAACATGCCGTTGCTTACAACGAGAAAAAACGCGCTAAATCAAAGGAAGTAGTTAAAGAAGAATCAAATTAAACAATTTCAAATCTTTAATCAATCGAAAAAATGGCAATACAAAATTCAGACATTAAATACTTAACCCCAATTGCAGTTGACGTTAAGAAAAAGAAATACTGCCGCTTTAAAAAAGCCGGGATTAAATACATCGACTATAAAGATGCCGATTTCCTTTTAAAGTTTGTAAACGAGCAGGGTAAAATTTTACCTCGCCGGATTACCGGGACATCAACAAAATACCAGAAAAAAGTAGCACAGGCTGTTAAAAGAGCCCGTCATTTGTGCTTAATGCCTTATGTTGCTGACTTATTAAAATAGAGGAGAGAGAACAATGGAAATAATTTTAAAACAGGATATGGAAAACCTCGGTTACGAAAACGAGGTTGTAAAGGTAAAAAACGGTTATGCCCGTAATTATCTCATCCCAAAAGGAATGGCAATTTTGGCTACAGGCACAAATAAGAAAATCCTTGCCGAAGTTAACAAGCAAAAATCCTTTAAAGAACAAAAATTGCGCAACGAAGCCGATACCATGGCTAAATTGCTCAATAAACTAGAATTGAAAATCGGTGCTAAAGCCGGTACTTCAGGTAAAATTTTCGGATCGGTGAATGCAATACAGCTTGTGGAAGCCATCAAAGCCCAACACGGCTACGAAATCGACAAACGTAAAGTTTCGGTTGACGGCGATTCGATAAAAGAACTTGGCTCTTACAAAGCTACCGTTAATCTGTACAAAGACATCAAAGCTGAACTTAAATTTGAAGTTGTGGCTGAGTAATAACATTCATCCGAATAAAAAAAGTCCCTCGGCAAGGGACTTTTTTTATTCGTGCAATTTTTCGGTTAACGATAATCAAGGCCGTTGAATAAGAAAATATGCCATCGGTTAATAAAATAAAATACCTGAAATCGCTTCACCTGCAGAAGTTCCGGAATGAATACCGCGAATTTATCGTTGAAGGGCCGAAAATGGTTTCCGAAGCGATTGGCAGCGATTTTGACCTTACAGGAATTTTTGGGCTGTCATCATGGGCAGGCAGAACAAGAGATATTCCGATCTCTCTTCAAAAACGCATCGAAATTGTTACTCCCGCTGAACTTGCACGAATCAGTTATTTTAAAACGCCCAATGAGGTTTTAGCAACCGTCAAAATCCCCGAAATATCCATTAATGAGCATATTTTTAACGATTTGGTTCTTATGCTCAGTACGATTTCAGATCCGGGGAATCTGGGAACGATCGTCCGGGTTGCCGATTGGTTCGGAATTAAACATATTATTTGTTCCCCGGATTCGGTGGATGTTTACAATCCAAAAGTTGTTCAGGCAACCATGGGATCAATCTTCCGGGTTAATGTTTATTATAAAGATTTACAGGAAGTATTGTCGGGTCTTCCACAAAACTTGCCGGTTTTCGGTGCCTTCCTCGAAGGAAACAACATTTACAAAGAAACTTTACCCGGAAAAGGAATCGTTATCATTGGAAATGAATCACATGGAATAGACGAACAACTAAAACCTTTTATCCCAAATAAAATTTTCATTCCCTCATTTTCAGGAGGTGCCGAATCGCTGAATGCTTCGGTTGCCACTGCCATTATTTGCTCTGAATTCAGGAGAAACAATTACTAAAAAAGTCTAATTTTGCAGGTAAAATGACATAAATGCAGGACGGTTCCGTTAAAAACATACATAAATATAAAATCGAAAATCATGATTAAACTCATCATTATATCCGTTGTCTTAATAGGTTTGGCCATCGCTGGTATTGCGGTTAAATTGCTGGTTTCGAAAGAAGGAGAATTCAAGAAATCGTGCAGCAGTGTTGATCCAAAAACCGGACAACGTCTCGGTTGTTCCTGTGGTGGCGAAGAAGAAGGAAGCAGTTGCCGGAACAAACAATACGAATAGATCTGATCCGAAATGGGGATTAAATAATCCCGACGTACTCCTGCCCAAAAAACACAAAGCAATCTCTGTAACTTTAATCGGAAACCTAAGTGTCCAGCAGTATCTGCAGGGTTTCAGGCCCTGCATTGAACAACAGGTCGATTATGCTTAAACCTGGCAAAAAGCCATTTCTATATTCGAAAACCTGGTGGTATGGCTTAAAGCCAAACATCGAAAACGGCTTCCTGGGTGTCATCATTTCGCGGAAATCCTGCTTTCCAACAGCGTTTCTTTCGTATTTGCCGGTAAAGTTCACAATTTTATATAACCCCACTATTTCCATCAACTTTTCGAGTAAAAGAGTGTTGAACCGGATCAGATTTGATGCAGGAACTTCAAAAAACGGTTTCAATTCATCGGAATAATATAAAAAATAAGGCGATTTTGCATAGGCCGATTCAATTGCCCGCCAGTGAATGATTTGCCAGTTCTGATGATCAGAAATAGCAATATCCAATGTTTTGGTGTGATTGCCTTCAACTTTTACCACGGGTATAGTTAGTGATAATTTCCCGTTGGCTGAATAAATTTCGCAGCGGTTGCGGTAGGTTTGTTTCGGATAGGTCTCATGAATTTCGATGCAAATTTCATCAGCTTTTGCAATCAGCATAAAGTATGGTATTGATGGCAAATATGCCGTTGGCAAAAGAATTGAAGAGGCTTCTAACATAAATATCAAAATTTCGCAGGTAAAAGTACCAAAAAAAATGCGGCACCACGGCACCGCATTTATCAGTTATTTTCATCAATCGACCAAATCAATTCTTTAGTTCACTGCTTCTTTCTTCGAGTGAAGTAAAACATCTTCAATGGCCTGAATAAGGGTTGCTTTAGGCAATGCTCCCTGAGCCATCTGAGGCTGAGCATCCTTAGGGCAAAACAATAATGAAGGAATACTGCGGATTCCAAAGGCTCCTGCGAGTTCCTGCTGGTCTTCGGTATCGACCTTATAAATATTGATTTTCCCTTTATATTCTTCGGCAAGTTCCGCCAGGATGGGAGCAACCATTTTACATGGCTGGCACCAATCGGCATAGAAGTCGATCAGGCAAGGAAGCTGACCTTCAAAATTCCACTCTTTGTTTTTTTCAAAATCAAAAACTTTTTCGAGAAAAGTTTCTTTTGTGAGATGTTCCATAAAAATTCTGTTTTTATAATTGATATTTATCTATTTCAAAAAAATGTAAGCTACTACTTCAATAAAAATTCTTTGATAACCTGCTCAAAAGCAGATTTATCTTTATAACCACGATCCATACTTGGTTTGCCGCTGGCGGGTATGTAAAGAAATGCAGGAATGCTCTCGATCTGGAATAATGAAGCCAGTTCGCGCTCCTTGTCGGTGTTTATTTTATAAACCTTAATCTTCCCTTTATAATCATTCGAGATTTCCTCGAGTATCGGTGAAACCATTTTACAAGGTTTGCACCAATCAGCGTAAAAATCGATGATGGCCGGTTCGCTACCTGCATAAACCCATTCGCCCGGGCTTTTCTCAAAATCCCAAATCTTTTCCTTAAAAGTTTCCTTGGTTAAAAATTCGGGCAGCACGGCTTCATCACCACCTGTTTTGGATGCTGCCACATTATTTCCGCCGGCGACGGTTACCGATTTTTTATCGTTTCCACCACTTGTGTTGCTGCAGGCTGTGATTGATAAGGCCAGCAAAGCTGCTAAAAATAAAATCGAACCTATCTTCTTCATATTTATTTAAGTTTTAAAATTTCCTTGTTCTTCAAATTCGCTGCAAAGATAAAACATAATTTTTATTTAAAGCGTTTTAGTATCACTTTTTAACTATTTTTGCAAAATAATTATTGTATTAAAAATTATTTCTTTTGCTAAAAAAATAAGAAATTTGAAAAATTCCTGGATTTCATGAGCAACTTTTTGATCAATTTTAAGCAGGTCGAATTTCAAACAACATTTTCATCCGAAGAAAAATGCCTCGAATTCCTAGCTAACGAAAAATGGAAAAATGGTTTTATCTGCAAAAAGTGTGGCCATACCAATTTCTGCAAAGGAAAAACGCCCTTTTCGCGACGTTGTACCAAATGCAAGCACGACGAATCAGCAACTGCCCATACCATCTTTCACCGCTGCAAAATATCCCTCACCAACGCTTTCGAAATTGCTTACACGGTTTGCAGTAGTCCGGCTGTTTCAACATATGAACTTTCACGACAGTTAAATACCCGTCAAATGACTTGTTGGAAATTCAAGAAAAAAATTGCCGAATGCATCAAAAAGAACGGTGAATTTACGATAATTGAAACCCTGGAAATAATGCCTGTTATGGCGACCTGAAAATCTCAGGTGGTTTTGCGAAAATGGCCCAACCTAAAAATAAAAAAGGTCATCATTTATTTTGATAACCTTTGTAAAAACCGGGGTGGAAGATGGGGTTCGAACCCACGACCCTTGGAACCACAATCCAATGCTCTAACCAACTGAGCTACATCCACCATTTGAAAAAACGAGCCGCAAAAATAATCATTTTCAAAACAGAAAGGAATATTTGTCAAAATTTTCTTTTCATCTTTGTTCTTTGGGATCCTGATTTCTTGATTGACACGTAAAAAAATGATTGAACCTGAGTTAGTTTTAAATCGGTCACAATAATTACATTATACAACCAGGCATCAAAATGTAAAACGACTGCAATCTTTCTCCGGTCTGTATCGATTACAGCTACCTTTTAATATGTTATACTTTATCGAAAAATAGAAGTCAAGTCCTGAAAAATCGCTAAAGCCAAAAAGACCACCCAATTTTTCAGTCCCGAAACTAAAAAAATAGATTCTTCCAAACAGTCCCAGGCGAGGTTTCCGGAAATCGTATAGTGAAAATGGGAATCCCAATTCGAACCATCGCGATTCATAGCGCAAACTCACAATGGCCTGAGCCGGCCTTTCGACCTGGATATTATTTATTTTCAAAGGCAAAACAAAGGTAGTATTCAAAAACCAATTCCGATAATATTGGTAATCGGCCTGACAACTCAGGGCTGCAGGTAAACCCATTGTGAAAGTGGATGCTTTAAAGGACGCTGTTGAATCGCCATAAAACACCCGGCTCAGGTCATAAACGACGGAGTTTAAATTATTAAAGGCCAGCGTATCTACTTCATCCCAATAAACCTGGACATTTGAAAAGCTTTGTACCTGCGCATTTTTTGAGAATTTTATATTGCCTATATCCAGTAATGAAAGCCCAATCCTGTACAGGTAGTCCTCATACTCATAACTGCAGAATCTCTTCTGGTGCGTCCTGATCGGGTAGTTTGCTTTTTTTTCGTACATAAATCCGATATCAAAAGCCATACCTTTGCCTTTAAACATATTACCTGCATCAGGAAAACTATTGTTTTGGTAATCATATGGAAGTGCAAAACCACTCTCGGCGGTCAAATTTTGAATATCAAGTGTAGTATCATTAACAACCGTATAGTCCATGCTGCGGTTCCTGATATAGGCGCCGGCGTAACCAAACAACCTCCTGATGTTTATCCCTGCCGACCAGCGGTTTTTCCTTTGTTCACTAAAAATGCCTGAAAAATTCAATCCCAACTCACCCCACCCCAAACCATCTGCATCAAATTTATCATTTACATTTTTGATGCCTTGTAAAGAATCGTATTCAATTCCCTCATACATCAAAATAGCGATATCGTCGGGCAAATTATTTACCGAAGTTATGGTGGCGGCTTTCGTGAACAGCCCGAAAGCAATTTTCCCGCTTGCCATCGAAAAAGATGGTCCCATTACATCAATCGATTGATAGCCATCGATTTTTTCGACCGATTCCGAATAATCCAACCCTTTGCCTTTGACATTAAAAGTAGGCCACCTGGGACTTTTACTCAGGAGGTTAAATAACCTGTAATCCTTGTTATGAATGTAAAGGAAATTGTTTTCGAGAAAAAAACCTCCGCTTAAAAAATTAAAATCGAAGAAAAGTTTTGAATTTACTGTAGCAGCAGGATTAAGCTGCGCAGCTGTGATACCGCCAAAATTTGTAGTAGTCAGACCAAATTTTTCCTGGGATAACACAAATTGATTCGTTACCAAAAACAAAAAAACCAGCAAACCAAATGCCCGTTTATGGATTAGAAAAGAAATGTCTCTGGTACAATATTGTATCGTTTCAAACAAAATATTAAGTCAGTTCAAAAAAGTTAATCAGATTCAATTTTGCCTTCACTCAAAATCTATTGAATGCCCTGCAAAACCGAATGTGAATGAATAGTAACACCAAGTTTATAAATTAAAATATCGATCAGGTGGCTAAAATATGTATTTTTGAGATTCGTTGTTCGAAAAAATATTTAATGGGGCCTTTTTTAGATCCCGGATTAATTTGTTAAGTTTCTGAAATTTCAATTTTTAACACATAACAACTGATAGATTTAAATAATTAAATTTATACTTTTATCGCCTAAAAAAAATACACATGGAGGTTACCCGAATTTTTGATTTGCTTGAGAGGTATCAGGAAAAGTTTGACAAAGAAGTGGCGTTGGCAGGAAAAAAAAATGGTGAATGGATAAAATACAGTTCCCTGGATTACATAAAGTTTTCAAATTATTTCAGTTATTTTTTATTGTCTGCAGGTTTTAAATCAGGCGACAAAATTGCTACAGTTACCAACAATCGACCCGAATGGAACTTCGCTGATATCGGGATGATGCAAATCGGGATTATCCATGTTCCGATTTACCCAACCATCAGTGCCGACGAGTATCGTTATATCCTGCAACACTCCGATGTAAAAGCCATCATGGTTGCTGATAAAACGCTCTATACCAAACTTGAAGAAGTCATTTCGACGTCTCCAAACATAAGGTTTACTTATTGTTTTACTGAAACCGAAGGCCTAACCTCCTGGGATGAAATGATTGAAACAGGAAGACAGTATGAGAAAAAATTCAGCGATGAAGTAATCAATATCAAACAAAGTATTCGACCGGGAGATTTTGCGACCCTGATTTACACTTCGGGAACAACCGGATCCTCAAAAGGAGTGATGCTTTCACACCGAAACATCGTCTCTAATTTTATTGCAACATCCTATATCCAGCCACTCGATAATTCACATAAAGTATTAAGTTTCCTGCCATTGTGCCATATTTACGAAAGGATGATGAATTATCACTTTCAGTACAAGGGCATTAGTATTTATTATGCCGAAAACCTCGGAACTATAACAGCCGACCTCGTTGAGATAAAAGCTGACGGATTCAATACTGTTCCCAGGCTGCTCGAAAGGGTGTACGATAAGATTGTTTCAAAAGGGAAAGATCTTATCGGGATAAAGAAAAGCATTTTCTTTTGGGCGTTAAATCTTGGATTAAAGTATGAATTAGGTGGATCAAACGGAGCTATGTATGAGATGAAGCGTAAAATTGCTGATAAGCTCGTTTTCAGCAAATGGCGGGAAGCATTGGGAGGTGAGGTTAAAATAATCGTTTCGGGTGGATCAGCTTTGCAGCCCCGGCTTGCCAGGCTATTCTGGGCCGCTGGAATGCGGGTCATGGAAGGATATGGACTTACGGAAACCTCACCAGTTATATCGGTCAATCATCCAGTTTTGCCGAATGTTAAATTTGGAACCGTTGGGACCGTTCTGGATGATGTCGAAGTGAAAATTGCTGAAGATGGTGAAATCCTGATGAAAGGGCCAAGCCTGATGCTCGGTTATTACAAGGATGAAACCTATACACACCAGGTTATCGATGAAGATGGCTGGTTCCATACCGGTGACATCGGATTATTTGAAGATGAAAGGTTTTTGAAAATTACCGACAGAAAAAAAGAGATTTTTAAATTGTCGTCGGGCAAATACATTGCCCCCCAAATGATTGAAAATAAATTTAAGGAATCCATTTTCATCGAACAACTCATGGTCGTTGGCGAGAATGAGAAATTCGCCAGTGCACTAATTTCTCCCAATTTTAACCATCTTCACTTTTGGGCTTCGAAGCACAAAACCCATTTTCGCGACAACGAAGAATTGGTAAATCAACCAGATGTTATACAACGTTACCAAAGAGAAGTTGACAAGATCAATAAAACGCTTAGTGATCACGAACGGATTAAACGTTTCCGGCTGGTTTGCGAAGAGTGGAGCCCTCAAAGTGGAGAACTATCACCCACACTCAAATTGAAAAGGAATGTGATTTTCAAAAAGTACAACCACCTCCTCAAAATTATCTACCGTAGTGGAAAAAACGGTGATGGAACAACAAGTATTAAATAGCCCCATTCTATTATAATTCATGAATAATCCGGTTTATAAATTCCTCAAGACGCTTGAAGGAAAAACCCTTGAGGGTTCACCCGCTCCCATTACAGGCTGGCTCAAGGGTAAACTCACACATGTAAGTGTTGGCATGGCCACGGTTGAATATATCGTTCGCCATGAAATGACAAATCCACTGGGAACATTGCAGGGTGGGATTTTTACGGCCATGATGGACGATACCCTGGGTGTAGCTGTTTATAGTCTGGGTAAGAACAGGTTTTACACAACAATTAATTTTTATACCGACTATTTGGGCAGTGCTGTCGAAAACGACCATATCATTGCTACGGCAAAGGTAATCCGTCATGGCAATACGATTTTAAATGTAGCGGTTACTGTTGTAAACCAGGAAGGAAAATTGTTAGCCAAAGGAAACTCAAACCTTGTATCCAAAGAAATCGAAGGATGGGTATTACCCACCTTTGAAGGATTCCGGAGTCCTGAATGATCTGTTTATAAAAACAATTCATCAACCTCCTTTTTAAGGTAAATCAGGGTGGTGTTTGCAGGATTGGTATCTGATTTCATTTCATCTTCGAGAATAACCCGTGCTAGTTCTTCACCGGTCGATTGCTCGTTAAGCTTCCTGGCTGAGCTATTAATCTGCCGGATAACCGATTCTTTGGCAATTTTCACCAGGTCCCATAATTCGATCGAAAGATAAATCTGCTGCGAAAAATTATGCTCAAATTCATCATTAATCGTTTTTATCATTTCCCACTGGAGCTGTAACCCGGCCATACCTGGTTTACTCAGGCGCATCACGAGTTGCTGAAGGGAAATTCGCTCCAGGAATAGAGCAATTCGTTCATAAGCCTGAAGTCGGAGCTTGAGGGTCGTTTTCTTGTTCCCGACTTTTGATTCAAGATTATAGCGGATTCTTTCATCTTTTAAAAATGTAAGAACAATAAAACCTGTCACTGCTGAAACAATAACAGCAGGCAGTGTGTATTTAAGAATTTCAAGAAAATCGTCCACAATAAACGGTCATTAAATCCTTATTCAACCAATATTTTATAATAAATGACAATTGCCCGAGGAAGGAAATTAGGAAATTGAATTGGTAAGTCCTGGGTTTGTTTTAGTTTATTTTTCTATTTCTAGCCTGGCTTTTACAATATTCTCAATACCTTTTATACTTCCCTTATAAATTATTGTATTTTTCTCCAGTATTAAATATGTTGGATAACCTATTATTTTAAAATCATTAGTTACATCTCCTGAAGCGAATAAAAGAGGAAAATTAAAATGATATTTTTCAAGTAAATATTGGGCATATCCTAAGGTATCTTCACGTATGGGCATATTTATTGAATAAAATAACACCTTTCCATTTTTGCCATATTGATTAAACAATTTCTGGAATCTTGGCATATCATTAAAGCAATACTTGCAACCTGTGTACCAAAACTCAAGAACCAAAGTGTATTTGTTAAAATCCTGATTTGTAAAAGTATTATTTTTTGAATCGGTAAAAATAAAGGAAGGTGCTTTTTCATCTACTTTCCCCATATAACTTCCAAAATTGTACTTATTTAGCCAAAGATTGTAACCAGATAACATTACCCATAAAGAGAAACCCACCCACAATAGACCTAAAAAAACTTTATATTTGAAACTTACTTTGTAAATCCAAAAACCAAACCCAATGCCTGCAAATTGAGCCAGTGTACTTGGCCATGAAACAAATGTAGAAATAAGGCTTCGGCTAAAACTTGATCCGTGCAAAAGGTCATTTACCATTCCTATTAAAACCGGAAGTATTGCCGGAATTCCAACTATAAGCAAAGTAGTAACCCACCATCCCGAAGCATCCGACTTCTTTAATATAAACAATGTAAGAACCATATAAAGAATTGCAGCAGCAAGGAATTTTATATGATGCCCTCCATACCCCCCTAAAGGAGCAATGACAATCTGAAGTACTACCGATAATAACAAAAAGATAAGTAATTGCTTTGTCTTCATTTACCATATTTCAAATGGAAGTAATGCCTTTTAAAACAAATAGGCACTACTTCCATTTAATTATTTATTATATATGTCTATATTCCTCACTTAATTTAATGGGTATTTTTCCATTTACAGAGACCATCACAAGAATGACTCCACCACCATCCGCAACCATCATTTTCCACACAAGCACCTGACACACATTCCAACATATCAAATGCTCCACAAAAGTCATTTCCGGGATCTGAAGCATTGCAGGCGCACTCGACTGGTCCAGGAGGTGGTGGCCCTTGTTCATCACCTAGGTTAGAACTGTTAGTTTCTAATAATCTATTATTGCTTACAGGATTATCTAACCTAAATCCAATAGAGTATAGAAAGTGCTGATTCCAATGAAGTTCGCTTTGTGCAAATGATATCCAAGTCAGTAAAAATTGATCTCCAATATTTTGTATTTCAATTCTTTCTATACTGGTGGGCTCCAAAAAGAATTCAACTTTTAATTCGTTAACAAGTAATTCCAAATGATTTCTTTCTTCAATCGTCCAATTTAATTTATTCATCTCGGCATACTTATCTTTCCATAACTCTAATTTTCTTTCAGCTGATAATGTTCTCCATGCAGCTCGCTGTTTTGATATGGGTAATTGCGTTAGTTCATCCCTTGTCAATAATTGTACACTTTTTAAATTAGTTTTGGCCCATTGGTTAATTTCCGGATTACAACTAAAGTTTTCGTTAATATTGTCCTTTTTACAACTAGTGGCAAAAAGTCCGATAATTACAAAAAATACAAATAAACTCAATTCCTTTTTCATTTTTACTTTATTTTTTGTCTGTTAACAGAAATTAGGCGCAACGTACCAATTTAAATAATTTTTTGATTCGATAGCATTAAATCATTACCACTAACAGATTGTTAAACAATTAATTTACTTTTTTATTCCTAATAAAATACTCTAATATTATTCCATACTGTACCTCCTTCTTTTATTATTCTATCCACTAATTTCTTGACAAAATCTTCTCATATTTTAAAATTTCCTAATTTCTGTATTCAATTCCTAATCTCCAACTTATTCACTACTATCTAAAAACAATTAAATACATCTTCGCAATATCGCTCAGAATAGGATTCTCTATTATATCATCTTATTCAGATAATATGCAATTTGCAATTACAGTCTTTAGTTCAATCTCATATTTTCCACTTTTACAAGTATTTATTATCTATTTTGTTCCTGGTCACCTCACTACTTGCCATCTAAATCTGTGATTCGTTACCTTTTTTTTAATAAGCGAAATAACTAAATCCATAGTCAAACTAGATAAATTAATAATATCATCAAATGTATTATTTGAAATTTAATTCAGAAATTCTTTAATTATTAAAGGTAATACAATTTTAATGAAAAAACAATATTTTAACGAATTAATTTTCAAATAGATTTTTATACATTTGCCACCTTTATTTATTGTTAACTGAAAAACAGAAGAAATGAGCCAGGACCATTTGTCGGAACGAATAAAAAATTTATCCGAATCGGCTACGCTAGCCATGACACGCAGGAGCCGACAGTTGAAAGAAGAAGGGAAAGATGTGATTAATCTTAGCATCGGTGAGCCAGATTTTAATACACCACAATGTATTAAAGAAGCAGCCATTCAAGCCATCCATGATGATAAAACCCATTATCCGCCGGTATCGGGTTATAAAGAATTGCGTCAGGCAATTGCTGATAAATTCAAAAACGAAAACCATCTGGACTACAAAGCCGATCAAATTGTTGTATCAACAGGAGCCAAACAATCCATTGCAAATGTATTGCTATGCCTCATAAACCCTGGTGATGAAGTTTTGGTTCCGAGTCCTTTCTGGGTTTCATACCCACAGATGATCAGTCTGGCCGGAGGAATTCCGGTTTACATTCAGGCATCCATTAAAAACGATTTTAAGGTGACCCCGGAACAGATCCAGGCCAAAATGACAAAAAAAACGAAGGTTTTTCTTTTCAGTTCCCCCTGCAATCCAACCGGATCGGTTTATTCGAAAGCCGAATTGAAGGCCCTGGCTGATGTATTGGTAACAAAAAAGGATTTGTATGTTATTTCCGACGAAATTTATGAACACATCAACTTTATAGGCAAACATGAAAGCATTGCCCAGTTTGATTTTATAAAGGATCGTGTTGCGACAATCAACGGCGTTTCGAAAAGCTTTGCAATGACAGGCTGGCGGATCGGATATGTGGGTGCATCATTGCAAATCGCAAAAGCCTGCGACACCCTTCAGGGACAAATTACCTCGGGTGCAGCTACCATCTCACAAATGGCAGCTTTAAAGGCGATGCAAACAGATACGGCTACTTTTATGGAAATGAAAGTGATGAAGCAGGCCTTCCTTGAAAGAAGAGACTTCCTGTTGAAAAAACTACAGGAAATTCCGGGCATAATTACCAATGTTCCGGAAGGCGCCTTTTATATTTTCCCTGATGTAAGCTATTACTATGGCAAAACTGATGGCAAAACAACCATTCAGAATGGTAACGATTTATGTATGTATCTGCTTGATAAAGTATATGTTGCCCTCGTTCCTGGAGAAGCATTCGGTGACGCAGACTGCATCCGTATCTCGTATGCCACATCCATAAGCGACCTCGACAAAGCTGTTAACCGGATAAAACAAGCGTTGGCACAATTACGGTAAAGATTATCTTTGCATCAAATTTCAAATAAAATATGATGCATTCGGAAGATGAACTAAAAGCCCTCTTTGCTAAATTCGACAGGCTGAATATTCTGATTATTGGCGACGTAATGATCGACGCCTATATCTGGGGAAAAGTCGAACGCATTTCACCCGAAGCTCCCGTTCCCATTGTCAGCGTAAATAAACGTACCAACCGGCTCGGAGGAGCAGCTAACGTTGCTTTGAACATCAAGGCGCTTGGTGCAAACCCGATATTATGTTCTATAATCGGTAACGACGAAAAGGCAGGTACTTTTGAGGAAATGCTGACCAAGAATGGAATGTTCACCGGAGGAATCCTTAAAAGTCCCGATCGAATCACCACAACCAAATTCAGAGTTATTGGTAACAACATGCAAATGTTGCGGGTTGATGAGGAAATTGAAACAAGTTTGAATAAAAGAGACTTTGATCATTTTACCACTTTACTTCAACATACATTTTCCAAATTCAGGATTGATGCTGTGATTTTTCAGGATTATGATAAAGGCGTAATTTCACCCGCCCTGATTGATTTTGTAAATAATCTGGCATCCGCTAACCAGGTCCCGGTTGCTGTTGACCCGAAAAAAAGGAATTTCTCTGCCTATCATAACCTGAAACTTTTTAAACCCAATTTAAAAGAATTACGTGAGGGAATTGGTTTTCACTTTGAAAAGCTGGATACAGAAAACCTGCGTAATGCCATACGGCTGATACATGAAAACCAGCATGTAGAAATTGTGCTGGCCACGCTTTCGGAGGAAGGTGTTTTTATAAGCCGGAAAACCGGAAGTAACAGTTTTGAGGAGCTTCACGTACCGGCACATTTACGTAAGATAGCCGATGTATCCGGCGCAGGTGATACGGTTGTGAGTGTAGCAGCAATTTGTCTTGCTCTCGGATTATCGTTGCACGACATTGCTACTTTCAGTAATCTGGCAGGTGGGCAGGTTTGCGAAACCGTGGGCGTAGTTCCGGTAAACCGCGAAAAATTTTTAAAAGAAATTATTAGTTTGAACCTATAAAACAGGTCTTGGAATCAATTTCCAGCTACTTCATTCCGCATGCAAAAATCCACTCCTGACATCAACAAAAATTCTAAAAATATTAACGACCCAACACCATTGGCAGTTAAGAACGAAGTGCGACAAATGTTCGACAACATTGCACCCCGTTACGATTTTTTAAACCACTTTTTGTCGATGGGTATCGATCGCCTGTGGAGAAACCGGGTTTTTAAAATCATGAAGCAGTACCCCCATCAGTCGATCCTTGATGTGGCAAGTGGCACAGGCGACATGGCCATTTTAGCTGCACATCTTCATCCCGACTCAATCTTTGGGGTCGATATTTCGGGTGAAATGCTCAACGAACAACAAAAGAAACTCAAGGCTAAAAATCTGGAACATCTGATAAAACTTGAAGTTGCAGATGGTGAGGACCTTCCTTTTGAAGACAATTCCTTCGACATCATTACCACCGCTTTTGGGGTTAGAAATTTTGAAAACCTGGATTCCGGCCTCAACGAAATGCATCGTGTCCTTAAAAAAAACGGGATTACCATTATCCTCGAATTTTCTAAACCTTCTAAAACTCCGGTTAAGCAGATCTACCATTTTTACTTTACGAAAATACTGCCTTTTATTGGCAACAAAATCTCAAAAAACAGCCGTGCCTACACTTACCTGCCTGAATCAGTCGGTCATTTTCCCGATGGTAACACCTTTCTGGAACATCTGAATAAAGCCGGTTTTAGAAACCTGAAATGGATTCCGCTCAGCTTTGGCATTGCTTCAATTTATACCGGTGAAAAATAAAAACCCCGGCACTTCGTTATTTTTGGAAATTAAAAAGCTGCACCAATTGAAGATTCCACGGCTCTGTATTTTCTTATTCTTTGCTATTATTCTAACTTCTTCGCAATTTTCGTTAGCACAGGTCAACAAAGTTCCCAATTTAAAATATCACGATTTTGAACCCTATTTTTTTGGATTTATCCTTGCAGGTAATGAAATGAATTTCGTGATAGAACCCAAAGATAATTTTCAACAAATTTATTTTAAAGGCAAACAACTCCCGCAGAAGGATTTACCTGTTTTTCCGGTGGATTCGGCCTCGATTTATGGCATCAATACCATTCCGACACTTGGTTTTACGGTAGGAATTGTTGGCGACCTGCGGCTCGGTAAGCATTTCGACTTCAGGTTTATACCAAGTCTGGCTTTCGGTAGCCGAATTCTGGATTATGATCTGCGGGCGTACCGCGAAACCGATACAATAGCTTTTGTGTCCGAGCAGAAAGTAAGTTCAACCTTCATCGAATTACCGCTTTTACTCAAATTTAAATCTGATCGTCTTTTTAATACAAGGACTTATGTTATTGGAGGCATTAAATATAGTTTCGACCTTGGATCTCAAGCCAATAAGAAGGAAGAAAATAATTATGAGCCCAAACTATTCCGTTCGGATACCTACATGGTTGGCGGAGCAGGTTTTGATTTTTTTATGAATTGGTTTAAATTTGGCGTAGAATTTTCGATGTCGTATGGTTTGAGAGATATGTTGCTTCGTGAAAACAATATTTATACCGACGGCATCAAAAGTCTGAAATCAAAAATTTTTATGCTTACTTTTACATTCGAAGGATAACTGAATTTACAAATCTGAACTATCGATAAAATACTACCTGCAAAATGAGCAATAATCCGGAAAACCGTGAATTGTTTGATTCAATCATTAGCAAAGCCACACTCAAACAAGACGTTTATCACAACACTTACGAAACATTTAACCAGTTTAAGACCGGTATCAAGGAACTGGTTCGCGAATTCCAGAATATCGATTTTAATGCGAAGCGTGCAATCCCGTTCGAATATAAAAACCGGGGCGAGTTTGAAGTTGAGCTGAAATTTGCCGGTGACATTCTCATTTTTATGATGCATACCAATATTTTTGAGTTTTCACGCGATCATGAAGTGATGAAAATGCCATATGTTCAGGAAGATATTGAACGCTCATATTGTGGCATTATCAATATTTATAATTTTCTTGGTGATTCATTTAAATACAAGCGCGTCAACGATGTAGGGTATTTAATAGGCCGTGTATTTATTAATAAAGACATGCATTATTTTATTGAAGGGAAACGCGAAATTGGATTTTTGTACCAGAATTTCGCCAATGCCCTGATGGATGAAAAAGCAGCCCGAACGATTATCCGTTCCTCAATTAGTTACGCTTTGAATTTCGATTTGCTCACACCACCCTATAACGAAGTGAAAATCCTGAGTGTTTACGAAATCCAGACCACGCTCGATAATATGAAAATCAAGACCGGTAAACGGCTTGGTTTTAAATTCCAGGCTGATAGTGATGAAGAAGAAGAACCTGAAGAAAGTGAATAACCAAAGCTTAAAACCGCTATTCAAAGCTAAAGCATAAATATCGAATCGGAATCGCCTGTTACCGGATAACGATTTTTCTCATTTCCGTCAATCTGGTTTCGGTAAGTCTCAAAAAGTAAATTCCTTTTCCAAAATTGCTTAGATTCAATGCGTACACACCCGACATTTCCATATTAGCAGGAATAAAAGTCCCCAAAACCCTTCCATTCACATCGATAAGCTGCATTTGGAGGTTTATGGGCTGATGATCGAATGTTAACATAAAAATACCCTCAGAAGGATTTGGGAATATTCCTGATATAATGTTTTGTACTTGTGAAAGACCATTCTGATTAAGCCTCAAGGTTTTAAAAGCCGACAAACCATTGGGAGCAAATATGCCCTGCTGTGGCAGGTCCGGTTCAAAGTTTGCATCCAGCCTGATTTCCAAATTTCCATCCGGCCTGAAAAGCCTGAACCGGAGTACTTCTCCTCCTGCAAAGCCATCCTTTTCAGCTGTAAGTTCATCATCACCAAAGACCGAAATTACCTGATTCAAAATGGAGTATCTGATTTCGAGTAAACCCGCACACTTTCCTTCGATGGTAAATGCGCCAATAAAATCACCGGGAAGAATACCAGACTCGTGTAAAGCATTTGCAGGCAGCGCAATCTGATGCGAAACTGCCGTATAATTTATGTTGTTCCAGGGTGTTCTGTTCGCCGGGTTTTCGTGGGAATGTGGAATGTAGGAATTCACCGGGCAATCAGGGTATGTGAAGCTTCCATCTGCACCAACAGAAACCCAGTACGATTTTCCTGGCTCGAGATAACCGAGTGTTGTAATGTTGAATGTCGGCCAGTAAATACGTGTGCCGGCAACTTCTTTAATGATATTCAAGCCGGCGATACCCCCAAAAAGCTCATCAATCTGACCTCCGCAACAAGTCAGCACAGGGATCAGATTCCAGCCAGCCTGTAATGAAACCGACGGATTTATTATCCGGGTTCCATCAAGCGTTAACTCAAAATCCTGTTCAGCCTTGATTTGATAACCACTGGAATAAACCCAGTTTCCGAGGGTATTGGTTCCGGCAGCAGGGTAATAAAATCCGGTGGTATTTGAAAGGAAAACGAAGTTTGAACCAAAAGGTAAAAACATCGCCTCAACGGACTTCGAAAATGGATCAACAAATGAAGAAATACCACTCCAACCTGCAAAAACGGTGATATTTTGTGCAGTGAACGAAAATGCTTCCAGACTTATCAACTGCGAAAGTCCATTCGAATAAAATTTCCCAACCGTATCGGGCATTTGCGGATTATAGTCAGCATTGGCAAGATATGCCTGCTGATCCGTCTGGCTAAAGACTTTCCAAATAAAAGGCTCACCCTGAAAAAAACCATCCTTTTCAACGGTGAAGGCATCGTCGGCAAAAGCTGATAATATTGTTGCTTCATTGCGCCACTCAACCAAACCTCCACATCCTTGGTTCTGATCCTGATCGGTATAAAAAACCCCGATGTAGTCGCCTCTTAAAATTGATGCTCCATTTAAATGTGGATTTGTTTCCACAGGAATTGAAATCACATGCGTATCGGGAGTTGCCGTTACTTCCCAGCCCGGAGGTAATGGAAATGAAAGTGGTTCCATTTCCAGGTTCAGTAAAGTTAAGCTGCCATTGTTTAATATAATGACATCATTCATCTGGATAGAGTAATATCCGCTGGCTTCACAGCTTACATCGTAAATTCCGGGAACGATATCCGTGATCGTGTAATTAATCCCGGGGCTGATCAATGATGAACTTACTCCCGAATATGTGTTTACGCCATCATCGAGTGTGATTCCGGCACCCGTTAAAATGTCACCAAGGGGTTTTGAAGTAATTAATCCACCCATGCTGCTGTAGTTTGTTGTGGCGGGATTAATGGTGATGTGATAATCCAGGCCATTGTTGTTGTTCCAGGAACCATCGTCAAAACTGATAACAAAATCCACTGTGGAAACCTCCTGCTGCTGGTTGAAAGGGCCAATCTGGATACTGAGCTGATCGGTTGCATTTGGTCCCTCCATGGGTGATTGTACTGCCGGACCCGTTCCATTAAAAAGGTAACTCCCCTGCGGCCAGTAAACCTCATCGGGACTTGCCCATCCATTGATGCCCCAGTGCAATTTCCCACCAACACCTGCCTGATTTACTGTTATGGTTATGGTTTCGTTCTGGTCCGGTGATGATGGCAACCATTCCACGATATCGTTACCTCCCTGGCCGAAACCAATCACATAATCGTTGCCATTGTTATTATCCCAGGTATCGTCGTTGTAATGGATAACGAAACTTACATTTGTAACATCCTGTGCGGGGTTGTTAAATGGACCAAGCTGAAGCAACAACTGGTTTTGTGAATTCGGTCCGGTAAACGACGTCTCAACTGCCGGACCAGTTCCGTTAAAGAGTGCTGTTTCCTCAGGCCAGTAAGCCACATTGGGTGTATTGTATCCATTGACTCCCCAATGCAATTTGGCACCCTGAGTTGAATTTTCGATAACAATCGTAATCACATCATCATTTCCGGGTTCCTGCGGTAGCCAGGATACACTTGTCTGCCCACCTCCCGGTGAAAAGGTTCCAACATAAACATGCTGAATTGCCGTTTTGGTAATATTTCCATGATTGTCCCCGGCTTCAATGTAATAATCGACCAGCTTTTCCGACAATCCGGTTATTTCTCCATAATACTCGGTAGCAATGTAAATGGGAAGGATAAAAAAATCGATCTCAGGATTATTGGCAACATTTCCTGTCGGGAAAACACGACTTTGCATAGTGATACTCTGCCAGGCTCCAACACCGGAGCCACCTGCGTAGGTTTCATTTTCGTCAGTTCCCGGCGAATTGATCCCATCTTCATCAACACGGAATTTTAAAATTACATTTTGTAATCCTGCCACATCGTAAGCGAATGTCCAGACAAAGAAATCGCTCGAATTTTGATGTTGCTGATAGCCATAATCCGGGCCAAAGCCAATACCACCAGGATTATAGGGGTACCGTTGCGGGACAAGAACCGATGGAGGTGTATTGTCGGTGCCCTGATTTGTTGCAATTACCTGATCTGCAAAACCAACTGCCAGATTAGAAGCCAGGGTTTGCTTAACTTCCATATCGAGGGCAGTGCCGTAATACATAAAATCGCTCGCAAACCCCGGCAAAAGGTGATGCCAGGCTTTTGCAGCAAGTGGCGAAGTTGCGGATGGGGCAACCACATCTGCAATATTAATCGGGCCGGTCAGGTCTTCGGCCATCTGAACATGGTTTTCGGCAGCAATAAGAACAGCCCAGTTACGGGCATCCTCCGTCCATCCATCGGGATTAAACTGATAATCGTTGGTGTACATCGGCCAAAGCCAGTTGATGAATTGTGGGTGTCCCCAATCGTTGGCAGCATTAACCCATGATCCATCCTCAACATGAACAACATCGTTTTCGGAAACCGGGTGGCTATCGAGGAATTGCTGGACTGTGGTAGGGACGTAACCTTTGCTGGCACAGGCCTGTGCAAACTGAGGCACCGAATTCTGGTAATAATCGTATCCGCCACCCCAGGCATTATCTCCGTCGTGGGCTAAAAGCACGATTCCCGGATGTGCCGGGTTTTCGAATGGTGCGATATGATCATCGATTTCACCGGTTCCCATCAGGGCATAACCGTTCATATAGCTTAAAACGTCGTCCATGGGGACAACGGTTATTTTATAAGCCTGGCCGGTTGCCGGATCGATGTACTGAGCTTTATGTGCCTGGTAACAGTAAGGTGCGGCAAATGTACCTCCCCTTCCGTCAATCTGGCCGCTCCACCAGTTCGAGCCAACCGTAGCAACTTTATCAGCCCCGTTGGGTGGATCAATGTTACAGCCGGAAGTTCCAAACGAAAGCGGATAATCAGAGAGCGTACGGGCAAGATGACTATTGGCAATCACGCTCCATTCAAAGCCTTCCTCGGCAAGAACTTTTATTGTTCTTTCACTGAATGAGCATTCTGCAGGCCAGTATCCTTTTGAAAAACCGGGTTGCGTGCCAAAGTTCTGCTGATAAATATAACGATAGGCCTGGATATCTTTACGTAAAACGTTCTCGCTTACCAACGCTGAAATCAGGTGATGAAATGTAAAGCCCACAATATCCAGACGTGGCTCGCCGCCTGAAGTCTGCCAGTTGCGGGCTGTAATATAATTATTCTGCCAACCCGGTGTATAGCCCCATTGTCCGGCTGCAGCAAGGCTGTTAACGTTTTCGAGCAGGGCCCCGGAATAATTAACCTGGGCGCCGGCTTCAGGCAATCCAAGTAAAGTCTGAATTGCATCTTTAACACGGTACTGGTAAACGGCTTTCCTGTCGTCTTTACTGAAAATCTCCTCCAGGTCGTTGAGCGGATGTGCTTTACCATCGGAATAAATGTTCCCGCCATGGGTTTTTAGGTATTGCGATTCCCATACATCCTGGTACTGTGGTGGAGACCACTGACTTTGTTCCGACCAGTAAACCGGCTGATGAAGATGCCACAGGTAGGAAGTATGAACCTGGGAACAGACTGACAATGAGAAAAGGAAGGTGATGTTGACGAATAGAAATCTTTTCATATTTTAGATTATTTGCAATTTTCAGACTGGCTGGCTTTTTTTTACAAAGTCTGACAAAGATAAAAAACTCAGGAAATGAATCCTGATAATTTTCAGTTTCACAATAACACAGGGACACTGAAAACATTCAGCAAGGAAGGAAATGCTCTTTCCCAGTCAGAAAAACCTCCAGGGCCCAGCTACCGTGGAGGTGTTAATAAGTTTTGAGATGTAAACCGCTAATTGATGACCAGCTTTTTAATTTCGAGGAAACCCGAACCGACGAGTTTCAGGAAATATATTCCTTCAGGTAATTCGCTGATATCAAACGAAAAGGCTGCCCCATTAAGGATTGTCCCCGGTTTAATTACTTCTAAAATCTGACCTTTACTGTCCATGATGTGGATTTGCATTTTTTCGGGCCAGAAACTCATGGTAAGCGTAAAAATTCCATGTGATGGATTAGGGGAAATTTCGGCTGTGATTGCACTAATTTCTGCCATACCGACTTTATCGAGTGTAATGCTTTTGACAGCAGATAATCCTTCGTTTGTAAAAATCCCCTGTTGTGGTAATGCAGGATTAAAATCAATATTCAGGTTAATTTCTTCGTTTCCTCCCGGTCTGAAAACCTTGAATTGAAGCATTTCTCCTTCATCAAATCCATCTTTTAAAGCAGTGGTTTTGTCGTTTCCAAAAGCTACGAGGGCGAAACCTGAGTTCAGGTTCGTAATTTCTACCCGTCCGGCACAAAAACCTTCAGGTGTAAATGCACCAATAAAATCGCCAGGTTCAATTCCCGAAGCTGCCAAAACCACTGCAGGGAAAGCAATGGCATGCGAGGAGGAGGTATATTGAAGATTATTCCATGGTGTGTGATTTGCCGGCTTTTTATCCTGCAGGCTCGTATATGATGAATTTTTAGCACATACCGGATAGTTGAAGGTTCCTGCATCATTGGCAGCCACAAAATAGGCTTTTCCGGGAAGCAATGTCTGCAGGGTATTGATGTTGTATGCAGGCCAGTAAAGGTAAGGTCCTGCAACCTGTTTTACGATTTCCAGCGGTTCAAACCCATCAAAAACGGTTTCTACCGGAACTTCGCAGGTACTTAACACCGGAATCAGGTTCCAGCCTGCTGTAAGGTCAACCGACGAATTTGCGATTTTTGTGCCGGTGAGTGTCACATCAAATTCATTTTCGGCTTTGATCTGGTAGCCATTATGATAATTCCAGTTGCCGATAGTGTTTACGTTTTCGAGCGGGTAATAAAACTGAGTCATCGAAGCCAGGATGATGAGATTGCTCTCATAAGGTGAAAAGATTCCTTCGACACCTTTATTCATAGGGTCGATAAAACTTGAAACACCGCTCCATCCGGCCGGGATATTCAGGATTTGCTGAAGGTAAAAGCTGTAAGGCTGCTGAAAGCCCTGTGTCAGGATGATCCCGTCGCCTGTAAAGGTTTCGGTTACCGTTTCACCCAATGTCCAGCTTAGCGAAATGTTATCTCCTTCGTAATATCCGCCTGCCGAAGCGACTACCTGTTGTGCTCTTGACTGAAATGAAAAGATGGCAAAAGCAATCATGATTAAAAGGCCTGCTAATTTTTTCATCATATTCGGGAATTAATGATTTTTCAAATGTAAGTTTTTTTATTCAACTACGGGTTTCGTGATCGGTTTTTTTTGGGATTAAAAGGATTCGCCTTGGTAAATGATAGCAAAATAGCGATAAAACCAATGCCGGCCTTAAAACAATTTTGTCGGTGAAATGTCTTTTGAACGAATCAGATATTTTTTATGTACCAATCGGAACATCGAACACCTTGGTATATGAAGGGAAAATAAATAATATACTGTCCTAAAATCGGTTTGTTATTTTGGCCGGTAAACAAAATGAACCATCAATAGTTTCAGGAGTATTACCTTTGAGGCAATATTTTGTTATAGTATTTAAATAAACGATTTTTTGGTCATGAAGTCAGCACGATATTATGAAGAGTTGCAGCGAAATACTTTAAAATGCAATCTTTGTCCGCATCATTGTGTAATTGGTGATGGGAAACAGGGGATTTGCAGGGTTCGCAAAAATAGTGGTGGAGAATTATTTCTGGAGACGTATGGCGTTGTTTCGTCCGTTGGCTTCGATCCCATCGAAAAAAAACCGCTCTATCACTTCTATCCTGGCAGTATTATTTTTTCGATTGGAAGTTTTGGTTGCAACCTGAAGTGTAAGTTTTGCCAGAACTGGCAAATTTCACAGGAAACCTCAAACAGTTATAGCCTGAGACGGCAAAACACACCTGAAAGTCTTGTAACCACGGCTCTCGAAAATAAATCGAATATAGGGATCGCATTTACCTACAATGAGCCTACAGTTTGGTTTGAATTTATGACGGATATTGCTATAATATCCAGGAAAAAGGGACTAAAGAATGTGATGGTGACCAACGGGTTCATCAACCCTGAACCCCTGGCAGAACTGACCGATCTCATCGATGGTTTCAATGTTGATCTGAAGGCATTTACAGATGATTTTTACAGGCAGCAGACGTTTTCGAAACTCGAACCGGTTAAAGCAACCCTGATGAAAATCCGCAAAAGCGGTCGCCATCTCGAAATAACGAACCTGGTAGTTACCGGACTTAACGATAACCGAAAGGATTTTGCTGAAATGATAAAATGGATTGCCGGAGAGCTGGGTCGCGATACGGTTTTACATCTTTCGAGATACTTTCCTGTTTACAAAATGTCGGTTGGGCCAACTCCTGTCGAAACTTTGGAAGAGTTTTATGCCCTGGCAAGACAGTCACTTGATTATGTTTACCTTGGAAATCTTACTTCAACAGCCGGTCAGGATACAAAATGTCCGCAATGTGGCATAAAAGTAATCGACAGGAATCGTTACGATACCTGGGTTAGCGGGCTCGACAAAGACGGAAAATGTAAAAAATGCGGCCATAGGGTTCTGGAGTATATTTAGTATGACCGAAAACATGAAAACCACCTCAAGTCAGGTTTTGGGGCGGTTTTCGCTTGGTTTAGGCTCTTAACCTGACTATTCGTATTTTATGGCATCCACCGGATTTCCCAGGGAGGCTTTGATGGTATGATAGCTTAAAGTTATCAAACTGATGACTATCGCAAGCAAACCAGCCAACAGAAAATAGGAGGCCGATATTTTAATGTGATAAACAAAACTCGTTTCGAGCCAGATTTCAAGGCGCCACCATGCAACCGGTATTGCAATAATGAAGGCGATGATAATAAGCACAATAAACTCTTTGTAAAGCAATCCGAGAATATTGCCCAACGAAGCTCCCATCACTTTCCGGATGCCGATTTCCTTGGTTTTTTGCTCCGCGATGAACGATGAAAGCCCAAGCAAACCGAGCAATGCAATGAAAATGGTAAGAATCGTAGCTAACCTGAAAATAACGCCCAATTTTTGTTCCGACTCATACATCGTATCCCAGGTTTCTGAAAGCAGTTTATAATCAAAGGGTCGCTTTGCCCCAAACTCATTCCATTTTTCCTCGACATATTTGAGTGTTTGGTCCATTCCTTCGGGATTAATCTTTAACGACAAGAATACACGTGGCCGCTCGGTGAGAAACAGCATAATAGGTTCAACCTTGTTATGAAGCGAATTAAAGTGATAATCTTTCACCACGCCAATAACTTTCAACAACCGGCCTCCTGTCCCGTCGAGTTCGAAGCCCCATAAGATTTTTTTACCTATCGGGTTATCTGTCCATCCGTATTGTTTTACAGTGGCTTCGTTTACAATCACGGCTTCTTTTGCATCAGTGCCCATTGATCTGTCAAAATCACGTCCAGTGACAATTTTAAGGCCATAAGTTTTTACAAAATCATAGTCAACAAGTGCCAGGATCATGGCGTGATCAGTCATTTGCCCGTCCTTTTCCATCTTTACAACCTGAATCCAACTGTTATCTCCAGGAATGCCTGTAGAATTTGTGACACCAAGGATGTTTGAATTTTTAAGCAATTCCTTTTTGAACGATTCGGCATTTTTCCGAAACGAAGTGTCCTGGAGTTCAAGTACGATCATATTGTCTTTGCCGAAACCCAAATCTTTATCCCGCAAATATCTGATCTGGCTCGAAACCACGATGGTTCCTATAATCATGACGATAGCAATAAAAAACTGAAACACAACCAGAATTCTTCTCAGTAGGCCACCTTTACGGGCTCCACCTGCACTGCTCCCTTTTAACACTTTAACCGGCAAAAATGATGACAAATAAAATGCCGGATAACTTCCTGAAATAAATCCAATAAACAAGGCTACCCCCAAAATTATCAGGATTAAACCTGGATTTGTAAAAATGTTGAAGCTCATTTGTTTACCCGAAAGTGTATTAAAATTTGGAAGTAAAAAATAGACAAGCACCAGTGAAATAACCAGGCTGATAAGCGAAAGAAGGACGGATTCGGTGAGAAACTGCCCGATGAGCTGACGTTTAAAAGCTCCCGCCACTTTGCGTATGCCAACCTCTCTGGCTCGTTTTGCCGAACGGGCTGTAGCCATATTCATATAATTTATTGCGGCAATAAGCAGAATAAAAACTGCTACGACGCTAAAAATATATATGAAGGTAAGATTCCCTTTTGGCAAATCACCGGAAAGATTTGAGTAAAAATGTGTCTTCAGTAATGGCGTTGACATCAGGTTAAAACTGGCATTGATCTGGTCGCCAACAGGTTTCATATATTTTGCATAAAAATCCCCGAATTTATCATGAATCGCCTGCATGCTGGAGTTTTCGGAAAGCAGCAGGTAAGTGTAAACGCCGATATTCCAAAACCTGATTGGTTCCATGCTGTTAAAGTTGTCTGCACCCTGCATGGCGGCAATTGTTGTACCCGACAACAAAGCGTCAAAACGGAGATGGGAGTTTGATGGAATATCTTCTAAAATGCCCGTCACTTTATATTTATCATTGTTCGCTCCTTCAATTATTTCACCCATTGGATTTTGATCACCAAAATATTTTTTTGCAATGGTTTGAGAGATCACAATTGAATAAGGTTCAACCAGGGCAGTTTTTGGATCACCCATCAACATCCGGTAAGTAAAAATATCGAAGACCGTGGAGTCAGCAAAATAGAAATCCTTTTCGTAAAATTCCTTTTCTTTATATTTAAAAAGCTCATTTCCAGCGTTGACAAACCGGCAAAACTGCTCTACTTCCGGAAATTCAATTTTCAGGGCCGGACCCATAGGTACCGGGACTATGGCAAACTGATCATGTTTCCCGGAAATTGTAAAATCCGATTCAATCCGGTAGATTCGGGCGGCATTCCTATTATATTTATCGTAAGTCAGCTCGTTGCGGACATAAAGAAAGATAAAAATAAATGCCGCAAATCCAATCGCAAGCCCTGCGATATTCAAAAAAGAATAAAACTTATTTTTGGTAATATTCCTCAGGGCACTTTTAAGATCATTAATTAGCATGTGCCGGATTGTTTAGTTAAAGTGCAAATTGTTCCTTGATATTTTCGGTAACTACCTGGCCGTCGAACAGCCTTACAATGCGGTGGCTGTACTCGGCATCACGCTGGGAGTGGGTTACCATAATAATGGTGGTGCCGTTTTTGTTAAGTTGTTCGAGAAGGTTCATCACTTCTTCACCATGCGCTGAATCGAGATTTCCGGTTGGCTCATCGGCAAGTATCAGCTTGGGATTTGCAACCACTGCACGTGCAACGGCGACTCTTTGTTGCTGCCCCCCGGAGAGCTGCAATGGAAAATGCTTCTTACGATGTATAATTTGCATCTGTTCCAGTGCTTTTTCGACTTTTTGTTTTCGCTCGTTGGTTTTGTAACCTAAGTAAATGAGCGGAAGCTCTACATTTTCAAATACGTTCAACTCGTCGATGAGGTTGAAATTCTGGAAAACAAAACCAATATTATTTTTGCGAAGTGAAGCTCGTTGTCTTTCGGTAAAACCTGATACTTCGCTTCCAAGGAAATAATATTCTCCTCCGGTTGGATTGTCGAGCAATCCCAGAATATTTAGCAAAGTCGATTTGCCACACCCCGAAGGCCCCATTACAGCTACGAATTCGCCTTCTTTAACTTCAAATGAAACCTTGTTCAGAGCGGTGGTTTCAACTTCGTCGGTACGAAACACTTTTGTTAGTTCAACGGTTTTGATCATGATGTATAAAATTTTAATTTTTAAAATGAGACGCTTTTTATGACTTTTAGTTACCAAAAAATATTCAATTATCGGTTGAAGATGCTCATAAAATCCTTCAGTTCTTCTATTGTTTTGTCACTGAGTTTATCTGTACGGACACCTTGCAGAGCACCTTCCAGCTTTAAGAGCATTTCAAAACAAGCACTCGAATCGATGGTTTTAATCCGCACGAACACATGCCGGCTGCCCTTTTCACGGAGTTTTTCGGGAGTGTCGATACCAACTGCCTTAAGCTTATCTTCAAGAGCCGGACTAATATTAGGAAGATGGTTCAACTTTTCCATTGGTCAATATCGTTTCGGTAGTATAATTCTGCATCCGAAATCTGTTTGTTCATACAGTCTTTTCATTTTCTATGCCAAATATTTGTATCTGCTATAAATCAGTATTTTAGATATTCTGCCTTAGCAATTTGTAATGAAAGTGTTCATTTTTTCCGGCTTTACTGTTCACATGTGGACAAACCGAAGAAAGCTTTGATAAGCAAAAACAAATAAGATGTTTGTAGTGGAGATTACTGAAGAACAAAACTCATTGCGAACAGGACAATAATCCCAACTTTCGGTTTACTTAAAATACTTTAGCCTGACTTCCGGATTAAAATTTTTTGATTACGAACCATATTCTTTTCCTTTTTATACCGAACATATAAATAAATTCATATTTTTGTTCAGTTCAAATGCCTGAACAAGCTGAGCATAATTTATCGGAAATGTCTTATTTGCACTCTAAAACAATGAATTAAGATGGCTGGTTACACTTCTTTAATCAGGGAAATGAAATTGAATAGAGTAACTTTGTCCTTTCCGGAGAAGAATGAGAGCCTTTTTTTAAAACAATATTATACTGATTCCCTGCTTCAGTTCAGGATTTCATTCGTGCTGGTAGCACTTCTTTATGGTAGTTTTGGCTTACTTGATACAGTGATGGTTCCACAGTATGCACCAATTTTCCAGGCAATCCGGTTTTATGTTGTTGTTCCCCTTCTGATTTTAGTCCTGGTTTTTTCTTTTTCCAGACATTTCGAAAAAATCTGGCAACAATTATTATTACTCAGTTTTATTGTTTCTGGAACCGGGATTACAATCATGACAGTTCTTGTTTCTAAAAATTATGCCTACTATGCAGGTATGATGCTTATTTTTTCAGCTGGTTATTTTTTTATCAAGTTACGTTTTTTTATGGCTTCAATTGCAGGTTGGAGCACCCTGGCCATTTATAATCTGGGGGCGATTTTTTTTGCACATGCCTCAACCGACATTATTATGAACAATAATTTTTTCTATGGCAGTGCAAACCTTATCGGGATGTTTGCAGCATATAATATCGAATATTACGCCCGCCGCGATTTTTACCTGAACCAGCAACTCGACAAACAGAAGGAAGCTGTGGAAGAAGTAAATAAAAATCTGGAAATAAAGGTCCATGACCGTACAAAAGAGTTGGTTGAGGCTAAAAATAAAGCCGAACAGTCCGACAGGTTAAAATCGGCATTTTTAGCAAATATGAGCCACGAGATCCGTACGCCGATGAATGCTATTATTGGATTTGCCGATGTTCTGGTTGAAGCTGAGGATGATGAGGAACGCAATGAATGTGTAGAGGTGATCAGGAGCAACGGAAAACACCTCCTCGATCTGATAGATGATATCATTGATATATCAAAAATTGAAGCAGGTATGCTTGAGCTTAACCAAGCCGAATTCTCTCTTAACGAATTGATGCGTGAAATTTATAAATTGTTTGTTGTTGATGAAAATGTTAAGGCAAAAGGCCTGAATATTGTAGTAAAAAATACCCTTGGAGATGGCGAATCGATCATCATTTTCGACAGGAAGCGATTGAAACAGGTCATTATTAATCTGGTGGGGAATGCCTGTAAATTTACCGAATCGGGTGATATTGAGATGGGATATCGTCTTCATATGAATGATCTGTATTTTTATGTCAAGGATTCGGGTAAAGGAATCGACCTTAATGAACAAAAATACATTTTTGAAAGATTTATGCAGGGCACCCTCGACCATACACCAGGGCAGGAAGGCACCGGGTTGGGACTTGCAATTTCGAAAGCCTTCGTAAAATTATTTAAGGGCGAAATTTGGGTTGAAAGTGAAATTGGAAAGGGGTCGATATTTTACTTTAATTTGCCATTTGTTAAAGGATTTAATTCGACCCTCACATTCGAGAAACAAAATTTAGAAATCATGGAATACAACTGGAAAGAAAAAGTAATACTAGTTGCCGAAGATGTGGCAACCAATTATTTATTGGTAAAAAAATCGTTGCGAAAAACCGAAGCAGAGCTTATCTGGGCCAAAAATGGCCAGGAAGCAGTTGATGAATGCAGGCAAAATCGGAAAATCGACCTGGTGTTGATGGATATCCGGATGCCAATTATGAATGGTCTTGAGGCTACAAGGCAAATTAAGGAAATGTGCCCGGAAATTCCTGTGATTGCTCAAACTGCCTACGCCATGGATGGAGATCGGGAACGAAGCCTTCAGGCCGGTTGCGACGATTATATTTCGAAACCCATAAACCTTAAAGAGTTTATCGAACTTATTGCCAAATTCATCGATTAAAATCAACCTCGTGAAAACCGGATTACTTTAATGGAACAAGCTACCCAGCATAATATTTCACTCCTTTTTGTTGAAGATAATGAAACGATCCGTTTTCTGTACAACCGATTGCTGTCGAAGCGGGTAAAAGATTTTTATATTGCCGAAAATGGTAGGCAAGGCCTGGAAATCTATCAAAAACACAGGCCCGACCTGGTGATAACCGACATCAGTATGCCGGTTATGGACGGTTTGGAAATGATTAAGCAAATTAAAGAAGTCAATACCGAAGTCAAAGTTATTGTAATGTCGGCATACAGCATCAAGGAATATTTTCTTGAGGCCATAAACCTTGGTGTAAACGGCTACCTGATCAAACCTGTCGAAGCCAAGAAACTATATACATTAATAGATGATTTAGCTTTTCATATCCTGTTAAAAAAGGAACTTGAAGATAAAGATCAAAAACGTCGCCTGGCCGAAGAAAATCTTAAACGAAGCCTGGCCGAAAAAGATATATTGCTCAAAGAGGTGCACCATCGCGTAAAGAATAATATGCAGATTATCTCGAGTATCCTTAAAATGCAGGAACGACAGGTGGAAGATCCGAAACTTAAGGAAATTCTCGAAGAAAGTCAAAACCGTATCCGCTCGATGGCTCTGGTTCACGAAGATTTATACCGGCATGAAAACCTGGCAAACATTAAATTTATAAATTACGCCAAAAGTCTCGCCGGAAACCTGATGCGCACTTACACGGATCAGCAGGGGAAGATAAATATGGTTTACGAAATCGAAGATGTAATGCTTCCCCTCGATACAGGTATTCCCTGCGGATTGATTATCAACGAACTGATTTCGAATTCATTTAAATATGCGTTTAAAGGTCATGCAAAAGGAACCATCAAAATTGGGTTCCTAACGAACAGTGATGGGAAGTATCAGCTTGAAGTAAGCGACGATGGGGTGGGGTTTGATAAAGAATATAAAATTGAAAACGCTAAGACACTGGGACTTAAAATTGTAAATAAATTAGTTCAGCAAATTGATGGTACCCTGGAATATGTTTTTGAGGAAGGATCAAAATTTATTATAAAATTCTAAAGCTATTTTTATACATGTCTAACCTAAAAGTGTTAATTGTTGAAGACGAGGCCCTTGTGGCGACGGATATCGAAGAAAGTCTTGAAACCCTTGGGTATATCGTACAAAATGCAGTGGCATCGGGAAAAGCCGCTATCGATGAGGTCGAAAAAAACCTGCCAGATGTCATTTTAATGGATATCATCCTCAAAGGTGAAATGACAGGTATTGAAGCCGCTAATATTATCAGGCAGAAACACAATGTGCCCATCATTTACCTTACCGCAAATGCCGACATTTCGACGATTGAAAAGGCCAAGATATCACTTCCTTACGGGTATATTATCAAGCCTTTCACCGAAAAAGACCTCCAGACTAATATCGAGATCGCCCGGTTCAAATTTGAGAACGATATTAAATCGAAAGTGGAAAGCGACCAGTTTAATCAGTTTTTCGGTTTAGGGGATGATAAAAAAGATCATGTAATTGTTCAGGGTGAAAAAGGTCTGGAAAAGATAAATCCTGATGAAGTTTATTTTATCGAAAAAAGAGCCGGTCATATCGTTTTTCACCTTTTTGATCAGGAAGTGTTTTCAACAAGCAGCCCGGAAGAAATCAGAACCCTCTTTCCCGAAGAGAAATTCATCACCGTAAGCCATTCATTCATTGTTAACGTGGATAAGATATTTCTGGCGAAATTCCCCGAAATTATTATTGCCGATAAAATGAGTGTAATTTCTGTTGATGATGACCGGCTGGAAGAGTTAAAGGCTCGGATTGGCCAGTAAAACTATTTTATTAACCCGGCACAAAAATATTGATATGAGCATTTTGGATATTTTATCCCCTTTACCAACTTACCTTGCAGAAACTTTTAACAAAAACGGGCCCGATCCGGAAGAATATGATAAAATACTCGAAATGGTTGACAAGATCGGTGTGGATGAAATTGAGGAATTCAGGGAAGCGATGCAGCCAATTCTTAATCCGGGTACGATTATCGGTTTTTCGTACACCAAACCTTTTGGTTATAATGGCGACTTTTTCATTATCGAAAAAATATACCAGCATTATATCAGCCCTGATCAGAGATATAAAAAATGGGATGCTTTTTTTCATACCTTCCCGGCTGCTATTGCTGTGGTAAACAGAAAAAAGCTGGCTATCGAAATTCTTAAAAACCTTAACCAGAAAACTGCTGAAAACAGAAGTGATGTATTAATTCTTGGAAGCGGACCAGTAAGTGAAGTTTATGAATTCTTTCAGGAGCAACCCGACAACCCGCTGGTCTTCGACTTAATCGACCTCGATCAGCGTGCTATTGCTTATGCCAGGGCAAAAAACAAGAATTATTTATCACGAATGACCTTTTATAATGTCAATGTTATCAGGCATATTCCCGATAAAAGCTACGATTTGATCTGGAGTGCCGGTCTTTTTGATTATTTCAAGGATAAGCATTTTGTTTATCTGCTTAAGAAGTATTATGAATACATTAAGCCAGGTGGGGAAATGATAATTGGGAATTTCAACATCGATAATCCATCAAAAAAAATCATGGAAATACTTGGCGACTGGTTCCTGAATCATCGCTCGGAGGAAGAACTGATGCGCTTTGCCATGCAGGCTGGTATTGAAAAAGATAAAATTGAAGTTATCAGGGAACCTTTGGGTATCAATTTGTTTTTAAAAGTTCGAAAATAGTTGTCGCCGAAAGGTTTTTCAATCCGGGCCTGAAACCATCATGGCTTATTCATACTTAAGCGAATCCACAGGGTTCGCGCGGGCAGTTCCCAACGCTTTTGTACTCACCGTCGAAAATGCCAGCAATAGCGACAGCAATGCCGAAACAACAAAAATCAGCGGACTTAGATTCGTTCGGAAGGCAAATGTCTCGAGCCAGTCGGTTAAAAAATAATAAGCCGGAACCCATGCAATCAGGTTTGCGATGGCAACAAGAACAACAAACTCCACCGATAATTTGCTTACAATTTGCATTATCGATGCACCTAGGACTTTTCGGATGCCAATTTCTTTGGTGCGTTGCGCTGTGATAAATGATGCCAGTCCAAAAAGCCCCAGCCCTGCAATGATTATTGCAAGAATAGTAAATAAGCCTAAAATTGAGCCTGTATTCATTTCTTTCCGGTACAAATTATCATAGGAAGCATCAAGGAAAAAATAATCTATCGGTATTTGTGGAATCTCGGCACGCCATGCTTTTTCGATGCCTGCTACCGTTTCCCTTACATTGATTGGACTGATTTTGACCAGCAAATACCTGTAATATGGCGGGTAAATGTGAATCATCACCGGTTCCACCGGACTGTGCAGAGAGGCATAATTGAAATCTTTAACCACGCCTATAATTTTACCTTTTTTTGGTACTTTTACATTGTAAACATATTCAAAATCATGGCCTACAGGATTTTTAATCTTTAACTCACTGACGGCGGCTTCATTTACAATAAATGCTGCATCGGGATCGGTTACAAAATCCTTCGAAAAATCTCTGCCTTCAGCGAATTCCAGACCTAAAGTCCGGGCAAAATCGAATCCTGCCGACCAGGTTCTTATGCTTATGGCCCCATCATCACCTTCCGCTTGTTCCTTATTTTGTTCTTCATCGCCAGGGATTCTGACTGCCAGGAAAGGCACCCGCTGGCCAGGAATATCCGAACTGGCGGAAGCACTTATTATTCCGGGATTTTGAACCAGCTCATTCTTTAACACCTCTATTTTCCTGGATGCGTATATATCGGGGATTTGAATAACCAGTACCTGGTTTTTATCGAATCCCAATTTCTTGGTCTGTATGTAATTGAGTTGCCGGTTTACTGTTAAGACCCCGATAATAAGGAATATTGAAATGGCAAATTGTGCCACCACAAGACCCCTGCGGAGGTAAAGTGACGTCTTGCTAACACCTTTGGTAAACTGGTTGCTTTTTAATGAGAAAACCGGGTTAAAACCGGACATAAAAAACGAAGGATACGTCCCTGATAAAATGCCTACAAAAAATATAATCAGGACGATCAGGATAACCAAAGGATTATTATCAAAAATATTGAGGCTCAGATTTTTGCCGATAAACCTGTT
>Ga0172369_10001028_pt1 | contig 41105 bp, 37 predicted proteins | sample LakKiv25m_FD_114539 | JGI IMG/M metagenome (GOLD analysis project Ga0172369, IMG submission 114539) | Freshwater microbial communities from Kabuno Bay, South-Kivu, Congo - kab_022012_11.25m | ecosystem: Environmental > Aquatic > Freshwater > Lake | place: Democratic Republic of the Congo... | reverse complement strand
GAGAATATTGCGTTATCCATGTTGGGTTCGCTATCAGTTTAGTGAGCGAGAAAGAAGCGCTGGAAACGCTTGACTTGCTCAAGCAAATTTCAAATTTTGAAGAAGAAATTAAGCCGGGAACTGCGGCATGAAACACGTCAGCGAATATCGCGATGCTGAACTGGTGAAAGGCGTGATCGAAGAGATCCGCCGAACGGTGACGCGTCCGTGGACGTTGATGGAAATCTGCGGCGGGCAGACTCACGCCATTGTGCGACATGGAATCGATCAATTGCTTCCATCTGAAATTGAATTGGTGCACGGTCCGGGTTGCCCTGTGTGCGTGACGCCGCTCGAGTTGATTGACAAGGCGCTGACAATTGCCTCGTGCCCCGACGTGATCTTCTGTTCATACGGCGACATGCTGCGCGTGCCGGGTTCACACGCTGATTTGTTCTCAGTCAAAGCACAGGGTGGAGAGGTGCGCGTTGTCTATTCTCCGTTAGATGCGGTCAAGATCGCGCAGGAAAATCCCGATAAGCAAATTGTATTCTTCGCCATCGGTTTCGAGACCACCGCCCCTCCGAATGTGATGAGTGTTCTGCAAGCACAAAGACTCGGCCTGACAAATTATTCCATTTTGGTTTCGCATGTGCGCGTGCCACCAGCCATCCGCGCCATTTTGAGTTCGCCACACAATCGTGTGCAGGGGTTTTTGCTGGCGGGCCACGTCAACGCCGTGATGGGATATTGGGAATATCCACCGCTGGCTGAGGAATTCAAAGTACCGATGGCGGTGACAGGTTTCGAGCCGCTGGATATTGTCCAGGGAATTTTGACAACCGTGCAATTATTGGAAGCTGGAAAAATCGGAGTTGCCAATGCTTATTCGCGTGCGGTGTCTTTTGAAGGAAATATTCCGGCACAGAGAACGATCGAAAAAGTTTTTATGGAATGCGATCGCAAATGGCGCGGCATCGGCATGATCCCGATGAGCGGCTGGTGTCTGCGACCAGAGTTTGATTCGTTCAATGCCGAGAAAAGATTCGAGGTTGAGTCGATTCGGGCAGATGAATCTCCGCTGTGCATCGCGGGACAAATTTTACAGGGAATGAAGAAGCCGCACAATTGTCCGGCCTTCAGAAAAGAATGCTCGCCTGAAAATCCGCTCGGCGCGACGATGGTTTCGTCTGAGGGCGCGTGCGCGGCGTATTATCGGTACGGACGAGTTGAGATAAAACAGAGCGTGACATCATGAATGAAGAAACAGTCAACATCGAAGGCGCAGTCTGCGCGCCACCGTTGTCACACAATGAACAAATTGTGATGGGACATGGCGCGGGTGGACGCATGAGTCACCAGTTGATCCAAAGGGCTTTTTTGCCAGCCTTTAAAAATCCAGCCTTACAAGTTGGTGATGATGCCGCGCTGGTCGATGCCGGATTGTGTCAGCAACTTTCCATCAGCACAGATTCGCATGTGGTCTGGCCGTTGTTTTTTCCCGGCGGAGATATTGGCCGGTTGGCGGTGTGCGGCACAGTCAATGATGTAGCGATGCTCGGCGCGAAGCCGCTTTATTTAACCGCGGGCTTTATTCTCGAAGAAGGTCTGCAAATGGAAACGCTCCAGCGCGTGATCGCTTCGATGCACGATGCGGCAGAAGAAGCGCGCGTTCAAATTGTGGCGGGCGATACGAAGGTCGTGCAAAAAGGCAAGGCCGATGGGCTTTACATCACTACCGCAGGCGTCGGCGTAGTGCGCGCCGGATACGCCGTCAGCGGGGCAAATGCCAAAGCGGGCGACGCCGTTATTTTGTCCGGCCCGGTCGGCGATCACGGCATGGCTGTGCTGGGCGCACGCGGCGAACTAGGATTTCAATCGAGCATTCAAAGCGATATCGCGCCGCTCAATCATTTGATCGAAGCCATGCTGGATGCGAGTCGGAATATTCATGTTCTGCGCGATCCAACGCGCGGCGGACTGGCGACCACCTTGAACGAGATTACGATGCAATCCAACATTGGTATCATGCTGGATGAAAAAACGATTCCTGTCCGACCCGAGGTTGGCGCAGCTTGCGAGATGCTTGGATTCGACCCGTTGTATGTCGCCAACGAGGGCAAGCTGGTGGCGATGGTAGCACACGAAGATGCCGATGCCGTGCTGACGGCGATGCGCGCGACGCGTTATGGCGAAGAGGCGGTCATCATTGGCAAAGTCACATCCGAGCCGCGCGAACGAGTGTTGCTCAAGACCGCCCTTGGAACTACGCGGGTGGTCGATATGTTGGCAGGCGAGATGCTGCCACGCATTTGCTAAAATCGGAAAACATTTTTGGGCGGAGATTTGTAGAAATACTTTTTCTATCCCAGTGCGAAATTCATTGACGATTCAATCAATCTTGCTGACTCCCAAAGCGATAGCCAAAGCCGCGGTCGTTGTAGATGAAGCGCGGGTTTTCAGGATCAGGCTCGATTTTCTGACGCAGATGCCAAACGTAGCGGCGGACGTGTCCGATCTCGCTGGCGTATTGCGCGCCCCACACTTCCTTGACCAGATCCTTCGGCGAGACCACATCTCCGGCACGGCGCATGAGAGTCACCAACAGCTTGAATTCGGTCGGGGTGAGAGTCAAAGGCTGGCCGTCGCGCCAGACGCGCTTCAATCGAATGTCCACTTCCAAACCATCGGCGGAGAGTTTGTTGTCCGCGGCATTTTCCTGCACAGAACGTCCGAGCACGGCGCGCATACGCGCGGACAGTTGAGCAAATGAAAACGGTTTGGTGACATAATCATCCGCGCCCAATGAGAAGCCATGCAAAATATCGGCTTCATCGCCGCGCGCCGTGAGCATGATAACCGGTACGTTGCTCACTTCGCGGATTCGCTTGAGGGTTTCCCAGCCGTCTTTTTCCGGCATGGTCACATCCAGCAAAATGATCCCCGGCTGGCGTTCATACATGGCGCGCAGACCCAGCTTCCCGTTTTCCGCGGCGCGCACGTTGTATCCCTGACCGGATAAAAATTCGCCAAGTAATTGGCCCAAACCTTTATCGTCATCAATGATCAACAAGTCGGTCATTCGAGATCATCCTCTGGCGTCTGTGCGACCGGCATAAGGATATAAAACTCGCTGCCGGATGGTTTTCCATTATTTTTCCAAATGGGGGAAACGAATCCGATCTTTCCGTTTTGCGCTTCGATCAATTTTCTTCCCAGATAGAGTCCCAAGCCCCAACCCTGTGGCGAGCTCTCCTGGCTTTCAAGACGGCTGAAACGGCTGAAGATTCGTTCGCCCATGTCCGCAGGAATGCCAAGACCATAGTCCTTGATGCTGATGCGGATGGCATCGCCATTCAATTCTGCGCAAAGCTGGATCGGTTTATCTGCTGGGGAATATTTGTCGGCATTGGAAATCAAATTGCGAATGACCTGTTCGAGATAAGTTTCATCGCCCAGGATCGGCGGCAGGTCGGGCGTGACGTTCCATTCCACTTTACGCTGACCCGAGGCCAAAACAATCGCGGCGGCCTGCTCCATTAAAGGGTGGACGGCCACAGGTCCAAAAGTGATCGCAAGCTTGCCCGCTTCCAAACGGGATACATCCAGGATCGTCTGAACGAAATTCGTCAGGCGGTTGCTTTCCTCGGTCATGATTTCCAAAATGGCGCGCGACCGCGGCGGAAGATTCTCGCTGGACTGCAACGCCAATTCCAAACCGCCGTTCAGCGCGGTTAACGGCGCGCGCAACTCGTGGCTGACCAGCGACACGAAATCTGATTTCATTTCATCGAGGTCGCGCAATTCGGTGTTCGCCCGGTCAAGTTCCGCGTTGCGTTGTTCCAACGCAATCGTGCGCTCATTGACTTTCTTTTCCAAATCGCGATTGAGCACCAGGATTTCAGCATTTGCCATTTTCTGGGCATCCATCAAGCCGTGCATCCAGACCAGAATATCGCGGATAATGATCGGGCCCAGAATGCCAAAAATAACCAACTCACCGATAAATCCGGGATCCATCATCTCATCGTTTTGCGCATGCTCGATCAATTCAAAGATGATCGCGGATGATGAAAGGATAAGCGGAAGTACCCATTCAAGAACGTTGAGGTCGATGAACCAATCCCAGGCGTTTCTCAGACGAGCCTTGATCGAATTAGAAGAATCCATTTTTTATCCTGATTAGATTATATCCACTTCGCAAGGCCTGTGTAAAACGAGGACACAATTGCGACACTTTGCGACATCCTTTATACCCGCTCTAATGTTATTTTAACTGTGCAAAAAACCACATAAGTGATTCCATATAGATGGTTCACGAGGAGAATGAAGAATGAAGAAGATGTTAATCCTGATTGGTCTACTGCTCGCGCTGGCTGTAATCCTGACGGCCTGCGGCGGTCAGACCACGCCGACAACGGCTCCCGCTGCAGCAGCCGCCCCCACCGCTGTTGCGACCGAAGCCCCCACCATCGCTCCTGAACTGACCGGCGATTCCATTCGCGGCGGCAAACTGTACAACAGTTGGGTCAGCGAAACAGGTGCAGATGCTCCCACCGAATTAAATCCGGTCTGGAAGGCTTCAAATGCCGGGGATGTGTCCATGTCGTCATCCTGGAGTTGTTCCAAGTGCCATGGTTACAACTATCAAGGCGCCAAGCCATTCCCTGGAATCCTGGCCGATGCCGGCAAAGATCCCAACGAAATTTTGGCAATCCTCAAAGGTTCAGCGGACTCGAATCACGACTTTTCTTCCGTGATGGATGATCAGGCCCTGACTGATCTGGCTCTCTTCATTAGCAAGGATATGATGGATCCGACAGCTGTCGTTGTTGACAACAAACCAATAAACGGCAACGCCGATAACGGCAAGACTCTCTACGACAACACATGCATAGATTGTCACGGCCCCGAAGGACTGGCAATCAATTTCAGCCCGGATTCTTCACCTGAATATCCCGCTACGGTTGCCCAAAATGGACCAAAGATTCTCCACAAGTTACGCTTCGGCCAACCCGGTGTGGAAAAGATGCCCTCCGGGATTGACAACAACTGGAAAAATCAGGATTATGCTGATGTGATTGCTTTTCTCCAGACCCTGCCAACCGATAGCCCCGTCGTTGAGGGCGGACGAATGTATGAAAACTGGCCGGTTGCGCTTGGTGTCGATGTACCGACAGCTGATCAGCCTCTTTGGAAAGATCAAAAAGGCACCAGCGGTTTGACGGGCGGCGATACCTGGCTTTGCTCAAGCTGTCATGGTATGGATTACAAGGGTGTAGATGGAATCAATGCGAAAGGTACCGATGGTTACACCGGCTTCCCCGGCATTCTCGCGGCCGCCAAGATAAGCTCCGCCGATTTGACCGGCTGGCTGGATGGCACCAAGAACAAGAATCACGACTTCAAGTCGTATTTCAATGCGGACGAAATGACCCGCATGGTTGCCTTTATCCAAACAGGCATGCAGGATCATTCGGCCTACATTGGAGCCGATGGTAAATCCAAAGGTGATGCAGCACATGGCAAAACACTGTTCACTTCAGTTTGCCAGAAGTGTCACGGCGATGATGGCAAGACCGTCAATTTCAAGGCGGATGAGGGTGGGACTGAATACGTAGGTACGATTGCGAATGATGAGCCATGGGGCTTCATGCACTTGGGCACCGTTGGTGTAGCGGGTGCCAAAATGCCAGCCGGCATGAATTTGGGTTGGTCGCAACAGGATATTGCTGACCTATTCGCTTACGCACAAACACTCCCAACCAAATAACTACCAAGCTATTCATTCAGGGGAGAAGGAAAACCTTCTCCCCTGAGATTTTCTGAGGTTGAAAATGAAATCATCTCCGACACGAAGTTTTCAAATCACTCTGGCTGTCGTTATTATCATCGCCACTTTTTTGTTTTTCACGGTTTGGGGTTCCATCCCCGGACACGCTTTGCCTGAATACGCCATGCGGACCGGCGAGTCTTGCGCAACCTGCCATGTCAGTCCCGGCGGCGGCGGACCACGCACGCTGCAAGGATTGCTGTGGGCCGCAAAAGGCAAACCAGATAAAGTCCCTGCTCTGCCCAATGTACTTATGGCTCCCGGCGTGACCGATGGAGCAGAATTATATGGCATCGCCTGCTCCACCTGCCATGGAAAAATCGGCGAGGGCTTATTTGGCATACCGCTTGCGAATTCGGGATTGCCCGATAACAAAATCCGCGCAACTATTTTGAGCGGACGCACACGCAGCGGCATGCCGGCCTTCAAAGGCAAATTTACAAACGATCAATTGGATGCGCTGGTCACGTACGTGGCCGGACTCGCCAGCGGCGAAGTGACTCCTCCGCCCGATACTTACCCGCTCGCCCCCGGACAATTGACCTGTTCGTCCTCCCCAAACTGCGGAGGCAACTAAATGAAAACTTTATCTCGACGTGATTTTCTTAAAGTAGCAACTGCCGCGGCAGGTACAGTTGCCGTTTTGGAATTGCCTCATCTGGTCGGATCAGAAACCGCTTCGGCCGCGGCGGAAACGGTCACTACATCTGCCAACGATGTGATCGTGCCGGGTGTTTGTTCGCTCTGCTCGAGCGGATGCGGCATCCTGGCGCGCGTTGCAGATGGCAACGTAGTCAAGCTCGAAGGCAATCCGATGCACCCGGTCAATAGCGGATCGCTCTGTCCGAAAGGACAGGCCGCACCCGAACTTCTGTATAACCCCGACCGCGTCTCCGGTCCGATGAAGCGCAAAGGTGACCGAGGTAGTGGTCAGTGGGAATCGATCTCATGGGATGAAGCTATTAAATCGATGGCTGATCAGCTCAATAGTTTGCGCTCCGCCAACCATCCTGAACACTTTGCTTTCATGGCTGGTGAAGCGCGCGGACAATTGCATCCGCTGTTCGAGCGTTTCATGCAGGCTGTTGGTTCGCCAAACTATATTCAGAATGAAAGCTTGAATATAGCCGCCGCGAAGTTGGGCGTTTATCTCACACAGGGCGTTTACGATCTGCCTGTTTATGATCTGGAAAACAGCAAATATATTTTGTCGTTCGGCGCGAGTTTGCTCGAAGCCGGCTGGAATCCACAGCGCACCATCGCCGGGATGAGTTATGGGCGACGCGGTCGTGCGGAGCGCAGCAAAGTTGTCGTAATTGATCCGCGACAAGGCATCAGCGGAGCAAAGGCCGATGAATGGATTTCGATCAAGCCGGGGACAGATGCGGCGTTGGCACTCGGCATTGCAAACGTCCTCATCCGCGCTGGTTTGGTCGACTCGGATTTCGTCCACAACTATGCTTTTGGTTTTGACGATTTCAACGACGAAACCGGCAAGGCTCACAAAGGCTTCAAGAATTTTGTGCTGGATAATTATGACCCGGCCAAAGTTGAGAAGATCACCGGCGTGCCTTCATCAACGATTGCGCGCATGGCCGGTGAGTTCGGAAGTAACGCGCCTGCAATTGCAATCTTGCCGGGCAAGGGCGGATTGCTAAACGGAAGCATCGAGGGCGTTTATGCCGCGATGGCCGTGCACATGCTCAATGGTTTGGTCGGAAGTATTGATAAGCAAGGCGGCGTGCTTACGCAACGTTATTTCCAAGCCGCAGACTGGCCTTCACTGCCTTACGACTCAACTGCCAATAATGGACTTTCAACAAAGCGCATGGATGGCGCGGGCGATAAGTTCCCGCTGGCTCGTCACGCCTATCAAGCCGTTGCCGACCAAGTATTAAATGGTACGGCTGTCGAAGCGTTATTCTTATATGCGGCCAATCCGGTTTTTGAAACGCCGGGCGGCGGACGTTTCGTTGAAGCATTTAAAAAGATTCCGTTCATCGTTTCGTTCTCAAGCTTCGTAGATGAGTCGACTCAATACGCGGACATTATTTTGCCCGAAGCAACTTTCCTCGAACGCTGGCAGGATGACGCAATTCACGGTCTGGGCTATCCGGGAGTGGCTTTGCGCCAACCAGCCATTCAACCCCGATTAAATTCCCGCAACATCGGCGATGTGATCTTGCAGATCGCACAGGCCATGGGCGGGACAGTTGCACAAGCCTTCCCATGGAAATCTTTCGAAGAAGTAGTTCAATTCCGTTTGAAAGATGGTCTCGGCGTGGATTGGAAAACTTTCCAGGAACTCGGCGTGTGGCTGATCCCCGGTTATCGCTACGCTCATCGCGGCAGTGATCATTGGGTCAAAGAAGTTGTCGGGCGTGACCGACTGAATTCGCCGCGCGATGGCCGCTTCGATTTTTACAGCCGCGAGATGTATGCTCTGTTCGGCAAGATGAACAAGAAACAACTTGCCTCGTTTGGAATTTCGCAAACAGGTGACGCGGTCAGCCTGCCGCATCATGAAGATGCGCCACAAGTTGGCGACCCAGCTCAGTTCCCGTTCATGCTTAACGTTTACACATTGATGAGCCTAGGCTCCGTCAGCGCAGCAGCCAACATGCCGACCTTGCAGGAAATCTCCGGCATGACCGTCGGCGAAACCTGGGACTCATGGCTTGAAATGAATCCTGATTCTGCGGCGAAGCTTGGTTTGGAGAACAAGGATGAAGTTTGGGTGGAGAGCGGGTTTGGAAAAGTCAAGACAAAGATGTGCATCGTCAAAGGTCTGCGCCCGGATATGGTCAACCTGCCGTTCAACCAGGGTCACACCGCGGTTGGACGTTGGGCAAAAGGTCGCGGCGTCAACGGCTTGGACTTGTTGAATCCCGCCAGCGAACCTGCCAGCGGACTGGCCGCCTTTACCAATACGAACGTGAAGGTTTATCGCGCATAATTTTCCCTCACCCCAACCCATCTCCCACCGGGAGAGGGACAAAGGGTGAGGGTAATAGGAGAAAAAATTTATGGCACGCTGGGCAATGGTAATTGACTTAGATAAATGTGTGGCCTGTCAGGGATGTAGCATCGCCTGCCGGTTCGAGAACAACACTCCGGCCGTCACGCCGGAAGACGCCAAGATGGGACGCGCCATGCGCTGGAACGATGTCTTCCCGCTTCCAGTGAATCCGACAGAAGATACCGGCGAATATCCAAACGTCAAAAGCGAATATGTGCCGCGTCCGTGCATGCACTGCGAGAATCCGCCGTGCATCAAGGTTTGTCCGGTCGGCGCGACGTTCAAGAATGAAGAAGGTATCGTCGAACAGAATTACGCGCGCTGCATCGGTTGTCGTTTCTGCACGGTGGGCTGTCCATACGGCGTGCGCTATTTCAACTGGCACAAACCAGATTGGAATCCGGAAATTGCCGCGCACTTGAATCCGGATAAAGTTGTTGGCTCCGGTGTGCTGGAAGGTCCGGCAGTGCGTCCGCAAGGCGTGGTCGAGAAATGCACCTTCTGCATTCATCGTCTGCACAAAGCGCGCGAACGTGCAGTGGTAGAGGGACGCGACTTCCGCCCGGATGAGTATGTGCCAGCCTGCGTCCAGACCTGCACCGGCAAGGCACGCTTCTTCGGCGATCTTGACGACCCGAACAGCACCGTCACCAAATTTGAAAAAAGTAATCGTTCCTTCCGCCTGCTGGAAGACGAAGGCACGCATCCCAAAGTGATTTATCTGCGACAGGGTTAACCTATGCTAAAAGTAGATGCTCACGACAAAGAAAAATTAATCGACCCGTTGTTTGCCAAACCGGGCAAGGGTTTCATAATCACCGTTGGCGTACTGTTGCTCATCATCGCCTTCGGCGCGTTCATGTACATCCGTCAGTTCCTTTTCGGCCTCGGCGAAACAAACATGAGCCGCCCAACTTATTGGGCCACGTACATCGTCAACTTCGTGTTCTTCATCGGTATCAGTCATGCCGGGACCTTGATCTCCGCCATCCTGCGTGTGACCGGCGCCGAGTGGCGGCGTCCCATCACGCGCGTGGCCGAGGCCATCACCGTGTTCGCACTCGCCATCGGCATGACTCAAATCCTGATCGACCTTGGCCGCCCCGACCGTTTGCTATTCCCGATCATTTACGGACGTCTGCAATCGCCGATCATCTGGGACTTCATCTCGGTCACGGTTTACTTCCTCGGCTCGGTCACGTACCTCTTCCTGCCGCTCATGCCGGACCTGGCCATCATCCGCGACAACATGCCTGAGACCGCCATGGCTTGGCAGAAAAAACTTTACACCATTCTGTCTCTCGGCTGGCGCGGTACGCGCGAACAATGGATACGCCTCGAAAAAGGCATTGCATTCATGGCCGTGTTCATCATTCCGGTTGCAGTTTCCGTTCACTCCATCATCTCATGGATTCTCGCATCCACGCTTCAACCGGGCTGGCATTCCACCATCTTCGGCCCATACTTCGTGGTCGGCGCGATCTTCTCCGGCATCGGCGCGCTCTTCATTGCCATGACCGGGATCCGCAAAGCCTACGGTCTGGAAGGTTACATCGCTCAAAAACAATATCGCAACCTGGGCCTGTTGTTCATCACCATGAACGCCATCTGGTTTTATTTCACCTTCGCTGAAAACCTCGGCATTGCCACTGGTCAGCAGGTTTATGAATTCCCAGTGTTGGCCGCAAAATTATGGGGCAGTTTCGCCATCCCGTTCTGGACGATGGTCGGCATCATGGCGATTGCGTTTTGGATTTTGGTTATTCCGTTGATCACACCGAAATCAGCCGAACGCGTTGCGATCTTCCATCCGCGCTTTGCACTAGGTTCGATTGGCGGCGCGGCATTAATGATCGCTTTAATGTTCGCATTACCGGTCATGCCGATCAGAGCAGGGTTGAATATATTTGCCGCACAGACCGTGATTTGGACATTGCTGATTTTGGAAGTGGTCATTATTTTGCTCGGCACGACCCTATGGCTCAAGGCACATCCTGTGGCCGCAACCGCCATCGCCGCAGTGCTCGTCGTCATCGGCATGTGGCTTGAGCGTTGGAACATCGTTGTCGGCACGACCACTCACGCGATGCTCATCCCCTACGCGACCTACATTCCATCACTGACTGAAATCGCAGTGACCGCGGCTTCGCTTTCGATGTTCATTCTAATGTTCATGCTGTTCTTCAAAGTTTTCCCATCCATTTCGATTTGGGAAGTGGCTGAGGGACGCCGCGTACAGGAACATGCCGCTCGATCCGCCCCGAAAACGGCGAAAGCCTCCGAGGCACACTAATCATGCTGAAAGCGGATCGCGCCGCGCTGTACGCGGCCTTGGCAGAAGTCTTCGCCGAGCCACCCGAATGGATGTCCCGCGCTGGACGCGAGTGGCCGCTCTTTGAACTGGCTGCGAACTTCCTGCCCGGCTCACCTGCCCTGCTCGGACTCTCAACATTGCCTGCCGAAACGCGATCCGCACGTCAAGCTCGCTACGAAAATCTTTTTGGCAACGCAGGCCGTCCGCGTTTTTGGTTGCACGAAAGCGGATTCTTAAATGGTCGCATTTTGGGCGATGAAACTTTTGCGGTGGCGCGTTTCTATCGCGAAGCAAAACTGGAAGTCAACGGCGCAGAACTTCCCGACCACGCCTCGTTTGAATTGACTTTCCTCGCATACGTCACTGAACACGGCGACATGCAAACAGAACAACGTTTCCTGAACGACCACGCTTTGCGCTGGCTTCCAGCGTTGGGACGCTCGTTATCTTCATGCGGCGATCCGCTGTACGCGACGCTCGGTCAATTGCTGGTTGACTTTTTCGAAAAAGTATCCGCCCCAACGGTCCGGGAAGTTGCGGATCATTCCGAATCACAGGTCCCATCACTCGTCGCATCACAGTCCTGCACGTTGTGCGGATTCTGTGTCCAACGTTGTTCAAAAGATGCGTTGTTCATTTACGAAACCGGCACGCACACCAGCCTGATGCTGGCACCGGAAAAATGCAACGGCTGTGGAAAATGTATCCAGGCCTGCCCGAATGGATTGCTGAGGCTGGCAACTGCATCCGGTCATCAACAGATATACACTTTGCTTGAATCAGAGCGCGTGGTGTGCAGTGCCTGCGGCGCACCGACTGTGAGCCGCGCCGAATTCAATTACATGATCCAAAAAATTGGACACCCCGCCTGGCTGGATATGTGTCTGGCTTGCCGGGTATCAACACCCCATGGAGGCGTGAGATGAACTTCCCTTTGCAATATCCGATCTTTCAATTCTTTTACTGGCTGGTTAACACTCCAAGCGTTGGAGGCATCCTCGTGTTGTTGGTCGGCGGCGCATGCACCACTGGCGCATTCCTCCTGCTGCGCTGGATCTCACTCGCTGCAAAAAACGATATATCTGAAACCTCTTCCTTTCCTGATTTTTCGCACGAAGAATAATATTCCTTAGGCATTCTCCTATCAGCGGGTTACTGATAGGGCAACCAAAAGGCCTGGTGGGCACCAGGCCTTTTCTGTTTACATGATTTTAAATCCGCTATTTGCAGTTCTTCACGTCCAACAATCTTCTGAAATCCTTGATGTAATTTTTCTCGCTGTGGATCCCGTCCACTTGCGCGACCTGCCTCACGCATAAATTCTTCAACGCGGATTGTTGTACGGGCGTAAGCAAATCCCAATAATCGCTGTCAAAATACATGTAATCAAAACCAGCCGCACGAATCTTCAATGGATCAGGATCACTCACCAGCGACTGCCATTCAGGCGATTGAACGTACCACGTCGGCGATGAATTCGTGAAGCGGCCAAAAACAGTCGGTGCGCGAAAAACGTTCGGGTCAAAGACCAGCGCATCTTTGGGCAACTTATTCCAATAGTTCTGCGTCATCTTCGCATCCAGTTGCGAAATAAAAATGGTGTACACCGGTTTTTGAATAGCAATTAACTCGATGCCGAAAAGCAAAAGCCCCGAAAGAGTCGTGACCAGCCCAACCGTCAGCGCGGCGACCTGCAAAGATTCGCGCCGCTTTCTTAGCCAGATCCAAACCAGCGGCACGGAATATAAAATACAGGCGAAGAACCATCCGCCCATCAAGCGCGGAGTGGCCGTGAACAACGGGCCTTTGAACGCCACGAACAACGCGGGCAATGTCCACACCGATGAAAAAATCAACGCGGCCTCGAACCATTTCCCAAGCTTCAAAGATTTCCAAGCCCAGATAAAGATCAACGGTGTGGCTAAAATGATTGGTCCGATCTCAGCCAGCGCGGCGATCAATTGTGATGGATTGAAAATGGATAACGAGCCAAGATGCGCCGAGATAATGGCCGGAGGCCAGACGAGCGTGGGAGAGGCATCGAAGTAACTGGCTGCCCCAGATCCAGACGTGAAGCGGGCGCGTACGATTTCGGTCAACATGCCACCCTGAGCGACCGCTGTTAAACCAGCCGCGCCGAGAATCGCAATCCATTCCCAAAGTTCGCGCGGAAATTTTATCGAGCGATTCGCGATCATCCATGCGATGACTGCAACTAAAAATCCAAGCGCGATCAAACCAAATGCAACTTCGTTTGCCATCGCCAGCGCCGCGATCAAAATCGAAGTGACGATGCCCGCACTCCAATGCCGCCAACGATTCGTGGTGAGAAGCAGGATCAGCAAAATCAAAATTGCCGAGCCGGAGATGCCGGTGAAGGCCATGATGTATGGCTGGTTGATGCCGGTATAGAACGCAAACGGAAATGGCACCGGGCCAGTGCCGTCGACCTTCCAATTTGTGAGCAACGCTTGAACAAGATTCGGCGCTGTGTCATTGGCCGAACCGATAAGCGTGATGCTTGCAGAAATTTTGTTGAGCAGTGATGAAGGCAATAAAAGCAAAAGCCAGCGCGTGCCGCCTGCAAAGGCCAGCATGAATGCAGTTAGAAAACTTGCGAGACGATTGCGCATGATGCGATAAGCCCACAAACCAGCCAGCATCAAAGGCAAAGCAAGAACAAATCCACGAGCAAGGTCCAGCGCGCTCCAAGGGAACATGTGTCCGAGCAACATGAATTGTGCGGAGAAAAGCAGAAGAAAATAATGATAGCCAAAATTAAGAGAGGGATTGAGTGCAAAGTGTGGCGGGACATCGCCAGCCGCCATCAGTGAAATCGTCGGCAAGTTTTGATAATCATCAAAGACGCCGAGTCCACGACCAATGGCGTTAAAAACCAATGTCAGGATCAAAAGCCAAAGCCACTGAGAAATTGAAAATTCAAAATGCAAATCTTTGCGAAAGAAAAAAACAGATGCAACCCCTAAAATCAAAACCAACGCTGATGAAATCCAAAATGCGGCAGCAACCAGAAGGAAATGCGCGAGGATATTCGCCAGCCACATTTCCAAAACAAGTCCAATGCCGAGACCAACCATAGCCGCTTCCGCACGGCGCAAACGAAAGAGCGCGGCGGACAACATCCAACCGCCTGCACCCCACAACGCAGCCCAGATCAAAAGCGGGAGAATCTCAAGAAATGATTTCATCACTTACGTGGCTTGGATACAAACACGCGAATCAACGTCACACTGTCGTCCTGAATATTTCCGCTGAGAAATTCAGGACGAATGCGCGAGTGGACTTTTTCAAACTCGGCTTCCTGGCGTTCGAGAACTTCGATCTCAACATTCTCAAAATACTTTTCAAAGACGCGGCGATAATCCCACAAACGGAAACGGTTGTGGTGGCTGGTTGGATTCAAAAATCCGAACCAGACCTTTTCAGAATAATGAAGCATCTCAAATTGATATTTGAAAAAATGATCTCGCAAATCAACGAAGTGAATTTGAATGCCATCGGGTTTGGTCAGCGAAGCAAGCGCACGCGTGATACCATTCACATCATCGAGATGCTCGTAAACCGAACTGCTGACCACTACATCGAATGGTGGAAAATCATCAGCGAGATGTACGCCGCGGATGTCAGCCTGGAGCAGAGTCATCCGCTCGTGGCGCGGGCGAGTCCGGCCATCGTCGAGGGAAAGATGTGCCGGATATTTTTCGAGAAGCGCCGCGTTGTGCGCGTCATCCGGCGGAGCAAATTTGTCACACAACATGACATGTTCCGCACCAGATTCGAGTAAACCAATGCCGACGTCGAATCGTCCGCCATAACCGAAGACGAGCACTCGCTTCCCCTCGAACGATTGGCGGCGGCCGTTTAATAAAGCCACATAACGGCTGACGGCAGTCTGCGGATCACTCGTTTCCAAACCGGCGCTTATGACAATCGAATGAAGCAGGAGAAAACGTGTGAGTTTCTCCGGCATAAAATGACGAACCACGCGAGGCAGCAGATAAGGCAAATTCAAGTTTACTCTCCGATCAGGTATTTATTGCAAGCATCGGTGCTCGCCTGAGGCACCAGTAATTGAACATTGTTTTGCGGATCGGTAAAGATCGGTTTATAAAAGCAGAGGGTCGGCCTCGAAACCCAGCGTACCCAAGCATCGTTTTCTTCTGAAAATGGTGCATTCTCAGCTCCTTGAAGTTTTACCCTGAGAGGCTCAGTGACAATTAAGGTAAAGCGACGACGAGCAAGATCCTGGTAGTATTGTTTAAAGTAGCTGGAGTTGCTGCCCATTGCCTGATCCATCATATATTTCTTTTCGTAGTCCGGCACGAACGGAACCGAATTTATGTAACCAAATGCGATCAGTTGACGCTGATCCATGAAGAGCACATCTCCATTGGGTGCCGCACGCGCAACTTCAGATCGAATGGTATCAAGGGTTTGGGAGATTTTTGCAGGAGCCGGCAGGCCGCTTGTCGATGAACTACCCGCATAAGACGAAAATGGTGTAAACGAAATGGCGGGCACAATTAAGAGTATGCACAACATGGCTTGAATCCCCAACGGCCATTTTTCCGGTTGCAACTGATCATGATGCAATAAAGTCATAAGCCCAAGCGTGGTAATCAGAATCAAAGCTGCCAGATACATATCTAAATTATGAAGGTCGCCGCCTCCGCCAATTTTTGCACTGATGATCAAACCAACGACAAGAAAACCAGCCAATGCACCGAAGACAGCCAATTTTTGCAGCCAATCTGTCCGCCATCGTTTGGATAGAAACCACCATGCAATAATTATCAACAAAGGCCCGGTTGTCAAAAGTGTTGCAGGGCCTACACCCAGTTGATAAGTTGGGTTTGGCAGGAGACGATACCAAAGAAGAGGCTGATTTAAAATGACATTCTGCCCCTCTGAAAGTTTTGATAATGTACCAAGATTAATGATCGCGGCAGGCAGTAAACCTGCCACAAGAATTATAAAAGTCGGTTTCAGTTTTTGCCAAAAGGAACCATTCCGTTTTGGATAAAATACTAGTAAATCTATTAGCAGACCCCATGAGGCTGGAGCTACCACCCAGGTCCAACGGCTAAGGCCCGCATAAAAACTGGCAACAAACAGAGAAACTACTCGAACCCAAATAGATGAATTAAACCCAAAGACCAGCGCAATAACCAAGGCAAGCACAAAGGGCGGATGGACAGGAGACTGGACCAGAAAGAAGAGAGATGTCCATAGAAAAAAAATCGGGCGGAGTGTTTTGTGTTCGATAAGACGGCTCACAGACCAACCCAGCAACACAGGCAAAAGAGTTCGAATTAGCGCGTCCCAAAAGCGATGAATCCAAATCGGCACATGGGGGATCAGGAACATAATGCCCCAAAGGCCATAGCGTCCCGGTGAACTATATGGATTGACGATTACACCCTTATACTGATAAAGGCTTTGGCCAAATACCAGTGAGTAGTCATAAAAACGATTCCCTTCAGACCAGGAAAGGGAAAACGGATAATTAACGACCTCGAGGAAATAATTGGTAATGCCAAAACCAACCGCCAGAGCAAGAGCGCCCACCAAAAGGTCAACACCAGCTATCAAGCGGTCAGATTGACTGCCGAGCAGTAAAACAGCCAGCCAGAGGATACTCAACAAAACAGCGAAGCGAATATTGACGTAAAGTTGATATGCATCGAGCCCCATAATGAAACGCAGAATCAAAGGAGAAGCAACAAAGATTGCGATCAAAATAAAACGCCAACGGCCAAGTCGCAACCGCACTGCGAGGATTGCATGGCCAATTCTCTCCCTCAGCGCGCTGTAAAGAGCAAACGTTAGCATGAGGAGGAAAATAAAACCAAGAACCGTTACGGCCCGATATACAACCGCACTTGTGGAAATAAGACGAGCCTCCAACACAATGTGCGGGTAGAGAAACAGGCTGAGCGCCAGCATTAATTCGCTGAAGCCGAACTCCGCATTCCGCCGCGGCGAGGCGAGGCGAGCAATCCATGACACCAGACCGGCCGCCAACAGGAGTTGAGTCCATGGACCGGGCCAGACAGTTTGCCAGGTCGAATAAAGATAGAACCAAACAACGGAAAGAAACAAACCAACACTTGCGGCCCAACGCAATAAGCCAAGACGTTCAATGAGAGCCGGCAATTGGTCTGACCACCTAGGGGCGAGAACAAGTCCCGCCACGCCCCAGATCAACAGAAGAACATAAGTTGCAACTGTGATCTTACCGGAAAGCATAAGCAGAGCTGCCCAATCCTGGTTCATCAAGAAAAAGCTGCGGATCTCGAAACCTGCAAAGATACAAGCTACAACAACACCAGCCAACCAGAGCTGACGAAAAGATGATTTTGCATTAGCAGGGTTCATCATTTTTTCCTGGATGGATCATGAAACAAACGATATTGGCGACCAAACAATACACTCAACGGTAAATATAAAAGCACAACCAGCGTGAATACATACAAGATAAAACGGAGGCCGATTCCCATCGCGGCGATTTGGGCTGTCGGCTGGCCAAAGATTCCAAACAAATATACCAGTGAGGTTTCAGACACGCCAAGCCCGCCGAAAACCTGAATGGGAACCCAGGAGATCAATTGCATGAACGCATTGACGAAGGTCACCACCGTAAACGGAAAATCCAGAGAGTAGGCGCGGATGTTGGAATAAAACCAAAACAAAGTCACGATCATGTAAATCAGTGAATAGATCAGGCCGGTAAACATTGTCTGCAAAACCAGCTTGCCATCTTGCTCGGCAAAAAGTTGGAGAAAGTCCATACCACGCTGTACAATCGCGAGACGATCAAATTTGATCCAATCCAAAATAGTTTTAACCAGAGCTACAAATTTTTGCCGCAGCAATACCGTAGCCACAAACACTGCTACCAGGCTCAAAATAACAACAAGCAAAAAAACAACTGCGTATTGAACTGTGCCAATTTGATTCCATAACAAAACACTACTGGCAAAAAGAATGATCCAGACCGAGAGCAGGTCACCCATTTTGGCAACGACAAAAGCCGACAAAACCTTTCGGAAACGCACGCCTTCGTCCACGCTTAACATGGTCAGATAGGAAGCGATGCCTGCGCCGCCCGCGATGAAATTCGAGATGGCGTTCTGTGTGATGACCACATGCAAAACGCGCGCATACGGAGCCTGTCGTCCATTCAAAAGATAATATTGAAATGCTTTGATCAGCGTTAACACACAAAATAAAACGAAGCTTATCGCCAGCCAGGCGGGCGAAAGCTGCTTCATCAAGCCAGTCACTTCACCTAAATTTGTTTTGGATAAAACAAAGCCGACCAGCACAACAGCCAGCACGATCTTGAAGATATTCCAGGCACGTTTCGCCAGAGTCGGCTTCTGCGCTTCTTCAGTCATGTGTATTGCCGTTGTCGCCAAACAAAATCGCCAAAACAAAAGTCGTCACGAGACACGCTCCGCCAAAATTGTTACTGGCGCACCGAAGACGCGCAACAAACCGATCGCGGCCAGGATACGCTCCGAGGTCTTCGTGAAGCGAGGCGAGCCGACCAGCTTATGGAGAGCAATCGGCAGCACAAATTGGCGATGAGTTCTGACGATCTTGAAACCATTGGCGGTCAATATCGAACGCACGTCTCCATTGCTCAATACATGATACGTTTCAACTCGCCGACCGAAAAATTTCTGCACGCGCCGCAAGCCCACCTGGATCGTCGAGGTGCTCGTGAGCGGCGGATAATCAAACAGCACACGCCGACGCGATACTCGGCACAATTCTCCGAGACAACGGTGCCAGTCCGGTGTATGCATCAACATTCGAAGACTGACTGCAAAATCAAACGATTGATCTGGAAATGCCAGGGCATGTGCATCGCCCGTTTGAAACTTCACCGCAAGGCCGAGTTCCAAAGCGTGAGCGACCGCCACTTTGAGCATTTCCGGCGAGGCATCCACGCCCGTCACGTGCGCCCCCCTCTGCGCAAACGCCAATGCCGCGCGCCCCGTACCGGTTCCAACATCGAGCAGGGACACACCCTGCAAGTCGCCTAAAAAATCAATTAGCACATGTTCCTGAGCTTCAAATACAAGCTTCCCAATTGAGCCGCCAAAATGAGATTGATCAAATTGCTCTGCAAAATTGGGGTCGGCATAAATTGAATAACTGTAGTGGGATTCATCCTGCGGTTGGGTCACAATTTCTCCATCGGCCTGCAATTTCAGCCGTTTATCTTTCAAGCGATTAATAGGTTTGGATTATAACGGTCACGAGATACACGAGTCAATCGGACTGAAATCAAGCGCGCGTCCTGACTGCTTCTTCCAAAATTTTTCGATACTGCTCGGCGACTCGATCCCAGCTAAAGGATTGTTCGACTCTTTGACGTGATGCACGTCCCATTCTTTCACGCATCTTTGCATCGACCAGCAGCGGCCTCAGCGATTCTCGAAGCGAATCCACATCTTCGGTTGGGACGAGCGCGCCAGTCTCGCCATTTACGACCAATTCTTCGTTGCCCGCGATTCTCGTCGCCACGACGGGCAATCCGCTGGCCATGGCTTCGAGCACGGCGTTCGGCATACCTTCATGCCGCGACGGGAAAAGAAAAATATTCGCGGCGCGATATTGCTCTTTCAATTGAGCCGCACTTTGCCAGCCAATAAAGTGGATCCGGTCTGCAATTCCAAATTCATTGGCCATTGATTGGAGAGTTTCCATCTGCGAACCATCGCCAGCAATCGTCCAAGTCCACGATAAATCTTTTAGATCAGCAAGCGCGCGCATCGCAAGGTCGAGGCCTTTTTGGTAGACGAGACGTCCAACCGAGAGCAGGCGCGGCGCAGACCAATCGCGCGCGGGTGCGGAAAATTTTTCAAGGTCAACGCCATTCGGGACGATGGGAATCTCAATCGTAGAATCAAAGGCGGTTGCCAAATCGTGCAGACCTTTACTGTTGGCAATGACCGCCGAAGCATCGTGCCAGATGACGTGCAAAAATGGCGCGGCAATTTTATGATACAGCTTGAAATCGTACGGACGAAAGCCCGGAACGTCTCCGCCGCGCAGTGAGACAACGTAAGGAATGCCGTAAATCTTTTTAAGGAGCCACGCCACAGCGCCGGAGGGTAAACCGAAAAAGGCTAGGGTCACGTCTGGCTTGAATTGGCGGACCAGGTTCAGGGTCCGGAAAGAAGCGGCGGCGATAAATGCCAACTGCTCGATGACGTTCGAACGATCCACCTTGCGACGCAATGCAGAGACACGCAGAATCCGCACGCCGTCGCAATTTTCATCGCGCGGCTGATCGCCAAAATGCGAAGTCAACAGAAACACCTCGTTGTTGCGGGCCAACAAGCGCGCAAGATTGGCGCTGGCATTACCTGCCCCACCGCCGATCGGAGGATATTCACTATTGAGCAAAAGGATTTTCATGGATCAAGTTGATGGCTTATCAAGTTGAAAAACGTTCAGGAAGCACCAGTTGGGATAAGCCAGCAAAGTGTTATAAAACTTATGCAGCCAGATGACGTTGGACGGCATGATGACAGTCAACACTGAAAGCACCGGAAAGGTTGGGAAGACGCCTTTGCGCGAACGAATGCGAAAATGCTTTTCGATCATTATCACGTATTCACCCGCTGGCCGGTCGCCAGGATGACGGTCAATGCTGGAGGTGCGGACGAGCTTGCCGGTAAAAGCGAACGAAATGCGCGAAGCCAAATGCGCCAGATTCGGCACACTGATAAGCGCATGTCCACCGGGCTTGAGCATGCGTGAAAACTCGGCAATGGCCTTTTCCTGATCGGAGAAGATCAAATGCTCGATAACATCGGTGCAGATAATAATGTCCACAGAACTATCTGCGATTTGCGATTTCAAAAAATCGCGTTGAATAATGACATCCGATGAATAATTCAAATCCATGCCAGTGATCTGGTAACCAGCCTTGCGATATTCATTGACCAGCACACCCTCGCCGCAACCCATGTCATAAATAATTTGATCAGTCGAGCAGGCATTCAAAAATTTTCGCGCGATCCTCATCTTCTCCAAATAGACCGGCAGGTAAGGCCAGTCCTTTTCGGGATTGATGTGATAATCGCCGCGATGGGCGTATTCTCCAAAACGTTTTTTCATAATGACCTCAGGGCTGTCCGGGCACGGACGAAGATGGCGGACACTCAGGCATAGCACGCGGCACAAAGACCTGAATATTCGATGATTCAAGAGTCAGGGTTGGTTCGTATTCGCACAACAAATGATACGCAACCAGTTGATTCCATAGGGCACTTTCCTCGGCAAAGTCCCCACTGTTCGCATCCAGGTTTTGTTTGGTGGCAACGATGGCAGTAAAGCGATGGTTCTTCAAATCCGCGTAGAATTTATCAAGGTAAGGTTGGTTGCCGGATATCGCCATCTCCATCAACGGGATGACTTCATAATCCTGCACAATCGGCACATTCGGGATCATGTCAAATGTCAGCAAGTGACGTTCGTACATAAAAAGAACTTCGCCAGACTTGCTATAAGTTTGAACAGTCGCACGCAACGTCGATAAATCTTTATTGGCCTGCACACGATCATATTGGATGGGCGGGACGATGCGCGAAAAAGTAAACGCAACTGGGACAATCAGCATCAACGCGACAAAAGGCCACGTCACCGCTTCAAATTTGGACACTTCGACGCGGCTCAGTGCAGGCTCCGAAGCGGATTCCGTTTCGACGCGGTCGGCGGCGAAATAAGCTGTCACAATGGCAAGCATCGCCATGTAGGCGTCCATGTTGTGCAAATCTCCGCCGCCGCCGACCTTCGTGCTGACGACGAGTCCGCCGCCGAACAACGCCAGCGTCATCAGCACGAGTCCGCCCCAGCGGAGAAAATGCAAATTGTTCAGATGCCCGCGCAGGGCGTTGCCCTGAGCCGGTCGAAGGGTCCAGAAGAGAAGTGCAAAAAGCGGAAGCGAAACGATAAGAATCCCCGGAATCACACCAAGCGGATTCGTGTCGTTCGGAAACCAGCGATACCAAAGCAACGGCGAATGCAGGCTGGAGCTGAACGCACTCAGGTCTATGTTGCCTGAGATTGAAATATAAAAAGCCTGACCAAGCAGCGCGGTGGCAAGTCCGAGGACTCCCCACAAGACCGGCTTCGCAATGTATCGCCAGAAATTATTTAAACGAGAAAAGGGTTCTTCAAGCAAATAAAGTGTGATCGCCAGCATGGCCGGGACGGGATACCAGTTGAGGCGGCTCATACCCGCCCAGAACGAAGCTGCCAGCACCGCGATCAGCGAGCGCCACGGATGGCGCGCCGACACACCGAGCAAAATAATGATGATACAAATTTGCAAATGATAATAAATTGCGCCCTGGAAGACATATAAAAAGAACCAGCCGCCGAGAAATAATTTCGTTCCCCAATCTTGCGGCTTCACGCGCCGTACGATTAGAAATGAAGTCAGACCTGTGAGTCCCAACCAAAGCAAAGATTGCCAGAGCCGGTCAGCCCAGAGTGGCAGGCCTTTAATGACGAATGGAATTGCTTGCAAAAAATAACGCGTGGCGTGCCAGATCGAGAGCGGAAGTTTTAATCCGTAGATGGACTGGCTGAAAAGAAGCGAGCCATAATAATAGCGGCTGGCTTCCGACCAACCGAGCGAGAATGGATAATCTGTGACGGGTTGAAAAATGGCGTAAGTTTGAAAGACAATGCCGTTCAAAAGTAAAGCCATCATAAAAACGGTCGACCAGGAAAAACGCGTGATGCGTTTAAGAATGATGGCTTGAATAAAAGCCACCGCCCACATTACCCATAAAAGTGGGAATAATGCGGTCAGGGCTTTTCCAAAGAAATAAAATTTTATGTACCAGAGAAATGAAAATCCAGCGACGATCAAAACAGCACCGAAAATTTTCAATGCCACTGGAAACGGTTTTTCAAATTCGGTGTTTTCCAAAAACGGAAGAAACTTTTCGGGTCGTAAATAGACAAAGATCCCAACGATCACGTTAAGCGCGAAAACGCCCATGACTACCACCCATTTGTAGCGCGACGAAATCCGGGTCAATGCGCGGGTCTGTGATTCTGTCTGGTAGATGGCAGCCAGGCTCAACGCGATGCCAATCGCCAGATATGTTCTTATGAAGATTTTCAAATTAGGTTTCATGAACTTCCACGGGACTTGATTTTACCGTAAAGCGCGCATCTTATTCCCCATTTTTATCTGCGACAACGTGGTCTGTATCCAACGCGGCCAAAATGGACGGCATGAACACCGCCCCCGGCAGGCTGGCCGCCATATATAACGCACGCATCAGTACGGCAACGGTCAAACTGACGGCAGGGATCAGGCCAGCAATGTTCGAGAATAAAAATGTCAACGAAAGTTCCTGAACGCCATACCCATTAATGGAAATGGGAATGAGAGTCACAAAGTAGGCCACACTCCACAACCCGGCAATCATCCAAAACGAGACGTGGCCGCCAAGTCCTTGTATCAGAATATAAAGCGCACCGAAAGTACACAACATATGTCCCCACGTGCATATGAGGGATGCCAGCAAAGCAAGCGGCTTCTTGAACCAAAGCGAAAAGGTTTGAAGCGTGCGCTTGATGAAATTATTCAGCCGGGTGAAGAGAGCGGGCAAAGCCAAAGATTGAGCCGCGCCATGCCCAAGAGTTGTCCATGCCAAGAACAAACCATACGGGAGGGTAAGGATCATTCCCAGCATCCCCACCAAACGGTCCGCGGCAATGGAGGCGAGGCAGACAGCGCGATCGTAGCCCATTTGCATGGCGCCTGCCAGCCGGACGACATCCCCGCCAATGGTGGTCGGCAAAAAGTTCGCCGAGAAAAGGCCGGTAAAGGTTAGGGCGGTTGTATCAGAAAATGAGACATTCACTCCACCGGAACGCAAAAGAATGAACCAGCGTCCGATCACAAAAAAACGCGAGGCGACAATCAGACCGACAGCGAACAAAATATTGGTAAATGAGATTTTTTTAAGAGCCGAAAGAATTTCCGTCCACCCTTGCTGGCGAATTAAAACTGCAATCAAGGCTATTGCCAGCAATGTTCCCCCTAATCGAATCAAGAACTGACGTTTGTCGGAGATCTGAAGGTTCATTTTTTACCTTTCGGCGCTCGAATGACCTCCCGTACTGTGTAGGTTGGTTTGGATTGCGACTCGTGATAGGTACGCGCCAGAAGTTCTGCCAACAATCCCATCAAAGCAGATTGAAAGCCCATAATCGCAAGCATCATTCCAACTTGCAAAAGAGGCGAGGTGGATACCGGCACATTCCAAAAGGTACGGCGAATGAACAAATAGATCAAGTCAAGCAAACCCGCAAGCATCAACACCACACCGGCCCCGCCGAAAAGATATATCGGCTTGCTGGAATAATCAAGCAGGAACTTCACCGTGAATAGATCAAGAATGATCTTGATGGTACGCTCAAGACCGTAATTTGCTTTGCCGAATTTACGCGGCTGATGATGAACTTCAACCTCGGTTATGCGGGCGCCAACAGAATGGGCAAAGACCGGAATAAAGCGGTGCATTTCACCGTATAAGCGAAAACCTTGCAAGGCGTCACGGCGATAAGCTTTTAGCGTACATCCATAATCATGCAGGTGAACCCCTGTAACCCAGGAAATCAAACCATTGGCAATGGAAGAGGGCAGGTTGCGCGTGATGGCGTTATCCATGCGATGCTTGCGCCAGCCACTGACCACATCATAACCTTCATCCAGTTTTTCAAGAAGCAACGGAATGTCAGCCGGATCATTTTGCAGATCTGCGTCAAGCAGGACAATGTTCTCGCCATCTGAATGATCAATTCCGGCAGCGATGGCGGCAGTTTGTCCGAAGTTGCGGCGGAAGATCACTACTCGAATATGCTTCCTGTCCTTGGTTGCAAGACCGCGTAACACATCCGCGCTTTTATCGAGACTGCCATCGTCAACGAATATTAGTTCCCAGCTATATTTCAGCGGATCCATCACGCGATGGATCGCATCGAACAGCAAGGGCAAATTTTCTTCTTCGTTATAGACAGGCACGATCAATGAGAGATGTGTCATTCGTTTCCTACTTGTAGCTTAGGAATTGCATACGTTCCATGTCAGCATCTACCATCATGGTGACAAGTTGCTTGAAGCCGACAGTCGGCTCCCAGCCCAATACGCGGCCAGCCTTGCTCGGGTCGGCTACGAGCAAATCCACTTCCGCCGGGCGATAGTAGCGCTTGTCTTGGACAACAAAATCTTTGAAGTCCAGCCCCACATGACTAAAGGCAATGTCGCAAAATTCCTGAACAGAATGGGTTTCACCGGTGCCGATCACAAAGTTATCCGCTTCTTCCTGTTGAAGCATCAACCACATCGCCTTGACATAATCTCCGGCAAAACCCCAATCGCGACGGGACTCGAGGTTTCCCAATCGCAATTCTTTTGCCAAACCTAGTTTAATGCGCGCTACGGCATTCGAAATCTTGCGCGTGACGAATTCCAGTCCGCGACGCGGACTCTCATGGTTGAATAAAATCCCTGAAACAGAATACAGGCCAAACGACTCACGGTAGTTAATGGTAATCCAATGTCCATAGACTTTTGCAACCCCATACGGACTGCGCGGATAAAAAGGCGTAGACTCCTTTTGCGGAACTTCCAACACCTTCCCAAACATTTCACTGGATGAGGCTTGGTAGAATTTGATCTTCGGGTTTACGAAACGAATAGCTTCCAACATGCGGGTCACGCCCAGCGCAGTTACATCACCGGTCAGCGCGGGCTGACTCCATGAAGTCGGCACAAAGGATTGCGCGGCCAGATTGTAGACCTCGGTTGGCTGGTATTCTTCAAACATAGCCAACAGAGATCCCTGATCCGTCAGATCGCCCTGGATCACAGTGATATCATCCAGGATATGTTGAATGCGTTCATAAGTCACCGTACTGGCACGGCGAGCCATGCCAACGACGCGGTACCCTTTCGAGAGCAATAATTCGGCCAGATAAGAACCGTCCTGACCTGTAATTCCAGTAATTAAAGCAGTGGGCATTTCCATCTCCTAATCAAAATTCAGTCATTGAATTATAAACTCTCTACCGAGCATGTCAAGCGCGGTCTTTTCCCGCCCGCCAGCAATCCCACAACCAGCCACCCACAAAGGTTAGGACAAAGATGGTTAGACTCAAGCCGAGCACGAACATAATTGGCAGATGAAGTCCAATTTGATAATAACGCGCCAGATACCACTGACTGTATAAAAGCAAACAAAAGATTTCAAGGCCAACAATACGAGGCAACCAGTTATCGCGATGTTCGCGCCACCAAAGCCAGGCATATCCAGATACGAGCGCCTGCCATCCAAAAAAGATCAAACGATAACGCGGATTGTCCCACTGACTTCCGCCTGCACGGATGGAACAGATCAAAATCCATGCCCACGAAAACGCGGTCAGCCACGACCAGAGGCGGCGTTCCCGTCCCGGAGCAGATTTCCACGCCGCGAACGGAGCATAAAGCAAAAGCGGCAGGATCACATACCAACCCGTGGCGCGGAAAATAGAAATGATATGCCATGTAAAAGTAGTCGGCGAAAAAAATGCAGGCGGCAAAACCGGTTGGACGATTCCATAAATCACTACAAAAAAGAATTGTGCAATCGGATTCATTTTTGAAAAAACATTTTGAACCTGGCCCGAACCTTTTTGAAGTTGATAGACCACCCAATATCCCGAAGCCCGGATCCAATTCAAGATCCCGCTGACAGGCGACCCGCCGCTAAAATCATGTGAACGACTCAAACTATATGCCAGCAATATCACGCCGATGAGAAACATGCTTCCCACCGCCGCCCAAATCTGCCACGGCAAACGATTTCTATCTCCCCTCAACCACAACCATCCGCCAAACAAAATGATCAGCGCCAGCGCCATCGCCGGGGAGACGAGCAACATGCCGATGATTCCAATGCCGAGCCACAACCACATAGTTGTATTTTTTTCACCGCCATCTTGCTGCTTGAGAAAATTGGCAAAGCCCCAAAAGGCCACCGCAATAAACGTCATCAGAAAAGGCTCACGCATTTGCGCCCCACCCGTCAGCACCGACTCTGGATAGAGCACGAAAAGCCACGAGGAAACAATAGCCAGCTTATCGTCCCAAAGAAGACGCGTGGATTTATAAAAGAAAGACACGCCCAAAGCCGCGGTCAAAACCGCGAGCAGAAGAATCATCAACGGACGATGGAAGTCCGGCGAAAAAATTTTATAGGTCAACGCACTGAAAGCAAGCAGGCCGCCGTATTGATCGGTGTAATATGTTTTATCGAAGGCCGCCGCGAGAGATTGACCTGAGCTTGCCAACTGCCAGGCCTGATCGTCGCGACGATGCGCGTCGGTGAAAACAAAACCGGCCTTGTCATCCGCCGCAGGGTTACCATTGATGGGCAGCGCGATATAAACCGCGAGGCCGGAAGCAAGCCGCAGAACCAACGCGAGGCCGATCATCCATGCAAGTTTTTTACTGCCATCAGCCCAGTGCCACGAAATAACCAGTGCAGTGACGCCAATTAACGCCAACACAAAAAAGCCCAGGAGACCAAAGAAAAAGTTTCCACCTTTTTGGACGAATGTCAAAACGATTCCGATGATTAACGAAGCGGGAATTGTAAAAATAAAATCTTTGAGGTTGAAATATTTTTTCATGAAAAATTTTCCAGTGCGTGTTGTTCACGCGCAAGCCATGTATATTTTTCAATCGTTTTGCGCGCATTCATCGAGAGCACCGCGCGTTGATTTTCATCGTTCAATAATTTTTTAATCGCCACAATCCACGCTTCGACATTTCCAGGCTCGCAAAAAATCGCGCGCGATTCGTCGAGCACTTCGCGAATGACCGGCAGATCAGCACTAATAATCGCGCGGCCCGCCGCCATGTAGTCGAACATCTTCATCGGGTTGATGACTTCGGCGATATTTTGTCCGCTGCTGGCAGAGATCGCGCGGCCATACGGCATCAACAAAATATCGGCGGCGGCTTGATAGAGCGGCAAACGTGAATTTTCGATGAAGCCGGTCAAGGTCACGTTCGAGGCGCGCACCGCATTTAATTTCGCGCGCCATTCCACAACCGCGTCCGGCGTGCCGCCTGCCCACAAAAAATTCACATCGGGCAAAGCACGCGCCAACTCAAAAAGCAAGTCCATGCCGCGGCCCGCATAAAAATGTCCGGTGAAACCGACGGTTAAACCATCTTTCAAATTCAATTGACGACGCGCCTCGGCCGGATTCGGCAGATTCGCGTACCGGTCGAGGTTCGCGCCGTTCGGGGCCACCTGCAGCGCCTCATCCGGGAACCGGAGGCGGGTTGACCGTTCGAGGGCTTTCGCCAACGCCCGAGTCGTGACCAGCATCCGCTTGCGCCCGCGGCTCATCCAAAACTGACGAAGCCACCACGGCCCGAATCGTCCGGTCACGTCGGCGTGCATTTCCAAAACGACCGGATAGCCGCTCCATAATCCGAGCGCGGCCGATTGCGGAAGCCAAGTATAAATTAAATCGGCTTTGAATTTTTGCGCGGCGGACTGAGCATACCATATAAAATCCAGCCGCTTGAGCGGGCGGAACGATGGCAGCCATTCGATGCTAAACTCATGTGTTAGGCCATAATGAGTCGCAAGCTCACCCCACGTCGCGGATTTTTCTCCGGCGGGCACGAACACGCGCAGATCGTGACCGAGTTCTGTGAGCGCGTCGCAGACCTTCATGGCTTGAATGGAGTTGGCCGTCAGCGACGGGATGAGAGAATTGGTGATGACTGCAATTTTCATGGAAATAGTTAACCACAAAGTTACGAAGCCGCAAAGGCACGAATTTATTATTGGATGCGACTAAAATATTTCTAAGCAATTGCCGCGATCTCGATATTTTGTTTTTCCAGCGCGACGCGGATAAGCCATGCATTTTCCGCGGCATGGACATTGTCTCCATGCAAACATAACGTATCGACTTTCACGCGCTGACCGGAAAAATCAATTCCGGCCTTTGCAAGTGTCACAGCGTGTGCCGCGACTTCATCGGGCGATTCGATGATGGCATTCTGCTGTTTGCGGGAGACCAGCGTGCCATCGGAATTATATCTGCGGTCAGGAAAAGCTTCGTTGGCAACGCGCAGGCCGAGATCAAGACCGGATTGAATCAAGGCCGAGCCTGCCAACCCAACCAAGATTAGATTCAGGTCAAAGTTTTTTACGGCACGCGCAATCGCGTCGGCCAGGTTTTTATCTTTGGCGGCCTGATTATAAAGCGCGCCGTGTGGTTTGACGTGGCACAGCTTCGCGCCTGCAGATTTTGCAAACGCGGCCAACGCGCCGATTTGATACAAAACAAATACTTCGACTTCATCGGCGGAAAGATTCATCTCACGCCGACCAAAGCCCTGTAAGTCCGGCCAGCCTGGATGCGCGCCGATTGTCACATGAAATTGTTTTACAAGGCGAATCGTTTTTTGCATGACGAGCGGATCGCCCGCGTGGAATCCGCAGGCAATATTGGCAGACGTGATGAACGGCATAACGGCTGCATCGTCGCCGAGGACATACTGTCCGAAACTTTCGCCTATGTCGCAGTTGAGATCGATTTTCATATCATTGCTTTCCTGATGTCATTGCGAGGCGCGTAGCGCCGTGGCAATCTCCTCTATCCAGCAAATAGATGTTACACAAGATTGCCACGCTCACTTCGTTCGCTCGCAATGACATTACGATTCTACAATACCATTTTTCATCTTTTCCATCAATGCGCGGAATTTTTCCTGCGCGGCCTTGACGGTCGTCTCGCGAAAATGAACACTATCTTTTCCCGGCGTGCATTGCGCCAGTAAAGGCAAATCCGCGCTGACGACCGATGCAATTTTTGGATACCCGCCCGCCGTCGCACAATCGGCCATCATCACGATGGGCTGACCATCCGCCGGGACTTGCACCGCGCCCATCGTCATGCCCTCAGATGTCAAATCCGCGCCGCCGATGTGTTTCAAGCGCGGGCCATCAAAACGATAACCCATTCTATCGGATGAATGACTGACTTTATACGAGCTCGACAAAAAAGTCTGAATGTTTTTTTCATCAAAGCGATTTTTTTGTGGGCCAAGAATCACATCGACAGTTGGACTTTCAGAATAATTTGGTCGCGCATCTTCAATCAAAGTTCGTGCAGATAATTCCATCAGCGAATGAGAAGGTTTCCCGATTTGCAAAACATCTCCAACTTGCAAAAGCCGTCCATCCAGCCCGCCGAAATTTCCGCGCAAATAAGTTGAACGCGAACCAATAACTTCCGGCACGTCAAAACCTCCGGCCACCGACAAATATGCCCACATGCCGAAACCATTCTTCCGGAAACTCACTGTCCAACCCGCGCGCACAAAACAAGAATCCCAAAGCGGAAATGTCCAAGTGAAAATAGATAAAGAATATCCCGCGCCCGCCGCCGCGATAACGCAATCTTGTGTGGCACGCAATTCTATTTCACCCGCGCCAATTTCAAGCGCGGCCGCGCCTGAAGGATTTCCCACCAAAAGATTAGCGGCACGAAATGCGAACGCGTCCATCGGTCCGGAAGTTGGCACGCCAAATCTTCGCCAGCCGGTACGACCTTCATCTTGAATCGTCGCGAGTCCACTCACGTCCAAAACTTCAAACATCAACGGCCTCGATCACGAATCGCACGAGGTCGCCGGGAGAAAACAAAAAGGGCGAGTCAGCCGTCAAGTCAAAGAGCCGCATCGAGGTCCGGCCAATGATGCGCCAGCCGCCAGGCGAAGCGATCGGATAAATTCCAGTCTGCGCGCCCGCGATCCCAACCGATCCCGCATCCACACGCGTGCGCGGCGTTTCGAGTCGCGGCGTCGCAATCGCACCGTCGAGCTTGCCCATGTACACAAAGCCCGGCGTGAAGCCCATCATATAGGCGGTGTAATCGCGGCTCGTGTGAATGCGGACGACTTCGCGCGCATTGATGTGATGATAGGCCGCGACAAAATCCAAATCTTCGCCGTCGTATCGCACCGGGACCTGGATACGGCGCGGCTTGCGAGCGACATTTTTCTCGACCCGATCCATTTCCGTTATAATCCAATCCGAAATTTGCGCGTATGTCAGAATCAGCGGATCATAAATTACGAGCAGAGTTGCATACGCTGGGACGGATTCGATGAAGCCATTTTGGGGGCTGGCACGCAAAAGCGCGTCCAAGGCATGGACGCGCCGATTAATGGAAAGATCGATTTCATCGCCGAACTTAATCAGCAAAGCCGAATCGCCAAACGGCGTAAGAAGTGGCTTCATCTATCAATCCAAAAGATTAAACACGAAGGGCACGAAGTACACAAAGTAAAAGAATCTTGGCTATGTAGATTTTTCCCTTCGTGTCCGTTGTGTCCATTGTGTTTAAAGACGAAACTACTTTTCAAAGATGCTGATGCTTTCGATGTGAAGTGTTTGCGGGAAAAGATCGAACGGCGTGACATCCAAAAGCTTGTAGCCGCCATGGATCAATCTCGCCGCATCGCGCGCCAATGTGGACGGATCACACGAAACATAAGCAATGACCTTGGGATTCATTTTGACAATTGCATTCAGCGCTTCTTTTTCAACGCCCGCGCGCGGCGGATCGACGAGAATAATATCGGGCTGGACATCCAGCGCAGGCAAAACATCTTCGGCAAAGTCTTCGTAGAGTTCAACATTGTCAAACTCATTTAGATTGATAACAAAGTTTTCACAGGCAGACTCCGACACCTCAATTCCTATCAACTGCTTACACTCCGGCGCGAGGAATGCACTGAACAATCCAACGCCGCAATAAACGTCGAGCAGAACGGATTGGGAAGTCGGCAATCGGTCGAGAAGATGCTGAACCATCTTTTCTGCCATTGCTGTATTGACCTGAAAGAAGGACGGAGCAGAGACAAAAAATTCACGGCCCAAAACTTTCATTGTGATGTGATCTTCGCCCGCAATGACAACCGCATGTTCGTCGAAAACATGCACCACGGAAATTCCAGCTTCGATCTCGAATTCCGGCGCATCGGGAGAATCAGATTCAAAGATGAGCATCAATTCATCGTCCATGCCCGCACGGACAGAAACACGCTCAATGCCGGTTTCAGGTTCAAATTCAAGTTGCGGCCAAAGAGCATTGATGGGGGATTCCGGTAGATGACATTCAGAAACGGGAATCACTCTGTTTGAATTCGGCGCTTGAAAGCCAAGCTTGCCTTGAGCGTCCAGATGGAATTGCACGTGGTTGCGATAATTCCACGCGTCCGGGCTCGCCACCGTCGGCTTGACCGGCGGATTCTGGATCTTGCCGATGCGCGTCAACTGGTCGCGCAAAATCGCGGCCTTGGCTTCCAGTTGTTTTTCATAAGGCAAATGCTGGTAATGACATCCGCCGCACTGACCGAAATGTTTACAGCGCGGCGAAATTCTCTCCGGCGCGGACTGCAAAATTTCGACGATCTCGCCGGGCGCAAAGCCGCGCTTCTCTTCCGTCAAGCGGACGCGCACGCGCTCGTCCGGCAATCCGAACGGGACGAAAACGGCGCGGGAATCGGGAAGCCGTCCCATCGCGTCGCCGCCATAGGTCAAGGTTGTGGGCGTGAGTTCGAAAGTCTGATCCATTATCAATTAAAGAATAATGTGTAATTCGTAAAACGTAAAATACGCTTCACGAATTACACATCCGCGAATATCGAATACCGTTTATTTGATGAAGAACGAAAGAACGACCAGGAGCACGAAGAAGCCACCGGCCAACATCCCAATGCGTCCAAGGTCGCGCTTGATCTGTGTGTAATCGGGGTTGAACTCGGTTGGGCGCGGCGCATTCACAAAAGCCGCGGATTTACTCCCCCGTCGTCTATTTTTCTTTGCCATGAGAATCTCCTATTTTATGTTGTTATAACGAGGAGATTGCTTCGGGAAAGAGCACCCTCGCAATGACTTCGTCAATTTTGTAACCGCGCAAAAACCACAATGCGCTGTTTATCAACCAGATATGGATAGCACGAGATCAACGTTACCGTCGGTGCACCGTTGGAAGCCATGACATCCACCGCAGTTGGCTCGACAAATTCCGTACGATCCACAACGTAAACATACTGACGCTGTTGCGTGTACACGATCACCTGATCGCCCGGCCGGAGCTGATCAAGATAGCGGAACAATTCTCCATACACATCATTATGCGCCGAAAGCACCACGTTCCCATCATCCCCGGGGTTCGCGGAGCCAATGTGCTGCGCCACGCCTTTTTTTAATTGCTCCCAGCCATCGCCCTGCACTACAGGCGCGTCCACTTTCAAGGCCGGGATCTGAATCCGAATCGCCTGTTCAAGACTCGGCGGCGGCAGGGGCAGGTTTGCCAGCGATTGCATCATCGGCCGCAAATGTTCCGGTATCTCCGCATCGTTCGGGCGCGTGTTGCCCTGTGCATCGGGCGGTGTGTGCCCAGATGGCAATACCACTGCCATAACCAGAGGAGTCGGCAAGGGAGTAACTGGATGAAGCGCCGATGCAACCTCTTTGTTCAAATCGCGCAACATGCCCAGACCGCTCATCAGGATGCCGACTAGTCCGACCACCGCGAAGACTTCAATCGCCAGCAAAAGCCGATTCATTAAACGTCGCCGCTTCGTGGTCGGGACCTGAGGCGGGTCGCCGCTTTCCTCGGGCGTATCCACCACCGGCGCGGATTCAAGTCCGTCCGCCGCGTCCGGTGCAACTGTGACGACGCGTCCGGTGCGGCGGAAATGCTCCAGCCGTTCACGTCGCACACCGCGGCGCTTTTCGATCAAAAGGCGTCGCAGTTCATCAACGGAAAGGTCTTCGGGCGCTTTGCGTCTGGCCATCGCACGGGCGATTATACCGCGCTTGCATTACGCAAGCGTCATTGCGAGTCTTCGAGAAGCAATCCCCACGCGAAACGGGAGATTGCCACGCCGCAAACTACGCGGCTCGCAATGACGTGTAATATAATCGTCGCATGTCTGAATTCAAATTCTTTCATCCCGTCGAAGTTCGTTACGGCGACCTCGACCCGCAGGATCACGTCAACAATTCGCGCTATCTGACTTTCTTCGAGCAGGCGCGCATCAATTACATGATTCATGTGGGACTGTTTGAAGAGGGCCAATCGTTTATGGACATCGGCATCATCCTCGCCGACGCGCACATCGCGTTCAAAGCTCCCATCCATTTTGGCGAGCAGGTCAAAGTCGGCGTGCGGATTTCGCGGCTGGGCAACAAGAGCATGACCAGCGAATATGTCATCGTCAGCGAAGACGGACAGGAGTTTGCAAATGGTTCGTCTGTGCTAGTGGCGTTCGATTATCGAACGCGTCAAACGATTTCCGTTCCCGAGGAATGGCGGAAAAAAATAAGCGGGTTTGAGAAGTTATGAAATTGATCAAAGCTTATTTCTGGAGGAGAAACTATGTCTTCAACTAAATCTGCATTCTTGCAAGAACTAAATTCAAGGTTTGGCAAAATTGAAAAATTTGGAGACAGCTTATCTCTTTATAGAATAAGCGGAAGCGATATAAAAATCTATATTCGCTATTCAAAGACCCATTCCAACGGACGTATGTGGTATGGGTTAAGAGAAAAAGATCTTCAACAGCTTGAAGGATATCCTTCTCTATTATGTTTCTTGTGGGACAATCAAGAAGAACCTTTGTTGATCCCATTTTCCGAATACGAGGATGTGTTTTTGTCGACCACTCCTGCAGAAGATGGCCAGTACAAAGCTCAAATAATTCCTAATGAAGAAGCAACAGAATTATATATTGCAAGAGCAGGGCGATTCAATGTTGACGGCTTTTTGGGATGGGAGCAAATTGAAAAACTTGTAAATCTATCAGGTGGCGAAAAAGTGCCTGATTTATCTCACAACCAAATCCAAACACTTCTCGGTGCAATTGGAACATCTAAAAATTTTGATATTTGGATTCCAGCAAATGACCGTTTAAAGCTCGACTGGAACATAACTAGGCAATTTACACCTTGCGAAAATTTGCCAAACGTTTTTGGGCCAGTGGAAAATATATTTAGGGAAGTAGATGTAATTTGGGTACAAAGAGGCTCTAATAGTGTAAAAGCACTATTTGAGGTTGAGCATTCAACCCCTATTTATTCAGGACTATTACGCTTTAATGATATTCATCTAGTTGCTCCCGAGTTGAGAACTAGATTTAGCATAGTCGCAAATACTGAAAGGCGCTCCTTGTTTACAAGGCAAGTAAGTCGTCCAACATTCAAGGCGAGCGGACTTGATGGCTTATGCACATTCTTTGACTATACAGATGTGCATAATTGGCATAGAAGGACAATAACGAGGTGAAATATGAACAACAATTCAGCGTGGATACTTGTCGAAGTGAGAAGTGGTATACCACTTTCCGTGAAAGCATTTGCAAACAGAAATTTGGCTGAAATTGAAGAGACTAAAATCCGCGAAAATTTGAATTTGGAAAATGATGAAACAGGTATCTTTCAAATAGAGATTCCTAGAGAGGAAACAAATGCCTATATTGCCTCCAATTAACACCAACTACCTCATTGACTTCCTCGTCAAACTCCTCAACATTCCCTCGCCCACTGGCCGCACGGAAGACGTAATTGCTTTCGTCGAAAAAGAACTTTCTACTTTTCACTCACTACAATTATCTCGCACACGCAAAGGCGCATTGGTCGCAAAATGGGAAGGGACAAAAAATGATTCGCCGCGCGCACTGACCGCTCACGTGGACACGCTCGGCGCAATGGTCAAGGAAATTAAATCCAATGGTCGTCTGACCATCACGCGCATCGGCGGCTTGATCCTGAATGCGGTCGAGACCGAGGGTTGCTGGGTATTCACGTCCAAAGGCGAAAAGATTCGCGGCTCACTTCTCATTGACGCCGCGTCGGGACATGTTTATGGCGCGAAATCTACTGATACAAAGCGCGACGAAGAACACATGGAGATCCGCCTCGATGCAGTCACGTCGTCGGCAAAAGATACGCGCGCGCTGGGAATCAGCATCGGCGATTTTGTGGCCTTCGATCCGCGCGTCGAAGTGAGAAATGGATTCGTCCGCTCACGCTTTCTCGATGACAAGGCTTGCGTCGCAGCTATCGTGGCCGCGATTAAATCTTTAACGGAGTCCGGTCTGAATCCGAACCAGAGCGTGTACTTCCACATCAGCAATTACGAAGAAGTTGGGCACGGCGCGTCGGCAGGCATTCCATCTGACGTCCACGAGTTGGTCACGGTTGATATGGCCGCGGTCGGCAATGGTCAAGAGTCGGATGAGTTCCACGCCACGTTGTGCGTCAAGGATAGCGGCGGGCCGTATCATCATGGCCTGAGCAATAAACTGCGCGCGATCGCAGAGGAAAGTAATATCGCGTACAAAACGGACATTTATCCGAACTACGGCTCGGACGGCGAAGCGTTTTGGCGCGCGGGTGGCGATGTGGCTGTAGCGCTGATCGGCCCCGGCGTGGACGCCTCGCACAACTACGAGCGCACTCACACCGACGCGCTGGTCGCGACCACGCAATGGATCATGGCTTATTTATTGTCTGAATAGTCTTGCAAGTCTCGCTGGTCTGACACGTCCGACTTGTGAGATTTTTTGACCTGTAAGATCTGTTAGACTTTTTCGACTTGGAGACCATTATGAAATTCGATGCCGCACTTCCTCCCATTCAATTGAAAGATATTCCCGCGATTGCCAAAGCCGCCGAGGAAATTGGCTTCGCTTCTCTGTGGACATCGGAGACTCAACACGACCCGTTCCTGCCCTGCACGCTGATAGCGGAACATACCGCGCAGATGCAGATGGGCACAGCCATCGCGGTCTCGTTCGCGCGTTCCCCCGCCACGATTGCCTACACTGCCTGGGACCTGGCCGCGCAATCCAACGGACGATTTATCCTGGGACTCGGCACGCAGGTCAAGGCACACATCGAGCGGAGATTCGGGATGCCGTGGCCCGAGTCCGTGACGGGAAAATTGCGCGAGCAGATTCAAGTCATGCGCGCATTGTGGGATTGCTGGCAGAACGATACGAAATTAAATTTCCGCGGCGAATATTATAAGATCACATTGATGTCGCCGTTCTTCAAGCCGGGACCTCTCCCCTCGCTCCCCTCTCCTAAAGGAGAGGGGCTGGGGGTGAGGTCAATTCCGATTTATATCGCTGGAGTGAACACCGGACTTGCCAAACTTGCGGGCGAAATCTGCGAGGGATTCCACGCGCACCCGTTCAACAGTCCACGCTATTTGAGCGAGGTCATGTTACCGGCGATTGAAGAAGGCGCAAAAAAGACAAATCGCAAGAGAGAAGATGTGATGGTTTCGGTCACGGCCTTTGTAGCGACTTCGCCTGAAGAAGAAAATTTTGCGCGCGCTCAATTATCTTTCTACGCCTCGACTCCCTCCTACCGCGCTGTCATGGATTTCCACGGCTGGGGCGAGGCCGCCGAGAAATTATCCGCTCATGCCGCCAAAGGCGAATGGACTGAGATGCCGATGCTCATCACGGATGAAATGCTGAACGAATTTTGTCTGGTGACTTCGCCGGAAAAATTAGCTTCCGGTTTGAAAAAGCGCTATGATGGAATTGCAGATCGGCTTACTCTTTACAGTCCATTCGTGCCAGGCGAGAGAGATGAGTTTTGGAGAGAATTGAACAAATCATTTAATGGTTGATGACTTTTGAATAAAAAAAGGAGACACCATGTCTACCTTTGATTGGATCGCCGCGACCATCATCGTCGTTACGTTGATCTACATCAGCTTTATCCTGACTCTGGCGGATTGGTTTGCCGCCCTCCGCAAAGGACAAGCCGTCATGTTACTACCTGAGCGCGCAGGACGCAAATGGCCGCTTTGGACTCAGGTTGCCATAATCATCATTGGCCTGTTGCTTTGCATTCCACTCTTCTATTTCGGTTGGATTCCGCTTTTCAGAGTCCCATCAAACATGGCGTTCATTCTCGGCGTCGTTGGCTTGATCGTTTATCTAATAGGATCTGCATTCATGCTTTGGGCGCGTCGGACACTCGGCAAATTCTGGGGACTCAGCACCAATAAGAACGTTAAATTGCTGGATGACCATCAGATCATCCAAAGCGGACCTTACGCCTTCGTCCGCCACCCGATGTATTTTGGCTGGTGGGCCGCCATGCTCGGACTCACTTTGCTTTATCCGGTCTGGGCTGTGTTCCTGCTATTCATCTTTTCATTGATTTCATTTGCAGGCCGCGCCCGCCGCGAAGAGTCCGCGCTGGAAGAACGATTTGGCAATTTATGGTTAGAATATAAAAAACGAACGAGTTTCTTAATCCCATTTATCTATTAGGAACATTATGAACTTCACCGACTACCAAACCAAATCCCGCGGTACCGCCAAATATCCCGCCATCGGCCACGGCGTCATCTACCCCACACTTGGACTCGTCAACGAGGCAGGCGAAGTGGCGGGCAAGATCAAAAAAGTTTTCCGCGATAAAGACGGCCACATCAGCGACGAGACGCGTGAAGCCCTCAAAGCCGAACTGGGTGACGTACTCTGGTATCTGGCACAGGTTTCCACCGAATTGGATTTATCCCTCGATGAGATCGCCGAATACAACCTCGCTAAACTGCTCGACCGTCAGGCGCGCGGCAAAATTCAAGGCGATGGAGATAATCGCTAAAAATAGTTACAAGTTGAAGGTTAGTAACGCCATAGTAAATCTTGGTGTCTGTTCACTTAAAGGAAAATAACCGCGACGAGCGCGAAGTCCACAAAGATTTGAAGTCTTTCTTCGCGTTCTTTGCGGGCTTTGCGGTTCAAACGTTTAAACCTTCAAACCTGAAACCGTATACAAACTCTAATCTTTTTCCTACACAGACTTCCCTCTCTTTTTGGTAGAATTCTCCTTGACCCAATCCATTTCAATGGGTCAAGGAGAATTCATTTTATGGCTGGTATGGAACGTTTTACCCAGCGAGCACGAAGGGTACTCAGTTTGGCGCATCAGGATGCCGAACGCGCCCAGCAAAACAGCATTGGCACCGAACACCTGCTTCTTGGACTTATGGAAGAAGAAGGCGGCGTGGCAAGCCGTGTCCTGCGCGAACTTGGGTTGGAATCCAACCGCGTGCACGAGATCATCCAACGCGTCAGCGTCGAAAGCCATCACACCGACGGCAAGATCGAACTGGCGCCCGATACCCAACAAGTCCTCGAATATGCTGTGGACGAGGCGCGCCGCCTCGGTCACCACTACATTGGCACAGAACACATCCTGCTTGGCTTGGTCCGCGTGGAAGGCGCTGCCATGGAAGTCCTGCGCCGACTCGGCGTGACCGCTGACCAGGTCCGCCGGCAGACGCGCCGCGTTCTCAATGAGTCCGCTTCTTCGTCCGCCCCCGCAGCGGCTGGCGCACAACCCGGCCGCGCCAGCGCTGGAGAAAAGAATCCCAAGACTCCGCTCGTTGACCAACTCGCCACCGATCTGACCTCCAAGGCCGAAGAAAAGAAACTTGATCCGGTCATTGGCCGCCAAAAGGAAATCGAACGCGTCATTCAAATTCTGGCGCGCCGTACGAAGAATAATCCCGCATTGATTGGCGAACCCGGCGTCGGCAAGACCGCCATCGTCGAAGGCCTCGCCCAACGCATCGTGGACGGCGACGTCCCCGCGCCGCTGATGAACAAGCGCGTGCTTCAATTGGATGTCGGCTCACTGGTAGCTGGCACCATGTATCGCGGACAATTTGAGGAAAGACTCAAACGCGTGATTGATGAGCTAAAGCAATCCGGTTCGATCCTCTTTATTGACGAAGTCCACATGCTGGTCGGCGCGGGAGCCGCTGGCTCATCCGTTGACGCGGCAAACATTCTCAAGCCCGCTCTGTCGCGCGGCGAATTGCAGGTCATCGGCGCGACCACGCTCGACGAATATCGCAAACACATCGAAACCGATGCGGCCCTCGAACGCCGCTTCCAGCCTGTTCAGGTGGACGAGCCGTCCGAAGAAGAGACCATTCAGATTCTCAAAGGCATTCGCGGCGCATACGAGGAGCATCACCATCTCGTGATTTCAGATGAAGCCCTCGAAGCGGCGACCCACCTTTCGTCCCGATATGTTACGGAAAGATTCCTGCCCGATAAAGCCATTGACTTGATCGACGAGTCTTCGTCGCGCGTCCGCATGTACAAAAGTCCCGCCGCGAAACATGCCAAGGATTTATTTGGTCAATTGAAGAATGCGCGCCAAAACCGTTCGCTCGCGCAGGAAGAAGGCAACGCCGATGAATTGAAGGAATGGGTAGAGCGCGAGACCGATCTCGGCGAACAGATCGAACGCCTGCGTTCCGGTTGGGATCGCGCCAACAGCCCCGTTGTTTCTGCCGAAGACATCGCCGAAGTGGTTTCAATGTGGACCGGCGTGCCGCTCATGCAGTTGGCCGAAGAAGAATCGCAACGACTGCTCAAGATGGAAGACGAGCTCCGCAAAGGCATCATCGGCCAGGAAGATGCCATCATCGCCATCTCGCGCGCCGTGCGCCGCGCCCGCGCCGGGTTGAAAGACCCGAAGCGCCCGATCGGTTCGTTCATGTTCCTCGGCCCGACCGGCGTCGGCAAAACCGAGCTAACAAAAGCTCTCGCCAAATTTATGTTCGGCAGTGAAGATGCCGCGATCCAACTCGATATGTCCGAGTTCATGGAACGCCACACCGCTTCACGTTTGGTCGGCGCGCCACCCGGATACGTCGGCTACGAAGAAGCCGGTCAGCTCACCGAGGCTCTGCGCCGCCGCCCCTATTCCATTGTCGTCTTCGACGAAGTCGAGAAGGCCCATCCTGAAGTCCACAACATG
>Ga0172369_10001025_pt1 | contig 41155 bp, 39 predicted proteins | sample LakKiv25m_FD_114539 | JGI IMG/M metagenome (GOLD analysis project Ga0172369, IMG submission 114539) | Freshwater microbial communities from Kabuno Bay, South-Kivu, Congo - kab_022012_11.25m | ecosystem: Environmental > Aquatic > Freshwater > Lake | place: Democratic Republic of the Congo... | reverse complement strand
TGCGAGTCAGTCCTGGGTAGCCAAACGGGATCAAGCAAAAGGGAAAACAAATACTGCGTAAAAATATGCCACGAGTTCATCGACGACTACGCGCACCCCCTGACTGGATTTCCACCAATATCTCGGGTCGTGATTTCTGTCCTCGACGGCGATGATGCCCACGCGCGAATCTTCTCCGAATGCTTTCAGGAAGAGCAGTTTCGATCGTCTCGCGTGTACGCCCATCGACACAAGGTTGATACTCGTCGGTTCCGCCGCGTGTTGGCGCAGCCAGTTCTTCAAGGCCACCGCAGAAACGTAGGTGCGATCTTTCTTCACCAAGGGCGCAGGCACAGCCACAAGCACATCTTTACTCAATCCCAAGCGGATCAATGTCGCCATCCCAAGTTCTGCGTGGGTCTTGTATTCGGACAAATATCCGCCGATTTCCAGCGGACCGCCGGTGACGTACAGTTTGCCGTAATGATGCCGTTCGAATTCGGCCTTGGCTTCCTCCATCACGTAGTCGGGCACCCACCCTTCGACTACCAGCACCTCGGCTCGAACCGGTTCGGTAATTGCTAAGAACGAATGAACTCTCGAAACTGCACTTGCGAACATCACAATTCCGAAAAGCACGAGCAGGAGCCAGCCCCGCCATGTCGGGACCAAGCATTCGCAGCGTCGTGCGAAACCATAGAACGCTTTGCGGGATTTCATCGTGGCCTGTGTCCTAACGGGAAATCCGCTACCGCGCGTCGGCGCCAAGGGAAGAATCAAGTTCCACGCCAGGATAAGCGCGGCGCGCCGCGATTGCGGGGAACCCATGAGAGTTCCATCCATAATGCGATATCATCGCAGCTTGGCCTTGCGTATCGCTGGACCCCTAGGATGAACTGGAAATTCGATTGAACCGCTTAGCCCTGACCCCTTGTCTTGAAACGCCCTTTACGCCATCAGCGGAATCAACATTCGATCCGGCATGAGCAGCAAACTCGTTCGCCTAGCCCAGGTTTTGTCTATCTTCGCTCTTGTCGCCGGGATTGGTCATTACTCACGGAACGCCGCCTACTACCCCTTGGTCGTCGTTGACGCCGCAGACGATCTTACGCTGACTTTCCTGCAACAGCCGACTTCCGACGAAAACGCATGCGCTGTCATGGCCACGACCATTTCCAGCCTGATGCATGCCAACTGCCCCACGTGCAAAGTGACAAAGCAGCAATGCCTGAAGGATCTGTCGCCTGAACTGGAAGATCTTCTTTCCGAAAAACCCATCGCCAAACCTTCCGCACGCGTACTCAGCGGTGTCATCGCCTACACTCACCCCAATCCGAGAACGGCGCTAGCCGTCTGTATGGTGAGCCAGAGGAACGCCGGCGCGAGCGGTCACCAAGCCCTGGTGACATGCAACCCCGCGGACACGCCACGGCCATTTCCACCAGACCGCCGCCCGCCGAAAGAAGCGGCACAAGCCCTATTCGGCTATGTAGCGCAATCCATTGTTGTCCTTGGCGCGGGCCTAATTGTCTTCCTCGCAATTCAGCTATTTTCGGTACGCAGCCCCACAGATGCCGTCGGCGTGTCTTCCGCTGCAGAAGTCAATTTCAAGATATCCAATTTTGCCAAAAGAGCAACGGATATCCTGGTCTCGATCATTATGCTTTCCGCCCTGTTTCCGGTCGTCGTTCTGGTCTCGGTTCTCATTTTTGTCGTCGAAGGCTACCCGATATTTTACATTTCGCGGCGGTACATTTCTTTGGACCATTGCGTGTCGATACTGAAATTCCGAACCATGGTCAAAGACGCCACGTCGTCCAAGTATCGCCTGCGCGAGCGATTTATGCGGGATGGCTATCTCGACATCCCTCTGAGTTGCGAGGTCTACACCACGATCGGGAGGTTCTTGGAGAGAACTCAAATCGTCGAAATCCTGCAGCTGTTCAATATTCTTTTCGACGGGATGAGCCTGGTAGGAAACCGCCCCCTTCCACGAGAAAACATTGAACTGTTAAAGCAATTACCCGGCTGGGAGGGCCGCTTTGAGAGTCCTGCAGGGCTGACCGGACTATCACAGATCGTCGGAAAATTGAATCAAAGCCCCCAAGAGCGCCTTGAACTGGAATGTTTGTATTCAAACTTATACAAGAGCAAGGATGGCAATGTCTTCTTATGCGATTTGCATATTGCGTATTACACGATCCGGCTTTTGCTCTTCGGAAAACCGCTGTCGATCGAAGGCGCCAGGCGGCTGATCATCTCCGCGTCCGGAAAATGACGCGCGCCATTCGCGAGGCACACGCCGTTTCTCGAAATGAATCTTTCGATGCCATGCATATTCTAATTCTCGGCGCCTCGTCGTTCGTCGGGGCGGCTTTGGCCGAAGTCTTTGCGCCGAACAATTCTCTGATTCTGGTTGGCAGAAACCTTGACAGGCTGATTGCGGCCGCCAATACGTGCAGGAACTCAGGTGCGTCTCACGTGGAATGCGTCGAGCAGGATTTTTGTTCTGGCGTCAACGCATTGCTGCAGGCAGTCGAAGGGAAGCATATTGACCTGATTGTCGATGCTGCGTCCGCGAGCTCCAGCAAAAGAGACGCCGAAATCGAATCGGGCGATATTTCCGATCTCATATCCGCCGATTTCTCCTCCAGAACGCGAATTATGGAACATTTTCTGCGTAATCAGGACACGGCACCGGCGGTGATTCTTATTTCAACAGTACTTACGTTGGTGAAAAGCCCGGGACGAACGGTGTACGCGACGCTCAAAGGGCTATATGAAACCTATTTGGCTAAACTCAGAGACAGTCGCCCGGACCTCAGGCTGCTCGTCGTTTATGTCGGCACCGTAATCGACCCAAAGAACACGTCAAACAAACCAAAGCGACTTGCGGCTGCCGTTATCACGGCTTTCAGAAATGGAAGAGGAAAGCTATTTTACGGATCGAGTGGCATCGCTTTCCTGGCTCTGTTTTATTTTCAGCCTGTCATCTTTTATTGTGTTGCCCGCGCACAACGGGCACTTAGAAAATTGTTCGCTTAACACCCGTCGCTTCAACGTCGTGAAATGGGATAGGCCGGGACGAGCGCCAGTAGCGTCCATATCCAGGCGCGAAAGTTCATGTAGATCGATCTCACGGAGACTCGTTCAGAGACGGCTGAAGCTGGAAGAACGGCAATGAAGTCGCAATTGTTCGATCCCCTGGCCAACGCTGATTATTCATTGAGCTTGAGCGCCGCCGCTGGACCGTGACATTTTTGCCCCATCCCCGCTTCAGGACCGGCCAATCGCAGGGAGTTCCTGGACGATTGTCACCGCTGCGGGCATACATGGACTTCCCTTGTGGCCGCGATCGCGGCGCCGACCGTTGCCGCGATCGAAACGCCACCCGCATGATTCACAATCAGCGACCACTCCCGCCGGCGCGCACCCTGAGGTAACGGCCCAGTCCATCGCTCCAATGCGGCATGATGTCCTTGCCGATGTTCTTCAAATTGGCGTTTTCCAGGACAGAATACTTCGGGCGCGGAGTCTTTGCGGGGAACTCCGCTGCATCGGCTATATCGACAGCGACGTCCAGGCCATTGAATTCAAATATCTTCCGCGCGAAATCGTGCCATGAGCACTGGCCGCCCGCAGTCGCGTGATATAGCCCATATTCGTTCGTATCCAATAACTCCACAATCTGGGCCGCCGCATCGGCGGTAAACGTGGGCGATACGAACTCATCGTTAACTACCCGAACTTTGCCGCGGAGTTTTGCCAGATGTATCATCAACTCTACGAAGTTCATGCCTCCTTTGGCCCGGCAAGGCGCACCTCCGAAAAGCGCAGACACACGGACCACGAAATGCCGCCTGGCAATAGTGCGCACAAATATCTCGCCCGACAGCTTGGTATTCCCATAAACGTTGAGTGGAAACGGACAATCGGATTCGATATAGGGCGCCTGCTTCCTCCCGTCGAAGACGTAGTCCGTGCTCACGTGAGCCAGCACGCAATCCAGTTCATTCGAAATTAACGCGAGGTTTCTGGCTCCCATCCCGTTTACAGCAAAAGATTCCTCCGGCCGCCGCTCGCATTCGTCAACCTGGTGCATCGCAGTGGTATTGACAATTGCGTCCGGCCTGATCGACGCAAGGCAATTTCGCCCGGAGTCAATATCACGCACGTCGAAATCCTCGTGCGTGAGCGAAACCAATTCCTCGCCGCGAAGCGCGAGTACTTCGCAAATGGCTGTTCCGAGTTGACCGTTTGCGCCTAGAACGACCACTTTCATTTCACAATCCTTGTTTCCTATTTTTCTGGATAGAGCGCCTTGAACGTCCGGATATTGTAGTACCGGTCATTGTCGAAGTCGCGAAAACTATCCAGATTTTGGGCCAGTTCCCTGACAATTCCCTGCACATCAAACTGCGGCTTGAAGCTAAGCACGTTGCGCGCCTTTTCGAAGCTCACTTTGTAGTTCCTGAAATCCTGCACATGCTTGATGTGGATCTTGGCATCCACATTGAGATACTCCTTGACTCCGGCCTTTACGTAGTCTGCGACCTCGCCCACGGTGTAGTTGCCGGAAGCCGTATTGAAGATGCCCGATATCTCGTATGGTGCTTCCACGGCACGGATATAAGCCGATACGGCATCCTGAATTGCCAGAATGGGTCGCCAGATCGTTGGGTTATTTACCGTAATTACGCCTTCCGTAAGCGCGGACTTGAACATCGTATTGACAATGAGATCGAGCCTCATGCGCGGGCTGTAGCCAGAAACCGTTCCTTGTCTGAAGCAAATCACGGAGAAGTGGTTGCCCTGCAGCTGCATCGCCCCGAACTCGCCTTGCAGCTTCGAAATTCCATATGGATAGTTCGACACCGTCGGACGGGTCTCGTCGTAGAGGTCGTTTACCGTGTAGCCATAAACGGAGCAGGATCCGCCGTAGAGATACCGCTTTACTCCAGCCAGCTTCGAGACATACGCCAGATACGCTGGTAACGCGCCGTTCTCGATGAAATTCCGCGCGGGCGAGTACTCCGCCATGGGATCGTTGGACAACCCCGCCAGATAGATGACTTGATCATAGCCGGAGAGGTCTTTCTCCCTCAATTCCGTCAGATCCTTTTGAATGACCCTGGCTCCGTCAGGCAATCGCCGACCAAACCAGAGCAAGTCCACGACATCCACTTCGTAGCCGCGTTCCAACAACCGTGGCACAAGTACCGATCCGATATAGCCGGCTCCGCCTGCAATGAGTACTTTCATCAATATTCGTTCCTAGTAGGTAAAATTATTGGACTCAGGTCTGCCCAACCATTCGGCCAGTGTCTGTGCTTTGGCATCTTTCCCGGACAATATCGGTTCCTTGACGGGCCAATCGATCCCAATCGCCGGGTCGTTCCACAATATTCCAGACTCCGAACGGCCGTTATAGATGCCGGAGCAAAGATATTGAAGTTCGGCGTAATCGGACAAGACGCAAAACCCGCGAGCGAAGCCGGCGGGCGCCCATATTTCCAGATGATTTTCCGCAGACACTTCCTTTCCGAACCACCTGCCAAGCGTCGGCGAATTCTTTCTTATGTCGACCGCAACCAGATATGCGCTTCCACGCGTAACGCGCATCAGTTTCCCCATGGGCGGCTCCCATTGGAAGTGGAGTCCGCGAAGGACGTTCTTGGCCGAGCCGGAATGGTTTAGCTGCACGAACTCCACAGCGCCGAATTCGGGACACTGATCCTTGCGGTATACTTCAGAAAAGAAACCGCGATCGTCCTCGAATACTTCCGGCACCACGATGAATGCGCCAGGAAGGCTTGCCTTTTCAATTCCAATTTGCATTTCGTATCTCCTTTATGGCGATGCGTTGGCGCCATGCCGGCAGTTTTCGCCGGCACAGATAAAATTCCGCATTGAATCGGGCACGCCGATGCGTACCTTGCAGAGGGCCATGGCCCTGCGATTGGGCGGCCGTTCAAATCGCCTTGTCCTACCCTCCTGCCTCCAGATGCCGTGCCCTCGTCGTACGCGCGGAATCACTCGAGCCGCTGGTCCCGCGCTCCGAGACGGACTGAAACACCTCCATGAACTTCAACGCCAGCTTCTCCCATAGGAATTCCCTGGCGACGTAGTCGTATCCCATCCTTCCCATCTCCTCCCGGTCGCAATTGCCACTTGTCAAAATGTCCAATCCGCCTGAAAGCCCTTCCACGGTCGGATCCACTTCAATCGCGCCTCCGCATCTGGCCAATTCCCCAAAACCAGAAGTATTGGTTATCAGCACGGGCTTTGCGCAGCATGCAGCCTCGGGCGCGATAAATGTCATGGCATCCTTGATCGACGGGACGACGACAAATTCCGCGGCATGGTAAGCCTCGCTTTTCTGCTCTCCAAAAAGGGGATTCAGGAAATAGACGCTCGTTGTGAGATCGAACTCCACAACCTTTTGCTGCATCTGCCTGCGGTAAGCCGTATCCGTCCCGACCAACACCAAAATCCAGTCGCTGAGCTTCGTTCGATTCCTCTGAAACGCATCGATAATAATACTCACGCCCTTGATTGCGTCCATTCTGCCGATGAACAGCATGATCTTTCGATCATCCAGGCGATATTGCCGGCGAAAATGCTCACTGTCGCGGTGCGACAATTCATCGAGCGCAATCCCATTTGGAATCACGTGCACGCGCCCGGATGAAACGCCAGCACTGATCAAGGTATCCTTTTCCTCATCTGTCACCGCAATACACGCATTTGCACGATGCACCATCGGAATGGTCATGTATTTGTTGAAAAACCACTTCAACGTCCTCGATCGATTGCGCATCGATACAAGTCCCATCCCGGAAAACACGTAGGGAATACCATGGCTGAAAGCGGCAGATGCTGCCATGCCCGCCAATAGACTCCAATTCTTGCAGATGTGCACCAGATCATAGTTGGCAATGTTTTGCCGCAGCCATTCCCTGGCGCCAATCGGAAACAAGTAGCGATAATGCACTGCATTGACGGAGTGCCACTTTACCCCGCCCAAGCCAGCGACGTACTCGATGTCCAGATCCCAATTCGTCGTCAGCATATCAACCTGCGCGCCTGCCAGGACCATATGCCGGCTCATCTGATAGCACCTGGTTGCCGACCCGCCACCAGAGGCCGGATTCATTAGATCAATGACATTCAGTATTTTCATTCTTGGCTTTGTTCAAAGGCGTGCGACGATGATGGCTGGCGCTTTCATCCGACGCCAGCCATCAATGCTTTCTCTGTTTGCTGACCAGCAGTGGGTACTCGCGGCGTCCCAACCTGCCCCGTATCGCATCGACAATCGCGATAAACACCGCCGCTATACTCCGGAAATTACCACACGCCAGGAATCGATAGATTCTCAACAAGCAGTATGCGGCATAATGCGAATGTGCCATGACGGCATTGAGAAAAGAGCGCGACCATCGATGTCGAAAAACAAAGGCGCTTCTGGTCTGATAATAGACATACTGCGGGTTGTCCATTCCTCCGAAAGCGACCGCTTCCTTGTGCCACACGATTGCCGACGGCTCATAGAGCACTTTATATCCACGGCGATTCACTCTCAACCCGAAGTCCACGTCTTCCCAATTGGCAAAGTAGTCTTCCGTCAATGCACCCACGGTTTCGATCACCTCCCGGCGGATAACCAAGGCGCAGCCCACCGCATAGTCCAGGTATCCACTGCGGCTGTATTCTGCGGCATCCTTGGACCTGTAGCCGACATTCTTACCCATCAAAGTCCCTTGATCGAACGAGGTCCCCGCCGCCCAAAGCAGATGCCGTTCCGGATGAAAGAAGATCTTTGGCGTTACTACCCCGGCACTCCTGTCGTTTTGGCCGGCGGCAACCAGCCTTTCTATGGCAGTGCTTTCTATCAAGGTGTCGTTATTAAGCAGGAAGATCAAATCCGCGCCTATTGACATGGCGCGCTCGATTCCCAGGTTGTTTCCGCCTGTAAAGCCCGTGTTCGTTTCCGACAGTATCAATTGATAGTCGCTGCTCCGTTCCCTGAGCCGCCCGACTGACTCATCCACCGAACCGTTGTCAACTACAATGATTTGAATATTCGCGTAGGTCGATTTCCTCAGGGAATCCACGCATTCCAAAGTGTCGCGATATCTGTTCCAATTTATCAACACTATTGCGACCAGCGGTGACCCGTTTGGATTGGCCATATGCTTTCTGCCTAAATATGCTATTGGAGATCGTTCGTCGATGCGGCGCATGCGGCGCGCCTGTCGGCGCAGATACGCTGGAAAATGGTTTCGTGGGTGATGCCGGATCGGCAGCTCCTCCCGGCGCAGCCGGAAGGCTGTTCCCGGTTCGATAACCCGACAAGCGCGGCCCCTGCGAATAGCCAAACGGCGGCCGAATCGCGGGGGCCGGCCGGAACCGCTAACCGTGCCCTGCTGGGCGCGTCGTGCTTGCAGCGAGCGCGCAGCGCTTGTTTCCAGGCCATCGAGAACGCCTATTCGCCGGACCTCCGGTCCGGCATCGTGCCCGGAGTTTTCACGTATTGCGCTGTTCAGACTTGCGCAAGCGTTTCCCTATGCCTTTCCTGCATTCGCGCTGCGCAGTGTTTGTATCTGCCCGCCGATCCACTTGTAGGTCTTGCCCAAGCCTTCCGCCAGCGGCCGCGAGGGCGCCCAGCCGAGCTTTTCCCGATACAGGCGATTGTCCGAATTGCGCCCGCGTACTCCCAAAGGACCGGGAATATGCTTGATCGAAAGCTTCTTGCCGGCAATTTTCATCGCCATTTCCGCAAGCTGGTTGATGGTGACCATTTCCTCGGATCCGATATTGACCGGCCCGGTCCAGTCGGAGTCCATGAGGCGGCGCACCCCTTCGAGGCACTCGTCAATAAACAGAAAAGACCGCGTCTGTTGGCCATCACCCCACATTTCGAGCTCTCCGCCCTCCATGGCTTCGGCAACTTTTCTGCACATGGCTGCAGGCGCCTTTTCCTTGCCCCCGGTCCAGGTGCCTTCCGGCCCGAAAATATTGTGGAATCTGGCAATGCGCACCTGCATTCCGTGGTTTCTGCCAAACGCCAAATAAAGGCGCTCGCTGAACAGCTTTTCCCATCCGTATTCGCTATCGGGATTCGCCGGATAGGCGGATTCCTCCGCGCAGTTCGGGTTCAACGGATCGAGCTGGTTGTGCTCGGGGTACATGCACGCGGAAGAAGAATAGAAGACACGCTTGATGTTGCGCCGGTGGCAGGACTCGAGAACGTTCAAGTTTATGAGCGCGGAGTTATGCATGATGTCAGCGTCGTTCAGGCCGGTAAACACGTAGCCTGCCCCGCCCATGTCCGCGGCGAGCTGATATACCTGATCGAACGGCTGGTCGAACGCCTCGCGGCAAATCATGGGGTCGCGCAAATCACCCTTGATGAAGTCATTGGCCGTGGTGGGCGAATACTCGGGATATTTCAGATCGACCCCACGCACCCAGTAACCCTCGCTCTGGAGCCGCTTCACCAGGTGACTGCCGATAAATCCGCCTGCGCCGCATACTACCGCCCTCATCATAAACGATGCTCCTTGATGGTTGCATTCAGAATCATTGGGAAAAGCCGGAATCCCCGAAGATAACGCGGAACAAAACGCCGATAGTCCGCCAGGCAGCGCACCAGCCACGCCAGATACAGCCGATCCACAATCCGGGGTATGGCGGCCTGCCGCCCGGTCAGGAACGCGATCGCCGCGCCGGTGCAAATTATCGAGGGCGAATCATACTCGAGATTCGCGCTGAGATGAATGGCCAGCCTTTCCTGGACTCCCCCGCCGAGGTTGAGAATAATGTATCGGGGGCGCAGCTCTCCTAGCACGCGCACCAGATGCGGGTCGCTGATTTCGCCGTCCGGATACATGGGCGCGACATATTGATGGGTGGCTTCCAGCGCATAGCCATGTTGCGCAACCAGTTTTCGGTTCGCCTCGCTGTCGGCCGCTGCGGGGTCGATAAGAAAGACTGCGCCCGGCTCAAGCTGGCCAACATCGCGCAGAAAAAAACGAAGGAAATCCAGCCCTGACATTTTCCTGACAGAAATCCCTTTCAACGCGAGCAGCAACAAGCACAGGAACCCGCTGTCAAAAATCGCAAAGCGGCTCTGTTTGAGGGATGCGTGGTAATTCTTGTCCTCCACGATGTTCGCAAGCGCCGGTGCAGCGGGTACGACCATCACGCCACCGCGATCGAGCTCCCGGCGAATTTCCCCGTAGGTGCCGTCAAGAAAGCGAACGCCAAAAATATAAATCTCTCGCATGTCCTTGTTCCATCGGCCGTCGCGGCCGCAATTCCCGTTCGTGCGCATTTTACACGGCCGCCGGTCGGAGCACGCAACCGCGGTCAGGGCCGGCCGCGTTTGCGCGGACCGAAGTCCGGGTTGGATGAGTCATGAATCAACCGTTCCTGCTCTTCATGCCGCATCGAACAGATTCCTCGCAGAATCCTATTGATCCGTTCGACTCTTGTATTTTTTGTCCCCCCACGCTTTGTTGAACCCGATCCTGCCTGCTTCGTTGTCGTAGGTCAGCCATGGAAACAGGGCTTCCCGGCCGACAGGTTTCTCAACGCAAAATGCGAACAAATTCTGCTGCTTTGGGAATAGCTTCGTGAACAGCCAGTAAAGCGGCCGCACAATCTTCAAGAACGTCTTCTTCTTGGATCCCCTGGCTTCCAACTCGGGAGTACACGGGAACGCGGTGCCGTATCTAAATACGATTCTGTGCTTGAAATACGGCGCAAAAGTTTGAATGGTCTTTTCCACCTCCCTCTCAGTCCACCTGTATACGAAATTGGGGATATCGGAGTTATTTCTTCCGCCAAATTTGCAGTCATTGTAATAGACCGCCGCATGTTCATAAACCTGCGTCAGGTTGAAGTACTCCAGAATGCGCATGGTCAGTGAATCACGTGATTCAAAAGCCAATAGGCCTTTGTTTGCCACGCGGTACATTTCGGTCAGCAGCTTGTGCGGCAGGGAGGCATGATGAATCGCCGCATGAATGACGACATAGTCGAATGACGCGTCATCGAAGGAAAGCGCCTCGGCGTTCTCGAATTTCCATTTGAAAGGAGCGTACTCGTTCTCTCCTATCCTTGTATCCAGATTCGAAATTGTAACGTCCTTGAATCCCAATTCCTCAAATACGGTCTTATCAAGGAATCCTCCGCCACAAACCAATATCGAAGCGGCCTTCGACTTGATTTGCTCCCGCACAATTGCTTTGTAAAATGCGGCTCTTTCGTCCATTCCCGTCCCTTTTCATGTCGCGCCCCTGCATCGGCGGATGTCCCCGGCGATTTCGTCCTCCGACCCCGTCCCCGATTTGCCGGATCAGCGAACCTCGCCTTGAGACTTCAGCCAGCCGGCCGTAAGGCGCACACCCTCTTCCATCGAGTACGGCAGTTCACCGGCGATTTTCCTCAACGGCTCCAGGTCATGCACCATTGGCGTAAGCAAATTATCCAGCCGGAAGGTGGTCAAGGGGGGGTGCCGCCAGCCAAGCCACTTAAGCAGATCGCACGTCCATGCAGCCACACGAAGCACCGCGACACCGGTTCTCCTGATCGGGGCCACGCGCAATTCATGTTGTATGGAGTCTGCCATCCTGGCAACCTCGATTGGAGGGTAATCGGCGAGGTAAAAGGTTTTCCCGCTTATTGACTCTGCTGGCGCCTCCAGCAAACGCTGAAGTTCATATACCGAATTTCCGATGAAACCAAAAGACTTGCGAATCTCGGCATGGCCTGGGTGAAAATACCTTCCCTTGGCGATCACCAGAAAAAACGTTTTGTAGGGCACGTCGAACCACGGACCCCAAATCGACGTTGGGCGCACGATCACCCAGGGGCACGGAATACGGCCTGCAGCGGCGCGCACGATTTGCTCGCCCGCCACCTTGCTTTCGCCATAAGGCGTAGTTGGGCAGTAATCCTGTTCACCCGATGGCTGATAGCCAATGCGGCACACCAGCCTGGACGAGGCGAATACAATGCGCTGCAGCGATTTCATGCCTTCGGTCGCCGCGATGAGATTTTGCACGCCAATGGTATTGGCAGAGTAATCGGACAAGGCACGCCCGTCGAGATCCGTTCTCGCCCCCATGTGCAAAATGAAATCCGGCTTGAAGTCCCGGATGACATCGCGCAGCTTCCCGGCATCGAGCAAATCCGTCTCTCGCCAATAGGGGGCGTGGTCCTTATTGCGAGGGGGAACGATGTCCAGATTGACGGTTTCGGACCCGCTTGCCAGAAAATGCTCGATCAGGTTGGTGCCGATAAATCCCGAACCTCCGGTGACGACAATACGCAATTCAGTCCCCTGTTATGCAAGATCACCCGTAGCCATCGCAATGAACGTTACGCCGCAGGATGATCCAACCGTCCGGTTGCGCAGCATCCGTTCGACCGGTCCACGATCCCCGGCTGCCGGCCCGAATACCTGTTCCGCCTCGAGGCGCGTGCCTCCCGGGACCCTGAAGTCCGCCGAGTGCGCTGGCTTCGGCAAGATCAAGAAATGCCCAATTTCATCTTGCAATGCTACCGGCTCGGGCTCAGTGGGCGCCATGCCGTGGAGTTTCCGTCCTGACTGGAACCCGTGGAAGAATCGAGGGGCGCGACAATCGTCCCTTTTCCTTGCGCATCCAGAATCATTGCACGGCTGAGCGCCACGCCACACCCCATCAAAAACCAGACGAAGTCGAGCAGGTAAAAGTGATACAGCAGATTTCCAAGCACGATCAAAACAAACGCGGCCAGCAAGCCAGCCAACATAATCCTCTCCGGGCTGTTACCGCGGCGAACGAACAACCCGCGCCACATGTATCGCGCTACCAACCCCATGAATAGCCACTCGAGTCCGGCGCCGATCAATCCGGTCTGCCCCAAACTATCCAGATGATGAGAGTGTGCGCCGCCCCATGCGGACTGAAAGTACTCCGAGTACCAGTTGGATGCATTGACTCCCAGTCCGACGCCAATCAAAGGGCTGGAGCTAAACGCGTCCAAAGCCAGCAGCCGCGTGAGGATATGCAGGCTCGCCGATTCCTTCGGGTTCTCCCCCCAATCCACCAAATCAGACATTCGGCTGGCAATGCGAGCGAATGTATCGATTACGTCTGTCTCCAGGTAAATCAACAGCAGCGGGACGACTACCACTCCGACCATGACCACCCGCAAAAAAGGCTTGAGAATATGGGAATAGAGGCGCCCTACAGTAGGACGGACACGCCATACTAAAAATAGCAAAGATGGAATTCCAAATAGGATCAAAGCCAGGAGACCGCTCCGCGACAAGGAAGCGAGGAGACTCAGAGTATCGACGATCAAAACGACGTACAAGAATAGCGATCGGCGATTATGAATTAGGAGGGCAAGCGCCAGAACCAGAACACTTGCCAGAAACATCGCATAATGGCTCACATCGGCAGGAAAAAACCCGTTGGGCCTGAAGGCTTCCAATGCCGAGGAATAGACGTAGCCGCCGGATTCAAGCGTCTTGTCATTCGCCACCGGGATTCCGACCATCAGCGATTGATAGGTCGGCCAGCCGAACCTGCCGCCGATCAGTTGATACATGCCATACAGTCCCTGGATCAAACCGACGACGAGGTAGATCTTCACCGCCCTGGTTATTGCCTCGACGCTGGTGCCCACGACGACCACTGTAGTAAACAGCACCATCAAGCTCAGATAAATGAACACCTGGCGCAGGCCGTCCAATAGATGCGCTGAAAACAGCACGGAAACCAGTTGATTCGCCAGGATCAAACCGAACAGCATGGCAAAGGGGGGAACAATGCTCCTGGACAGGCAAGCCCGCTCGCCCATCGCCGTTCTTATCAGGATCGAAGCCAGAAATACAATAATCACCAGGCGCGACAGATATAAGGTCACGCCCAGGTGGATGTTTATTCCCACCAGCGACACCACCGCGGCCAACGCGTAAAGAATGAACGCTGGACGCACCGCTGCGAACGCAACGGCAGCCGCGCTCAGCACGAAACCGCCAGCCAGTGCAAAGATTACCAGCGCCGTGTCCATCGAATCCTATATGCCCAGAGTTCTTGCCGCCAAACGGCTCAACCAAGTCGAGTTTCGACTGCGCGAAATATCATACATGCTCACGAGGGCCTTTCTGTTCAGCAAGCCGATATAAAGGCTGGCGAGAACGTTGGCCAACCATGCCGGCACACCGGCTACCATGTGAGCATCCACATCTTGAACCTCGCAGAGACCACATCGCATTGCCGCAGCGCACAGCGATCGAATGCTCCGCGATTACGATTGCCTTCTCGATCGGCGGGCTCTGAAAAATTACCCCGACATGCGCAAATTCCGTACCGTAATACGACGACCGGTTTGTATGTTGCCATGCAGACGGACAGCTTCATGATCAAAATCGCCCGCCAAAACCGGAGACCTTATTCGATGAGCCGCACAGCGCGGCCTGGTGGGATCGCCTTAGCGGACCTGAATCGGGCGCCGCGTATCGGGTCGATTGCCGTACCGCCGCTAAGGTTCAAATGCCTCTTTCAGCAAAGCCATGTACAGCAGCCCAATATGCGGTTGGTGATTGATTTCGCCCTTAAGGATCATCGCATTCAATTCGTCAAATCCAAAATGCTCAACCAACGTATCGGGCTCCGCGACGAATTTCTCCGCGCGTTCGGTGCAATCCGCGTAGTACATGTGCACACGATTGGCGAGCCGGCCACTGTCCGCGAAGGCCGTTCCCAAGTGCACCATTGAAGTGGCAATGACGCCGGCTTCCTCAAGCAACTCCCGTTTGGCGCAGGCCTCAGTCGACTCTCCTTCGTCGAGCAAGCCCGCGGGAAACTCCCAGGTAAACGTCTCAATCGAGTGCCTGAATTGCCTGATCAGCGGGAACTTGCCAGAGGGCGTGCGAGCAATCACAGAAACATAATCCGGCTGAAGAATTGAATGAAAGAGCTCAGGCGGCTTTCCATCCATGGGACAAACCAATTTCTCCAGAATTGATATCCATGGAGAAACGTAGTTGCGGCTGCGGCGGATAATATGATCGGGGCGCATTCATTCAGTCTTGATCAACGTTCTCAAAACAACGGCGCGCCGCAACGACGTAGGACATCGAGCGTGCCTCCGACTATTTCTAAACATGGCGACATATTTGACGCCGCACTATTAAGCTATGTTGATGAAAGTTTTCAGATGTCTTTCTGATCCGATTTTATACCAAGAGTTCCCACTCGTAGCGCTGTTCAAATTTCCGAGAATCACCTGGATTTTCCCTCTGCAGCACCCTCGCCACTCTTCAGCCCGCTGACAGCCAGGTATTCTTGGACTTCGCCCCGTCCCCCAGGGTATATAGCATCAACTCGTCACGCCGCAGCGTCGCATATACGTGGAAGATGAGGCGGGGAATGGGCCGCGGCAGGCACGCGCAGATGAAGGCCAGCATTTTTTGAATCGATATTGGCTTTAGGGCAATGCACTCCGAATATTCACGCATGGAGTACGTACCCAAGGCACGCACCCACAACACAAACGACAATCGCTTCCACGGCTCACGTAAACATACGGATTCCTTGCAGTCCGCCGAGAGATTGGAAAAAGACCAAATCAAATCCGGCCACAATTGCGTCCATACCTTGAAACTCAGATTATTCCACTCGGCATTACCCAACCTTATTCGTATAAGCGGGGCCGCCAACACCAATACCCTGGTTGCATCGCTTAAGGTCGAAATCACTCCCACATGAATGAATCTCGTGCCATAGAACATATCCCTTGCGGATTCGATCCAGAGGCTTCTCCTGATGACGATTGAGCCAATAAACGTCATATGCGTGGCGCAAAGGCGAAACAGGCCTTCCCGTCCCGAATTGGTCAAATCTGTTTCGACATCGCGCTCGATCGGCAGCGCGCTCTTTTTGAGGACACGCTGAAGGTGATAGTCGCGGATTTCGGCATTGACGACGATTAGTCCGGCGCCCTTCGATACTATCGCGTCCCGGACTCTGCCGACCGCATCCTCGCTCAGGAGGTCATCGTCGGTGAACAACCAGCAATAAAGTCCAGTTGCCCGGTTGACTGCAATATCGTAGTCCTTATCTACGCCGCCTTTCTCCTCAAGTCTCAGATAATGGAGATGACGGCACTTCAATCGAAACTTCTCCACGACACTTTCTGTGTCATCCGTCGAATTGCCGTCTACAACCAAAACCTCCACGTCATCATAGGCGTCAATTTGTCCGATTATGCTGTTCAGTGTATCGGGTAGATAGCCGGCGCGATTGTAGGTTGCGATGCAAATTGTCAGAAGGTACGGAGGCACTTTCGGCTCTGGCCCTTTATAGGTTCTATGAGCCCATGGACACGCGGGCATCCACTTCGGACTTCACCAAACCCATTACCATTTCCTCGAAACTCAGGCTGGGAACCCATCCCGTGGCCGCATTCAGCTTCGCGAAGTTCCCTGCTCTCTTCTTGTTGTTTCTCAATTCCGGGTTATGTTTGCTGACGACGTAATTCCTGTAGTCCAGGCCAACATATCGAAATGCGATATCGGCAAAGTCCCTGACCGTATGCAGGACGCCCGTCGCGACGATATAGTCCGAAGGTCTTTCAAGCTGAAGTATTCGGTGCATTGCGTCGACGTAATCCGGGGCGTAGCCCCAATCGATCTGAGCATCCAAATCGCCCAGCTCCAGCGCGCCGCCCCCGCTTCGGGCAATTCGCGCTGCCGCAGTTGCGATCTTTTTCGAAATAAAATGCGCCGGTCGTAACGGCGATTCGTGGTTGTACAAAATCCCGACGCTGGCGAATAATCCGTGCGCTCGCCGATAGTGCTCACAGGCTCTCATGCCTGCTACTTTCGTTATTGCGTACTCGGATTGCGGGCAATAACGCGTTTCCTCTGTCTGCATGCCGCTTTCTGCTGCGCCAAAAATGTGCGATGACGATGCAAAGAACAACCGGCTTGAAGGAGCCGCAAGAACCAGGGCGTCAAGAAAACTGACTAGCCCGAGAAAATGCACCTCCATGCTTTGGCGAAACAATTCGCCGCTGCTTGGAGGCAGGTTCTCCGACGAGTGATGATAGGCCGCCAGGTAATAGACTTCCTCCGGTTTCAGATCCCTGGTGAATTCGATGACCTTCTTCGCGTCCAGCACATCCAAATCGCACCGTCCAATTCCAGCCACCGAGTAGCCCTTGCTGGCGAGCAATTGCGCCAGCAGCGTGCCATCCTGCCCTCCGCTGCCAACAATTAGAGCCCTGTTTGGCATCAAACTTTCGTGACATCCAACGTCGGCAGCGGAAAAACCAGCTTTCGCCCCGTGTAAAGCGGACTTGCCATGAAAAAGCCCCGGAAATGCCATGGCAAGACCAGCAAATAATCAGGTGACTCCGCCAAAACGGCCTTTTCGTCCTGTATGGGAATCCATGTACCCGGCGTAAAGGATCCGAATTTGTCGGGATTGACGTCTCCGACGACTGCGATTTCGTTGGCCGTAAACCCGCAATACTGAAGCACGACATTGCCCTTGGTCGATGCACCGATCCCTGCAATGCGCTCTCCTTGCTTCTTTGCCCTGAATACGAATTCCTGCAACGAGGCTTTGCTTCGTTTAGCGCGGTCGAAAAAAGCCTCATAGGGCGCGAGCGAAGACAGTCCGGCCACCCTTTCTTGTTCGAGCAATCTCGCAACGGCGCCATTGGAATCGCCATGCTTCGAAGTGCGATGCGCGGCAATTACGGAAAAACTTCCCCCGTTCACGTCATTGAGCTCGACATCGACAATTTTGAGTCCCGCCTTGTCCGCGAGCCAGACGATTTGCTTCAGGCCGTAGTACTCGAGGTGCTCATGGCAGATGGTGTCGTAGGCATTGCGCTCGAGCATGAGCGGCATATAACTCTGCTCGAACACCCATATCCCCTCGTTGCCATCGAGGATGCTTGCCACCTGTCTCGCGAAGTCGATCGGGCTTTCCAAGTCATAGAACATCGAAAACGAAGTCACTACCTTGGCCTTCTTCCCAGGATACGCGCTGGTCAACAGGTCCGCTGAAAAGTAGTCCGGGAGCAAATCGATGTGCGACGGATAATATTCGGAGAACTTCTCCCCGGTTGGGTCAATCCCCACCAACAGTAAATTGTCCGGATATGCGGACAGGGTGGTGCCGTCGTTGCTCCCGATATCAACCACCAAGTCCCCCTTGCTCAAGCCGGCCCCGCCGAGAATCCTGGCAACCTTCCCGCGCAGGTGCTTGACCATGCTCGCGTTCAGTCCCGATCGATATCCGTAGTTGTCTCCATACATCTCCTCCGAATCGTAACTATGTTCAAGCTGGAGCAATCCGCAGCCAGCCGCGCCGCCATGACATTTCACCAACCGCAATGGGCCGGCGGTCAGGCCGCTTTCGTACTTGACTTTCGGGAACACCCCGGTCAAGTACTGCTCACCCAAATCGACAACAGGAACGAGTTCAGAGTTGCCGCAAACGCGACACCTGGCAATCTTTCTGATCATCTGGACACCCTTCCTTTCCTGCCTATGACAATTCGCCCAAAATCGGCGAAACGAAATGACTTCGGCTACAACCTGAACTTGCGCCTCAAATCGTGACACACTTCATCCGCCACCCACATGCAGTGATCGATCTTCCCGGCGAAGACCGTGAAATAACTGTTGTCGTAACAGCTTACGACCGAAGGACGCGCATCGGAATCCTCCCTGCCGGCCAGGACCATCCTCGGCCCTTCCAGGTATCCGACTGCCGCCGCCCCCTCGAGCGCCGGCACGTACTCCTTGCACAATTCGATCATTTTCGAAAAATACCGCGCCCTGTCCACTCTTGCGAACGGCGCGGACGCGGGAGTAAGCCACTCCAGGTCCAACTGACTCGCGACTTCCTTTGCGATCAGCGTATGTTCCACGTTGTAAAGAAGGAAGCTATCCGACTTGCCATAGGGCAGTACCGTCATGAATGGGCCGTCCATGATGGTTATGCCAATTCTCGGCATGTCGAGTTTGATGATCGGGACGGCCGTGTATTCGAACAGCTTCTCCGCCACGGGATGGCCGAGTTGCGCCGTCAAGCGATTGATGTCGCCATACGACGCGTTGATCACCACATCCGCGATGACCGGCGGCCGGGTCGTCGATTCCAATCGATAGCGCTCGCCGGCCTTTTCGATCTTCACCACTCGTTCGCCCAATGCCACGTCGATCTTCCCGCGACGCAGGTTCTCCCAAACCAGGGCGCGCAATATCCCGCAGTCATAGACGACTTCCTCGCACAGTATGCCCGTATCCGCGCCTCTGACCGTCACGGGAATATCGCCCGGCGAGATCCTCCGATAGGGAACGCCCAGTAACTCACAGAATTCCAGGTATGCACTCGCCGTGGTCAGCGAGCCTTCGTTGGCGATGAAATACGCATTCAGGAAATCCCCCTGGATGCATTTCTCGTATTTGCTCATGAAGGCATCGAACCCGCGAATGGATTGTTTGCCGGTTTCCAGATCACGCGGGTAGTGAAAGCCCAGATGAAGCCGGTTTTGATTGTTGGCAGAAGCGCCGGAGAGAATATCGCCCTTGGCCTCGTAAATGCTGACGGAAAGTCCGTTTGATTTTGCCTTAAGCGCAATTTCCGCACCGAACATCCCGCAGCCGATTATCGCCACATTGACTACTTCAGACATGTATTCCGCCTTGGTCGGTTAGAGAGAGAAACCATCATCGACGACCAAATTCTGGCCCGTAACGTATTTGGAGGCGTCCGATAACAAGAACAACAAAGCGCCGGCGACATCGGACGGATCGAGCATTCCCTTCGCGTTGCAGTGCGCGTTGTATTTCTGGAGAAACGCCTCCGGCTGCCTGTCCTCGATTCCACCCGGACTCAGGCTGTTGACCCTGATGCCGTCGCCCTGGAAATACTTCGCGAAATAGCGGGTGAGCTGAATAACCCCTGCTTTGATCGCGGCATATTCCACCGGCATGGTCATGGCGGTATCGGCATACACCTCGAAACGCGGCGCCATGGTGCCGTAGATCGAAGCCATGTTGACGATGTTGCCGCCCCCCTGTGTCCTGAAGTACAGGCCGAACTGCTGCGCCACGAGGAAGTAACCGCCCAGATGCAGGCTGACGTTCTCACAGAAGTCTTCATACGTTACGTGCTCGAGCTTGCGGCCATAATTTTGGTTGCGCGGATAGGCATTGTTTATCACCGCGTCGATGCGGCCATGGCGCTCCCGCGTTTTCGCGATGAGGGAAGTCACCGACGCCCGGTCCGTAATATTCAGCGGCGCCGCCTCCACGCGGCCGGGATTGGATACCGCGACCTCCTCGGCCACCCTGGTCGCCGCCTCGACATCCAGATCGGCAACCACGACGGCGCCGCCGCGATCGGCGATCGCGCTGGCAAAGGAGCGCCCAAGCAAGCCCGCGCCGCCGGTCACCACCACCACGGTATTTTTGAGCATGGCCGTGCTACCCGAGTATCCGTCTGAAATAGGCGATGGTTTCCCTCAACCCGTCTTCCAGGGGCACAACGGGCTCCCAGCCGAGTTTTCCGCGCGCCAGGGATATATCCGGTTGGCGCTGCCGGGGATCATCCTGCGGCAGCGGCATATGGACCAGCCTGGATTTCGAGTCCGTAAGGCGAAGCACTCGTTCCGCCAGCTCCAGGATGGTGAATTCGCACTGATTGCCGAGGTTCACCGGGCCAGTCAATTCCGCCGGCGAATTCATCATGCGAATCAGGCCTTCGACCAGGTCGGTGACATAACAGAAACTGCGCGTTTGCTGCCCGCTGCCGTAGATCGTTATGTCTTCGCCCTTGAGCGCCTGAACGATGAGATTGCTGACCACGCGACCGTCGCTGGGATGCATGCGGGGTCCGTAGGTGTTGAAGATGCGAACCACCTTGATTTCGAGCTTGTATTGCCGGTAGTAGTCGAAGAAAAGCGTTTCAGCGCAGCGCTTGCCTTCGTCATAGCAACTGCGGACGCCGATCGGATTTACGCGCCCCAGGTAATCCTCGGTTTGCGGATGAACCTCCGGATCCCCGTACACTTCCGAAGTCGAGGCTTGAAGGATGCGCGCTTTGACCCGCTTGGCCAGGCCCAGCATGTTGATCGCCCCATGCACGCAGGTCTTGGTGGTCTGCACCGGGTCGCGCTGATAATGCACCGGACTGGCAGGGCATGCCATGTTGTATATCTGTTCCGCCTCGACGTAGAGCGGGAAGGTGATGTCCTGACGCACCACCTCGAAGTTCGGATTGCCCAGGAGGTGGGCGATGTTGCGCTTGGTGCCGGTAAAGTAGTTGTCCACGCACAAAACGTCTTCCCCCTCCTTCAACAAGCGATCGCATAAATGCGACCCGAGGAATCCGGCGCCGCCAGTGACAAGAATGCGTTTGTTCATGTCTTTCCTTTGGATCGCTCATCAATCCTGATCAATGCCACTACGTTGCAGGAAAAGAAGTACGGGCTCCCGACACCCATTCCATGCATCAGTACATAGCGGAAGCACCAGCGTAATATATTGATGATCATGTTCTTCTTCGGATAAACGTCCTCGGCCTCGAATTTCTCGATCTTCAGGCCAGATGGCCCCGCTATTTGCTGCAGCTTCGTCTGGCCGATCGCGGTGATATGCGTGAAGTCCCCGTTCTGCGCCCCCATCCCGGCAAACGAATCCGCATTGGGAAAGCGGAACAGCATGGCTCCTTCCTCCTTGAGCAACGCTCTGCACTTCGGAAACAAGGCTTTCAGCTCTTCAAGGGTCAAGTGCTCGAGCACGTCGAGAGCGACGATCAGGTCGTAAGGACCATGGGCGACGTCGTCGATGGAAGACTGCACCTGCATTCCTTTGGCCCTGGCAGCATTCAAAAGAGGCTCCTGAATTTCGATACCCTCGACGCTGCTGCCGTTATCCAGCAGGAACTGCATGAAACTGCCGTTTCCAAATCCAATTTCAAGCGCATTTATGCCTTTGTAGGGAATACCCAGCCGCTTGAGTTGTGATTCGTATTTGCCGTTTTGCAGCGCGCTAAGCTCTGCAAAGGGCGCCTCGGTAAGCCAGCCTTTCCACTTCGAGTAATCCTGGTAGTCCATGTCGAATTCCTACGCCGGAGATACCGGAGCCCGTCCGGCGATTGAGGGAGCTGGAACCGTTTTCCGCCCGTGCGCCCCGGCCTGTGCCAGCTCTGCGAGCAAGTCGGCGATGCGGCGGGTAGCGCCCTGTCCCCCGTCGCGCACCACCTTGGACAGGTACTCGCTGCGTTTCGCCGCATGGCGCCGCAAGATCGCGGCGCCACCATCCGCCGCGATCTCGCGCAGGATATCCACGATGTCGCGTTCCGAGCGCGGCACCGCGACCGCGCCGGTGCGGACAAATGCATCGCTGATGACCCAGCCCGGAAAAGCGGGACATACCGTCGGTTTCCCCAGAACCAGCGCGTCGAGCGTCGCCGTCGAGCCCATGGTGAAGAATGCGTCGCAGGCGCACGCCAGAGGGCGGATATCTTCCCCCGGCTCGGCGAAAGCCACGCGGGAAGGATCCCCGACCAGCGCCCGTGTCTCCGCCACGTTTTCCAGCGGATGGGGTTTCACGATCAGCGATACCCCAGGCACCGCGGCGACTGCCGCGAACATCGCCTTCTTCATGGCGCGCAATAGTGATCCGGTCTCCGCCAGATTGTTTTCAAAGATCTCCAGGAAATAGGACGATGCGAACACCACTGTGCGATTTTCCGGAGGAACGCCGAATCGCCTGCGGAACTCGCCGGTTAGATGAGCGCTCGCACCGACCAGCCCGTCATGTCGCGGAGACCCGGTGACCCGCGTCTTTTCCGCCGGAACACCGTGAGAAAGGAGCATGTCCCGCGAGGAATCGCCCTGGGCGGCCACCACGTCGTCCAGGAAGAATCTCCACTCGACGCACTCCCGGCCGATGTCGCCTCCTGACTGCACCTGCACCGTCGGAATGCCGAGGGCGGCGCCAAGCAGGGTGTAGATGCGCGTGCGCGGGTCGGCCACGTCGATCGAGACGATGACCGCAGGCCGATGGACGGTCAGGATGTGGCGCGCGACGGCGGCGGCGTCGGGAAGTATGCGGCTCGCGGACACCTCGAACGCTCTTCGCACCCCATGTTCGACGAGCGGCCACAACGGCCGCCCTTCGTCCGCGAACAGGCGCCGATACCGGTCTTTGCCGGTGAGGATGGCGCTGGCCCGGCGCATCGCCCTGGCGAATTCGCGCGCTTCGCCCACGCACGCGATGCTTCGGTGGCGGTGAACCGAGTGCGCCGGCGCGGTGCCGCCGCCCGGCAGCGCGGTCAGCAGCACGGGCGTCAGACCGGGTTCGCGAAGCAGCAAGTCGATTACCGGCTGGAGCACGTCACGCGCCAGGTAAGGCGTAAATCCGAGAAACAGCGCCGTTTTGCCCGGCGGCCAGCGGGAGCAATCCCCTGTATCGACTGGCGCGCTTTTCCAGAACGCGTATTTTAGCGGCCTGAGGTAGGGCGTCAGCACCTGCCGCAATGTTCGGCGCCCGGACCGATCGGCCAAACCATCGGGAATAAGGTAGAGAGCCAGTTCCGCAGCCATCACATCCCACATGGAGAGACCGCCGACCGTCAGCAGCTCGCGAATGCCGGGTTCTCCGCCAGGAGCGAGCGCACCCCACCTCTTGACCAGGGTTGACGATCTGTCCAGGGATTTTTCGAATGAATTCAGTTCCATCGAACTATCGCTCGAATGCCCAAGCAGCAGTCCGATTCAGGAGAATCCCGCCTTGGCTGCTCATCGCGCAGCGCCCGTCCGCCTGAGGCGTGTGCCCGCGCGCCGTGCGAGCGCGCCCAGCGCGATCCGTTCATCCGAGGTCAGAAAGCCGCCGATCAGGAGAGCGAGCGGAAACAACAAGAGGATCACCGCCTTGAGCAAAATGTCCGCATACAGCGACAGATTGACGGACAGGCCCGCGCTGATAACGACAGCCGCAGCCCCGAGGATTCCCATGATTCGGCGATACTCGTAAGGAAACGCGGAAACCCGATGCGCAATCACGAACAGGATGACGAACATGACGAAGAACGCAGCAAACGTCGCCCACGCGGCCGCCATGATGCCATAACGCGGAACCAGGGCGAAATTCATGGCGACATTCACCGTGGCGGCCGCCACGGTCGCCAGCGGAATCCACGCGGTCTTCGATTTCAGGAACAGGACATTCTGCGGCAAAGTGTACAGACCGTTCCACAGGTATGCGATGACAATGATCGGCACCACCTCGTGCGCCGGATGAAAAGGTTCGGTCGTCAACAGGTAGATCGCGTCGCGCGCAAACAGGCAGAGTCCAACCGACACCGCGCAAATGGCCAGAATGTAATAGGTCGCCAGCCGCGCCAGTCGCGGCTCCGCCGCATTTCCTTCCTCGGCGACGCGCTTGAATACGAACGGAAACCATGCGTTGCCGATCGCGCCGGATATCATGATCTGGATCATCCCGAACGTATAGCCCAGGGAGTAGAGCCCCAATGCGGAGACGGTGACGTAAAATTGCAGAATGGCCCGGTCGGAAACGTTAAGAACCCATCCCGCCAGGCCGTGAGGGACCAGCGGCAAGCTGAACGCGAGTGCCGTCTTCAGGCGCGCAGGATCGATGCATAAATCCGCGTGACGCAGCATAACGACCAAGTAGGGAAGCACCAGCACCGCGTTCGCGATGAGCGTGGCCAGGAGATAACCGTAAGCCCCCAGTTCCAGGAAGACCACGCAAACGATGGTCAAACCCACTGTTATCAGGAGCGTCGCCGCAGTCCACCAGACATAGACCTCGGCCCGCTCCTGCGCCTGGAACAGCGTCAGGGGGACAAAACTGAACAGGACCAAAAAAGCCGTCCAGATTGCGATTCGAACATAGGGATCGAATGGCAACTGGGGAAAAACGGCTTCAAACAGGCGCGCTCCCGCAAAATCGAGTGCCAGGCTGACGACCAGTCCAATCGCCGACATCGCGAGCCAAATCGTACCGATCATGCGCCGCCGGTCCGCCGCGGATTCGACAAGGAAGAAAAAGCGGCCGACGGCGCTATAGAGGCTCAGCGGCAAAATGTGGGACAGGAGCGCGGTCAACGTGCTGCCGAGCGCGACGATGCCGTAATCCTCCGGTGTCAGGTAGCGCGTGTACAGCGGCAGCACCAATACGCTGATGCTGCGGAGCAAAACCGACCCCAATCCGTAAATCAACGACTTCCCGGCCAGATTCCTGACATCCGCGCGCAGCGAGTATTTTGAGGCCCCCGTCATTCTTCGAACCTGTAATGCTCCAGCTTTTCCGCCGCCGTCAGCTTGTAGGCCTCCAGGCCAACGGTGCTTTCACCCGGTCTCGGCAAAGTGTATGCCACTACCTCGTCCAGAAAACCCATGCGCGCCCCTGCGCCATAAATGCGCAACGCCAGATCCAGGTCCCACACCCGATTCCATTCCTTCCGCCAGCACTCGACGTTGTAATGCATGAAACGCAGGTAGGACCGGTATAGCCAGGTGGCGACGCCGCCGATCTTGGGGCTGTCATCGTTGGGAACGGGGGGCTTCCGGGTGTGATACGGGTCGAGCGCGCGCACGCCATCCACGACTGTCTGCTGCCCAAAGCGTTCCGCGACATACATGCCGGACACGAACTCGTACTTTCCCTGTTGCGCGAACCGCAGAAGCGCTTCGATGTGGTCTGGCGACCAGGTATCGTCGTCATCCACCCGGGCGATCCACTGCCCGCGCGCGAGTTCCATCGCCTTGTTGGCCGGCGTGGCGCCGCCCACGAACCAGTGGTTCTCCACCGTCTGGCGGTATTTCCTGCTGCGCTTCGGCAGATTGTGGAAACGCAGCCGCGGGTCCTTGATTCCGGCGAGCAATTCCGCCGTGTCGTCGGTGCAATGATCGCCTACGATCATCAACTCGAGATTCGTATAGGTCTGGGACAACACCGATGCCACGGCACGCTCCATCAACAGCGGGCCGCGGTTGTAGGTCGGCACGCAAACGGTGACCAGCGGCGTCTGATTTGGATCCCGGTAGGCGTGTTCGCGGCCCAGGCGCGCCACCCGCAACTGCACGGGCTCCGTCACGGCGAATCGCCAACTGTTGAACCCGGCAATCAAGCGATCTTCTAAGGTGCGCACGTTGGCGCCGGCTTTATCGGACATGCTGCCCGCCATCGAGGTCGATACAGGCGCCGTTCAGGTGCGCCCAGTGATCCTGGCACAGGTCGAAAACCACCTCGGCCAAGTCCTGCTGGCGCAGCAACTGCTTCGATGGCGCCTGATTGCGATGATATTCCCGCCTCTCTTCCGTCATATCCCGATACATCGCGCTGTCCTGGATCAATCCCGGGGCAATGGCATTGATGCGCGCGCCAGGCGGAAGCCGGGTGGCAAGGGATTTGACGAACGAGAGCAGAGCGCCTTTCGAGGCCGCATATATAGGATCGAAGCTGCCGCGCTGGGCTGAAATCGACGAGAACATCAGCAAGCGCGAGCGCGCAGTCAGAAGCGGCAACATTCGCAAGAGCAATTTTGCCTGTCCATTGAAATTGACCGACATGACTTCGTCGATTTCCGGAAACGCATACCCGTCCAGGCTCTTGCCCGGCAATATTCCGGAGAGGAAGATCGCGACGTCGATTCGGGGCGTGATGTCCCTGACCCGCCGCACGAACCCGTCTATCCCGGCGTCGTCGCGCAGGTCGAGATGGAGCGCGCCGGCTTGTTCCTCCGGCAAAACCGGAGCATGCGATGCATAGGTCGTAATGACGCGCGCGGCAGGGCCCCGGAAACGCGCGGCGATTGCGCGGCCGATGCTCGATGACGCCCCAACAATGACAACGGTGGCAAGATCCGCTTCGGCGCTCATGTAAGCGTCTCCCCTGATGGGCCGGCTCCAATCACCACAAGCGCTTCCGCGGCGAAAGTCTTTCCAGTCTCGCGCCTCACCCATGCGAGAATTTCAGATTGGTAGCGCGGGGCGCAAATTACCAGGAGCTCGCTGCGCGCGATGTGCTCGATGCAATCCTTCGGCTGGGAAACGAGAATCCCTTCCCGCTCCAGGTGGTCTTTTCGCCGCGGGTCGGAGTCGACCACTATCGCCGAACTGGGCAAGGTGAAGTTATCGAGCAGACGGCGCAACAGATCCGTTACCGCCCACAACGTAATGTTCTTGCGGGCTCCACCCAATGCCGTTATTCGTTGCCGCAATTCCGCGATCTGCAGTTCGTGGCGCCGGATCTGCTCCAGACCTCCGCGCACACAGGCCAGGGCATCAATGAATTCGCACTGCGAATCAGGGCCACCGCCGGCCTGTACCGGTTCCTTGCGAAAGACTGAAAGCAAGCCGTATGGCCGGCTGCACACATGACCGAATTCGACCAAATTCAGGCCGGTCCTTCGCGCCATCGTCGTGAGCGTCGCTGCCGAAAAGTGGTTGACGTGTTCAAACTCGAGCAGCAGGAGATTCCGCGGATACAAACGCAGGTCCGGGACTTCGCAGATCATGACGCCGCCCGGCCGCAGGGCGCGATGACAGGCGGCGAGAAAATCCCTGACCTCGGCGACATGCTCGAGGACGTCATAATGCGCGAGGACATCGACCGAGTTCTCGGCCAGATCGTGCACGCTGCGCAATTCCGCCGGCGTGTCTTGCGAGACTTCCACAACGAGTTGCCTGCCGAACAGCGGCGCACAGCGCCGGTGAAACTCTCCGGGCTGATCGCCGCCGATCTCCGCAAACACGCCGCGCGGCGCGCGATACCGTTCGAGCACTGCCATTCGGGCGTCTATCGAATACGGCAGCCCGATCGCCTTGCAGCCGGTCAATCCTTCGGCATAATAGCGCGCCAGATCGTCGCGTCTCGGTCCGGGTGAAGCAAAACAGAAGCCACAACCGCGGCAAACGGCCACGTTGACCGGAAACCGCCAGGTGTTCCTGGCCCGGGCGACGACGCTCTGGCTGGACCAGACCGGTTCCAGATCGTTTCCGCCGCAACACTCGCATGCGCGCGGTTCGAGGGCGATTTCAAGCATCTTGTTGATCGAATCCAGGTTGCACGTCACTGACGCAAGCTCATGAGAAATTCCGCCGTCCTGAAATCCAGGAGCGTGTCGATGTCTATTGCCCGCTCGGCGGGAATATGCACATGGCGCACCCGACCTTCGAAAACGGCGTTATGAGTCATGACGAACTCCGGCCGTGCGACGTAGGCGACGGTCGCCATGTCGAAGACAACTGGCGCATCCTGGCGGCGCGCGATGGACGACTGCGGCGGAATGACCAGCCCGACGGTGCCGTCGGGGTTGGCTTTCACCATATTGAAATAGGGACTGCGATGGGCGTCGGTGACGGTGATGACTACGTCCACATCGCCTTTTTCGTATGCATCGAGGCAGTTTTCGATGTCTAAAGGCAACCTCAAGGGTGCCGTCGCAGGCACCGAAACCATCGCATCGGGCAACGCGCCATCCTTCTCCAGCAGGTAATTGAGCGCATGCCGCCAGGCCAGCCACTCGGGGCTGTCGTCGCCGGCCAGTTCCGCCGGCCGGATAAACGGCACTTCCGCGCCGTGTTCGCGCGCCACCCCGGCAATTTCAGGGGAGTCGGTCGAGACGATCACCCGGCCTATGCGCCTGACCGCAAGCGCATGCTCGATCGACCAGGCGATTAGCGGCTTGCCGCCCAAAGGGCGGATATTTTTCCCGGGCAGGCCTTTCGAACCGCCGCGCGCGAAAATGAAGGCGACTGCTTTCATGCGTTAACTCCTGTCTCCGCCTGCATCGTTGCGACCTGGATTTGATTGCCGGATTCCGACGCTTGACGGGCCGCATCGATAATCCGCAAGACTTCCAACCCGTCCTCGCCGGATATCAACGGGGTTTTCCGCTCCCTAATACAGTCCAGAAAATGCCGCCATTCGGCGAGATAGCTGTCGTCGCGCTGGTGTTGGTGGCTGAAAACCTCGCGCCACGCTTTCGCGCCCGCCTCGAACAGTTCGACCACGCCCGTCAATCCATTCCAGCGCAGGCTACCGTTTTCGCCTATCGCCGTGCACAGGCGCGTGCTGTCGTGGCGAATAAAGTCCAGGTTCGCGCTGCCGATAAGCCGATGGCCGTCGGCCCCGGGGGCAAAACCCAGGATCAGATGGGCGCAATCCTCGACATCGATCTCCAGGCCGCTCTGCCGGCTGAGCGTGGCCTTCACCCAATCCACTTCGCCAAAAATCCAGCGCAGGTAATCCAGCTCGTGGCTGAGCTCGAGCAGTGCGCCCCCGCCGAGTTCCCGCCGGGCCGAGACCCCCTGCCGATAATCCGCATCAGGGCGCCAGGACGACAAATGCTGCCCGATCTCGCAGCGCACGGACAACACCCTGCCGATCGCATTCCCCTGCACCAGATCGCGGAACCGTTGCAGCGAAGGCAGGAATCGAAGGTTGTAGCCCGTCAGCAGGACCGTTCCCTGCTCACGGCAGGTTTCCAGCAGCAGCGGGACGCCATCCGGCGATGCCGACAAGGGCTTTTCGACCAGCAAATGCACGCCCATCTGCGCCAGCGGCTGGGCCGTGCGCATGTGAAATGTCGCCGGGCCGGCAATAACCGCAAGCTGTGGCGCAAAGGCGATGGCTTGTTCAAGGCTGAAGCAACAGCCATTTGCGTATTCCGGAACCGCCCCCCCCTCCCGATGACGCAACACGCGGATATCCGCATCAGGCAGAAGATCTCTGGCCAGACGCAGGTGGCGCGTGCCGATGCTGCCAAGGCCGACGATAAGGATGCGGTCCATCAATTGGCGCACCTCTGCCCTTCGTCGGACCGCACACGCTGCTCGAGCCATTGGATATCCCAGACCGGGAGGTCAACCCCGCCCGCGATGAGCAGCCGGCGAGCCTGCTTCAAGCCGTCTCCGACGAAATTGAACAGGTGCGCGGTTGCCACGGCATCGACGCGGGTGTCCGCGAGCCCTTGCGCAAGGTGCGTCGCGTTGCCGACTCCGCCCGCCAAAATGACAGGCTTGTGCATGTGCGGCGGCAACAGATCAAGCTGCTGCAAATCGTAGCCTTGGCCCGTGCCGTCGCGATCCATGGAATTGAGATAGATCTCACCGACTGCGCTGTTTGCCACAACTTCAATCCAGGCGGCAGCCGGGCCATCCAGGCGTTTGCTCCCGCATTCCGCCCACGCTTGATATGAACCGTCCGGCGCGCGCTTGATATCCATGGACGCCACGATGCATTGCTGCCCGAACTCGCCGGCGAGTTCATCAATACAGCCACTTCGCTCGTAGAGCGCGGTGTTGACAACCACTTTGTCGGCGCCTGAACGGAGCAGGGCGCGCGCGTGTTCCAGGGTGCGGACGCCGCCACCCGCCGCAATGGGAACAAAACACCCCTCAGTCAGTGCTTTCAGCGTTGCGCAAAAGGCTGCGACATTGCGCTCGCCGCGTGTTACATCGAGCACCACTAGTTCATCGATGGAAAAGGAAATGTGCGAGAAGTTGTAATTGGTCTGCAGCCACTTGAGGTCGCCGACCTTCTGCAAGCGAAAGTTTCGGCTCAGCATGAACTGCCCCTGGTTGTAGAGCAGCGTGAATATCAGGCGCTTTTTCAGCAAAGGAACTATTGAGCCAGGAAGTTTTTCAACAGCACCAGGCCGTTGGTCTGGCTTTTCTCCGGGTGAAATTGGGTTGCGTATATATTGTCCTGCTCGTAGGCTGCCAGAAACTCGGCGCCGTACCTGCAGGTAGCCCGCTTCCCGCTCAATCCATCGGACAACATGCGGTAGGAGTGGACGAAATAGAAATCGGCGGCGTCCGGCAATCCTTCAAAAAGGCGCGCGCCTGGCGTGCTGCGCACCAGGTCGAAACCAATGTGCGGTATCTTGTTGGCGCCGACTTCCTGTGCGGTAAACCTATCCACCGGACCGGGAATCAAACCGAGCCCCGGCGTATCGCCATCCTCGGAACCGCGGTTTCCCATCAACTGCATGCCGAGGCAGATGCCAAGGATCTTGCGCCCCTTGATTCGAACGGCTTCAGCAACGGCCTGATCGAGTCCGGTCTGCCGCATGGTGGCCATCGCTTTTCGGAAAGACCCGACCCCCGGCAGCAAAAGCGATTCTGCTTTTGCGATTTCATTCGGGTCGCTGCTGACAACTGGATTGCAATTGAGATAGCGCAGCGCGCTGAGCACGGACCAGATATTGCCCATGCCGTAGTCAATAACCGTAATGTTCGGTTTCGCCATCAAGTAACGACGAATTTCGGCTTCCAGCGGCCACCCGTTTTCTCAAACAGGTCGCGATTGGCGTATCGGTCCAATACCGCATCGAATTCAGCTTGGGACATCCGGTAGTAGTCCAGATACTGCTGCACAAACTCTTCCGGGTAAGGCCCATCATAAAGCCGCACCAGATTCACCGCCTGCTGCCGGTCCATCGCGCCGCGCCGCACCTCGATGCAGGCGTCCTGATTGGCTCGGCCAAAACCGAACTTCAAATACATCAGATAGGTGTGCAGCGCATAGAACGCCTGGTCGTTTTGCGAAAAATTGGTAAATGTTCCGGAATTCGAGTCTTCCGCTTCCATCAGTCCGCAATGCTCTTTTGCCACCAGATAATTCCGGTATGGATCCCAATTCTCGAAATAAGACCAGTGCGTCAACCGGATGGGATGTGCTTGAAGTTCGTCGTCGCCCGGGAAGCGAAAGAAATAGAGATCATCATCGGCCAAACCAGATGCCGCCAGAACCTTCTCGTATCCACCTTCCAGGTATATCTTCCTCTGATAATGGACATCGTAGATTGGATTCCTTGATGTTTCGGTGGATCCGCCATACTCCACCTCTCCGTCTTCCCCATAAAATATCAGACCAATGCCGAAACCGATTGCCGCACGGATAACTGCCGTGTGTATCGCAATCAGCCAGCCATAATAGGGAAAGCCCATTTCCACAAAGCCCGCCCTGTTGAGAGCCCGCATGGCCTCATGCGCGGGATTGATGGAAATGTGGTTGTATCCACTGTTGACAAAGGCGCGGAGATTGCGATCGCCCAATTCCAGCGGCAAAGCAGGCGTTACCGTGAGGGCCAGCGGATGCATGCCGTATTTGTGCTTCAGGTTGTAGGCGACGTACGAGCCATCCTTGCCGCCGCTCACAGGAACCAGGCAATCGAACCCGCCGTCAGTCCGCCTGCGCTTGGCAAGGAGATCGTTTAGTTCATTCCGCCTGGCGCCCCAATCGAGCGTCTTTTTCTTTTCGGTCCATACGCAAGCGTTACACCACCCCCGCTCGTCAAAAGCAATCCTGGGGCGGGTTGACATGGTCAGGCAACTCGAGCACCAGCGAAGATCTTCTACATTGACTGTCATCGCCTATGCTCCACCCAGCTCAGTTACATTATTTGCAGCTGCCCAGTCATCGGGCTTTCCCACGTCCAGCCAGAGCTCATGCATCGGATACGCCACTGTGCGCTTGGCTCTTGCCTGCAGCCGTTCAAACAGCGTCGGCATGTCGCAAGGGGCGTTTGCGCTCAACGCGCTCAACGCGTCCGGGTCGAGCGCGTAGACGCCCGCGTTGATGTGGCTGCGCGCCACGGGCTTTTCTTCGAAGCCGACGATTTCGACACCCCGAGTCTGCACCACTCCAAAGGGGTGCTGCCACTCATGCACGCGCACCGCCATGGTGCCGGCAGCGTTGTGGCGGATGTGGAAATCGAGCAGCTCGCCATAGCGGATATCGGTAATGACATCGCCGTTGGTGACCACGAACGGGGCGCCGGGTCGCGGATCGAGCAGGCCCAGTGCGCCGGCCGTGCCCAAAGGAGACTGCTCACGCAGATAGTCGATCCGAACACCCACTCGCTCGCCATTGCCGAAATGATCTTCGATCATATGGCCCAGGTAATGAATGGCCAGCACAAAGTGGCTGAACCCCTCCAGCCTGGCGCGCTCGATGATGTGCTCCAGCATCGGCTTGCCCGCGACAGGCAACAAGGGCTTGGGGCAGTTTTCCGTGTGCGGGCGCAGCCGCGTTCCCATCCCGCCTGCCATGATGACCATCAGGTTGGAACGCTTTGTCGGCGTGGTGATTTCATCCCACAGATGCAGACCGACGACATGGTGGCGCTCATCGACCACGGGAATCTGCTGGATCTTGTTTGCGACCATGAGTTGCATGACCGTTTCACGTCCCATCTCGGGCGGCACCACCATCGCATCGCGATGGATGACGGTTGCAATCGGGCTGTTCAGATCCAGCCCCTTGAGCAGCCCGCGCCGAATGTCGCCGTCGGAAATGGTTCCCTCGAGCTCCCCCTTTTCGTTGACCACCAGGACGATCTTGATCCCGACCTGATCGAGGTTGCGTATGGCCTGCTGTATGGTGGCGTTGGCTGGCAGGATGGCCTGGCGCCAGCGCTCCTCCGTCAAATCGTTAGCGTTCCTAGCGTGCATCGCTGGCATCCAAGATCAAGACCGTTCGCGCATTAACTCGAAAGCTTCTGCCGCCTTATAGCCGGAGGCCGCGCCACGCAGTGTCGCAAGTGCCCGAATCGCCTCATGGCAGCGGGGAAAGGGGAATGCCCCCAGTTCCGACGCGTAAATATCCATTGCGCGCATCTTATCGCCGAGGAATGGCTCAATATCTACGAACACGTTCGGGCGAAAGTCGCGATTGGTTCCCAATCCGAAATCGGTTTCCGAAAGCGTTTCGTAGGCCAAAACACGTTTAACGGAAGGATAGCGAAACCATTTGGTGCAGCTCGCGACTGCATGGAACACAATGTGGTGATCACTATGGGCGTCGGACGGGTGTGGGACCAACAACTCTTCCGGTTGAAATGACCTGAACACATCGGAAATGCTTGAAACCAGATCGCTCCTCGGTACTCGGTCCAGTTGCGCAGTTGGATACTTGAGCGCGAAGACTTCGTCAAAGCCAAATAACTCAGCGCATCGCTCGATTTCGCCGGCCCGCAGTTTCACTTTTTCTCCACTCCAGCCAGATTCGACTGAGATAGCAGTCACAATCAGCCAGGCCACTCTTGCGCCCGCAGCTTTGCGGCGCAGGAGTGTGCCACCAGCGCCGAAGACTTCGTCGTCCGGATGGGGGGCAATCACGATGGTTTTCATAGATAGCTGCTCACGATCGGTTCAAATGTTGGTTCTGTAACCAGAAGGCAAATCGCGCCCTCACCACACTTTACAACGGGTCCGGCGCTCGTCTGCGCCATGACTTTGCCAGGCTCAATATTTCTTGGAACATCTCTTACTACGGTGGTTTTCCAAACCTTAATCTTCTGCCCATCTACGATCAAATGCGCGCCAACATAGGGTTTGGCCAGCCCTCGCACCAAGTTATGAATGGACTGCGCAGACATGCGCCAATCAATGTTCCCATCAGCGATTCTCCGCTTGCGCCATGTATTCGCGAGGCGAGCATCCTGCACCTGACGCTGAAACTTTCCCGCAGCGAGCTGCGGTAGAAATTCTCCAATTTGGTCCAGCGCGGTCTGCGACACTTTGTCATACATGGTGCTGGCATCATCGTCGTCAGAAATGATGATATCGCGCTGAGAAAGAATATCGCCGCTATCGGCTCCCGCGTCCATGAAAAAGAATGTGGACGCTGTCTTCTCAAGTCCTAGCACCAATGCCCAAACAATCGGATGTCGGCCACGATTGGCGGGCAATGCCGCCGGGTGAAAGCCAACGACACCCAAAGGCGCCAATCTCAGCAGATCTTGTTTTAGTAGTCTTGACCAGCCAAAACAGAAAATGACATCCGGTGATTTGTCTTGAATCCAGCTCAACGTTCCTGCCGAATTGATATCCTCTGCATAAAGCCAGGGAATTCCATGTGTTTCACTTACGGCGCTGAGATCTTCATGATCAGCGTTAAACTCGGATTCCTGTAAGGTGCACACTCCCACGATTTCTGCATTCATAGCCAGCAATCGTTCGAGCGTGCGCCGGGAAAATTCAACCGCACCAATGAATACTATGCGCATGGGCGATTAAAATCATAAAAGGACTTCTTGAGCACATCATCAAGTGCGACAGATTTCACGATTGTGACGATCTTCTCGCTTGCACCACCCTCGCCGTAGGGGTTGCGTACACGGCTCAAACCAGCTTGGAAATCAACGTCGTAAAGCCTTGCCAAGGCGGCTGAGATATTATTCCGGATTGGCACGCTATTGATCACGCTCGCCGCCATCAGCCGTCCCCGCTGCCGATCGCCAATGTTGATTGTTCCCTTCTTGAAACTGGGGACTTCTGCCAAACCGCTGGAGGAATTACCCACCACGCCGTCGACGTGGGCAATACACGACAAATAGCGCAGCTGGCCAAGGGAAGTGTAGGCGCGGGCGTTGGGGTGTCCTGCGGCAAACTGCTCTACCATTCGGATTATGGCTCGACCATCGGTATCAGCATTCGGCAGCGTAAAGATAAGCCCCGTATCCGTAAGCTCAGCCAAGGCCACCAACAGTTCCGCCATTTGGTTTGCGGCGGTTGCCGTCTCAAGCGTGACCGGGTGAAAGGTGATGAGCAGGTTCTTTTTTCTGAGCTTGAAGTCGAGCGAAGCCTCCAATTCGGCGCGGTCGAGCAGCTTCAGACGTTTGATACTGTCGATGCCGAGGCCGCCCACCAGAAATACGCGCTCCGGCTGCTCCCCCAACTGGATCACGCGCCGGCGATACTCTTCGGCTGCGACAAAATGTAGGTGAGACATCTTGGTGATCGAATGGCGAATCGCTTCATCAATCAGCCCCTCCGTTGCTTCACCGCCGTGCAAGTGCGCAATCGGTATGCGGGCAACCAGGGCCGCGACCACTGTCACAAAAATCTCGAAACGGTCACCGAGTACCACGATTAGATCGGGTTTCAATTCGTTCAAGGCATCGGCAAATCCGATCAGTCCCAGGCCCATGGACTTGGCGATGCCCACCGCGGTGTCTGAACTGGTCAGCATTTCGACCTTGCGGTCGATCCGGAATCCATCCTGCTCGATCTCGCGATAGGTAAGGCCGAATTCCGGCGACAGGTGCATGCCGGTGGCAATGACCTGCAGCGTCAGTTCAGGGTCGTCCTTGATGCCCTGCATCACCCAACGCAGCAGCCCGTATTCGGCGCGGGTGCCGGTGACGACACAAATCCTGCGGGTCATAGCTCGATCACCTCGTCCGCCGCAAAATCGCGCGGCGCGGCGCGGCCCATGACTTCGTCCCAGCGCATCGGAGAGATTCCGGTGCCCGGGCGCTTGCAGGTGACGTTCTCGGAATTGAACGCCTCGCCTGACTTGATCGACCGGCTGGCCACCAGCGATTTGCGCGCAACCGCCTTGTTCCCGGCTTCACCCGGGGTAAGGCGTTTGACGCCATCGCCCAACGCGATTTCGATGTTGCGAATGGCCGTCACCATGGCTCTGAGTTCGTCCGGCTCGAGGCTCGCCTTGTGGTCGGGGCCGGGCAGCTTGCGGTCCAGGGTGAAATGCTTTTCGACGACGGAAGCGCCCATGGCGACGGCCGCAATCGCCACCTCGATGCCGGGGGTGTGGTCGGAATAACCCACCGCCACGCCAAAGGCCGCATGAATGCTCTGCATGGCGCGCAGGTTCACTTCGGCCATGGGCGTGGGGTATTCGCTGGTGCAATGAAGCACCGTCATGCCGGCACGCGGCGTGCCCGCTTGCTCCAGCACCTCGATTGCCGCTTCAACCTCGCCCAGCGTCGCCATGCCGGTGGAGAGGAGGACGGCCTTGCCGAGCCGGCCGATATGACGCAGGTACGGCAGGTTGGTGATCTCGCCGGAAGGAATCTTGATTCTGTCCTGGCCAAGGCTGACCAGCAGATCGACGCTCTCGATGTCAAACCCGGTGGAGAAAAAACCGATGTTGCGCGCGGCGCAATGTGCGATAAGCACCTTGTGCGCCTCGGCGTCGAGTTCCAGACGGCGAAGCATTTCGTGCTGGGATTCTTTGCCATCCGTGGCCTGCGTCTGGTAGTCGGCCTTTTGGGCGGAGCGCGTGGCAAGGCGGTCGGCGCTGAAGGTCTGGAATTTGACCAGATCGGCGCCCGCCTCGGCTGCCGCATCCACCAGGCGCTTGGCCAACTCGAGGTCGCCGTTATGGTTGACGCCGGCTTCGGCGATAACGAGGGTTCGATGTGTCATGTTCTATCGTTACCCACGAATCGGGAATGGTCCGCCTGATCGTGCCGTACCGAGAGGCCCATGCCCACCATGCAGCCTTTCCCGAGCCTAACGCCCTCTTTTACGACGCTGCCGCTGCCGACAAAGCTGCCCGCGCCGATGTACGCGCCGCCATTGAGGATGGCGCCGGTGGAGACATGGCAATGCTCTTCCACGGTCGCGTCATGCTCGACGAGCGCCCGCGTGTTGATGATGCAGTTGCTGCCGACCCTGGCACCCGCATTGACGATGGCGCCGTGCATCACGATGGTGCCCGCGCCGATGGTGGCGTGACGGGAGACATGGGCTGTAGGGGCGATGATGACGGGCAATTGGAATCCGAGCCCGGTGGCCTGCCTGTACACGCGCATTCGGCTTTCGGGCGAACGAATCTGGCCGACCGCGACGAACGCGCAGCGGTACGCCTTGGCGAGTTCGGGCAGATCCTTGTCCGTGGCCATGACGGTATAACCGAAATGCAGGGTATTCATTTCCTCCGGCAGGCCGACCAGTCCGGCGATCCGGTACTGGCCGTTCCGCTCGATGACGTCGATACACGCATGGGCGTGGCCGCCGGCGCCGATCAGGATCAGGCCGGGTTTGCTCATGCGCTGACTGCGGCCAATCCCGAACTGCTCGGAATATTGATCAGGCGCTGCGAAAGCGACTCGGCGCCCGCCAGATCCATGCGCGCGCAATCCCTGAATGCCGGCAGTTCGTGCATCAAGGTCCACACAGGGCGCGTCATGAAACCGGCGTCGTTGGTGACTTTCAAGATGGCGTCGCGCTGATCGGCTTGCCCGGTGTCGAGTATCAGCGTCTGCAGCCAGTAATTGCTTTGGCATTGCGCGGGCTCCTGCATCAGCCTGGCGCCCGCCACCGGCGCGAATGCCGCCCGGTAACGTTGAAACAACTCCCGTTTCGCGGCGAGCATGGCAGGCAACTGCTCCAACTGGGCGCAGCCCAGGGCCGCGTTCAGGTTGGGCAGGCGGTAGTTGTAGCCGATTTCGTCGTGGCGATATTCCCAGGCGTGCGGCAGCTTGGCGGTGGTGGTCAGATGCTTCGCATGGCGGGCGAGTTCCGCGTCATTGGTCAGGATCGCGCCGCCGCCGCCGGTGGTGATGGTCTTGTTGCCGTTGAAACTCAGGGTGCCCATCAGTCCGAAAGTGCCGGTGTGCCGGCCATGGTAGTAACTGCCCAGGGATTCGGCCGCATCTTCGACCAGCGCAAGATTGAATTCGCGCGCCACGGCCAGCAATCCATCCAGGTCCACCGGATGGCCGAAGGCGTGCATGGGTACCATGGTCCGAAGCACACGCCCTGAGGCCCGGTTGATGCACTGGCCGGCGCGCTGCTCGGTGTGGCTGGAGAGATACTCCCGAAGCTTTACGGCGTCCACACCCAAGGTGCGTTCCTCGCTGTCGACAAAATGCGGCGTGGCGCCGCAATAAGCAACGGCACTGGCCGTGGCGACAAAAGTGAGCGCAGGGATCAACACTTCGTCGCCGGCTTTCACGCCCGCAAGCTTCAGCGCGATATGCAGCGCCGCCGTGCCGTTGACCACCGCGACCGCGTGTCTGGCGCCGGCAAAGGCGGCCAGGTCGGCCTCGAACCGGTCCACGAACTTTCCCACCGACGAAACGAAGGTCGAATCGAGGCACTCCTTGAGATACAGCCACTCGTTGCCGGCAAAGCTGGGTTCGTGCAGAGCCACGGGACCCGGGCCGACGACGGCGCGTAGGGCGGCGACGACTTGTTCGGGAAGGGTAGACGAGGTGTTCACGCCGCTCACAGGTTATAGAGATCCGCCTTGTAGCCGCGCAGATTGCCGGACTGCGCGAACCATTCGGCGGTTTCGGCCAAGCCGCGCTTGAAACCCTCGCGACCACCATAGCCGGGCTGCCAGCCGAACAGGCGCTTGGCCTTGGCGTTATCGGCCCACAGACGCTCGACCTCAGAGTTCCCGGGGCGCAGGCGGGCTTCGTCGGTGACGATCTCGATCTCGGCGTTCATGACCTCGGCAATCAACTGAGCAGTAGCGCCGATGGAAATCTCGAAATTACTGCCGATGTTGACGACTTCGCCCAAACCCTGATCGGAATTCAGCGCAGCGATGAACCCCGCCACCGTGTCCTGCACAAAGTTGAAATCGCGCGTGGGTGACACCGCGCCGAGTTTGACCAGACGCTGGCCGTTGGCGATCTGGGTGATGATGGTCGGGATCACGGCGCGCGCGGATTGGCGCGGGCCATAGGTATTGAAAGGCCGCGCAATCACCACCGGCAGGCCGAAGGACGCATAGAAGGAATAGGCCAACTGATCCGCAGCGATTTTGGTGGCCGAGTACGGAGACTGTCCCTGCAAGGGGTGCTCTTCGGTAATCGGCACAACTCGCGCCGTGCCATAGACCTCGCTGGTCGAGGTATGAATCACCCTCTTAACACCCAGTTCCCGCGCCGCCTGCAGCACATTCAGCGTGCCTTTGACATTGGTGTCGACATAGGTGTCGGGCGAGTGGTAGGAGTAGGGAATCGCGATCAGGGCTGCCAGATGCAATACCGCGTCGCAACCCTTCATTGCCTCCTTCACCCCATGCGGGTCGCGAATATCCCCGGCGAACACCTCGAACCGGTCCTTGACGTCCGCTGCGCAATTATCCAGCCAGCCCCAGGAGTTGAAGGAGTTGTAGAGCACGAATGCCCGGACCTTGCGGCCCTGGCGAACCAGGGCTTCGGTGAGGTGGGAGCCGATGAATCCATCGGCGCCGGTGACGAGCACTTTCATGTCAGACTCTGCTGATGCCGGCAATTCGAGTTATCTCCGGCATGGGGTTCGCTGGATCCACGAGGGTTTCCATTTAGATCTCGATCAGTAAGGGTCGATTCGCGGGCGAGCCCGCTACCACAATCCCTGAGCGCGAGAAACGCGCTCCTACTTCCAGGCGAGATAGCGCTTCAAGTCGAGGAGTCGGCCTGCCTGTCGCGGATCGGCCTTGGCCCTGGCGATGCCTTCGCGGACGAAGGCCCAGAGCGTGGCGATGACGAGCGCGGCGAACGCCGACAGCAACACGATCAGGCTGCGCTTGGGTTTGGACTTGCGGTCGGGCAGGATTGCCTTGTCCATCACCTGGACGACGGCGGAATCCTTGGCTTCGTCGATCTTGGCGACTTCGAATTGCCTGGCGAGCAGCTCATAGATGGTCTCGTAATACTTGACGTTGCGCAACAGGCCCAGGTTGTCGATGCCATCGCCTTTGCTCGCGCGCGGATCCTCGGATTTGTTGCTCGACGTGCCTTCGGTCCTGGCGAGTTCGTGCCTCAGCGTCTCCAGTTCTTTCTGGGCAAGCCGGAGATCGGGGTTGCGGTCGGTGGCAAAAGCGCGCATGGCGCCGATCTGCACTTCCTTGACCGTGATCTGTCCGCGCAGGCGGGCGGTCGTTTCCAGGATGGCGCGGCCCTGACCCTCGACCTGAACCAGGCCCCCGTATTCCAGTCCCTGCCGCGCGGCCGCTTCGGCCTTGGCGAGGTTGTCCCTGGCCTGTTCGAATTGGCGCTCGAAGAACAGGCGCCGCTGGGACGCCTCGGTTACTGCCAGGACTTTGGTCAGCTTGAACAGCTCGTCCACATAGGCGTTGGCCATGTTAGCGGCACGCTTGGGATCCTCGTCGTCCACCTCGATTGAGATGATGCCGTCCTTGCCGGCGGTTATGTTTGTGACACCAGCCAGCCCTTGGCGCGCCTGTGAAGGGTATTTGGCCATATAAATTTGCATGAGGTCGAAGCGCTGGACCAAGTTGTCCGCCACCGTGCGGCTCTTGAGCATGCCGATATAAAGCTCGTTGGGGCTCTTGAGGCCGGCGACGCCGCCCGCCAGCGCGCCCAGGCCACCAAGCTGCGCCAGCATGGCCGCGGCGCCG
>Ga0172369_10001019_pt1 | contig 41302 bp, 39 predicted proteins | sample LakKiv25m_FD_114539 | JGI IMG/M metagenome (GOLD analysis project Ga0172369, IMG submission 114539) | Freshwater microbial communities from Kabuno Bay, South-Kivu, Congo - kab_022012_11.25m | ecosystem: Environmental > Aquatic > Freshwater > Lake | place: Democratic Republic of the Congo... | reverse complement strand
ACAAGACCGGCAAGAAGCTCGGCGACGACGAGTACGCGCTCAGCCCCGAGTTCGAGGCGATCGGCAAGTACGCGCTCGCCGGTTTCGGCGTCGAGCCCGGCATGGCCGACTACTTCGCCCGCTACGCCGCCGACCACCTGTTCGACGAGATCGACTACATCGGCATCCGCGACGGCAGCAACCTCGAGATCCCCGGCGCCACCGGCATCAGCTTCGGCTTCAGCGTCTGGACCACCATCGAGGAGTGCAACAACCCGGCCATCGTGTACGAGAACGGCGACTTCCACACGGTCGAGCCGTTCGCCGAGCTCGAGAAGTTCTGGCTGCCCGAGGGCATCGGCGAGGTCGAGGTCGGCCACGTCGAGCACGAAGAGGTCGTCCAGATCGGCCACAACGCCGACAGGCTCAAGGGCGTCAAGAAGGCCGAGTTCAAGTACGCCCTCGGCGACGAGTTCATGAACGCCATGGACGTCTTCCGCTCGATCAACATCGACAAGGCCGAGAAGATCAAGGTCGGCGACGTCATGGTCGCGCCGCGCGACGTCATCGCCGCCGCCGCTCCGGACCCCAACGAGATCGGCAAGAAGTACGTCGGCAAGACGGCCGCCGGGACCTACGTGATCGGCAAGAAGGACGGCCTCGAGCGCAAGGTGTACCTGTACCAGGTCGCCGACAACAAGGAGTGCGTGGACAAGTACGGCACCCAGGTCGTCGTCGCGCAGACCGCCTTCACGCCCGTCATCACGATCGAGCTTCTCGCCAAGGGCAGCCTCGGCAGCAAGCCGGGCGACCCCAAGAGTGGCGTCCACAACCCCGAGGCGTTCAACGCCGACGACTACGTGGCCCTCATGCCGGCCTACGAGTTCCCCGGTGGCCTCCTCGAGGTGGAGTCCGAGTACAAGATCGCCAAGGACCGTCAGGCCCTGCTCGACCTGGCGAAGTAAGGTCCTTCAGAAGCCCCCGGCTTCGACTGCGGCCGGCCGCCTCTTCCGAGGCTGCCGGCCGCGGCTTCGTACGGGGGCGCTCTGGCCAGGCGGTCACGGCGCTGCCCTCCGGGCAACGGGGGCAGAACCCGCGGACTTCGCGTTCCACACGACGGGATCTGCGGCAGGCCTCGCGCCAAGGGCCCCGTGTCCCTGTGCGGCTCCCCGCGGGAACCCGGGACCCCGGCGTTGAAGGACGTGGCCTTCCGCCAGGCCCTCAACTGGGCGATCGATCGCCAGCGCATCGTCGATCTGGCGTGGGCCGGCAAGGGCACGCCGGGCACCACGATCATGCCCCCGAATCCTGGGTCGACCCCGACTACCACTGGCAGCCGCCGGCGGACGTGCCGTGCGAGCGGTCCGGATCCCCCGAGAGCCGGAAGACGAGCAGCCTGCCCACCGGCTGGTTCCGCGACCTCAGCCTGAAGATCGAGTATCAGGTCATGGACGACGGCATCTGCTACGCCAGCATCTGGGCCCATGAAGCCGGCACCTGCAGCCCCGCCTCGAGTCTGCCGGAGGGCTCAGGGGATCGCCTGCTCGAGCTGCGAGAGGCCTTCGCGGACGCCGGGCAGGTCGCCGCCGGCGAGCCTGCCGGTCAAGGACTCTACTTGGCCGGATAGGCCGGCGAGGGCGCCACCCGCCTGCTGCAGGCTTGCGGCGGCGTTGGCGCCGGCCTGGCTCACCCTGCTGATGTCCTGCTCGCTGAGGCCACCGCCCACCGCGTCCTTGACGGTGTCCACGTAAGCCCGCAGGCTCTCGGCGGCGCCTCTGCGAGTGCCGCTGACCTGGGTCGGGTGCGTGCCGGCGGCCTCCCGGACGCGCTGCTCGCAGAGGCCGGCGAGCTGGCCGGACCAGTCGGCCGCGGCTTGCCGGATCAGGCCGGCGCTGCCCGCCGCGTCCGCCAGCCGGTCGGCCGCCTCCTGCGCCGCGGCTTCGCCTTTCTCGAGGTAGGCGAGAACGGCGGCAAGGTCCTCCGAGAGGACCGCGAGCTCGGATTCGAGCTGGTCGAGCTCGCTCATCAGGTCCCCGGTGGCCTCGGAGTACACGTCTTCGTAGGCGGCGGCGGTGTCGATGGCGTACTCCACCAGCGCCTCCGCCTGACTGGTAGCGGCGGCGAGAGCGGCCGCTTCTTCGGCGCTGAGCTCGCCGTCGCCGGCGCTGCTCGCGGCCGTCTGTGCGGCCGCCGCGGCCGCCGCGTCGGCGTCCGCCGCCGCGTCCTCCACGGCGGCTGCGCCGGCGGGTTCCGACAGCTGGGTCATGTCCGCGGGCGGCGGTGTCGTCGGCGTGCCCGACGGCAAGGGTGTGGCGCTGACCGAGTCGGCGGCCGAGGGTGTCGGGGCGACGACCGGAGCCGGCGAGACGGGTTGCTCGCGGATGTCCCTCTTCATCACGATCAAGGTGACGCTCACCGCCGCGGCCACGGCGGCGCACACCACGAGGATGACTGCCTTGCGGTTCACGGTCGATCTCCCCTGGGGGTCTCAGGTGACTCTGCGGTGTCCGGCGCCGCCCGGCGCCAGTAGACCTCGACCCGGTCCTTGCCGGCGCGCTTGGCGGCGTAGAGCGCGGCGTCGGCGCGCGCTACCAGGTCGTCCATGTCCTGGGCCATGTCCGGGAACGACGCGACGCCTATGCTGACGGTCAGGTGCGCCGGCGCTTCGTCCGCGGTGACCGGGAACGGAGTCTCCGCTATCAGGCCGCGTAGCCGCTCGGCGAGCGCCTCCGCGCCCTCACGATGGCCGGCGGGCGGCACATCGTCCCGCGCCGGGTCCGCATCCTCTCCCGCCGGCTCCGCATCGTCGCCGTCGACGATCGGCGTCTCGCCCGGGATCGTGGCCGCCGTGTTCGGCAGTACCACCGCGAACTCCTCACCGCCGTATCTCGCCGGCAGGTCGACATCGCGGCGAAGCTGTTCCGCCAGGAGCCGGCTGAGCCGCCGGAGCACTTCGTCGCCGGCGGGATGACCATGGGTGTCGTTGAGTACCTTGAAGTCGTCGATGTCGAGCATCAGGAGCGAGACGGGGGTGCCGTACCTCCGTGCTCGTGCGAGTTCCTGACCGAGGCGCTCGTAGAAGGCCCGGTGGTTGGAGAGCCCCGTGAGCCCGTCGGTGGTCGCCTGACGGGCGGTGACAAGGGCCAGCGTCACCTGCTCGCCGAACGCGGCCATGAACTCCTGTTCCTCCCGCGTGAACACCCGCTCGCGCTCGTTCTCCACGAGAACCATCATCCCGAGCGCCTCGCCCCGCGAGCGCAGCGGGACGTTGAGCAGCGTCGACTCGCCGAACTGCTGCATGAGATCGCGAACGTTGGCCGGCAGCGCCGGGTCGGAGATCGTCTCTACGAACACCTCCCCGGCGTCGAGCGTGCGTCTGTCCTGCGGGGTGATCCCGACGGGGAACGTCGCGCCGACCGCGTCGTCCCGCCTGGTGGCAGGGGTCGCGTGCCGCGCACGCGTCACGAGGACGTCGCGGTCCTCGAGGTACTCGTAGATGAAGGCCGCCGGAGATTGCGCCGCGTCGGCGGCGAGGCGGGCGACCTCCGCCAGGCCGACGTCCGGGCCGGAACCCCCCGAGACGGCGCGGCCGGCGGCGTTCAGGGAGCGGAGCCAACGGTTTCGGTCTTCCTCGCGGCGATGCCGAAGCGCGTTCTGCAGCGCCACCGCCGCCTGCTCGCCGAGCGCTCCGGCCATCCGGACCTCGTCGGCCGTGAAGTCGCGTTCCCGTTCGGTCTCGATGAGGATCATGACGCCGAGTAGTCGGCGGTCGAAGACGAGCGGCACCCGCAGCCAGGTCTTCTCACCCCACTTCTCCATGTCGATGCGGTCGTCGGGCGCGAGGTCGGGGTCGGAGAAGGATTGCTGGACGATGACGCCCTTCTGAAGGCTCTCGATGCCTCCCGAGTACGTCGTGATCGGGTACGACGCGCCGACCAGGCCGGCGGCGACCCCCGGCTTGGGGTCAAGCTCCCAGAGGCAGCGGAACACGGCGAGGTCGCCGTCGGCGGAGTACTCCCAGATGATGCACTCCGGGGTCGACAGGGCCTCGCCCGCCGCTTGGGCGACGCGGCGCAACACCTCGTCATAGTCGATACTGGCCGCCATCGCCCGATTGGCCTCAAGGAGGGCCGTGAGCTCCGTCGTGCGCTTTCGAAGGGTCAGCAACACGATGCGCCGCTCTACCACTGCCGAGACTGCGGCGGCGGCGGTCATCAGGAGGTCGATCTCCCCCGGGTCCCACAGGTGAGTGTTCCGGCGGCTGAGGCAGGTGATGTGGCCGTGGAGGTCGCCGTAGACCACGAGCGGCAGAACGAGCAGCGAGCGGATGCCCCACCCGGCGAAACACGCACGACCCGCTTCGGGAAGCTCATCGACCCGGGCGGCCACGGGTGAGCCCTCCTGCAGGCGCGCGGACCACTCCGGTCCGAGCTCGTCGAGCGCATTCACCGGCGGTCCGTCGTCGGGGTCCGACGGAGGCGACGACGGATCGTCGAGTGTCGCCACCCGATGCGACCGCACGCACCCGTCCGCGTCTCGATGGTTCTCGAAGATGGAGACGTTGTCGGCTCCCGTCGCCGTCAGGAGTGGGGGCAGGACGACCGCGTACAGATCCTCGTCCTCGTCGGCGTCGAGCAGGCGTCGCTGCAACTCGGCGATCGCGCGCACCGAACGCGTGCGGCGATCGCGTTCGGTGACGTCGCGGACGACGTGCGCGACCACCCCCCGGCTCGCGAAGTCGAGGGTGGCCGAGGTCACTTCGACCGGGAACTCCTGGCCGTACCGGCGGCGATGCAGGCGCCGGGACGCACCCGTCCCGTCCACGCCGCCCGCCGGCATCAGCATCTCGCGCGCCTGCCCGGGGTCGGCCGAGAGGTCGGTCATGGAGAGCGTGAGGAGCTCGGCCGGCGGGTACCCGTACAGCTTCGCGGCCGCGAGGTTGGCGTCCACGATGCGCAGCGAGAGGCGGTCGATGACGAGCATCGCGTCCGGGCTGAGGTCGAAGGTGCGGCGGTAGCGGACCTCGCTCTCGCGAAGCGCCCGCTCCATGTGCACGCGGAGGGTGATGTCCTTGTCGACGCCCCGGAACCCGATCCTCGTCCCCGACTCGTCGATGATTGGCACGCAGCTGGTGAGCAGCACGACCTCGTGCCCGTCCTTGTGGCGGTTCCTGTTGACGATCTCGGAGCATCCGGTTCCCACTTCGGTCTTCCGCTGCAACACCGGCGCGAGCTGGACGGCGTCTTCCTCGACCATGAAGTCGAACGGTGTGCGCCCCACCATCTCTTCGGGTGTGTAGCCGAGGACGTCGATGACGCGATCGGAGCAGGAGACGTAGCGACCCTCGGCGTCCATCTCCCAGATCCAGTCGGCGCTGCTGAGCGCGAGGTCGCGCAGGCGTTCTTCGCTGGCTCGCAGCGCACCCTCCGTTCGGCGCCGCTCTCTGATCTCGTCCTGAAGGGCGCGGTCCGCGGCCTCCAGATCCCTGGCGTTCTCGGCGGCGAGTGACTCCAGACGCTCCGTCAGGCCGCGTACCTGCTGCTCGATCTCGACCCGGCCGATCAGTCCCCCGGTCTCGCGGCCGATGGCGAGAAGCACACGCCGTACGGGGTCGCTCCACGCGACCGGGTCACGACCGGCCACGGTGAGGCCGCCCAGCACTTCGCCGCGGGCGCTCAGCGGGACCGTGGCCGTGCTCGAGAAGCCCTCCGGCACGGTGTCGCCTCGGGTCCGGCAGTGGAACAGGGCCTTGCCATGCAGGACGGCATCCCAGGAAGCCCCGTCCGCGCACTCCTCGGCGCAGGCATCCCGCAGCGCCGCGCTCACCCCCCGCGTGCAGGCAAGGCGCGCGTTGCCGCCGTCCTGATCGACCAGCGTGATCGCGCCGGTGTCGAGGCCGAGCGCCTGCAGGGTCGTTTCGAGGATCTCCTCCAGAGCCCGTTCGAGGCTCAGCGCGTCGCAGACCGCTGTGACCACGTGGTCCAGCAGGGCGAACTGGTCGCCGTTCTGCGGCGCGGCGTCTTCGGTGTGTCCGGTCATGGGGTCATGGATTGGCATTCCCTCTGCAGTATCGACGGCAACCGTTCGCCACTGGAGTGGTCCCGGCGGCGCCCGCGTGGCGCGACCGGCCGAGGGTGACCTCGCGGGCCCGTCGTGACAAGATGCAGCAGTACGGAGCGGCTCGTGGTCCGGTGACCACCGCGGTCTTCAAAACCGTCTGCGGGGCGATGATCTCGTCCTGGGTGGGTTCGACTCCCATGTCGCTCCGCCACTGCGCTCCAGGGCAGGGATCCGTGCCGCGGCCGGCGGGCGCAGCCGGCCCGGCCTACTCGTCCGCGTAGTCGATGCTCCCGATCGTGAGGTCGAGGTTGCCCGCCGGGCGCCGCCAGAGCACCGTCGCCCCCACGCGCGCCTCCAGGAGAGCCTCCGCGAGCGGCGACGCGTAGCTGATCTTGCCTTCCTTGAGGTCCGCCTCGTCCTCGCCCACGATCGTGAAGGTGCGCCGCTCGCCGTTGCTCTGGGTCACGGTGACGGCGGCCCCGAAGGCGACTTTGCGGCGCGGCTGCCGCGCGAGGTCGACGGGGATCGCGCTCTCGAGGCGCGCTGCGAAGTAGCGCAGGTCGCGGTCGATGAAGGCGAGTTCGTCCTGCGCGCCGGCGTCCTCGTCGTCGAGCAGTCTGAGGCGGCGCGTCTCCAGCTCACCGACTCGCTCGCGCAACTGCCGCAGACCCGCTGGCGTCACGTAGTTCGGACGGTCGCTGATCTGCCGTTCGGGCGGACCCTCGTCGGGTGCACCCTCGTCGGGCTCCTTGACGAACGCTCTGCTCATCGGGGCTCCGATCCGGATCTTGCTCCAGACTGTCCCTTCGACACACGTCGCGGCGGCCCCTTGTGCTGTGGCGGTGCCGGGGCGTGCACGTTCTCGGCGCAGAGCGGGTAGGTACCTGGCGACGGGCGGCCCGACCGACCCGTCACATCATCACGACCGAGGGGTGATCATGCTGGACAAGAAGATGCAAGACGCCATCAACGAGCAGATCAACTGGGAGATCTTCTCCGGATACCTGTACCTGGCGATGTCGAGCCAGTTCGCCGAACTCGGCATGCCGGGGGGCCAGAACTGGATGGTCGTGCAGTACCAGGAGGAGCTTGCGCACGCACAGATCATGTTCAACTACGTGCTGACGCGCGGCGGCCGGGTCGTGCTCGAGGCGATCGAGAAGCCGCAGACCGACTGGCCCGACGGGCTGGCGATGTTCCGTGACGCGCTCGCCCATGAGCAGAAGGTCACCGCGCGCATCGATGCTCTGGCTTCTCTGGCGCTCGAGATCAAGGACCACGCCTCCTACAACTTCCTGCAGTGGTTCATCGCCGAGCAGGTCGAGGAAGAGGAGACTGCTTCCGACATGGTGCAGAAGTTCACCATGGCGGGTGAGCATCCGGCCGGCTTGTACCAGCTGGACAAGGAGCTCTCGACGCGCGTGTACACCATCCCGTCGCCGCTCGCGAGCGGCGCCTGACCGGGCGTCATCGGCAGCGATGGCTCGACGCGGGCGGGCCGGCCTTCGCACGAGGGCCGGCCCGCCGTCGTCTCAGAGTGACTTCACGAGCAACAGACAGGGGTTCTCGGGCCCCCAGACCTGCGGCAGCACTTCCAGTGGCTGGAACCCCCAGGCCAGGTAGAACGCCCGCGTCGCGGCGTAGCCGGGGTCGGGATCGCACGGCGCCAGGGTCTTGACGTGCAGGATCTCGAAGCCCTTTCCGAGCGCGTAGGCCTCCGTATGCTCGAGGAGCGCGCCACCGACACCGTGCCGGTGCCATTCCGGCAGCACGGCGATGACGTGCAGCTCCACGGCACACTCGCTGGTCGCTCGCAGGGTGGCGAAGCCGATGCTCACGCCGCCGGCCTCGGCGAAAAATGTCGGACCGGCGTCGGCGGCGCGTGCGTAGTCGACGAGCGCCGCTTCGATGCCGAACCAGCCGGGCAGGGCGCGGAGGATGCCTTCGGCCGCCGCGCTCTGCCCGCTCAGCGGGCCGTGCACGTCGAAAGCAGCGGAGCGGCTCGGGACGGGCGGCGTCCGTTGCCCGCGGGAGGATGGGTCGGCTTTGCCCATACCGCGCTCCCTCAGGTGACGTCGCGGCGCAGCGAGATGAAGACCGCCGCGACGCTGACGATCGCGATGTAGGCGATGCTCACGAGAAACGCCTGCGGCCGGGCGAGCATCTCGCTTGTGAGCGCCGGATCCGCACCGTCCCCGGGCATCTGGCCGGCGCTCACCTGGTTGAACACGATGAACGGCAGCCAGGTGCCGACGGCGGGCTTGATGATGGCGATGATGTTCTCGACGAAGAGCGCCCAGATCAGCGTCGCGGCAACGGTGATCACCTGGGCGCGGAAGAGGGCGCCGAGCGCCACACCGAAGGTCGTGACGAGGCCGGCGACGACGATCTGGCGCGCGTAGTCACCCGCGGTCGAGCCGCCGGTCGCGTCGATGTCGATCCCTCGGATCGCGCCGCCGATGACGATCACGACGTAGACCAGCGCGACGGCGAGCAGCATGGTCACCATGCCGACGAGGGCGTAGATGACGAGCTTCATGACCATCACCTGCCAGCGGCGAGGCGTCACCAGGTACGAGTAGGTGATCGTGCCGTGGCGGTACTCGTTGGTCATGCCGAGGATGCCGAACACCAGCAGCACCAGCGGCACGAGGGCGCTGGCTGTGCCCAGGAACCCGGTCACGCCATCGGCCGCCAGCCAGTCCTCGGGGAGAAGGGCGATGAGTGCGATGAGCGGGCCGAGCGTCACCACCAGGATGACGATGAACAGGCCGAGGGCGGTGCGTGTGCTGCGCAGCTTGAGCAGCTCGGCGCGAGCCAGAGCGATCATGCGTCCCTCCTCGTGCCGGCGATCTGCAGGAAGAGGTCCTCGAGGCTCGGCTGTTCTGTCAGCAGCTCGTGCAGGACGAGGCCCTCCGTGTGGGCGACGTCGCCGACCTCCGCTGCGGTCGGACCCCGAACGGCGAGGGCGTCGTTGAGGCGGTTCACGGCCGCGCCGGAGGCGCTGAGCGCGGCCTCCAGCTTCTCGGCCTGTGGGGAGCGCACGCGGATGACCGGCTGCGCCCCCGCGGTGAGCCTGTCGATCGGTCCCTGGGCGAGGAGTCTGCCCTTGCTCATGATGAGGATGTCGTCGACGGTCTGCTCCACCTCGGCGAGCACGTGGCTGGAGACGAGCACCGTGCGGCCCTCGCTCGCCTGACCACGCAGGAAGGTGCGCAGCCAGAGCATGCCTTCCGGGTCGAGGCCGTTGGCCGGCTCGTCGAGGATGAGCACCTCGGGGTCGCCGAGCAGGGCCGCGGCCAGGGCCAGCCGCTGCTTCATGCCGGTCGAGTAGCCTTTGACGGCGCGCTTCGCGGAGCCGGTGAGCTCCACGAGCTCCAGCGCCTCATCGACGCGCTCGTCGGGGACACGGGCTCCCGCGGCGATCACGCGCAGGGCGTTGCGCCCCGAGCGCCCGGGGTGGAAGCCGGAGGAGTCGAGCAGGGCGCCTACCCTGCCGGCCGGCGCCCGCAGGTCGCGGTAGCGGCTCCCGAGTATCGTCACTCTGCCGGACGTCGGGCGCACGAGATCGAGGATCATGCGCAGGGTGGTGGTCTTGCCCGCTCCGTTGGGCCCGAGCACACCGGTGATCGTGCCTGCCTCGATGGCGAAGGTCACGTCGTCGACGGCCAGTACCTTCTTGCCGAATCGCTTGCTCAGTCCCTCGGCCTCGATGACGGGCATCGTCCCTCCTGGTCGCGTGCGTGGGTACACCGTACAGTCTGAAGCGGCGGACGGCGAGCGGACTGCGGTCGGTCTTCGGAGCCGGCGGCCGGGAGTCTACGGCTGCAGCGCCCTTCCGTAGAGTTCCCAGTGGCCGCTGCGACGGTCGGCCCAGAAGACGGTCGTGCCCACCAGGACCGGGCTCGCCTGCCGTCCGGCGTGACTGCTGACCTCGTAGGCCCGTCCGCGCTTGAAGTCGTAAGCCCAGATGTCGCCGTCACCGTTCTTGTCGGTCGTGACCCAGACGATCGCGCGCCGGCTGATGTACAGCTGGCCTGCGGTCCCGCGCACGCGACAGAGCACCTTCGAGTGGCTCGAGCGCCGGTTCCAGGACACGATGGCGGTCGAGTGGCGCCCGGACTTGGCGGTCCACACGACACGGGCGCGATCCATGGCCACTGCGGAACCGGTGGTCGCCAGCTGATAGCGGGTCGCAGACCGGTGAGAGCCCGTCCAGACCGCGGCGCGGTCGCCGCGGCCGGATACCCAGGCGACCCAGCTGCCGGCGGTCGCGACATCGCGGGTCCGGCCCTCGGTGGCGATCGAGAACGTCTCGTCGGTGACGCAGTTCTCGCCGTTCACGGCATCGTCGGCAGGCCCGTCCCCGCCACCGCGCTCGACCCAGACGATTGTATCGCCGCCGATGGCCGGGTCGCGGCCGCGGGTGGCGACCGTCCATCTCCGGGCGGTGTCGGTGTCATAGCCCTCGATCCGCGGGGAGCCGAGTCCGCGACGCCTGGGCCAGGCCGCCCAGACCACGGTGTCGTCGGAGATCGCCGGAGTACCGGCGCCTCGCCCGGTCGCTGAGCGCCCCAGGAGTCGATACGGCCGCTGGGTGCGCACGTCGTACGCCCAGATGCCGGCGACCGACTTGCTGCGATCGCGCTGCTCCCAGACGACCAGGGTGTTCGTGGCGCTGAGGCCGAGGGCTTCCTCGGGCCAGCCGAGCGACGTGACGCGGAACTCCGGACTCGTGACCTTCGCGACCTCGGTTGTTGCCGCGCCGGGAGCGGGGAGGATCCCGGTGCTGTACGCGATGAGGCCGGGCACGGCGGACGCCGAGACGAACACGGCGATCACGACCAGTCTCAGCCTCACGACCCCTCACCTCCGGGCGGTGCGTCCCCACCGCCGGCTCTTGCAGCGCGCGACCCCCCACGGTCGCCGTCGTGACGCATGTCTTCCCGCATCGGACTCCCGCCGAACCTCTCCGGTTCCGGGGAACGGGCAGCGACGGCGCCTGAGGGGCAAGGACAGCGTGTCGGTCACGCGAGGGTGCCCGAACCGGCGATCACGTCGACGCCGCACGGGCCACCCGGCGGCGTCGCCGGGTGGACTTCGGCCTTCAGGAGGTGCGGGCTACCTCGCGCCGGCGGCGGGCGCCCACTCGGGCTGTCCCGCGTGGCGGAGCGGACGGGGCGTCCCGTGTGACGGGGCGATCGTCTCGTCCGGGGGCATCTGCGACTGCGTCCGCCGGAGTCGGGCCAGGGCATTGGCATGCGTGTGACGGCGGTGCTCCCGCTCCTCGAGACCCCAGAGCAGCGCGACTGCGAGCAGGCCGGCGACGCCGGCGATGCCGGCGGCGACTGCGGCGATCACGATGAGACTCTCCAGGACGATCATCGCGCGCCTCCCATGGCGACCCGGAAGAGGCCGGAACCGATCCGGCCGATCGCAGGATAGGCGGCCGTGCCTAAAGGCGGCGTGAATCACCCCGGCGTGGGACTAAAGATGTCGTTAGGACGGTGCGGGCCGGCGGCCGGCCGGCCGCCGGACCGCATCAGCCGTGCCGCCGCCACCGGCGCTCACCGACCACCGCCGACAGAATGCGGGCGACGAGCAGCACGCAGACCACGACAGCGACCGTCAGGAGGGTCTCCGTCACCATCTCTTGGATCACGAACACGATCCGCCTCCGGGATCTAAGGGCAGGACGCGGTAAGCAAACGTCACCCGGAGAGTAGCTCCGGCCCGGATAAGGAACCGTGAACGGGCCGGCGCGGAGAGTAAGGATTCCGTGAACGCGCCCCGGAGACCGGCGGCTCACGCCTCCGGGATCTCGGGGGCGGAGAGGCGGAAACCCACCCCTGGCTCGGTGATGATGTAGCGCGGTCCGCCCGGCGACCGCTCCAGCTTCTTGCGGAGATGGCTGACGTGTACGCGCAGGGTCTGGGCGTCTTCGACCCACTCCGGTCCCCAGACCTCCTGCAGGATCATCTTCTGCGTCACCACGAGATCCGCATTGCGGGCCAGGTAGGCGAGGATGTCGAACTCGGTCGGCGTGAGCGCGACCTCCTCCCCTCTCACGGCGACCCGCCGGCGGGCGATGTCGATCTCGAGATCCCCCGTCTTCACGACGGGCGGTGGCGAGGTGAGCGCCGCGGCCCGCCGGAGCAGGGCGCGGATGCGGGCCAGCAGTTCGCCGGCGGAGAACGGCTTGGTGAGGTAGTCGTCCGCGCCTTCGTCGAGGGCTTCGATCTTGTCGGCCTCGTTGGCGCGGACGGACAGGATGAGGATCGGCGCCGTCATCCAGGAGCGCAGTTCGCGGCAGACCTCGATGCCGCTGCGGTCGGGGAGCGCGAGGTCGAGCACCACGAGGTCCGGCGGCTTGTCGATGGCCCTGGTGAGCGCCTCCTCGGCGGTCGCCGCCATCTCAAGGGAGTAGCCTCGCGTGGAGAGGATCGATCTGAGCGCCCTCCGGATCTGTTCCTCGTCGTCGACGACGAGGACGTGGGTCGGCCTCTCGCGCACGGTCATGCGGTCTCCTCTCCGCCGGTCGGCGATGCATCTTCCCGGCTCGCAGGCAGGGCGATGACGAAGCGGGCGCCGTGCGGCGTCACGTCTTCGACGCGGATCGTGCCGCCGTGGCTGCGCACGATCTCACGCGTGATCGCCAGCCCCAGCCCGGTGCCCGACGGCGCCCGGCCCGAGGCCCGGCTCCCCCGGTAGAATTTCTCGAAGACGGCATCGCGCTCCTCCTGGGCGATCCCCGGACCGCGGTCCTCGACCCACATGCGTACGCCATCGTTCCAGGCACGCGCCCCGATCGTCACCGGCGCCTCGTCGCCGGCGTAGAGCACCGCGTTCTCCAGGAGATTCTGGACGACACGGACCCACTGCACGAAGTCGACGTCGACGATCGGCGTTTCCTCCGGCAGTTCGAGGACCACGTTCTGACGCAGGTGCGTGGGCAGCACGTCGATGCCGGCGGCGATGATGTCGCTGAGTTCGTAGAGTTCACGGCGCGGCTCCCACGCGTGGGCCTCAAGGCGAGAAAGGTCCAGCAGGGCGCCGATGCTGTTGTTCAGCCGGGTCACGTCACCGACGATCGCGCGCAGTTCGTCGCGCACGCTCTGCTCGTCCCAGTCGACGTCGCTCTCGAGCAGGTTGCTCACGGTCGCGCTGAGTGCCGCGAGCGGGGTCTTGAGCTCGTGAGACACCGACGAGAGCAGGCTGGACTTGAGGTGGTCCGCCTCTCGCTCCGCCGCGGCGAGGGAGGCGGCGGACTGGAGTCCCTCTCTCTCCAGGTAGGCCCCCACGAGGTTCGCCACCGACGTCACCAGGCGCGTGGCGTTCGCCGAATACGGGACCCCGCCGGCTCGCGCCTCGACGACGAGGACGCCGGCGATGCCGGAGGGGCTGCGAACGGGGACGAACAGGTCGCCGTCACCCTGGTCCGCGCCGGTCCCGGGGGCATCGCCGTCGGAACCGCGCCCGCCCGCGTCCGTTTCCGTGGTGCCGGGCTGCAGCGCGCGGCGCGCACGATCGGCGAGCGCGGGGTCGATCTCGTCGCAGGCCGGCGTGGCGCAGTACGTGACGAGTTCCGCGCCCTGCTGCAGAAAGAGTGCGGCCGCGCCGGCCCCCAACAGCCCGGTGATCTCGCCGAGGCAGCCCTGGGCCATCTCCTCCGTCGATGTCTGGGAGACGATGGCCGTGCTGAGTCGGTTGAGAGCCCGGGTCTCCTGCTCGCGGGCGACGGCACGCGCCTCGCGTTCTCGCATGCGTCCGGCCTGGATGCCGACGATCAGCCCTACGATCAGGAAGGCCACCAAGGCCAGCCAGTCCTGTGAGTCGTGCACCTGGAGCGTGTGGTACGGGGGCAGGAAGAAGAAGTTCCAGGTGAAGAACGCGAGGACCGCGGCGAGTACGGCCGGAGCAGCACCGGCGACGCTCGCCACGAAGAGGATGACGAGGAGGTAGAGCAGCGCCCACTGACCTTTGGCGAACCAGTCGCGCCCGACGAGGAAGACGGCCGTCGACAGGGCGATGGACGCGATGGCGGTGAGGAATCCGTGACGCGAGAGAGTGGCGGTGAGGCGCGATGTCATGCCCGTATCCCCTGTGAGTCCGACGGGCGGATTCTAGCGCTCCACTCGGCGGCTTGCGCCGTGGCTTCGCGGTGGCGAGGATACGGCACGATGACGACGACCGATGTCCACGAGGCTCTCGCCGGTCCGGCTGCGCCTGCAATACGCCGCATGGTGGCCGACGACGTGCCGGCCGTCGCCGGCATCCTCGCGTGGTCGTTTTCGGGCAAGACGGCCGCAGCCGCGCCGGACCGCCCGGAGGTGGCGGCGCGGCTGTTTGCCGAGGTGGCGCTCGCCGGCAACGATGCCTGGGTAGCCGAGGATGGAGGCGTGGTCGGCGTCGTCACCTTCCAGGATCGCCGGCGCCCCTGGTACGCGCATGCCGAGTGGCCGCTGGTGCGGACCATGCGGCCGCTTCGTCGCCGCTTCCGGGCGATGCTCTTCCTGCTGCTCTTCCACGCCGCCGATTTCCCCGCCTCCGAGCTCTACCTCGAGACGATGGCCGTGCACCCGGCGGCTCGCGGGCGTGGAGTGGGCGGCGCGCTGCTCGGCTTCGCCGAGCGCGAGGCGCGCCGCCGCGGCCGCGCGACGCTGTCGCTCTACTGCATCCGCGACAACCCGCGGGCGCGGGCGCTGTACGTCCGGCACGGCTACCGCCTCGTGCACAGCGAGGATCTGTGGTGGTGCAGCGGTCTGCTGGGCTTCCGGATCACGGACCTGCTGCGTCGCCGGGTGCCGGCGGAGCCCGCCTGACGCGTATCAGCGCGCCGGCAGCTCCTTCTCGAAGAAGAGGTTCGCACCGCGGAGCGGCTTGAGGCCGGCGGACTCGTACAGATGCATGGCGCCGGTCGGATTGGCGGCGTCCACACCGAGATAGGCTCGCGGGAGTCCGCGACGCCGCAACTCGGCGAATTCGTGCAGGAGGAGAGCCCGTCCGAGACCGCGTCCTCGCCACGGCCGGCGCACGAAGAGCTCGTCCACGTACCCGCCCGCGGGCGTCTCGATCGCCAGCACGGCGCCCGCGACCTCGTCGGCGTCCCACGCGACGAACCAGAGACCCGGATCGAAGTCCGAGCGGGCGAACCGGTACTCCAGCCACTCCTCGAGGTCCATCGCGCTGGGTCGGAAGTGGTCGAGAAAGGCCTCTTCACTGGCGGCGTGGACGGCCGCCTCGTCGCGGTCGCGGCGAAAGCCGTGCACCGCGATGCCCGGCGGCCATCCTGCCGCCTCCACAGGCTCGTCCAGCTCGCGGTCGAGCCGATAGAAGGTGCGCACGTGGTGGAAGCCGCGCCGCGAGAAGAGGTCCACGCGGCCGGCGTCGTGCTCCCACGACCAGACGCCGAGCACGACCGGTTCGCCGGCGGGAGCGCTCCGCGCGGTCTCGACGGCGCGAGCCTCCTCGAGATCGAGCAGGACCTCACTCAGGCCGCGGCCACGACGCGCCGGGTCGACGACCTGGTCGGCCACCATCTCGCGGGGAGGGTTCTCCATCCAGCAGAAGCCGTACGCCGCGACCGCGCCCGTCTCGTCCTCGACGATCCAGACGTCGCCGTCCAGCTCGAGGCGCGGCAGCGCCCACTCCTCCCGCACCTCCTCGGCGGTCACGTCGCTGTCACCGTGCCGGTCGATGTCGACGGCTCGCTTGACCGAGGCGACCGCCTCTGCGTCGGTGGTCCGGGGACGGCGCAGGCGGTAGCCCTCGGGGATGTGCCGGTCCACGGCGGCTCCTGGCGTCGGAAGATGCTGGACGATTGTGCGGCCCGATTGTACTTCGTCGGGGCGCGAACGCGGGGCTTGCCCGGCACGTCTCCGTCTGCAGACGGCGGTGCGTGCCGGCGGCGTTCGCGAGAGGGGCATCGATGAGACACACGAAACGGGCTCTGGCGGCCTTGGCCGTCTTCGCGGCGCTGTCGGCCGCCGCCGTCGGCTGCGGGGGTGCGGCGGACGCCGACCCATCACCGACGGCCGTGCGTTCTTCTCCGTCCGGTGTGGCCGATATCACCGGCACGGTCGTCCGGCTCGACCCGGGTGGCGACGGATCGGGTCTCACGCTGCTCGTCGTCGCGGACGCCGGCGTGCCGAGCGCCGTCGACCGCGCCTCGGTCCGCGTCGGCGCAGAGACCATCGTCTGGGCGGCCGCCGGCGACGCCCGGCGCGAGCTCACGATGGGCGACCTCGAGAAAGGCCAGGAGGTCGCCGTGTGGTTCGCAGGACCCGTTGCGGAGTCGTATCCCGTCCAGGCCTCGGCGGGTGCCGTCGCGGTGCTCTCGCCGCTCCGGTAGGCGCGTCGCGCCGGGAGCCCGTCTCAGCCGGTGTGCATGAAGTTGATCACGTCGCCGTCCTGGACGACGTAGTCCTTCCCCTCGGTGCGCAGCAAGGCTCTTTCGCGGGCCGTGTGGAACGAGCCCAACTCGATGAGATCGTCGATGCCGACCACCTGCGCGCGTACGAAGCCATGCTCGATGTCGCTGTGGATGCGGCCGGCCGCCTGCTTCGCCGTCCAGCCGCGCGGCAACTGCCAGGCGCGCGACTCGCTGCTGCGGAAGTCACCGGTGAAGAAGGTGATGTAGCCGAGTGCCTCGTAGGCGGCGCGCAGGACGACGTCGAGCGTGCCGGCCTCGTCGGCGCCGAGCTCGGCGCGGAACTCGGCCGCGTCTTCGGGGTCGAGGTCGGCCAGTTCGGCTTCAAGGCGCGCGGCGACGGCGACCACCTGGTCGCCCCGGCCGCGCGCCCACTCCACGAAAGCGCCGTGCCGGTGGAGCGTTGCCGCGGCGCTCAGGTCGTCATCCGTGTTAAGCACGAAGAGGACCGGCCGGTCGCTCACGAGAGCAAGCTCCCTGAAGAGCGCCTCGTCGTCCGGTGTGCGTTCGATGGCGCGGGCGAGGTTCCCGTCCAGCAGCGACGAGTCCAGCGCCTCCAGGACCTCGAGCTCGTGCTTCGCCGCTTTGTCGCCGCTGCGCGCCGCCTTGCGCGTCTTCTCGAAGCGGCGCTCCACGAGCTCGACATCGCTCAGCACGAGCTCCGTCTCGACCAGATCGACGTCGGCGCGGGGGTCCAGCGAGTCGCGGACGTGCGCGACCTCCGGGTTGGCGAACGCGCGCACGACATGCGCGACCGCGTCGACGCCGCGGATGTCGGCGAGAAAGCGGTTGCCGAGCCCTTCGCCCCGGCTGGCGCCCTCGGCCAGGCCGGCGATGTCGACGACGTCGATGGTCGCGTTCACCTTCCTCGGCGTCTCGAGGACCTCGTCGAGACGGTCGAGGCGCGGGTCCGGCACGGCGACGACGCCCAGGTTGGAGTCGGCGGAGGTGAACGCGTAGGCGGTCGCCGCCGCCTGCGCGTGGGTGAGGGCGTTGAACAGAGTGGTCTTGCCGACGTTGGGCAGACCGACGATGCCGAGCTTCACGGGCGCCTCTTCAGTTCGCTGGTGAGCATGGTCTCGAGGAGCAGCGAGAGATCGGCGAGCTGGGCCTTCACCCTCCCCGGGTAGGTCTTCTCGAGGTACTCCACCGTGTCCCGGGCGGTGTGCCAGAAGCCGCGCCCGGAAGTCTCGGCGACGTGCGCCCCGCGGCTGCTCTTCCAGGAGACCGCGCTGAACACGGCCGTCGCCAGGTCATCGGCCGCGAACGGCACATCGTCCGACGGCGCCAGGACGACGCCGGCCGGCCGGCCTTGCGCTTCGGGCGGGGTCGTCATGGGGATCCCGAGTTCCTCGGCGGCGGTCAGAGCGTTGTCACGCAGCCAGGTGGGGCCGCCGAACCGGCTGGCTACGGAGAGCTCGTCGCCGCCGGCCACGGCGTCGAGGTCGATCATGCCCATGGTGGCGCGGCGCTCCACCGGGGAGAGCGTGCGCCAGTAGTGTTTCGAGCCCAGCATGCCCTCTTCTTCCGCGCCGAAGGCGATGAACACGATGGTGTACGGGGTCGGCCGGTTCTTGACGCGAGCCGCGACCTCGAGCAGCAGGCCCACACCGGTCGCGTTGTCGCTGTACCCCTCGCCGACCGGCGCCGAGTCGTAGTGGGCTCCGACCACGAGGCGCTTCGGCGATTCGCCCTCCTTGAGGGCGATGACGTTGGCGGAGTGGACGCGGTCCTTTCCGGAACCGGCGATGAACTCCTGTGTCTGAGGAAAGTAGCCGTACTGCTGGAAGGCGCCGGCGATGAACTCCCGCGCCTTGATCTCACCCCAGGTGTCGGCGACGCGCGGGTGGAAGCTGCGTGCGAACGCGCGCGCTGTGGCGTACGCGACGCCGCCGTGAGGTGAAGACGACACCGCCGCCGAGGGCCGCCCTGTCTTGGCGGCCCTGCGGTCGCAGCCACCGAACGCGCCGGCGGCGGCGAGACCGATCGCGAGCACCAGAACGGCGGCGACGGCGATCGCCAGTTGACCGCCGCGAGTCGTGAGCGCCGTCATCTCAGACCGGCGCCGGGACGAGCAGTACCCAGACGACGCCGAAGACGAGTCCGTAGACGGCGCCGCCCAGCACATCGCCGAGGTAGTGGACCCCGAGGTAGACGCGGCTGAAGCACAGGACGAGCGTGAGCCCGACCAGGGCGGGAAACGCAGCCGGGTACAGGAGACCCAGCGTCATCGTGCCCACGATCGCCATGCTCGCGTGCGACGACGGGAACGACTTGCTGAGCGGCAGCGGGATCTGCCGCGGCTGACTCGGATCGGCGACCGGCGGTCGCGGTCGCGCGACGAAGTGCTTGATCGCGAACCCGGTGGTCTCGACCAGGGTCACGGGTACCGCGATGAAGAGCGCTTTGGCCAGAGGCCTGGGCTCGCCGAGGAGCCAGGGCAGAAGGGCGAGGGCGTACCACAGGATGCCGTAGTTGGCGGTGAGAGAGAGGCCGCCGAGGGGCAGTGTGAACCAGCGCGGATGTGGCCAGCCGATGGCCGCCCGGCGCGAAAGGTCGCGGTCGAGGCTGTCGAGGCGGCCGGGTGGGGGAGGCGGCACGGCGTCTGTGGAGCCGGGGGCGGAGGGCATCGGAATCGGCGTCTAGTATACTATCCGCCTGCTCTCGCTCACCCGACCCGGGGGACACCCGCTTGCGTACCACCGTCATCGTCACCGCTCTCGGCCCGGACAGTCACGGTCTTCTGGCTCGCGTGGCCACCACCATCGCCGAGAGCGACGCCAACATCGACGACGTGAGCCAGACGGTCGCCAACGGCATGTTCACGATGATCATGTTCGTCTCGTTCGACCAGGGTGAGACGACCATCGCTGAGCTCAAGGCGGCGCTCGAGCGGACCGGCGAGGAGATCGGGCTGCAGATCCACGTACAGCACGAGAACATCTTCAGGTTCATGCATCGTATCTAGCCGGCGGCGGCGCCCTTCCGGGCCCGCCGGCACTCATCCGCAGCTTCACGGAGGCAGCCCGTGGTCTTCATCACCGCGCAGGAGATCCTCGAGACCGTCACGATGATCCGCTCCGAGAACCTGGACGTCCGGGCGGTCACGATGGGCATCTCCCTCGACGATTGCGCGGACCGCGAACCGCGACGTACGGCCGAGCGCATCCACGCCAAGATCGTGAAACGCGCGGGGCGTCTCGTCGCGGTCGCCGCGGAGCTCCAGGAGAAGTACGGTGTGCCGATTGTGAACCGGCGCGTCTCGGTCACGCCGATCGCCGAGGTGGTCGGCAGCGACGATCCGGCTGCCTACGTCGAGGTCGCGCACGCGCTCGACGCCGCCGCCGAAGAGGTCGGGATCGACTTCCTCGGCGGCTTCAGTGCGCTCGTCCAGAAGGGCTTCACGCGCAGCGACGCTGCGCTCATCGAGGCGATCCCGGAGGCTATCGGCGGCACGCAGCGCGTCTGTTCCTCGGTGAACGTCGCGTCGACGAGGGCAGGGATCAACATGGACGCCGTGCTGCGCATGGCCGAGGTCCTGCTCGCCGTGAGCCGGCGCACCGCCGAGCAGGATTCCATCGGCTGCGCCAAGATCGTCACCTTCTGCAACGCGCCCGAGGACAACCCGTTCATGGCGGGCGCCATGCACGGCGGGGGTGAGGCCGAGGTGAGCATCAACGTGGCCATCTCCGGGCCCGGCGTCGTGCGCAGTGTGGTCGCGGCCAACCCGGACGTCTCCTTCATCGAGCTGGCCGACCTCATCAAGCGCACGACCTTCAAGATCACCCGCGTCGGCGAGCTCGTCGCCCGCGAGGCTTCGGAGATGCTGGACGCCGAGCTGGGGATCATCGACCTCTCCCTGGCGCCCACACCGGCGGTCGGCGACTCGATCGCCGAGATCCTCGAGAGCATGGGTCTCGAGGCTGTCGGGGCGCCGGGCACCACGGCGGCCCTCGCGATGCTGAACGACGCCGTCAAGAAGGGCGGCACTATGGCGACGTCGTCCACCGGGGGTCTCTCGGGCGCGTTCATCCCGGTGACCGAAGACGGCGCCATGGCCCGGGCGGCGGCCGAGGGCTCGCTGTCGATCGAGAAGCTCGAGGCGATGACGGCCGTGTGTTCCCTCGGCCTGGACATGATCGTCGTGCCCGGCGACATCTCGCGCGACTCCCTCGCCGGTGTCATCGCCGACGTCATGGCGATCGGCATGATCAACTCGAAGACGACCGGCGCGCGCCTCATCCCGGCCGCCGGCAAGCAGGTTGGGGAGTGGACGACGCTCGGCGGGCTCTTCGGAGAAGGCCCCGTCATGAAGGTCAACACAGCCGGGAACAGTGCCTTCGTGCAGCGAGGAGGACGCATTCCGCCGCCTCTTCAGAGCCTAACGAACTAGGGGCGTCGGTCGTCAGGACAGGGCCGGTCGGGTCCGCCGCTCCGAGGGGGGCTACCCGCGCTTGATCTCTTCCATCATGCTGCGGATGCGGTCCGCCGATTCGCGCATCCCCAGAGCCCGTGAGACCTTCTCCGCCTCGGTGAGCTGGAGCACCGCGTCGATGGTCTGACCTTGGCGACGGAACTCGGCCGCCTGGTCGATCTCGAACGTCACCAGGTCGGTGAGCATCCGGCGCACCTCGGGATCTTCGAGGTCGACCAGCTTGTGGCTGGTGGTGACGATGATCTCGGAGAGCGGGACCATGCGGTCGCCGGAGGATGAACGAGGTCGCGACGCTTCGGAGGCGTCGGGTGTGTGGCCGGCGGCGGGCGGTCCACCGGTGATCCCCGCTTCGTCGGGCGCCGTCGGCGCCACCTGATCCGGTTCGGCCGCCGGCGCCTCGTCGAGTGCGTCGTAGGGCGACCCGCCGGCGCCGGGTGGCTCCGCCGCCGGCGCCGGGCGCGGGACGGTCGACGATCCTTCGGCCGCGGCCGCTTCCACCGTCGGCAGTCCGGCGCCCGAGGGCATCGGGAGGGGGTCCGGTCCGGGCCCCCAGTCGAGGCCGAGTCCGCCTGCGTCGACCGCGGGGCTCGCCGCCGCGGCCCGTGCGGCACCGGGGTCGATCGTCACATCCTCGACGGGCTGGTCGGGTCGACCCAGACGAGCGAGCGTGTCCTGCGGCGCCTCATCCAGAAAGGACGCCGCCGTGTCTGATCTGCTCTCCTCGGCGTGGCTGCGGCGTCGTGACACGATGAGCGCGACGATCAGCAGCAGCACGATGACCGACGCGACGGCGATGCCGATGATCTGTACTGTGGTCAGGCTCTCGGGCAACCGTTCCATCCCTTCTTCTCCGGCTTCGTGTCTCTTCGCTTTCGTCTCCATCATTCCCTCCCGGCGGTAGAATGGCCAGGTGCTCGATCCCGACACCATCGCAGCGGCGATCGCCGAGCTCGGTGAACCCTCGTACCGTGGCCGACAGGTGTACGAGGCACTCACGCGCGGCCTCGTCGCGGACTTCCAGGCTGTGACGACACTGCCGCTCGCTCTGCGGGCTGCTCTGACCGAGCGGCTCGATCCTGTGTGGCTCGAGGAGGTGGAGACGCGCGCCGCGCCGCGAGACAAGGCGCGCAAGACCCTCTTCACGACGAGAGACGGTCATCCGGTCGAAGCCGTGCTGATGCAGGTTGCCGGACGCGCAACGGTCTGTGTCTCAACACAGGTGGGATGTGCCGTGGGCTGCGCGTTCTGCGCCTCCGGCCGCCTCGGGTTGCGGCGCGACCTCACCGCCGAGGAGATGGTCGACCAGGTGCTTCATTTCGCGCGCCTTCTGCAAGGCGAAGGATCGGGTCGCGTCACGAACGTCGTCTTCATGGGAATGGGCGAGCCGTTCCACGTGTATGAGGAGACGCTGCGGGCGTGCCGGCTGCTGAACGACGAAGCGGGGTTCGGTCTCGCCGCGCGCGCCATCTCCGTGTCGACGGCCGGCGTCGTCCCCGGCATCGACCGGTTCGCCGCGGAGCCTCTGCAGTTGAACCTCGCAGTGAGCCTGCACGCGGCCACCGATGAACTGCGGGACCGGCTGGTGCCGCTCAATCGCACGTGGCCGCTCGCGGAGCTCTTCGCCGCCTGCGAACGGTACGTGACCCGCACCCGGCGCAAGCTGCTGTTCGAGTACGTCCTGCTGCGCGGCGTCAACGACACGCCGGCGCAGGCCGCGGCGCTGGCTCAGCGCCTTCGCCGTCCGCTCTACCATCTCAATCTGATCGCGTACAACGAGACGGGTGGCGAGTTCGCCCGGCCGAAGGCCGGCGAGGTCGCCGCCTTTCACGACCGTCTCAAGGCCGCCGGGGTGAGCTGTACCGTGCGCCGGTCGCCCGGTGCGGAGATCGAGGCGGCCTGCGGTCAGCTCGCGCTGAGGCGCGAGCAGGGCTGAGCCGGGGTCGTCGAAGGGGCAGTCGCGGTCGCGCCGTCCCGCGGGGCCCGGCGCCGGCGGTCATTCGGGCGGCAGCGCCGCCCTGTAGGCCGCCGCGGCGCCGGCCGGGTCCACGGTGACCAGCCCGATATCGGTCCCCAGCTCGAAGCCGGCGATGGCCGCCGACCGCGGCGCGAACTCGAGGTGCCAATGGAACGGGCCGCGCAGGTGGGCGGGGGCTGTGTGCAGCCAGAAGTTGAGCGGTGCCTGGTCCGTCGCGGTCGTGATCGCGACGAGGACGCGCCGCAGCGCCCCGGCGAGGGCGCCGAGGTCGGCGCAGCCGAGGTCCGTCTGGTGGTCCCGCGGAGCGAGCCAGAGCTCTCCGTTGAAGCGGCTGGCGGCCGGCACCCAGGCGACGACGTCCCCGTCGAGAACGAGACGAGCGCCGGCGGCTTCCATCTCGGCACAGAGCACGCAGTCTCCGTACCGGTCCCTGTGACGCTCGAACTCAAGGAGCTCGTCGAGCAGGAGCGGGGGGACCACGCCGGTCGCGAAGAGCTGCTCGTGCGGGTGGTCGAGCGATGCTCCGGACCCGGCGCCGCGATTCACGATGAGAGTGGCCGCCTCCGCGCCGCCGGCGAGGTGCGCGGCGATGCGCCGCCGCCACACTCCGAGGACCTCGGTGAGAGCTTCTTCGCCGAGGTCCTCGAGTTCCGCCCGGTGGTCCGGGGAGTGCAGGATGACTTCGTGGCCGCCGGCGATGGCGGGGTACTTGTTGGGGATCACCCGCACGCGCCAGCCCGCCGAGTCGGGCGCGCTCCCCGTCTTGCGGGCCGCGTCGACCTCGGGCGGCGTCAGGGCCTCGTGGCCGGGGCAGAACGGGCAGGCCGGCGCCGTCTCTTCCATGTCTTTCTGGTGAGTCCGGCCGGCCGGTCGGGCCGCCCGCCCCGGAGCCACGAGCGCCAGCTTGCCGTTCACCGGGTTGCGGCGCAGGTCGCCGCCGGGCGCGGTCACTCGCCGTGCCCGGCGGCGTCGAGGGCGAAGCCGTCGTAGCCGCCGCGCTTGGCCGTGTACATGGCTGCGTCGGCGCGCGCCAGGCCGGCGCGTTCGTCGTCGTCGTCGGGCGCCACGAACGCGCCGCCCGCGGAGACCGTGAGGCGCAGGCCAGCCTCTTCGGCCGGCGCGAAGCGTGAGTCATGGACCAGGCGTACGATGCGGCGGCCGTAGCGGCTCAGGCCCTGCGGTGTCGTCTGAGCGCAGATCACGACGAACTCGTCACCGCCGTACCGTGCCGCGAGGTCCATCTTCCTGACATTATCGGACAGGATGCCGGCGACGAACCGGATCGCCTCGTCTCCCACCACGTGTCCGAGCGTGTCGTTGACGGCCTTGAGGCTGTCCACGTCGATGTGGATCAGGCCGTAGTGCCGTCCGAGGCGGCGATACAGGGCGTACTGCTGGGACAGCGCGGCGTCGAGGTAGCGCCGGTTGAACAGGCCGGTCAGCGGATCGGTGATCGCCGAGTCCGACAGCCGCTGTACCTGCTCGGCGAGGGCCTTGCCGGCGACGGACTCGAGTTCGCCGAAGATCTCCACCCCGTAGGTCTCCCCGCCGGTCTCGAGCACCGTGGTCTTGACGTACACGGCGAGCCGTTCACCGTCCTTGCGCTTCAGAAACACCTCACTCAGGGTCTGCCCGGCCCCGGTGCTGATGCACTCCTGGAGGGGGCAGCCCTCAAGACACAGTCGCTTCCCCATGAGATCGGTGTGCACCAGCACCTCGTCCGCGCAGCTCGTGCCGATCACCTCGTCGGCTTGGTAGCCGGTGATGCGCTCCGCGCCCGCGCTCCAGAACACGATCCTACGATCGGACGTCGTCACATAGACGCCGTCCGAGATGGCGTCGAGGATCTGGCGGAGGCCGCTGTCGATCGGGTCGTGCGTCACGTGCCCTCACTACCCGGTTGGTGGGCAGGCTAGTCCGAGTCGAGCGACGCGTCCAGCGACGAGCGTGCGTCATCATCGCGCGACCGGTAAAGCTGGCGCGAATCGCGCAGCCGATCGTAGCCCTCATCGAGTACCGCGCCCATCTCGCGCCAGAGGCAGACGTCCTTCTTCAGGTATTTCGCCCTGATCTCGGGACTGCACTCGGCGCTCACCGGACAGGCATAGCAGACCTCGTTGTCGACGATGTGGGCCGTCTTGCGCGCCTGCTCGCCCTCGTCGATACGCCGGTAGGCGTCCATGAGCAGCCCTTGCACGTCTCCCTCGATCGCGACCTGGAAGCGCGGCATCTGCTCCGGTTCATCGTAGAGGAACATGCCGTTCTGCCAGTGCGCCAGCTCGAAGACCTGATCGAGTGTCTGCCTGCCCATGATCTGGCGGATCTCATCCCGGGTCGTGTAGCCCTTCTCGATGAGTCGCTGGCCGAGGGGCTTGAGCTTGCGCTGTTCTCGGGAAAGGCCGGAATCCTCCATGAGGGCCTCGGCCAGCTGCTGCTCCGTGAGGCAGCCGGCCTTCACGAGGCGTGTACCCAGCTTCTCATCGGTGATCGGGAGAGAGATGCCCTCGACGCGGCCCTCCACGAGGTAGATGAAGCCGTACTCCTCGAAATCCCGCACTTCGAGCACGCCTGTGGCGGCGTTCTGCGCGAGGAATTGCAGGACGCCCGCCAGATCGAACCTGTGGATCACACCCTGGAGCAGCATCTCTCAGTCCGGACCGTCGGCCTTTCCAGTAGCCGATATCGGCAACCACGGGTGAATAGTTAGGCCGGGCGCCGCGCCGGAGGCCCGGTGCGGGCCCTCCGGGCCAAATTGACCGGGCCTCCGCCGCGCCGCTATACTGCACGTTCTGAGTACCGGCAATCGAGCGAGGCAGCTGTGAAGAGGACCTACCAACCGAACACCCGCAAGCGCAGCAAGACCCACGGCTTTCGCAAGCGGATGAGCACGCGCGCGGGTCGGTCGGTGATCAAGAGCCGGCGGCAGAAGGGGCGCAAGCGCCTCTCCGCGTAGCCGCGGGCCAAATGGCCGCCAAGCGCCCACGCCTTTCGCGTTCCTCCGACTTCCAGCGGATCTACCGGCAAGGTAGTTCCACAGCCTCGCGGTTCCTGGTGCTGTATTGGTTCAGGCGCCCGGCCGAAGCGGGCGACGAGGGGCCCAGGCTGGGGCTGTCGGTGTCGAAGAAGCTGGGCGGCGCCGTCGCCCGTAATCGCGTCAAACGGCTGCTTCGCGAGGCCTTCAAGGGCTGCGCGGGGCGGCTCGCCGAGGAGTACGATCTGGTCGTGATCGCGCGCCCGCAGCTGATCGAGCTCGTCACTCGCGAGGGCGAGGGCGAAAAGGACCTCGTGGGCGGCGCCGTCCGCGAGCTCCTCGGTCGCGCCGGGCTTCTTTCGTCCACGGAGCAGGGATGACCAAGGTCTTCATCGCGCTCATCAGGGTGTACCAGTACGCGATCTCCCCGATGCTCGGGCAACGCTGCAAGTACTATCCGTCATGCTCGAACTACGCCATCGGTGCGCTGCGTGAGCACGGCGTCATTCGCGGCTTCGGCATGGCGAGCTGGCGGCTGCTGCGCTGCAACCCGTTCAGTCACGGCGGCTACGACCCCGTGCCGGTGCGTCACTGCTGCGCTGATGACCAGACCGACGTGAGCGCGCATGTATAACATCCCGATCCTCAAGCAGCTCGTCCTGCTGCTCCACTGGGTCCTCGTCACGCTCAACGACGCTCTGGCTTCGCTTGGTCTGGGCCCGAACTGGACCTGGGGTCTCGCCATCATCGGCCTCACGATCATCGTGCGCCTCATCCTCTTCCCTCTCACCTGGAAGCAGTACAAGTCGGCGCAGGAGATGCAGCTCATCCAGCCGCAGATCAAGGAGCTGCAGAAGAAGTACAAGAACGACCGCGGGAAGCTCCAGCAGGAGACCATGCAGCTGTACCAGGAGCACCGGGTCAATCCGTTCGCGTCTTGTCTCCCCCTCCTCCTGCAGCTCCCTGTGTTCATCTCCCTCTACGCGGCCATCAAGGGACTCGGCCCGCTCGATCTGGGCAATCCCCCCTGGGAGCCTACCGTCTTGGCTCTCAACCAGGCCTCGTTCCTGTGGATCCCGCATCTCGGCAACCCCGATCCCTACTACATCCTGCTGGTCCTCTACGTCGTGACGCAGATGATCTCGACGGAGCTCATGGTCGCGACGCAGACCGACCAGACGCAGAAGTGGATCATGCGCGCCATGCCGATCATGTTCGTGATCTTCCTCTTCAACTTCCCGGCCGGTCTGTTCGTGTACTGGGTCACGACCAACGTCTGGACCATCGGCCAGCAGCTGATCATCAGACGCACGATGCCCAAGCCCGAGCAGCTGGCGGAGCGCGCGAAGGCCAAGCCCAAGAAGCGCAGTCGCTTCATGGAGGTGCTCATGGCGTCACAGGGTGAAGCCATGAAGCAACGCGAAGCGACGATCGCGAAGAAGAAGGGCGGCTCGTCGGCCGGCGCGGGCAAGCAGGGCGCCGGCGGCGCCGGCGCCAAGAAGGCCGCGCCGGGCGCTCGCAAGGCGCCACCGGGCAAGGGCAAGCGCAAGTCGGGTCAGGCGTCCGGCGCCAGGACGCAGGGCAAGCCGGGCGCCTCGCCGGCGAAGCCGGCCCGGCCCAAGCCGAAACCGGGCGCGGCGTCCGGTGATGACGCGCCCGCGCCCGCAGGCACCAGCGACCAAGACACGATCGCCGACGGCCCGGCGGCCGGCTGAGACAGCCGCGGCCCGGGCCCTCGTCACCCCGCGACCAGGGAGCAGGACAGCGATGGAAGAGCCCGACGACCTCCAGTTCGACGACGACGAGGACGACGAGACGGATTTCGCTACCATCGCCGGCGCGGCCACCATCGAGGACGCGAAGCGCAAGGCCCTGGAGCAGTTGCGCAAGGTGGTGCCCTTCGTCAACCAGGCCGATGTCGAGTTCATCGTCCTCGAGGAGGGCAGCAAAGGCGGACTCTTCGGCCGGGGTAAGCTGGAGGCCAGCGTCGAAGCACGGCTGCGTCCCTCGGGTGAGCGCGCAGACGTCGACCTTCCGCCGGGAGCGGAGACGCTGCGCGAGTTCGTGCAGTCCGTGGTCGGCCTGATGGGAATGGAAGCCCATGTGACCGCGAGCGAGGCGCCGGAGGCGGTGAGGGCCGACATCAGTGGCGACGATCTCGGCCTCCTGATCGGCCGGCACGGAGCGACCATCGACGCGCTCCAGTACATCGCCGCGATCGTCGTCAACGGCGACCGGCGTGAGCGCCGTCAGGTGATCGTCGACGCCGAGGGCTATCGCGAGCGCCGCGCGTTCGCCCTGAGCGCACTGGCCGACCGGACCGCGCAGAAGGTCGTGAGGGAGTCGGTCAGCATCGCCTTGAAGCCCATGAGCGCAGCCGAGCGCAAGGTGATCCACGTCCACCTCAAGGATCACCCGCGTGTCGAGACCACGTCCGAGGGAAACGAGCCGTTTCGGGCGGTCGTCGTCTCACCAAAACGGAGCGCCGGCTGACGTTTCCGGGCACTGTGTGGGGAGGAGTGACCGATAGCGGCAGAGCGGCAGGGGTGCGTGTGCCGTTCTGCGTGCCGGAGACCAGTCAGAGCCGAGAGGGAGGAAGATCCGATGCGTCGTACGTTGCTGATACCGTGGTTGGTCCTGTTCCTGGCGTTTGCGCTGTTCATCGCCGTCGCGGCCGGGTGCGGGGGGGATTCCTCGTCCAGCGGTGGCTCGTCTGAGGAGACGGCGGCGGCCGCGGCGGACCTGTCCGCCGACGAGATCGTGAAGGAGAGCGAGGCCAAGATGGCGCAGGTGAAGAGCGCCTCCTTCACGGCCGACGTGGCTCTGGAGATGCAGGGCGATCCTGAGAAGATGACCGATCCGACGGCCCAGGCGATGCTCTCGGATGGGGTCACGCTCCACGCCGAGGGCCAGAGCGCCAGTGACCCCACGGCGGCCGACATGAAGATGAGCGTGTCGATCGCCGGGCAGAACCTCGACTTCGGCATGATGACCGATGGCGCCGAATCGTGGATCGAGTATCAGGGCACCTGGTACGCGCTGGACAACAAGAACGCGAAGGCTCTCGACGAGCAGGCGGAGATCGGCGCTGCTCCGACGGAGCAGCTCAAGAGTCTCGGACTGGACCCGGCCGAGTGGGGAACGACGTACGAGCTGGTCGGCACGGAGGACCTGAGCGGGGTGCAGGTCTACCACGTCAAGGCCATCGCCGACCCGCAGAGACTCGCCGACGCTCTCATGAAGGCTGCGCAGGACCCCGCTCTGGCAAAGAAGCTGGGCGGCACGGACAGCGAGCTCGGGCAGCTCGGCGAGAGTCTGAAGCAGAGCGAGCAGGAGGCCGAGGAGTTGGGCAAGGCTCTGAAGGACGCCTCGGTGGACTACTGGATCGGCGTCGATGACATGCTCATGTACAAGGCGGCGCTGGCCGGAGGCCTCGACACCACGGGTCAGAAAGACATGGAAGGTGTCGAGGGGATGACCATGACGGCCACGGTGACGATGTCCGGCTTCGACGAGCCGGTCTCGGTATCGCCGCCGGCGCAGGCGAAGTCCTTCGACAAGCTGATGGAGCAGATGTTCGGCGGCATGCTGAGCGGTTCGGGCACGAGCTTCTGAGAGCGGGATGAAGGCGGGGCCCGCGGGCCGTGGATGCGAAGAAGGGCCGGGTGGCGTCGTGAGGCGCCACCCGGCCCTTCTCGTCGGCGCGGACGTTCAGGCCGCCGGCTTCAGCGGTCCCAGTCGAAGTCGCGAGCTTGCGTCTTCTCCCACGACGCCGACTCGTCGTCGCTGCGCTGGCCGAGCAGCGACTTGCTGAGGATCTCCGGTGGCTTCTGGGCCGCGACCCGCGGGGTCTCAGGCTCGGTCGGTGCGGCGCTCGTCCCGCCGGCCCTGTCCGCCGGTGCTGCCGGCTCGGGGCTGGGCTGGGTGCGCTGGGCGGCGGCACGACTGATCTGGGCCGGGGCCAGCTGGACGGTGCCGTCCGCCCTGACGCCGGCGTTGGGGCGCAGGTCCGCCCGTTCCTCGTACCCGCGGTCGCTCATGGCGACGTCGCCGCTGTCGATGTCGACGTGGAACTTGTACCAGCCCATCGACCACAGGAACGTCACGGCGACCGTGTCGCCGTCGAAGCCGACGTGCACGTGAGGCAGCCCGAGTTGCTCGTTCGTCTCGGCGATCTTGCGAGGTACGCGGCTGACGTTGAGCAGGTCGACTCCTCGCTGCAGCAGGGTGAGCGTCGCGGCGGCGGCCTGCGCGTCGGCGGCCGTCTCGGCCGGCGGTCCGGGGGCCGGTGACGCGGGAGTCTCGACGGCGGCAGGAACTGCGGCCGGGGCTGCCTCTTGGGGCGACGGTGCGCCCGGCGGGACGTCGCCTGCGGCAGCGAAGGCCGCGGCGGCTTCGACGGCGGCGATCTCGCCGGTGCTCTCGTCGTCCGCCTCCAGCATGTCGTCGGTGATCATCGCGATGGGCTGGGTGTCCTCAAAGACGATCGCGGGCGGAACCTGGTCTTCCGGCTCCGGTGCCGGCTCGACCGGCTGCGTCTCCGGGGCGACGAAGCTCGCCTCCTGAGCCACCGGCTGCGCCTCCGGAGGCATCGGCTGCGCGACCGGGACCACCGGCGGCGTGACGGCGGCCGGTGCCGGAGTCGCGTCGGCTTCGGCCTGCTGAAGCGCCGCCAGCTCGGTCGCGAACTCGGCCGGTGTCTCGCCCCACGTCCTCTCCCCCGGCTCGGACGAGTCGCCGGTCAGGGCGCTGGGGGGCTCGATGACCGGAGCCGCGGTCACGACGGGTCCGGCGTCGGGGGTCTCGGTCCGAACGGTCCCGAGGCGCGCGAACCGTCCGGCGAGTTCCTGCCGCTCGGCCTCCGCACGCGCCAGCTGGGCCTGGAGACGCTCGATCTCCGCGTCCTTCTCCTTGAGCGCCTGCCAGAAGGCGTCGCTGTCGGCGTGGGGATCTCGCGTAGAGGGCTCCGGCGCCGGAGTGACGTGCGTCTCCGGGACGGCGTCGCTGCGCGTCTCGCGAACGCGGCCGTTGTTGGCCGGGGCCGGGCCGGCCGGTGCGGTTTCTCCGCCGTCAGCGACGTGCGCCTGCGCGCACAGCGAGCAGATGAGCCGCTCCTCGCCGAAATCGTCGATCACCGTCTGGGTCCACTCGCCGGCGAGAAGGGTGCGGCCACAATCGACGCAGACGGCCTGGTCCCGGTCGTCCTTGCCGCGGCCGAAGATGCGTCCGAACATCGTCACTCCCGTGTCAGGAACGCCCCGCAGGGCCGAAAAAACGCTGCAAGAAGGCACATGATAGCAGACGTCGTGAGTCTACTCGTCGTCGCCGTCGTCGGGGACGGTATCGTACTGGGCGAGGACGTCGCGGGCGCGATCGAGGTCCGTCTCGCTCACAAGGATGTGGAGCGGGTTCACCGACGGCGTCGGATAGACGTCTTCCATGCCGGTGCCGCCGATCACGGCCTCGATGCCGGCCTGCTCGAGCACTCCTCTGACCACGTTGGCCAGACCCGTGTCGTTGACGGTGGTCACGGGCACGAGCTCCATGGCGTCACCTCGCAGTCCGGATCCTCGGCGCCGCGTCCGCGACGCTACGACGAGTATACCCGGCACGTGACCGCAGCCTGTCGGAGGCGCCGTCACCACACGTTCCGATCGGGCGCGATCTCGTCAGGTGCTCGCGCCGGTGAGTCCTCGCAGGCGAGCGAGATTCTCGCGGTCCGGCCCCTCGCCGTCCAGGCCCGGCACCTCGAGGATGCCCGGCAGGTCGGCGAACGCCGGCTCGTTCACGATGAGCCGGAAGGCCGCTTCGCCGAGGTCGCCGTCGCCGATGTTCTCGTGGCGGTCGCGGTTGGAGCCGAGTGGCGTCTTGGAGTCGTTCAGGTGGAGCATCACGAGCCGGTCCGGGCCGCAGGCGGCATTGAGGCGCGTCAGCGCCTCGCCGAGTCCTGCGGCCGTCCGGATGTCCGCGCCGGATTCGAAGAAGTGCGCGGTGTCGAGGCAGAGACCGAGGCGTGGGTCCTCGCCGCTCGCGGCGATGATCGCGCCGAGTTCCTCGAAGTTCACGCCCATGGTGCCGCCGGCGCCGGCCGTGTTCTCGAGCAGGAGGCGCACGCCGGAGCCCTCACTCTCCGCGAGCGCTCGGCGCAGTCCTGCCTGCACGCGCTCGAGGCCGACCTGGAAACCGGCGCCCTGGTGCGAGCCGATGTGCGTGACGATGGCATCGGCCCCGAGCTGGTCCGCTGCGGCCATGGCGCCACACAGCGAGGCCACCGACTTCTCGTAGAAGTCCTCCTTGCCGCTTGCCAGGTTGATCAGGTAGATGGTGTGGATGACGACGAAACGGATGGGCGACGCGGCTCGGGTCTCGCGGAACCGTGTCGCGTCCTTCTCCTTGTAGATCGTGGGCGCCCAGGTCCGCGGGCTGCCGGCGAAGAACTGCACGGCTTCGCAGCCCAGCTCGACACCATTCTCGATCGCGTGCCACACACCGCCCGACGACTTCACATGCGCGCCGAAGTACATGCTCCAGGCCTCCCTCTCAGACGAAGTCCCGTGGCGCCTCGTGGCGCCACGTCCTGTGGGACACCTCGGCTTCGGCGTCCGCGTCGCCTTCGAACACGGCGATCCTGTCGACGACGAAGAACGACGCCGCATCGCACGTCATCTCCCCGTGGGCCACGATGTGAAACCGGCCCTGCGCACCGCGCACCAGGACCGACTCGGTGTCGACCTCCACCTTCGCCGACAGGGGATCACCCTCGCGGATGGCGTAGCTCACCTTGTTCCACTCCTCGCTCTCCCAGCCGCCGGGCAGCCGGACGTTGCCGCCGTCGACGTAGGTGAACGTCCAGTCGATGCCGTCGTCGGCAAGGTCGCGCGTGTAGCTGCGCCCCCCGCGGCCGCCGCCAACGGTCGTCTCGCCGAGGCCCGGCGGTACGACCGGAGGCTCGAACGGCCGCAACTCGGCGTCCGCGGCGTTCGGTGGCCGCACCGGGAGCTCGAGCCGGCTCAGCCCTGCCAGGATGGCGAGAGTGACAGGTTCCGGCGACGGCCACGCCCACGGCCAGTACGTGGGCGAGAGAGCGAGCCGCAGACGATGGCCGGCCGGGAACGAGTGGGCGATCGCGTCGAGCGCGATCGTCACCGTGTACTCGCGCCCCGGCTCGAGCCGCTCCGGCGTCTCGTGGCCGGCACGGTGCGCGAGATTGAAGATGTGCTGCGTGACGAGCTTCGAGACGCCGCCGGGCGCGACGTCGTCCAGCCGCGCAGCGACCAGGGCGAGCGGCCGGTCGCTCGCGAACCGGAGGGTGAGTCGCGGGTGGCCGAGGATCTCGGTCGCCTCAGTGAGCGGCACCGACGTGAAGCACAGGGACTGGCCTTCGGCCGCCCGCTGGTCGGGGGGCCAGTCACTGGGCTGGCTTTCGGCGCACCAGGCGCCGGCGTCGGCGCCGCAGAGCTGGGAGCCGGTGATGCTCAGGCGGCCGCCGGCCGTGCCGTGCGCGGCCGCCGCCTCCGGGTCCGCGCGCGAAGCGCTCGCGGAGTCGCGCAGCACGCCGTCGCCGTCGAGCTGCCAGCCGATGGTCCGGATCCGGGGCGAGGGCCATGTCTGCTCGGCCACCCAACGCCCGGGTACCTCGTCCATCCACGTGACCGGCGGCATCGACTCCTGCATCCACACACGCAGCATCGGCTCATCCATGATCCCGGTATCGGTGCCTTTGAGCCAACGGTCCCACCAGCGGAGCGCCTCCTGAAGAAAGCCGATCGCGGGGCCGGGAGAGGCGTAGTGCGGGAAGGCGTGCGGCCACGGGCCTATGAGTCCCTTGCGTGGTCCCGGCAGCCCGTCCAGCAGCCGCAGCACGCTGTTCGTGTAGCCGTCGATCCACCCCCCGACGGCGTACACGGGGACCTCGATGGCGGTGTAGTCCTCGCAGACCGAACCGTGCTTCCAGTAGCCGTCGCGGCGCTGGTGGGCCAGCCAGGTGTGGACCCACGGCCGGGCGGCTTGAAGGCGCTCTTTCCACAGGTCGCGCCAATGCTCACCTACCGCGACCTCGTGTGGCGGCTGGCACTGCCAGTGGAGCATGCACGTGCTCCAGTGCAGCAGGTCCGTGGCCAGGACGCAGCCGCCCTTGTAGTGGACGTCGTCGGCGTAGCGGTCATCCGTGCTCATCAGGGTGATGATCGCCTTGAGAGCCGGAGGACGACGGGCCGCGACCTGCAGGCTGTTGAACCCTCCCCACGAGATGCCGGTCATGCCGACGCCGCCGTCGCACCACGGCTGCGCGGCGATCCAGGCGATGACCTCGAGGAGATCCTCCTGTTCCTGCGCGGCGTACTCGTCCGTCAGCACCCCGTCCGACTCGCCGCTTCCGCGAAGGTCGACTCGCACGCAGGCGTAGCCCCGTGCGGCCCAGTAGGGATGGATGAGCACATCGCGGGTGACCATGCCGTCGCTCAGGCGATACGGGACGGCCTCAAGGATGCCCGGCACGGGGTCGGTCTCAGCGTCGACCGGCAGCCAGACGCGCGCGGCCAGGCGCGCGCCGTCCCGCAGCGGGATCCAGACGTAGTCCAGCTGGCGGACCTCGCGAAGGGCCGCGTCGCGCTCGGTCATCGTCGGCCTCCTGAGCGGCGGTGGGGAAGTGACGACGAGTGTATCCGGCGGTCCTGCGGGGCGGCAACGGACGGAGGCGGACGGCCGGTGGTCCGGCCGCTCGGGCAGGAGCCGGCACACCATGCGTCAAACAAGTGGCAGGCACCGGCATGCGGACCGAGTCCGTCGCGCCGGCAGACGATCCGCACAGGAGGCTTCATGGAACAGGACGGGATGAAGCGCTGCATCACGTGCCCGGCGTTCAGCCCGCTCCCGGGATACGGCGGCGCCGGGACCTGCCGGGCGGCTCCGCCCGCGGCGCTGCAGGCGGAGCACTACTTCCGCGGCTCGAGCCGCGAGCTCCCCTTCGGCAGCTTCCCCGTCGTCGGGGCGTTCCCGCTCGTTCGCGAGGACGACTTCTGCATGTCTCACCCGGGGAACCGGGCGGCGCTGTCGCGCTGACGCCGGTGGCGCGACGCGCTTCGCTGGCCCCGCTCCGCTGCGGAGGTCCCACGTGGGCCCTGTGGTAAAGTTGCGTTCTGCGGCGGCCGGAAGCGCTGCCGCACCGACCCGCCATCCACCTCAGGAGTACTCCAGCGCATGTGTGGAATCTTCGGTTTCGTCGGCTCGCCCGACCGTCAGCTCCTCGGGCGCATGGCCGCCGCTCTCATCCACCGCGGTCCCGACGACGCCGGTTCGTTCGAGCGCCCCGCCGTCAGCCTCGGCCATCGTCGCCTCAGCATCATCGACCGCGAAGGCGGCCATCAGCCGATCGCCAACGAGGACGAGACCGTCTGGCTCGTGTACAACGGCGAGGTCTACAACTACCGCGAGTTGCGCACGGAGCTCGAGGCCTCCGGCCACACATTCCGCACCAGTTCCGACAGCGAAGTCATCGTCCATGCCTACGAGGAGTGGGGTCCCGCCTGTGCCGCGCGCTTCAACGGCATGTGGGCCTTCGCCGCCGCCGACCTGCGCGAGGGCGACGGCAAGCTCGTCCTGAACCGCGATCACTTCGGCATCAAGCCGCTCTTCTACGCGCGCACTCCGCAGACCGGCAGGCTCCTGTTCGCCAGCGAGATCAAGGGGTTGCTGCAGGACCCCGAGCTCAAGGCCGTCCCGGACGAGCAGATGGTGTACGAGTTCCTCGAGCACGGGCTGCACGATCATCGCGCCGAGACCATGTTCTCCGGCATCTACCACGTGCCGGAGGCGACCTGGATGGAGATCCCGCTCACGCCTTCCGGCGCGAGCGCGGCGGCCGTCACCGGCGATGGGCCGGGCCTGCTGACCAGGCCTCTCCCGAGCACCGCGTACTGGGAGCCGGAACTGCGCACCGACGGCAAGCCTGATCCGGCACTCTTCCAGAAGATGTTCCGGACCAGCGTCGAGCGGCGGCTCGTGTCGGAGGTCCCTGTCGGCTCGTGTCTCTCGGGTGGTCTCGACTCCACGAGCATCGTCGCCTTCATGAGCGAGTTGCTGAAGGAGGACGCTCCCGACGCGACCTCGCTGCGCGGCCAGCTCAAGACGTTCAGCGCCGTGTTCGACGGCGACCCCATCGACGAGCGCGACTACATCGAGGTCGCGGTCGACAGCACCGGCGCCGACACCACGTACACCAACCCCGCCTCGTCGGAGTTCATCGATGAGCTGCGTGAGTTCATCTGGCACCAGGAGGAGCCGTTCGTCAGCACCGGTCCGTACGCGCAGTGGTGCGTCATGCGCTCCGCGCGCGAGCAGGTCACGGTACTGCTCGACGGCCAGGGCGGCGACGAGCTGCTCGCCGGCTACGTGCCGTATCAGCTCGTCTACCTGCGCCAGCTCCGCGAGCAGGGCAAGTACGAGGATCTGCGCCGGGAGGCGACGAGATCGCGCGACGTCCTCTGGCCTCTCGTCCGCCGCCGCGTCGCCCAGCGCAGCAAGCGCCTGGCCACGCGGCAGCTGATGAAGCCGGGCTTCCTCGGCCGCGTCGCGGAGCCTCACATCGACAAGTCGCAGACGCACCTCAAGGAACGCCTGCTGCAGGATCTCCTCACGTACTGCCTGCCGTGCCTGCTGCGCTACGAGGACCGCAACGCGATGGCGTTCAGCGTGGAGTCGCGGCTGCCGTATCTGGACCAGGAGTTCGTCGACTATCTCCTCACGCTGCCCGACGACGCGATCATCCGCGACGGCTGGAGCCGCTGGATCCTCCGCGTCGGCCTCAAGGACCAGCTGCCCGACAAGATCCGCCTGCGCCGCTGGAAGGTGGGTTTCACGACGCCGGAGATGCGCTGGATCAAGGCGCGACGAGCTGCGTTCACGAGTCTGTACCAGTCGCCCTCTTTTCAGTCGCGGCCGTACTGGGACGGCGCCGGCGTCGTCGGCGCCTTCCGCGAGGCCTGTCGCGGCAAGGTCGAGGAGTCACCGTTCTTCTGGCGCACCGCCAACGTCGAGCTCTGGTTGCGCGAGTTCTGTGACCGCGGCGTGGTGCTCGAGGACGTTGACGTCGAGGCGGCCCTCACCGCGCCCGCGGAGATCGGGCCGAAGCACCGCGGCACGATGGCCGAGGCGGCCGACCCGCGGGTCCCGGCACTGCTGGCCGCCGCGGGAGGAGAGGCCTCGGGCGCGGCGGTGGCCGAGGCGGGGCGGCTGCTCGGCGCGTATTCGCCCCACCCTGCCAAGCACCTCTTCGCAGCCATGCGCGGGTACGTCTTCGCTCGCCTGCCGATCAAGACCAGCGTCGTCTCGCGCGGTGACGATCTCGCCGAGGTCGTCCGGGAGTACGTCGCCGCTCACGTGAAGCCCGGCGACACCGTCGCCATGGCGGAGAACGCCGTCTCGGCGGCTCAGGGCCGCAGCTTCCCGATCGACGAGATCCACCCGACGTGGCTCGCCCGCAAGCTGGGCGGGGCGGTGACCAAGACGCCGCACGGCATCGGCCTGGGCACGCCGCAGACGATGCAGCTGGCGATCGACCAGGTCGGGGCACCCCGCATCCTCGCCGCGGCTGCGGTCGGCGCGCTCGGGCGAGTCGTCCACAAGCGCGGGCTCTTCTACCTTGTCGCCGGTCGCGAGGTCGAGGCCATCGACGGCCCGGCCTACAACCGTCTGCCGCCGCACAACACATCCGCCAGCCTCGGCCCGGCCGACCCCGACGGCGTCGCCGCCACTCTGAGCGCCGCCCTCAGCGAAGCGGCGGGCGGCACCGTCCACGCTGCGGTCATCGACGCCAGCGACCTCGCGGTGACCGTCCTCGGTGCGTCGGTGGGCGCCGATCGCGAGCTCATCGGATACCTGATGCGCGACAACCCGCTGGGTCAGGGGACCGAGCAGACGCCGGTCTGCGTGCTGCGGCCGCTTGGGCCGCTCCCCTCGCAGAGCTAGGCGCCGCTCCTCACGGGCGTTCGTCCGGGACGTGACTGCCTGCCGCCCGGCGGTGTATAAGAGGGCGTCAGCAGTCCTGCACGGGGAGGGTCGGCCGGTGAGCATCGTCGAGGTCAAGGAACTGCGCAAGCAGTACGACCCCCCGAAGGGCGTGCTCGCCGTGGACGGCGTGAGCTTCGATATCGCTGAGGGTGAGATCTTCAGCCTCCTCGGCCCCAACGGCGCCGGCAAGAGCACCACCATCTCCATGCTCAGCTGCCTGCTCAAGCCCACTGACGGCGACGCGATGATCGCCGGCAACTCGATCGTGCATCAGTCCCTGGCGGTCAAAGAGACCATCGGCGTCGTCCCGCAGGATATCGCCCTCTACCCGGACATGAGCGCCCGGGAGAACCTGCTGTTCTGGGGGAGGATGTACGGTCTGTCCGGCGACGCGCTCAAGAAGCGGGTCGACGAGGTGCTCGAGCTCGTCATGCTCGTCGACCGTCAGAAGGACCGCGTCGAGAAGTTCAGCGGCGGCATGAAGCGCCGGGTCAACATCGGCGTGGCACTTCTCCACAAGCCCAGGGTCCTGTACCTCGACGAACCGACGGTGGGGATCGACCCGCAGAGCCGGCGGTCGATCCTCGACGGTATCCTCGCGCTCCGCGACCAGGGGATGACGATCCTCTACACCACCCACTACATGGCTGAGGCGCAGGAGCTCAGCGACCGCATCGCCATCGTGGACCACGGCAAGATGATCGCCAACGGCACGCACGAGGAGCTCGTGAAGATCGTCGGTGAGGAGGCCCGCGTCGAGGCTCGGGTCGACCGCGACCTCGCGGGCGTGGCCGAGCGCTGGCGCGAGGTCGAGGGCGTGGTGAAGGTCGACCGCGAGGAAGACGATGTGGTCCTGCTCGCGCGGGATCCGAACGAGGTGCTGCCGCGGCTCTTCGAGTCGGCCGCCGCGGCCGGCGTGCGCATCACCGAGATCAACGTCACCGAGCCCAATCTCGAGATGGTGTTCCTGCACCTGACCGGGCGGGCTCTGCGCGACTAGCGCCCGGTCCGATGACGCCACCCCCAGCAGGATGACGAAGATCATCGCCATCGCCTGGAAGGACCTGCGCAGCACGGCGCGCAACGTGCCGGCGCTCGTGATGATGCTGCTCGCGCCGCTCGCGCTCGCCGCCCTGCTCGGCTTCGCCTTCGGCGGCGGCGGCGGGTTCGACATCGCGGCGACGAAGGTGACCGTGGCCAACGAGGACGAGGGATCGCCGAGCTCTATCGTGACTGCCGGCTGCGTCGTCGCCGGGATCCTCGAGAGCCCGGACCTCAAGGACGTCCTCGAGGTGACCCGGAAGAGCAGTGCCGAGGCGGCGCGGACGGCCGTCGACGACGGCAAGGCCGCCGTGGCGGTCATCATCCCTGCCGACTTCAGCGCGGTCGTCTACGGCGGCGGCACGACGGCGCGCACGCAGGTCGAGCTGTACGAGAACCCGACGCAGGAGGTCGGCGGCTCGATCGTCGAGGGCGTCGTCGGCCAGGCGCTGCTCGAGTTCAACGGCGCGCGGGCGGCTGCGGCCGGAGCGGTCGCGCTCTCCGGCGGCGACCGGGAGGCGGCGCTCGCGGCGGCCAAGGCCGCCGAGCAGTTCACCCGGAGCGGCGGCGTCACCGCCGGCCTTCAGATCTCCCAGCGTCCGCCGCAGCTCCCCGGCGACAAGAGCGCCCAGGACATCAGCATCACCGGCTCCATCCTCGCGGGGATGATGGTCTTCTTCATGTTCTTCGGCGCCGCCAACGTGGCCCGCACCATCCTGGATGAAGACCGTGCGGGCACCCTGCCTCGCCTCTTCACGACGCCGACCTCCTACGGAGCGATCCTCGGCGGGAAGTTCACGTCGGTCTTCGTGACGGTGACGATCCAGGCGGTCGTCCTGCTGGTCGCGGGACGCCTGATCTTCGGCATCGAGTGGGGTCGCATGGACGCCGTGGTGCTGCTCACACTGGTGGCGGCCGGCGTGAGCAGCGGCCTGGCCCTGCTGGTGATCTCGCTGACGCGCACCCCGGCGCAGGCGGGAGCCATCGGTGCCGGAGTCTATCTCGTCCTCGCCCTGGCCGGAGGCAACTTCACCGGCACCGCGCAGGCCGGAGGCGCCTTCGGTATCGTGCAGAAGTTCACACCCAACGGGTGGCTGCTCCAGGGCTGGGACACGACCATGCGCGGCGGCGGCTCCGGCGACATCCGCTGGCAGCTCCTCGTGCCTCTGGGATTCGCGGTCGCCTTCTTCTTTTTCGCCGTGCTGCGCATCCGGCGGCGGTTCGCGTGAGGTCGCCGTGAGATACGCCTGGATACTCGCCGGCAAGGACCTTCTGCAGACGGTGCGCGACAAGCTGTCGTTCATCTTCATCTTGGTCATGCCGCTAGCCTTCACGCTCTTCTTCGGGCTCCTCTTCGGCGGCGGTAGCGACCGTCTCCCCCTGGCCGTGAACGACGCCGACGGCGGAGCGGCAGCGAAGCAGCTGGTCGCCGCGCTGCAGGACTCGAGCGTCGTCAAGGTGACGCTGGAGGGCGCTTCCGACGCGGAGAGGGCCGTCGACGACGACAAGGCGGCTGCGGCGCTCTTGATCCCCAAGGCGTACAGCGCCGACGTCGAGGCCGGTCGCGCGGCGAGACTCACGATCGTCGCCACGGAGGGCTCCAGCGGCGCGGCGACGGTGGCGAGCGAGGTCCGTTCGGTCGCCGGCGAGCAGGTCGCCGTCGAGCTCGCGGCACGCGCCGCGGCCGAGGCCGTCCGGTCTACGGGAAGCGCGTCGCACATCTCTTCGGAGGGCGCCGTGGAGGAGTCGGCCGCGCGGGCCCGGCCGGTCGCCGCCCAGGTCCTTGCGCAGCCGGCGGCGACCGTCGATGTCGTCGAGGCCGGAACGGCCGCCGGTCAGGTGCCCTCGGGCTTCGTGCTCAGCTCGCCGGGCATGCTCGTCAACTTCATCATGTTCAGCCTGATCACCGCCGGTGTGGCGCTCATCCTCGAGCGCGGCAACGGCACGCTGCAGCGCCTGATGACCACCCGCGTGCGCCGCTGGGAGCTCATCGGCGGCAAGGCAGCCGGGATGTTCGTCCTCACTTTCGTGCAGCAGATCCTGCTGCTCGGCGTGGGGCAGCTCTTCTTCGGCGTCGACTACCTGCGCGATCCCGCGGCGCTCTTCCTGATGATGGTGTCGCTGTCGCTGGTGGCGAGCAAGCTGGGGCTGCTGCTGGCGGCGGTGCTCAAGAGCGAGCAGGCGCTCATCGCGACCAGCGTCATCGTCTCGATGGCCGTGTCGGCCCTGTCGGGCGCCTGGTTCCCGCTGGAGATCACCGGGCCCGCCTTCCAGTTCGTCGGGCACCTGCTGCCGACGGCGTGGATCCTCGACGGGCTGCGCGGCATCGTGGTTCGCGGCTTCGACGTCGCCGATGTGCTGCCGGCCCTTGGGGTCGCCGTCGTCTGGTCGGCGGCGTTCTTCGTT
>Ga0172369_10001008_pt1 | contig 41537 bp, 34 predicted proteins | sample LakKiv25m_FD_114539 | JGI IMG/M metagenome (GOLD analysis project Ga0172369, IMG submission 114539) | Freshwater microbial communities from Kabuno Bay, South-Kivu, Congo - kab_022012_11.25m | ecosystem: Environmental > Aquatic > Freshwater > Lake | place: Democratic Republic of the Congo... | reverse complement strand
CAAAGGCGAGCCTGGCGCGATCTACATCGCAAGCTCGGCGGGCGTGCCCATCGTCCCCATCGCATTGACCGGCACCGAAGATGCGGATGTCAAAACTCGTTTAAAAAAATTCAAGCGGTTGAAAATCACCATCACGGCTGGCGAACCTTTCATGCCGCCGGACATCAAATCCGTCAAAGGCGCGGAACGCGATCAAATGCTGCAATCTGCCACAGACGATCTGATGTGCCGCATCGCGTCCATGCTGCCGGAAAGTTATCGCGGCGTGTACGCGGAGCATCCAAGGTTGAAGGAATTACTGGCGCAAGAAATAAAGTAATATATTAGGAAAAATAATCTTTGACCTTATACAGCGACGGTATAATCCCAGTTGGGTTGCAGAAAGGAATATAAATGGGGCATCATTATGTTCCACAAAAATATTTGAAGGGTTTTGCCGAAACGGGCAATCCAGACGCAATATGGATGTACGACAAAAAATTGCGGCAGTTTACTAATCCAGGGATTAAATCAGTTGCCCAAGAATCTGGGTTTTATAACAATGATGTAGAACAACTGTTAAATGAGTTGGTAGAAAAACCTGCCAATAAAGTTTTAGATAAACTCAGAAATCAAGAGAAAATTACCGACACTGACCGCATTCATCTTGGCGTTTATATTGCAACTATGCTCAAACGAGTTCCAAAACACCGTATAGAAGCCTTTTCAATGTTACCCAGCGTTCTTGAAAAGACCATTACTGAAGTTAGAACGCAAATTCAAGAGTGGGGACGATCTACTCAAAACAAGGAACTCTTTGAACGCAGACTACTTGAAGTAGAAGCGGCAGAAAAGTCGTTACAAAACAAGGTACCTGATTCTATCGTCGAACAAATTCGCCAACCGTGGGCAAGTGAAAAAATGATAAGCGCAATCTGCGCAATGACTTGGCGAATTGCACGTTCACCAGCATCGGATTTTTTCATTACAAGTGATAACCCTGCATATTTTTTCAAAGCATACGGCATAGCAACGCCGAAATCAGAACTGACATTCCCTGTATCAACCGATTTGGCTCTCTTTGCTAGTTGGCAAGGTGAACAAAATACCACAATCTACATCCAAGCAAGACCAGCATTGGTGAGAGAAACAAATAAACGATTGATGAGTGGCGCAGAAAGATTTGTGTTTTCTCATCGGCAAGAAGATTGGATTTCAAAAATATCTGATAAGCCTAACCCTTATTTGAGTCGAATTCAATGGTAGTTTTTGGGTTGTCTAAAGTACAATTACAAAGCATTGAGGTCTTGCACAAATCCTGCCACCAACACATCATACACCTCGTACTCGCTGCGCTCGTTGGGGCGAGCGGCTGGAGATGAGACAAGATATCCTTGACTTCTTGCCTGAATCTTTAGAAGTTCTAGACTAGATGTTAAGAATTTCTAGGCTAGATGTTCATAACTTCTAGGCTAAATGTTTGCAATTACTAGGCAAGAAGTTGGTAAGTTCTAGGCTAGATCTTGGCAACTTCTAGGCTAAATAATGGCACGTTCCGACAGGCTTCGCCATGGCGCGTACGCGGAACATCCGAAGTTGAAGGAATTGTTGGCGCAGAAGTAAGGTGATATTTTTGCAAAAATTAATCTCTTGCCGTCCATAGTCAGTTATTTGGTTCTGCAAGTCAAATATAGGAGAACAATGGGTCGCGATAATTCAAAAGGTCAAAAACCTTTGCCACCACTAAATTCCGAACAGGTTTACCAATTATTAGCGCAGAAGAAATGGACGGAATTAGTAGAACTGTTTCACATCTATTGCAAAGTAATTCCATCCGATTATGCACTTGAGTCCGCTTTCAAAGTTGTTGAAAGTGAGATAATCAGAAACTTTGATGAATTCCAACAAGATGAAAAATTTGAGCGAAATTTGTCAAATCTGTATTTACTTCATCATGGCAAATTATATTCGCTATCTGATACGACCATAAACAAATTAACTGTTGAGCTTGCGAAACTTTATGACAAAAAGGGCGATATCGAGCAGGCATATCAGTATGCGTCTAAATTCCCACAAGACATTTTTTGTGCCAGCATTATCGAGAAACATGTACAAACTTCACCTAAAGTGATAGCACATTCACAAAGTCAAAAAATTCGTGTGACTGAGAACAAAAATATTTCTCCAAAAAATCATACTATCAGTCTGTTCAAATCCACGCAGGAGCACGATTTTTTCATGGCTGTCAGAGACGTTTTTCCAATGTTCATGGTTTATCCAAATGTTGCACTCAGCACATTGATTGACTTTGACAAAATTCAATCAGTTTTGTCTACAGATGAAAGAAATTACTTCTTCACGGCAGTTGTAGATTGTGTGGTCTTTGACCAACATAAAGAATATACGCCAATTTATTTCTTTGAGCTTGATAGTACTACGCATGATAACGAAAGCCAGCAGAAACGAGATAAAATGAAAGATAATATCCTTGCCACCGCTGGGCAAAGGCTTTACAGGATTCGCAAGTTAGCACATTCACAAGGTCAGAAAGAGTTTATAAAATTGGTAAGCGAAGTAGTCGTGCAATAAAAACGCCCAACACAGCGTGCATTTTTCCTTCGTGTACTTCGTGCCCTTCGTGGTTAAATCTTTTTAAATCACTTCCCCTTCCCCTCTCTTCAAAAATTTTCCATCGCCAGATTTACCCAGCCACTTCTCGCCATCCACGATCAGCTTTCCTCGCAGGAAAACTTTTTCGGGGTAGCCCACCAATTCCCAGCCTTCATACAAATTGTAGTCCGTGCGCTGGTGCGACATCGCCACGCCGTACTTCACTTTTTTCTCAGGGTCCCAGATCACTATGTCCGCGTCCGAGCCGGGCAGCAACGCGCCCTTACGCGGATACAGACCAAAAATTTTCGCCGGGTTCGTGCAGTTATACGCGACGAATTGATTCGCGCTGATCTTTCCCGCATGCACACCATACGTCCACAAAATCGGCAGTCGGTCTTGCACGCCGGGCAGCCCGTTCGGGATTTTGGTGAAATCGTCCCGGCCCAATTCTTTGCCTGCGATCACAACTTGCTTGCCTTCATAAATGATCGGCTTTGTGCCATCAAAGAAAAACGGGCAATGATCGGTGCCGATAGTTTGAAGCGTGCCATCATGCAAGCCGTCCCAAATGCGCGCGTTATCTTTTTCCGTGCGCATCGGCGGCGAGCAAATCCACTTCGAGCCGTCGGGGCGGCGCAAATGATCGACCGTGAAAAATAAATATGGCGGACACGTCTCCCCCATCACTTTGACTCCGCGCTCGCGCGCATATTTCAACATATCGACTTCACCGCCAACATTCATGTGAACGATGTAAACCGGCGCGTCTGCCTGCGACGACATGGCGGCCATCCTTAAAGTGGCTTCGACTGCGCCCCAGCCCGGTCTCGTTAACGCGTGCCATTCAGGTGACGTGTGACCCACGGCCAGCGCCTGCGGAATCAACGTGTCGATGGTATCGCCGTTCTCGCAGTGAACCATCACCAACATGCCGTTATCTTTTGTGATCTGCAACGCCTTGAAAATACTACCATCATCGAGTCGCAGACGTCCGTTGTAAGCGGTAAAAACTTTCAGCGTGGTGATTCCCATATCGCGCAATGACGGAATCTCTTTTGCGATTCTGTCATTGAACTTGGTTAAATTCATGTGGAAGGAATAATCAATGGCAGCCTTCTCTGCTTTCTTGCGCCACGCATCGACGGACTCTTTAAAAGTATCGAAATCAAACGAGACAAAATCCATCACGGTGGTTGTCCCGCCGAAGGCCGCGGCTTTATGACCGGTGTAATGATCGTCAGACGAAACAGTATCGAACATCGGCAGATCCAAATGCACATGCGGGTCGATCCCGCCGGGCAGAATCAGCTTTCCCGTTGCGTCCACCACTTGCGCGGAATCCGCTGAGAGCAGCGGACTTTCCGCTTCAAGTCCGAAGCCGATGCGAACGATCTTTTCGTCATCAATTAAAATGTCCGCCTTATAAGTTTCCGAAGCAGTGATAAGAGTCCCGTTTTTGATAAGCGTTTTCATATTCATTCCTTTAGACTTGCCAGAAAAAGTGAAGCGCTGCGAGCATGACAAAAAACAAAATGACGGTGAGCGGCCCGCCGATCTTGACGAAGTCCTTGAAAGTATAACCGCCTGACCCCATCACCATGATGTTGACCGGGTGGCCGATGGGCGTGGGAAATGCCAGCGAACAACCCACAGCGATGGTCATCAATAACGCGCGCGGATCGAGGCCGGTGGAGGCGGCGATGGTCATGCCGATGGGCGCGAGAATGATAGGCGCGGCAGATTGACCTGCCATGATGTTCGTGAGAAAGGCTGTGACCAGCAGCAATGCGCCAACTATGATGATATTCCCTGCGCCATGCGTGACATTCAAAAACTCGGTCACAACCCATTTGGCGAGCCCGCTGTTCTGTATGGCCGTGCTAAGCGGCCACAGACCGGCGATGAGAAAGATGGCTTTCCAATCAATGGATTGATAGGCTTCGTCCATGGTCAAACAGCCAGCCAACACCATGGCGATCGCGCCTGCAATGCTGGCGATGGAAATCGGCATCAGATCGAAGACCGCCACCAGTAAAACCAACACGCCGATCAGAACCGCAATGCGTTGTTTCCCCGGCCGCATGATGGCATCCGGGTCTTCTTCGAGCACCACCAGGTTATGTTCGCCGCGCACGATGTGCAAGTTTTCGAGCGTGGTCTGCACCAACAAGCCATCCCCCACGCGCAAAGGAAAATTCGCCAGATTATGATGAATGGCGCGTCCACGCCGCCAGAGCGCCAGCACGTTGAGATTGAAGCGTTCGCGGAAGTGAATCTCATCCAGCGTTTTGTCCGCCATGTTTGAGTGCGGAGGGATGACGATCTCAGCCAGCGTCATGTGCTCGTTGATAATGCGTTGCGGCATGGTCGGCGTTTCGAGCAGGCGCAACTTGAGGCGCTGGCAGGCGTCTTCGGTGATCTTGCCAAAGGCTAATACCACATCGCCGGGATAAATGACTTGCTGCGAGTTCGGCGAAAGGATGAGTTCCCCTTTGCGTTCGATGGCTGCGATATTGAGCTTGACGTGTTTCGTCCATTGCGCATCACGGATGGTCGTATTGGCAAAAGGCGAATCCGGCAGGACTTCCAGATCGATTTTGGACTTCTCGATGCCGTACATGTCAACCAGTTGATTGCGCACTTGCTGCATTTGGCGCGCCAACGCCGCAGGATAACGCGCTGGCAACATGCGGCGGCCAATGAAATACATGTAAAGCGCCGTCACGAGAATCACAGGCAGGCCGACCGGTAAAAAGTCCAGAATGCCGAACGGGCGCAAACCGGCCTCATGCAGCGTGGTACTGGCAATGATGTTGGATGTGGTAAACAACGTGGCCATGCCTCCGGCGATCACGCCGAACGAAAGCGGCATCAACAAACGCGAAGGCGCCACCTTCGTCTGGCGCGCAAGGCTGATGGTGGCGGGCATCAACACGCCCAAGGCCGCCACATTGTTCATGAAGAACGACATGACCGCGCCCGCCAACAAAATGACCACCAGCAAACGGCCCTCATCCTGACCCGCCATGCGCTTCATCAACTGACTGATGGAATGCGTCGCGCCGGATTGAGTCAACCCTTCGGCGATGACCGAGATGGACAGGATCGTAATGGTGGCGGACGAACTAAAACCGGCAAACGTTTGTGACGGCGTGGTCTGTCCGGTAATCCCCAACAAAGCCATCACCAATAAGGCGACCACATCCGGCCGCAGCCAATCAGCGACCAGTGTGACAGTTGAAGCAAAGGTTATAAAAGCTGTAATTAAAAATGAAACTGAGGGCATCGATCAAGCTCTGCAGATCTGTAGTGTAAACATCCTAGAGTTTCCAGAACAACGCCATGCCGAGCAGCAGCATCAGAAAAGAGATAATAGTCAGCATCCATCCGCTTTTGAAAAAATCGCCAAAAGTATAGTTGCCCGGCGCGATCATCAGGATGTTGACAGGATGCGCCATCGGCGTGAAAAAGCATGCCGAACAGCCGATGGCGGTCGCCACCGCAACGGCCTGCGGATTGACCCCAAGATGCAATGCTGCACTGATGGTGATCGGGCCGGTGACCAAAGCCGTGACCTGCCCGCCCATGAATTGTGTGAGCAAAGAAGTCAGCAAGAACGCACCAGCGGCCAAACCCAACGCGCCGAATGGATGCACAATGGGGATCATAAAATTCCCAAGCAGATCGGCCAGATGCGTTTCAACCATCGCATCGCTGACCACATACATTCCGGCGATCAAAAAGACCGCCTGCCATTCCACTGAACTATAAGCATCTTCAGCCGTGATCTTGCCAGCCAGCAAGGCGATCACAGCGGAAGCCAGCATTGCCAGATAGACGGGCGCGCCCGCGATGGCCGCGCCGAGTCCGGTCGCAACAATGAGCACGGCGGTCAATGCTTCTTTTTTATTCACGGGTTGATCGCTCCAGTTCGGCTCGATCACGATAAAGTCACTATCGCGGCGCATGCGCGCCAGTTGGCCCGGCGTGCCAACCACCAACAGCGAGTCGCCAAACTCAAGCGTCAAGTTGCCAACATCAGTGCGAAAACTGCGCTGCACCCGGCGCAATGCCACCACGCTCAAACCATAATGGTGGCGAAAACCAAGTTGCTTCAATGTTTGCCCGGTGGCTTTGGAATGAGGGGCGGGGATGATCTCGGCAAATGTGACACCCTTTTCACTCAAGCGACTTTCGCCTCCATCCACGCAAATATCCAATCCCCATTCTTTCATACTCTTGATCTTCTCTTCGCGTCCCACCAAAACCAGGACATCATTTTTATTGATGACCTGCTGCGGCGTTGGAAGCAGCATCTCATCTTTATCACGATAGATGGCGGTCACAGTGACGCCCCACTGGTGCCCGATATCAGACTTTGCCAATTGTTTCCCGATCAACACAGAACCAGGCAAAACACGCGCCTGCCACAAACGCTCAGAGATCGCGTAGAATTCTTCCAGTTCACTGCCGGTGAGACGGGCAAAGCTTTGTTCTTTTGTAGGTTCACGGTCGGGGAGTAAACGCCAGCCGAAAAATCCAAGAAAGAGAATTCCAGCAATGGCGATCAACCCGCCAGTGGGCGTGAAATCCAGGACATTCAATCCAGCCTGAGGCGGCTTGGCATTTTCCAACAAGGTGCTGACGATGATATTTGCAGTAGTAAAGTATGTGGCACTTCCACCCAGTAAACTCCCATACGCAACAGGAATCAACAATTTGCTGGGCTTGATCTTGGTGCGGCGCGCCACTTCCATGGCAATAGGCAGTACCAACGCGCCGGCGGCAAGGTTATTCATAAAGAGCGACAGAAATGCAGTTGTCGCAGCAAACAGGCCGATCAAGCGTCCGTGATGCGAGCCGCCAATTCTGAGTAATTGACGCGCAATCCAGCGCGTTACGCCACTCTTTTCCAAGACACGCGTAAGAATGAACAACGAGATCAGGATCAAAATGATGGGTTGGCCAAATCCCGAAACGACATTTTGCACCGCGTTCGTTCCAGCAGGACCTAAAATCTCGACTCCGAAAAATTGAAATATTCCCAACATAACCGCCATCAGCAAAGCGGCCAGATCCATTCGCAAGCGATTCATCATCACCAAAGCAAGTGGAACAAAAATAACAGCGATCAACAACAATTGTGGCAAAGTCATTTTTACAAAAACTCCGTCAATAAAAATTTAATCATAATCTGGTGAATATTCAGCAGAAGATTCTTTAATTCCCAACAACGCGATCAACACTTCCGGCGGAAGTTTCGCTTCGGGCAGATCGGTTTTATAAAGCTGTGAATTCTCGGCGCGCTCGCGCAACGAGCGCCACAACAAAGAGCGGTCGTCTGAATTTACAACAAGGTCATTCAAAGTTTTGGCTTTCAACAAATATTCCCCGGTCGTGTAAAGAAACGTCAGCCGTTTCCATTTATCGGCAAGGATCGGCTGGGATAATTTTTCCAAGCCGCCGATCTGGATTTTATAATATTCTTCGCGCGCACGGGGGTGATTCACTTCGTCGCGCAAAAGCTCGCCGCGCGTGGTCAACTCATGGCCGCGCACATCGGCAACGAATTCGATCTGTCCGCCAGAGTCGCCGAAGCTCGAAGGTTGATAAAAAGCCAGCCGGTCAACCGTCACCACCTTCGGCGCAGTGCGAAGCGGGATTCTGTACCACCCCAAAAGTCTGGCAATTTCAAAGTCACGCGGCGATGGCATCAGGCAGACCAGAATCAGATCAGTTGTGGAAATCATAATCGCTTTATTTTATACCAAACTATAATTGTGGAATGAAATTTGTTTATCTGACTTTAACATTTATGTTTCTATTTTCTGCGTGCTCGACAAAAAGCACGACGCCTCCTTCCACGCCCACAGCGGACTCGACATCAACAGCCTTGCCCTCCCCCGCGCCGACTCTGACTCCCACGCCGCCCGGTTGGTGCTCGCCAAGGTCTGACGGCAGTTTTTTGCTGATCGGTTATTTGCCCGATTACCGCGAGTTGAATCTCAAGTGGGGCAAATGCCTGACCGACATTATTTATTTTTCTGCCGAGCCGCAAGCCGATGGCAGTTTGAACACAGACAGATTAAATGAAAATGTTTTGCATGGTCTTCACGATATGCAGGCAGGTTATGGGACTCGCGTTCTTATCTCGCTTGGCGGATGGGAACGCTCGGACCAGTTCGCGGCAATGGCGGCTCATGAATCAACCCGCAAACATTTTGTGGAGAGTCTGACAAAATATATTACTCAAAATAATTTGAACGGCGCAGATTTCGATTGGGAATTCCCGCAAAACAAAACCGAATTTCAAAATTACATTCTCGTGCTCAAAGAAGTTCATGCCGACTTCCAATCCAAAGGTTTGATCCTCAGCGTGGCGCTCTCACCTGATTCAGAATTTCCGCTCACAGATTTTTCGGTCGCGGATCGCATCCACATCATGTCGTATGACCGCGGTCCACAACATTCCACGTATGAGCAGGCTGTCCAGGATCTGCAAACTTTTTTAGATGCCGGTCTGCCGCGCGAGAAATTAATTCTTGGCGTGCCTTTTTATGGCCGCATGACAACGCCGCCGTTTAACGAGTCAACCTACGCAGACATCATGACAAAATATCAGCCCGCGCCTGCGTTGGACGAAGTGAATGGAATCTTTTTCAACGGCATCACGACCATCCAGAAGAAAACCTGCTTTGCCATGAATCAAAATATCGGCGGCGTGATGATCTGGGAATTGGGACAAGACACAACCGACGACACGTCACTTTTGCAGGCAATGCAGCAGGCCATCGTTGAAAAATGTTCTCATTAAAAAAGCTTCGGACGGGCTAAGCCCGACCGAAGCTTTTATGGCTGTGTTCCGTGATTTGGATTACGACAATCCAACTTCTTTGTTGAACTCAACGATCAATTCGTCGATCTCATCCGCCTGCTTCTGGACGTCCGTCCAGTAATTGGGCTGATACCACTGGTCTTGAATTTCCTGATAGGTGCGTCCCTGTTGCTCGACCCACGTGTAATATTTGAGATTATGCACGCGGCGGCGGTCGGTGTAGCGCAACTCAAGCATATTATCGGTGGACTGGCCGTGCAGATAACGTGCGAAATCTGCGGCGGCGTTGGACTCGATATATTCACCAAACTCCTGGTGCATCTCGTGCAGGCGTGAGCGATACAGTTCCATCGAGTCCGTCAGCACGGTAACCATGACATCGTTCTCATCCATCTCATAATATTTGGCTGCCTTGATACAGCTCAAGACATTGGAGATACCAGAGAAACCGAGCAGATCAAGTTGATTGACCACAGCTTCGGGAACGCCTTTCTCAACCAGGTATGAACGTCCGCCTTCTTCATTGAACAAACGGGCGAGATTGACCACAGCGTTATCGTCAATCGCCGTGACCATGTCCGTATTCTTCGTGTTATGGATCCACGGTACGTGCTTGTCTCCGATGCCTTCGATGCGATGCGAGCCGAATCCATTTTCGAGCAGGGTCGGGCATTGCAAAGCTTCGCTGGCGACGATCTTGCTATCAGGAAAAACTTGCTTCAAGTAATCGCCGCTGGCAATCGTTCCAGCCGAGCCGGTGGCAGACGCCATGCCGCGGAAATGGTCAGCGGGCTTCATCACTTTCCTGAGGGCCTCCTCCATCGCATGGCCTGTGACTTCGTAATGCCACAGATAATTTCCAAACTCTTCGAACTGGTTGAAGATCATCAAGTCCTGGCCGGAGTTGCGAAGCTCTTTGCACTTATCGAAAATTTCCTTGACGTTTGATTCAGAACCGGGCGTCTTGATGGTCTCCCCCGCAACTTTTGCCAGCCATTCGAACCGTTCGCGCGACATGCCTTCCGGCAAAATGGCAATGGATTCGCATCCGAGCAAGGCGGAATCGTACGCGCCGCCGCGGCAGTAATTTCCAGTAGACGGCCAAACCGCTTTTTGTTTGGTCGGGTCAAACTGACCGGTCACGAGTCGCGGCACGAGGCAGCTGAACGCGGCCCCGACTTTGTGCGCGCCGGTCGGAAACCATTTACCGACCAACACAACAATGCGCGCCCGAACACCTGTCAGCGAGGAGGGAAGTTCGAGGTAGTTGACTCCGCCAAACGTCCCGCCCGAAGCGGTAGGCTGATTGTGCCAGTTGATACGGAACAGGTTGCGCGGGTGGATGTCCCACAATCCGATGCCCTTCAATTCATCCTTCACTTTCGCAGGAATTTTGGAAGGGTCTTTCATTTGGGCATAGGTGGGAATGATGATGTCGCGCTCTTTGGCGCGCTGGATAGCGTTCTTGCGGCGGGATTTATCAACGCTCAATTCAATCGTGGTCATTGAAATTCTCCTGAATAGGTTGTCTGACAACTTGAATTATAGCGCACAATCAGCGGATACGACACCAATATCTGGTCGATACTTGCCGCACACAAAACATCCCGCCAACCAGCGGGATGTCGTTTGCAAGCTCTTTATTTCTTATACGCCACGATCATCCCATCCCGCACCAGGATTAGCGACACGATCCAATCCAAGTCTTGAGTGATCAAGCGCGTGAATTCGCGCACGCCTTCCGTCACGGGCGAAGAATCTTTTTTATCGAAGATGCGACCACTCCACAAAATGTTGTCAATGATCAATACGCCGCCTGAACGAAGTTTTTCCTTGATGAGCGGCAAGGATGTGGGATAGGCTTCCTTGTTGATATCGTTGAAAATCAAATCGAATGGACCCGGCATCCCGCGCAACGTTTCGATTGCTTCGGCTACGTGATACCGGATTAAATCTCCGTATCCAAGCCGGGACAAATGGCCGGCCGCCATTTCAGACAGCTTCGCGTCCCAGACGATGTGATGCACTACTCCTCCACCGTTCTCTTTCACCGCTTTCGCGAACCACGCCGTGGAATATCCATAGCCTGATCCCATTTCAAGCACAGACTTCGCGCCGATCATACGCGCCACCTGATAACAATAATATCCCGCGGCAGGGCCGATGATGGGAAAGTTTGTTTTCTCCGCATACTTTTCCATCTCCTGCATCTCCGCCGCGCGCGGCGGGACAAGAGTAGTAAGAAATTCCTGAACAGCAGGATAAGTCAGCAAGTCAGCCATTTCATCTCCTATAAAATTATTTCTCGGATTATTCTAAATCTATTATTGCTCTTCTGCACCTCGCGGTGCAGAAGCAGCCGATGGCGGCTTGATGCCGCCTCAGCTAGAAAGTGATTTTCTCATTCTCTCTAAAGCTTCAACAAGTGTACTGCGTGAACAACCAAAATTCAAGCGGACGTAGCCTTCACTGTCTTTTCCAAAAATCTTTCCATCGCTCAAGGCCACCTTGGCTTTCTTCAAAAAGAAATCATAAGGAGATTTCTTCAATTTATATTCGGAGAAATCAAGCCATGCAAGATAGGTTGCATCAGGAACCGTCAGCCGAACATCCGGCATATACTCAGTGACATAATCCACCAGGAAGTCACGGTTGGCGGTCAGGTAGCGGCGCAGTTCCGCCAGCCATCCATCGCATTGACCTGAGAAAGCCGTCTGCGCCGCGAACAATCCCATACTGCTGACGTGCAATCGCAGGTGGTTGACCTCCTTTTCATATCGGTCGCGTAGTTCCTTGTTTGGAATGATCGCAAATCCGCAAAATAAACCCGGCACATTAAACGTCTTGGACGGGGCAATGAGCGTGATCGTGTGGTTTGCAATCTCAGACGATAACTTCGCCATCGAGGTGAATCGATTCTCATCGAGCAGCAACTCGGAATGGATTTCATCTGAAACGATCAAGACATTATTCCTGATGCAGATTTCTGCCATCTTCAACAAATCTTTGCGCGAAAAAATAATGCCCAACGGGTTATGCGGATTACACAATAGGAACATGCCTGCTTTTTTAACTTGCTTCATGAAAATATCCCAGTCAATTTCATAACTCAGGATGTTGCCAGCGATATGCTTTACAAGCGGCGCGTCGAGCTGCGGAATACCGACATTATTTTTTACTTCGTGGAATTCATTGTACACAGGTGTTTGAATCAGAACACCTTTTTTAGGAGTGCAAAATTCGCGTGCCGCAACGCTAAAGCCGCTGACGATACCGGTCACAGCCACTACCGCTTCAGGCTTGACCTTCCAACGATATAGCTTGTCCATGCGCGCGGCGACGGTTTCTTTAAGCGTCGTCGAAGGCAATTCATAGCCCAATACACCGTGGTCAACGGCTTTGTGGAGGGTATCTAAAATCGGTTGGGGCGCGGGGAAGTCCATGTCCGCCACCCATAAAGGAAGCACATCTTTGGGATAATAATTCCATTTGTTATATCGGTTTGGGTTGCGGCGGTTAGGGACGCGGTCAAAGTTGGTCGGCATGATGAATTCTCCTGATTTGAGTTTGGCACATCCATGATTTTAAACCAAAAGGAAAAATTTTCGTGATTTTGTGGTTAGGTTTTCAGACACTCTTTTACAGACCACACCTCGGTAACATAAACATGCAGGAAAATAAAAAGACGTTCGAGCATCTTCTTACCCGAACGTCTTTGACTTAATCCTTCGGCGCATCACGGACAATATATAACGGCCTGCCTTTGGCCTCATCGTAAAGACGGCCAATGTATTCGCCGAGAATTCCCAGCGAGATCAACTGCACGCCGCCGAGGAAAAGTACGGCGATCAATGTGGTGGCCTGACCCGTGAACTGGGGAATCCCGGCCATGCGAAGATAAATGACAATTGGGATGGCTAGAATGGAAACACCCGCTGATACAAATCCAAAGAATGTAGCAACCTGCAATGGAAAATACGAAAAGCTTGTAATGGCATTCAACGCCAGCTTGAGCATTTTGCTGAACGGATATTTCGTCACACCTGCCACGCGGGCGGCGCGCTTGTATTGCACGCCGATTTGTCTGAAGCCCACCCAGGCTGACATGCCGCGCGGGAAGCGATGACGCTCCGGCATTTGCTTGAGCACATCCACCACTTTGCGATCCATCAGGCGGAAGTCTCCGGTATCGACCGGGATTTTCACATCAGTGATACTGTAAATGATGCGATAGAACATGGACGCCGTGAATTTCTTGAACCAACTCTCCCCTTCACGTTCGGCACGCACCGCATAGACTACTTCATAGCCTTCCTTCCATTTCTTTGCCAATTCCAAAATAACTTCGGGCGGATCCTGCAAATCCGCGTCAATGATGACAACCGCATCACCGCGCGCATAATCCCAGCCGGCAGTGATGGCAATCTGATGCCCAAAGTTGCGCGCAAAAATCACGGGGCGGACATTTTTGTCAGCTTTGGCCAGTTCGCGGATTTTTTCAGTCGAGCCGTCGGTGGAACCGTCGTCCACGAGAATGAGTTCCCATGGTTCGCGAGTTGAGTCCATCACTCCTTTGATGCGGCGATGGAGTTCGGGCAGGCTATCTATTTCGTTATAGATGGGAGCGATGATTGAATAAGTGATTTTCATTTCGATGATCTCTTCTTGGCAGCTTTGGCCGCGGGATTGTTTTTTTCATCGGTAACGGCAGGCGCTTCGAGGTCCGGATAGGACGCGTATTTTTCATCTTGAAACGGAGCCAGTCCCAGAATCCGGGCATACAAATAATTCCATATCACACCGAGCGAGGCTAGCACTGGCACAATGATAAACGCACCCAGCACGCCGGTAAAAATGACGGCTGCCATGATCGCCACAAAGACCACCGCTTCGTGCATGTGGAGACTCCGCCCGAGAATAAGAGGACGCAACCAGATGCCTTTGATGTTGATCAAAACAACGTAAAGACCAACAACCAGCAGGCCGAACAGGAAGTTATTGATCGGCAACCAGTTCGAACCTTCAAGTAGAGCCACGGTCAGGGCCAATACGGTCGCCACGAACGGCCCAACATCCGGGACGATGCTGAACAATCCGGCCAGCAAACCGAGATAAAGCGAACCGGGCAAACCAATGATCGTCCAGACGATAATAAATGTGACCGCCACAATGAACATCAGTGTGAGTTGGCCACGCAGATAGGCCGTCCAAACCTGCCTGATCTGGGAATAGAGTCGGCGGACATCCTGACGATAGGGTTCAGGCACAAGGCGAATCATGCCCTCGCGAAGATTCTCCCATTCGGTCATGAAATAATAGGTGCTGACCAGCACGATGATTCCCCACAACGTACCCCGCGAAGTATTTCTGATCAGCTGGATGGCATTTTGTGGTGCGGATGAGAACACGGTTAAAACGGCGTCCTTATATTGCGAAAGGACCGAACCGAGATCAAGCACAACCCCTGCGATGATGATCGGCTTAGCCAGATATTGCTGTGCCTGGGCGAGTATCTGCTGCAAGTCGAAGGTAATCTCAGTTGTCTGGTGGGACAAGATCGGAACGAGTACGATAGGCAATGCGATCATCAGCGCCAGGCTGGCGAAATACACAACGTTGGAGGCCGTCCTGCGTTTTAGATTGAAACGCCGCTGCAACAGGGAAACAAAGGGATAGAGTAAATAAGCGATCACTCCGGCCAGGATTAACCATCCAATCATCTCGCGGGCCAGATAGATAATAAAGACGAGGAATACAATGACGAGCGTGAGTGCGAAATAGCGCGCTGGCTGACTCCACTCGGATTTCATAAAAGCCTTTTTACAGCAGACAAAGTTGGTTGGACGATGGGAGCTTGGACGACCGCTTGCATGGCGGCTTTGACATCCTTGAGGCCGCTGCCGGTATTCATCACCAGGACGGGATCATCGCTTCCGACCGCGCCCGAGGCGGCTGCCTTGACCAAACCAGCGTACGCCGTCGCCCCGGCCGGTTCGGCAAAGATTCCCATTTTACCGAGTTCTGCAATCGCCTTGAGAATCTCCGCATCTGAAACGGTGATGTAAATTCCACTCGTCTCGCGCGCGGCGCGTACAGCGCGCACGCCATCGCGCGGCAAGTCCACGGAAATGCTGTCAGCCAACGTTGTGGCGGAAACGGGAATGATCTTTTCGGTGTCCGCATTAAAGGCATTGGCAATCGCGGCAGAGCCTTCGGCTTGCACGCCGATGATACGCGGCATGTCGGGAATCCAGCCAAGGGCAAGCAAATCTTTGAAGCCCTTGTGGATGCCGGAAATAATATTGCCATCACCCACCGAAACAAAGATAGTCAATGGCGAATGGTTATCGAGCGGACTATCCTTCTTGTGCCAGTCGCGGTGCGCTTCAATCCACCATTCCCAGATTTCAAAAGCGGCAGTCTTCTTGCCCTCAGCGGTGAAGGGATTGTAGCCGGTGTTGCGGCAATACCAGCCAAATTCATTCGCGGCTTTGACCGTGAGATCGAAAGCATCATCATAAGTGCCATCAACCAGAATAACTTTCGCACCGAAGATGAGCAGTTGCGCAACTTTGGCTGGCGGCGCGGACTTGGGTGCGAAGATGATCGCCTTCTGGCCGATTGCGGCGGACATGCAGGCCAGCGCCGCGCCCGCGTTACCGGTCGAGGCGGTGACAACGATCTCCGCTTTGATCTCCTGCGCACGCGCTACGACAATCGCCGAAGCACGATCCTTGAACGAAGCTGACGGATTGCGTGACTCATCTTTGAGCCATAGATGCTTCAATCCAAGTTTTTCGGCGAGGCGCGGCAGTTTGAAGACCGGAGTCCAGCCCGCGGCGTGGAGCGGAGTCGCATCGCCTTCGGGCTCGGGCACAGGCAAAAGCGGCAGATAACGCCATAGAGAAAAGTCGGTTCGGGAGGTAATATCTTCAGGCTGGAACTTCTTTTTTAGCGCGTCGTAGTCAAGCACTACATCCAGGTTGCCACCATCATGAGGGCAAGTGTACGTGACCTGACCAGGCAGGTATTCAGTCCCACATAGTGAACAGCGATAGCCAGTGAACTTAGTCATAGTTACTCTTTTCTCTGCCTGATTTTACCCGATATGTAAGCAGACCTGACATTTGAAAAGGACTCTCAAGCTTGAAACCTGGAGAGCCCTTTTTGGATTATTTATTTTTTCTCTGCCACAATTCTTTCGCAATCAACTCCTGGTCAATGGGAGTCTTGTCAATCCGCACGCCAACCGCATTGTAGATGGCGTTTGTGATCGCTGGCGTGGTTGGAATACTGCATATCTCCCCCACTCCTTTTGCGCCGTAAGGACCTTCCACGGTGGGATGTTCAACGATGATGGATGTGATCTCCGGCGTGAGCATGATGCCAGGCACGCGATAGCGGGCGAGATGGTCTGTAACGACGTTGCCGTTGTCCATGATGAATTCTTCGGTGAGTGCGTTGCCGAGTCCCATCATCACGCCCCCTTCGATCTGTCCGCGTAAACCAAGGGGATTGACCGCCATGCCCACATCGTTGGCGGAAATAACTCTCAGCACGCGGACTTCGCCCGTCAGTTTATTGACTTCCACTTCAGCAGCTTGCACGCCATAAGAAAATGCGAAGTGCATGTCGCCACCTGTGCCAAGAGGCTGGGTTTTTGGCGCCTCATATTCGTAGCGGACGAGCGGTTGTTTTCCAAGGGCTTTCATTTCCTTGTAAATTTCCGCATACGTCATCGAATGTCCGTTGACGTGAACAATGCCGTCCTCATAACGAATTTGCTCAGGGCGAACATCGTGTTTTTCAGCCATTGTGGCAGTGATCTCATCGCGCAAAGTCTTGGCGGCATAGCGCGAGGCGTTGCCAGTGACGAAGGTTTGGCGGGAAGCGGTCGTCGGACCGCCGTTGGGGGTCAAGTCGGTGTCCATAACAAGGACGCGCACTTTTTCGGGGGCGACAGCCATTTCTTCAGAAACGATCAGACGCATGACAGTGACGAGTCCCTGACCAAGTTCCGCAGCAGAACTGCGGACTTGGAAGGTGCCATCTTCGTAGAGTTCAACATCCGCACCTGAGATATCTGATGCGCCTCCGCCGAGTCCCGTGTTCTTGTAAGCCGCGGCGAAGCCCCAAGAGCGTACCAGGTGGGGCGCGTCAGGTGTCACGCGTGGTTTGAAGATATCGTCACGCGACAAACTTGACACTTGACATATGGCACTTGACACCTTATCAATACATTCCATCAAGCCAACCGACTCGCGCAGTTCCTGTCCCGTGTTGGTGATGCTGCCAACGTGAAGCGAATTCATGAGGCGCAATTCAATCGGATCGAGATTCAATTTTTCGGCGAGCATGTCCATCATGGACTCGACCGCAAAGGCAGATTGCGTGACACCGAAACCGCGGAATGCACCCGCAGGCGGATTGTTGGTGTACATGGCGTAACAATCGGCGCGCACGTTGGGAATGTCGTACGGGCCAGCAGAGTGCGTGGTGGCACGCGTCATCACCTTTTCACCAAGCGAGGCATACGCGCCCGTATCGCCGTAGAGTTCGGTTTCCGCCGCGACGAGGCGGCCATTTTTCTTGGCGCCGATCTTGACGCGGATCTGTGTGGCGTGCCGCTTCGGATGCACGAGCAAACTTTCGTGACGATCAAACAATAGTTTCACAGGGCGCTGAGTCGCGTTCGCCAGCATGGCAACGTGGATCTGCCCCATCACATCTTCCTTGCCGCCGAAGCCGCCGCCCATCAATTGACCGACGATGCGGATGCGCTCTTGAGGCCAACCCATCACGCGCGCAACCTGCTCCCGATCCTGATACGGAATTTGCGAGCCGACATAAATTTCCATGCGGCCATCGGGCAACGGCACACCGATACTGCATTCAGGTTCAATGAAAGCATGATCGGTGGTCGGCGTGTGGAAGGTGTGTTCAAGGATTATATCTGCTGCGGCAAAACCTTTCTCCATGTCGCCTTTGCGAACCTTGATGTGCTTGAGCAGATTTCCCTTTTCGTGGATTTGAGGGACGCCTTCCTGACGCGCCTGCACTGGATTCGTGATGACAGGCTGGAGGTCGAACTCCGCTTCAATCAAAGCCGACGCCTGCTCGGCAATCTCCTGAGTCTCCGCGGCAACGATGGCAAGCGCGTCACCCACGTAGCGGACGCGTTCTCCGACGCCGATCATCACAGGCCAATCATAAATGACCAATCCATGATTCTTTTCGCCAGGGACATCTTCGGCAGTGAGAACTGCAACGACGCCGGGCAATGCTTTCGCTTTGGAGATATCGAGCTTCTTTAAGAATCCATGCGGAATCATCGCACGGCGCGCTTTGGCATATAACATGCCATCGAACACAAGGTCATCGGTGTAAACAGCGCTACCTATGACCTTCTCAATTCCATCAGGTCGCAAGTTAGTATGTCCAACTGATTTATGAACATGAATTGAATTGGAAATGTTTGGCTTCTTGACTGGTTCACCTGTCCGCAATGACTCCGCCGCGGCGAGAATCGCATTCTCGATGGACGGATAACCCGCGCAACGGCAGAGTGTATCTTTCAATGCAAAGCGAACATCGTCACTGTCAGGATTCGGATCGCGCTTAAGCAAGGCGTAAGCGGTCATGATTTGCCCAGGGATGCAAAATCCACATTGGACTGCGCCATGCTCCACGAAGGCTTCTTGAAGCGGATGAAGTTTCATTTCTTCATGGACATGCTGAGCTAATCCTTCAATGGTGACGATATTTTTTCCATCCGCGCGTTCGGCGGGATAGACGCACGACATGATCGGCTCGCCATCCACGAGGACAGTACACACGCCGCACTCGGCTTCTTCGCATCCGATCTTTGTGCCGGTGAGATGAAGTCTTTGCCGAAGGAGAGTCGAAAGTGTTTCGCCCGCAACTGATTCGAGTGAATATTGTTTACCATTAACAGAAAGATTTATGTTTGGCATACCATTAATCCTGTTCTGCCCGTTTCCACGCAGTTTCGAGAGTATCTCTAAATAATCCACCTACAATATGCTTACGATAGTCCGCGCTGGCGCGGCGGGCACTGGTGCGGAATTGAACTTGGGTGAGCAAAGCTTCCAAAGCAGATTCAAATGTCGCATCGGTGAAAGATTTCCCGCGTAAAATATTCTCTGCGTCCGTGGCGCGGAACGGAGTCGCGCCGCCAGGGCCGACGGCAATGTGAATATCTTTGAAGATATCCTTTTCGCGTTCGAGCCAGGCCGCACAATTTAAAATTGGCAGGGCCACGCCTTGTGGACGCATGATGCGTTTGAAACAGGAGGCTTGATTTTTTTTGATGAGCGGCAAATAAAAGCCAACCAACAATTCTTCCCCATGTTTGAGCGCGGATTTTCCAGGACCGAGAAATAATTCCTGAAATTGAATTCGACGGATATTTATATCGCCTGCGCTTCGACTTCGTTTCTCTCCGCTCAGCGCGATGGAAGCAATCTCAGCTTGCGCATTCAACGCGAGCAAAGCAATTGTCCCGTCTGCGGCAGGAAGCGCGTGAGCAACGTTGCCTCCGAGAGTCGCAACGTTGCGGACTTGCGGTCCGGCGATCAGATTGCAGGCTTCGGTCAAGGCTTGGGCGTGGCGAACCGTTAATGGGTTAAGGACGATGCGATTAACTGGAACGCCCGCGCCGACAAATAATGAGTCGTCCCGAATTTCAAGCGCGACCAATTCCTTTATTTCAGTGACGTCTATTAAAGTTTGGACGGGGGAATGTCGGCCTTGTTCCAAATCCAATAACAAATCTGTCCCGCCTGCAATCGGCGCAAGTGGACGCGGCGCATGAGCGAACGCGCCCATTGCTTCGGATAAGGTTTTAGGTCGAATGTAATTCTGCCAAAGGTTCATTGGTGGTGTCCTCTTTCTTGGACGGCGGTACTTTTCGATGGGCTTGCCCAACGCCGTTGACGTGAACACATCAACGACCACCGAACCGATGGATTTATATTTTACTGCAATTCCAGGTTTTATAATCCGCGTTCGCCACGGTTGTACGGGGTGCCCAAGGCGGCAGGCGCGCCGATGCGCTTGCGCATGGCCTCGCGCGAACCAAGAATCAAAATAAAGATAGTTGCAAGATAGGGCAGCATGTCCATAATGCGGCCAAGCTGCGGATTGTTGGCAGTGGAGATCAAAGGCAGGGCCGGATTTTGCAGATCGAGAGGCAGACGTCGAAGCAGACCGAAGAAATATGAAACCCACAGCCCTCGAAGCGGATCCCACGAGGCGAAGATCACCAGGCCGACAGCGATCCAGCCGAGGCCCGAAGTTTTTCCGTCCACCCAACCCGGGTCGGACACCAGACTCATTGCGGCACCACCCAGGCCACTCATCAAGCCGCCAAAGATGACATACATATAACGCGTGCGATAAACGTTGATGCCCAGCGAATCTGCGGCGGATGGATACTCACCCACCGAGCGCAGGTTGAGTCCGGGGCGGGTCCGATTCAGGTAATACCACATGGCGGGTGCAAGCACCAATCCGATCAGGACCATGACCAATTGCTGGAGCTCGATACGATCAAGAAGAGGCAATATCACGGGTATCGGTTGCGGGACGGCCTTACCCACATATGGCGCACCGAGAATGCTCGAGAGGCCGGTGCCGAGGAAAGTAACTGCCAGGCCGCTGACAACCTGGTCGGCTCTCAAGGTAACCGTGATGAAAGCATGAAGAAGAGCAAGCAAGCCGCCAAAAATCATGCCGACCAAAAGTCCGAGGAAAGTATTCCCGGTGTGGAACCAGACTGCAAAGCCGCCCATCGCGCCGACCAGCATCATGCCTTCGATTCCAAGATTCATCACGCCTGCGCGCTCCGATAAAATTTCTCCGAGCGTTGCAAACAGCAAAGGCGTCCCGCTGACCAGCGCGCCAAATATAATCGTAGCCGCGAGCGCAATCAAAGCATTAGTTGACATTGGACGACTCCGAAACAGGTGCGACGATACTGGGAGTTATCTTCTCCAGCTTAACGCGGTAGCGAAAAAGTAATTCCGTGCCGACCACAACAAACAAGATCACACCTTGTAACATGGATGCGATCCCTTGAGGCTGGATCAACTGAGTGCCTACTAGCAGTCCACCGAAAAGAATGGCAACGAAAATCGCGGCCAGAGGATTGAGCCGCGCCAGCCATGCTACGATGACGCCGGTGAAACCATATCCACGCTGAAAATGTCCGGTGAGTTCACGCAAAGCCGCGACTTCGTTCATCCCGGCCAAACCGGCTAGCGCGCCAGATATTCCCATTACCAAAAAAATATTGCGCGCCAGATTGATACCGGCATAACGCGCAGCCTTCGGGTTGTCACCGATCACTCGGATCTCATATCCCCAGCGACTGCGGTATATAATCCACGCCAGCACGATTGCAGCTATAACGCCGAGAAAGATGCCAGGATGGGCGGTCAACCCTGCAAGAACCGGAATGCTTTTTGAGTATTCGGTCAAACGAGGCCAGGTGGCCGAAGGAGTGAAGCGGCCAGTTGACTCAAAATTTCCTATACTCCAGGGTCCAACAACTACGAAGTATTCAAGCCATTTGTAAGCCACGTAGTTTAACATCAAAGTAATGATAATTTCGTTGATATTGAGCCATGCTTTAAGTAAACCGGGTATGGCTCCGTAGATAAAACCTGCAATCAAACCGGCCAGCATCATTGTTGTCAACATTACAGTGCGATCAGTATTCTTCGGCAAAAGAAATATCGCAACGCCGGTAGCGGCCCAGGCACCCATGAACATTTGACCGTCGGCGCCGATGTTCCAAAGCTTCATGCGAAAAGCAAGGATACAAGCCAGGCCGGTTAAAAGAATGGGAGAAGCTTTGACCAATGTATCAGAGATTGGACCAAAACATAACAGTCCTTTTGGACAATCCGTGTTGGTCAACAAAGCATAAATCCCTGCCTGCCAATCCCTCAGGGTGCCAAAACCTTCCTTGAATATTTCACGATAGGTTGCGATGGGGTTGTTCGCACCTGCAGCGCGCAATACGAAGCCGCCTACAACCAACGCCAGTATTACACCTAAAATGGATGATACAACCCCCATCCAACCGGGATTATCGGCGCGGGTTTCTATTCTCAAGCAATAAGATTTCCAGGGCAAATTCATCCTTCCACCTTTGTACCAGCCATCATGAGTCCGATCTTCTGAATATCTGCGCCTTCAGTAGGCATTTCGCCGATAATTTGTCCTTCATACATAACGGCCAAACGATCACTTAATGAAAGTAATTCATCCAGATCTTCTGAGATCAAAAGGATCGCGGCGCCCGCGTCGCGCTGGTCGATCAGGATCTTGTGGACCGATTCCGTCGCACCAACATCCAGACCTCGAGTCGGGTGCACCGCGATCATCAGCCCTGGATGCCCAGACGTTTCGCGCGCCAAAATAGTTTTCTGCAGATTGCCGCCCGATAACATCCGCACCGGAGTCTCGACTGTCGGCGTTACGACCTGATATTCATCCACCAGGCGGACAGCGTTTTGGTGCACCTCTGTTGAATTGATCGACCAGCCCGCTGCAATCGGCACGCGATTAAAGGATTTGAGAATTAAGTTCTCGGCCACGCTCAAACTTGGAACGCTACCGAACGCGGCGCGATCTTCGGGAATATGTGCCAGCCTTTGACCGATCTCCTGCCACTTGGTTGAAGGATCCAATAAGTCGTTGCCAAATTTTGCAGTGCCGCTGGTCATGCGTCGCAGGCCGGTCAGAATTTCCGCCAGCTCGCGCTGACCATTACCTGCCACACCTGCAACTCCCAATATTTCCCCGGCATGCAATTGAAAGGATACATTACGAAGGGCCGGAAGACTACGATCATTATTTGTGGTCAACCCATTGGCTGAAAGGACAACATCGCCGGGCTGGGCCTTCTTTTTGACAACGCGGAATAAAACTTCGCGCCCGACCATTAACTTGGCAAGCTGGGCTTTTGTGGCGCCCTTGGCAGATTCACCAGCCGCGGTTACTTTGCCGCGCCGCAAAACCGTCACGCGGTCTGCGATGGCAACCACTTCGTCCAACTTGTGAGAGATAAAAACGATGGTATGTCCCTGCCGGGTCATGTCGCGCAAAGTGTGGAACAACGAATCAACTTCCTGTGGAGTTAAAACCGCGGTTGGTTCATCCATGATCAAAACCTTGGCGCCGCGAAAGAGCATCTTCAAAACTTCGACCCGCTGTTGCTCGCCAACGGACAATTCCCAAATCCGGGCGCGCGGGTTGACATTCATATTATATTGTTCGGCCAGAGCAACTACCTGCTCTTCGACCTGCGATAAATTAAGAAAAAAACGAGGATGATTCAAACCAAGAACTATGTTCTCAGCAACTGAATGGGAAGGCACCAACATAAAATGTTGATGCACCATGCCAATCCCATGAGCAATTGCATCTTGAGGGGAATGAAAAGATACTTTTTGTCCCCCAACAAAAATCTCACCGGCCTCCGGCATATAGAGACCGCCTAAAACATTCATCAAAGTACTTTTGCCCGCGCCGTTTTCGCCCAGTAAGGCGTGGACCTCTCCAACTCGGCATGAAAAATCTACGTGATCATTGGCAAGGACACCGGGAAAACGCTTAACGATTCCTCGCATTTCAAAAGCCTTTTGGGATTCACTCATAAAGTCACTCCCGAAAAACGCATCAATATAGTTGGAGCAGGGCTAGGCCCTGCTCCAACACTTTGACAGATTTGAATGTTATGGCATGGCCGGGATGGTGCCTTGAATGCCATCCGCCAACCAATTCATACAGACTGTGCAGGCCGTGCGACCGGTCAAGCTCATGGATTGGATCGTGGCCGCGTCAATGCCAAACAGGTCTTCAGCGGTAACCGTTTGGCCTGCCGGAATAACGATCTTGCCCGTGTTATCCTTGATGGGACCCTTGAACACATCCTGGACGGTGAACTTGCCAGCCAGCATGTCGGCAAGTTTAGCTTGAACCATCGGGATGACCGAGGCGGGAACGCCCGGCTGAGGAGTCTGACCCGACATGAAGCCGTAGAATCCGAGCAGACCCGAATCGGCATCCAGCCAAACATTACCGGGCTTCCAGGTGCCGGCACGAATCTGCTTGACGATATTGAGATACGCCGGTCCCCAATTCCAATACTCCGTACCCAAGCAGTTCTTGGGAGCAGGCGAGCAGGAATTGATATAGTCATAGGTCAACGCCCACTTGCCAGCATTGGCCGCCGCTACCAGCGGGCCAGGCGTATCGGAACCAATGAGAATGACATCCACTCCCGCATCAAGCAGAGATTGCGCGGCTTGTTTCTCTTTATCGGGATCGTACCAAGTGTTGATCCAGCGAACTTCCATCGTGCATTCGGGGCAGGTCACCTTGGCACCCAGCATGAAAGCGTTGCCTAAACGAATCACTTCCGGCAGAGGCCATGGGGCAACGTAACCAAGCTTGGTATTATTATCAACTTTAGCGCGAGCACCGGCGACCATTCCAGCAAGATACTTCATATCTTCCATCGAGCCAAATAGATTGCCATAGTTCGTGCCATTAGTCTGGTAACCGGAAACATGCAGCCAGTTGGTCTTGGGAAATTCCTGAGCCAACGCGGCCATCGTCGGGCCGTACTCAAAGGTGGTGCCGATAATCAAGTCAAAACCTTTACGAGCTAACGAGCGCATAACGGTCTCAGCATCAGGACCGGGATTGACCAACTCAACGTAGGAAACCGCGATCGTCGGATCCTGGGTTGACATCCATTGCGCGCCTTCAGCATGCGCCTGTGACCAGCCTCCATCGGCATGGAAACCGATCAAGACAACAGCCACATTAAATTTACCGGCTTGAATATCGGGGATTTGGAAACCAGCTGCGGTTGGTGCAACGGTGGGTGCTTCAGTTCCAGCCGGGGCTTGCGTAGCTGGCGCTTGAGTGACAACAGGCACTTCCGTTGCAACGGGAGCGGCTGTCGGGGCCGGGCCACATGCGGATAAAATCATCGCAAAGGCACCGACTACTAAGGCGACGTGCAGAATTGTCTTACGCATTGTCTTCTTCTCCTGATTGAGATTTGAATTACAAAATGGAGCAGGCATTTTTTTGTTACCTCGAACCGATCGCCTCCTTTCAATTTGTCTGGACAATTCTACCAAGAAGCTGACTTTTCGTGAAGAAAGATACGTCACTATTTTACGGCAAACAAGAAAATTTTGTGTACGACTCGTTTAGACTAGTTTGTTTCTCTTTGCTCACCAATACTTCACGATCCAACCGATTCAATAACTTGCATAAAAGCGGACCAACATAATTCGGCGAAACTTTATATGACTCAATCGCCAACTCTTTTGCGCGTTCCCAATTACCAACATGAGCATAACCTTCGACAAAAACAAAACGCTCAACAGGATCGTTGGGATAATCATTTAACTTAAAAGCCTGATCACCCAACTCGACGACGCTTGCCCAATCCCCCATTTGACGCGCAAGGTCGGCTTGCTCAAAATAATAACACCAGCCATGCGCCGGTTCGGGGCCATAGACTTCAGGCATGCGCGCCGTTGCATCGGGTATGATCCACGCTGACGAGGACAACTGCGCGGCATCACGCATCAAGCTGGCGCCAGGGATCAAATGATTCTGAGAATCGATTTCGGGATCAAGCAAACGCAAACATCCCGGCGGCTGAAAGTAGAACGCAACGACTTGCGATGTGTTACCCGAAAATTTTCCGATGGCGTAATCATAATGAATCGGCAGCCCCGCTTCAAGTCCGGGTAATGAACCGCCGGGTTGTGTCCGTGAAGTTGGATAGAATAAAACATAAGGGATTTGCGTTGAACTATTGGCAGGAGCATAAATCCAATTCAAGGCTGCGCCCAAGGAATTGTCAGCATAATAATTAAACGGGCCTTCATTCATGAGGACGGTTGTATTCGGCGCCAGCCCCGGTGCGCGCCAGGTCATTTGCCAGAACATGGTCTTCTGCGATATCCAATCACGTCGAAAGGAATCTGCCCACAAAGCCTGGCGTCCCGCCGCCAGCGCAACAAGCACAACTGCAAAAACAAGGCGAACGCGTGAAGGGAAAAGTTCGAGCAAGCCCGCTAGAAAAATCCCAACACCTAACATGAATGAGATCGTAAAGCGGTTAGCGGGGAAACCAAGCGTCACATCAAATTTTGCAAGCCAATATGGAATACCTGCCACCAGCATCGTGACGAAACCCAAGCCAGTCGGCCACAAGGCAAAGGAATTTTTTTGTTGCGTTTCATCGCGAACGCGCCAAAGCAAAACGGCTGTCAATAATGCAGTGACGACAACCACGAACGCGTAAAACAAAGTGGTCAAGGGACCATCAGTGGCTGGGACGGGAAAATGAAAGACGAGTGCCCAGGCTTTTGCGCTGACCAGCCAAAGATCCGAAAAGATTGACTTGATTAATGTCAGAATTGCTGCGGCAGGTTGGGTTCGCAGATCGGTCAACAGGGAACTTTTGTAATCCTGATTGGAAAAAACAAACATGCGATAAAACACATCTGCCAGCCAGGTGAGAAGATAGGGCAACCACTTTATAAAGGTTTGGAGGGCAAGATGTTTTGAATACGACTTCTTTTCAGCGGCTAAGTTTTGTTGAATAAAAATAAAAATGATGAATGGCCGCATCAATTCAAGAAAGAAAAAATATTCCATCATCCAAAGATTGAATGCGGAGAAGAGCATCGCCAAAGCAGTCAACAACCAAAAATGTTTAGGATGACGGAACGACCAAAACATCAGCAGGTATGAAAACAGAAAGGATGAAAGAACAATAAAGAAATGGCTGTAAACGTAAGAGACCCACTGTAAATTAAATCCGGGATAAAGCAAAAAGAAAAGGCTGATGGTCAAGGCCAGTCGGCGGCGATCCGGCCAAAGTTCGCGAAAGATCGCCCAACATAAAAGAGCCGTCACCCAACGCCAGAAGATCGCGAAGAGCTGCCAGTAAGCCGGAACGTCCGGCAGGAAGTTTCCAGTGAATTGATAAAGCAATCCCCACAGCGGACGACTGCTGGCGAAATAAAGTTGTAACGCGTGAGCGTCAAAATGATAGCGGATCCAGGTTATTCCCAGATCGTCCCAATAAAAACCAAGTTGACGGAATAACAAGCCATAAGCCAGAAAGGTCACGATGAACAATGCGAGCGGAATCATACGCGGCGGAATTTCCATCGCAGCGAATTTCTTCAGCATGTTTTTTATTCGTGAGCCAAACAACATGGCATTTCCTTTAAAAAATTAAGCCAGACCCTTAATTAAGAACGGGCCAAGCGGCCGAACGACAAACGCCGGCAAATGCTTCCATGTCCAAATAGCGATTTGGAATTTTGGATTCTTTTGATTCGGCTCGGGCACATTTATGTCTTCGTGCAAAGAATACCAGTACGCAAGCAATTGTTTTCTCGGCTTCCATTTTGATTTAAATACTTCATTGCCCGAACCAATCAAACTGCGCCCCATGTCAAAGACTTGAAATCCCTTTTGGCAATAACGTTTGATGACCGACCAATATAAAAACTCTCCGGCATAGTCCGAACGAAATCGATGAAGAATGTTTGCATGAAGATTGGTGGCAACTTTGCCCTGAAAGATAAACACCCCTGCGCCTGCAAACTCTCCACGCGGCCCGTATATCACAGCAAACTCAAGCGTATTGCCCAAGGACTCGGCCATCGTGCGTAAATAATTTTTCGCGTGATACGGTGATCCAAGCTCGTGCATACTGCGCGCCAATGCCTCGTACGCGTCGTCAAGCAAATCAAGATGACCGAACTTAACTGCAAAGCCCTTCTTCAAAGATTTGCGGATGTGATTGCGATGATCGGAACTGTACGATGAAAGCAAAACATCGGGATCAGAAGACAGGTCAGCGCGATAGGTGGCATAGGCTGGATGTTGAATCCAGCCATCGGGCGGAGTCATCTCCCCCGCCTCAAACCGGATGTTGATATATTCCACACCTAAATCTTTAGCCAACACTTTAGCCTGATCCAACAACGCATCGCGCGACTCGATAGATGAAAAAGCAAATCCGCCATAAGAGCCGAAAGGCGCGGTCGCCAAATAATCGCCGAAGATAGGATGCTTGACGCGTGTCAAGGCCAACAGGCCGGAAATGTTGCCATCCATTTTCGCAACAAGACGATAAATTGGAAAGCTGTAAACTTTCTCAACAAACTTCATCCATGAATCCAAGCCGATAAATCCGGCGGACAAAGCAAGAGAGTCAGGCAGGGTCAGCGACTCATCGGTTGGAAGAATTGACACTTCAGGTTTCATCGTCATGACTTTGAAGCAAGCATATCTTCATAATAAGTGGCGAGCGGCGAGACGGGAAAATTGCGAAGCAAGGCGGCCAGGAACCCGGCCTTGTTCCAGGTAAAAGGCCACAGTAACGGATGCCGCATCAGGTCCGGCAGGATGCGGCCAGGCCAATTGGATGGCGCGACCAATTCATACGGATGCAAAAACATGACGGGGCTTCGTCCGGCCTTCAATTCCCGCTCAAGTATTTTCAAGATCAACCCATCCAAAATCCCGACACTAAAACTGGAGCCATAAGGAAATTCACCGCTGGCAAGCAGGCGAAGAGAGTAATCGCGCGGAGCATGATACTCCTGCTTCGGCCCAAACACCTTGAGTGTGCTGACCGGAAATTCCCAAAGCTTATCTTTTTGAAGGACTGTTCCGGCAGGCGCATAAATGGAAGAGCTATAAGAAAACCCAGCCGCTTGAAGAAGCGGATATGCATCTTCGCTGATGGTGATCATCGGCGTGCGAAAACCGCGCACATGAAATCTTTTGCGCCACGGTAACGAGCTTTGAAGATCGGCTTTAAGTTCGTTGATGTCATGCAACTTGCGATGGAATTGACAATGCAAGCCCAGCTCATGTCCCGCGGCAACAATCTTCTGCGGAATTTCAGGATACCATTCAGAGACTTCGCCAACCAGATAAAAACTGATCTTCGCGCCGCCAAGCTGCTCAAGAATAGGGTCGAGCGCGGATAAAGTAAAGCCCCCATCCAGATCACGGCGTTGACCGTGATCGGTCAGGTTATCGTAACGCCGGGTGAGAGCAAACCAGGGTTCGTAATCTATACTTAGAAGGACACGCGGGGAAGGAATCATGTGGGGCAGATTATATACTGTCTTTTATCTTTATGATGGTCGGCTGGAAGTCTTTAGGAACTTAGAAATTAAATCCTTGCTTTTTGTGCAAGAATTTTTGAATCGCTGAGCACGCGAAGAACGCTAAGAAAACCTTTTAAAAATCTTCGCGCTCTTTGCGGTTTTCGCGGCGAGCCTTTTTGGTTTCGGCTCGTCCGAGTTAGGGTATGTAGGCAAATTCTTTCATGTCGTTGTGAGGGGCGCTTCGGGCATTCTTTACCCGCCCCGAAGCAATCTTCCAAATTGCGGTGGGGATTGCTTCGCCGCAAAGAATAGCGGCTCGCAAAGACATAATATTTTTTATTTTGCATATATACCTTAAAAAAGGTGCGATACACCACTGGTCGTCCGATGGTAATTTGTCCATCGGACGACCAGTTAGATCTGTTTGAATACTCAAAGGTTATACTGAGATCCACGTACCGGTTTCGCCTTTGAGGGCGCGGCCGATATTTTCAGGATTGGTAATAAGAGCTTTACCTTTGGGCATGGTTTCCAAATACCAGATGGCAGCCTGCATCTTGGGAGCCATCGAACCTTTTGCAAAATGTGTGCCTTCGGCAAGATAGGCCTTGGCTTCAGCAAGCGTCATCTTGTCGAGCCATTTTTGTTCAGGCTTGCCAAAGTTAATGGCGACTTTTTCAACTGCAGTGGAAATCAGGAAGAGGTCGGCTTTGATGAGCCGCGCCAATAAGCTGGAAGCAAAATCCTTGTCAATCACGGCCGCCACCCCCTGATATTCATGGTCGCTGATATCAATGACCGGGATGCCGCCGCCCCCCACTGTAATGACAATCGCGCCTGCCTTAATGAGGGCTTCCACAGATTCAAGTTCCACGACTTCCTTCGGGAGTGGTGAAGCCACGACGCGTCGCCAACCGCGACCAGCATCTTCAACTACTGACCAGCCCATTTGATTCTCGCGGCGTTTAGCTTCAGCCTCATCCATGAAAGATCCAATCGGTTTGGATGGATGCTTGAAGGCGGAATCGTTTTTATCCACCATCACTTGCGTTACCACCGTTGCAACCGATTTTTTAATTCCGCGGCGAAAAAGTTCGTTTTGCAAGGTCTGCTGAAGAGCGTAGCCAATCGCTCCCTGGCTGTCGGCTCCACACACATCCAATGGGACCTCGTGCATGCCTTCTGTTTTGGCAGCAATCTCTGAACGTCGCAGAATGAACCCAACCTGAGGTCCGTTTCCATGGCCGATAGCCACATCCCAACCAGCTTCGATCATATCAGCGATATGGTAGGTGGTTTCTTTTGCGGCAAGGTACTGATCTTCAACTGTCTTATGCTTCTCGTCTTTGATGAGCGAGTTACCGCCGATGGCGACTACAGCAAGCTTCCGGTTTGCCATTTTATCTCCTAACTCATCGTAAGGGCCATAACGGCCTTCTGCGCGTGCAGACGATTTTCGGCTTCATCGAAGACCACGGATTGCGGGCCATCCAACACACTGCTGGTGACTTCAATGTCGCGGTCAGCAGGCAATGGGTGCATATAGATGGCATCCTTGTGAGCGACCTTGAGCTTGGCATCGTCCATCAACCAGTTTTTATACATATCCTGAAGCTTCTTGCCTTCGGCCTTGTCGGAGGTGGTCAAGAGCGGACCCCAGGACTTGGCATAGATCACGTCGGCATCTTTGCAAGCTTCGGTCATACCGTCTTTAGTATCGATGATCTCGAAATTCGTTCCGGCAATCTTTGCCTGTTGCTTAGCCTGCTTGACAATATCGGGCATGAGCAAGAATTCTGGTGGATATGCCAAGGTCACATCCATGCCAAAGCGCGGCATCTGCAGGATCAAAGATTGGGGCACGGAAATCGGCTTGAGGTACGAGGCCGCGTACGCCCACGAAACGACGATCTTCTTTTTGCGAAGGTCTTTACCTTTCTTTTCCATGATGGTCATCAGGTCAGCCAGGCATTGGAAGGGATGATAGATATCGCATTGCATGTTAAGGACGGGAGCGCGGCTGGACTTGGCAACTGCGTTCAAATATTTATTGCCATCGCCGAAGTCACAATGACGGATGGCAATACCATCGAAGTAGCGGCCAAAGATTTCGCCGATCTCGACCGGCGTATCGCCATGTGAGATCTGGGTGGTGTTCGAGTCAATGAACGCACCATGTCCGCCGAGTTGCGCCATGCCCGCTTCGAACGATCCGCGCGTGCGAGTCGATGAGAAGAAGAACAGCATCGCCAGCACCCTATCGCGCAGATACGGATGCGGTTCGCCAAGGGCACGCTTGCGCTTGAGATCCCAGGCTACTTCCAGAACGGTTTCGACTTCCTCTTTGGTGAAGTCAAGGTCGCCGATAAGATCACGACCGCGAAAATTTGTTGGCATAAATTAGTCTCCTTGTCTCTTAGTCTTTTAAAATTATTCTGCGCCGTGTTGTTCCTGGACCTTCGACCGGTCAAGGGTCAGGCCATCTAATACATCCTGCAAATCGCGGGCCGCGTCTGAAAGCCATTTGATGGTGTTCTTGAATTCTTCAGGATCGATCTCTGCTGGAAGGCAATTGCAGATTTCATCGCCGACATCCTGCAGGAGTTTCGATGACGTCTGGACAGTGACTATCGGCCTGAGCAACTCGCGCCGCAGGACAACCAATTTTTGTTCGGCGCTGGCAGTACCATAATGCTTGCGTAGTTCATCGTATATAGTCATCATAGCCTCCTATTCCAGCGCGCCCAGAATAAGCGCCAACAACGTCATGCGCATGACGACGCCGTTGAAGGCTTCCTGCCAATAACGCGACCAACGCGTGATATCAACGTCGGTTGGGACCTCGTCCATACGCGGCAGTGAGTGCAGCAAAATGGCATCTGGTTTGGCCTTCTTCTCAAGCAGTTCACGCGTGATCTTGTAATTGGCCGGGGTTAGATTTAATTCGCCGGTGCGCTCATCGCGGGATTTGGTGTAGTCAGGTTGGACGACCGGCTCAACCAGGATCACATCGGCTTCAGCGATGGCCTTCTCAACATGATCAACCTCTTTAAAATTCAGGCTATAGCCTTTAAGTTCTTTCCTGAACTCATCGGTCAGACTCATATCGGGTGGAGACACAAAGGTGATCGGGCAGTCGAATTGAGTTAAAGCATAACCTAACGAGTGCATCGTTCGCATGCGCATATCGCCAACGGCCAGCCATTTCAAGCCATCAATGCGGCCCTTCTCGCGCAATACTGTGTACAGATCAGTCAAAATCTGCGTGGGATGTTCCCCCCAGCCATCTCCGCCATTGATGATGGGAATGCTCGCCCAGCGGGCAGCCTCGTGCGGCGCGCCTTGCTGGAAATGACGCATGACAATCACGTCGCCATAAAACTCAAGCATCTTGACCGTGTCTTTTATGGACTCCTGATAGAAGTCCCCGGCTCTTGTCATCTTGGCATCGGCAAAGCCAGTCACATGCCCGCCTAAACGGTGCATGGCGGCCTCGTGCGCCAGGCGCGTTCGTGTGGATGGCTGATAGAAGGCCGTTACCAGGGTCTTCTCCTTGAGCATATCCACGTTGCGGCGCGAGCGCGCAATCGGCTCCATCATCTTCTGAGCGACATCGAACACATGGAAAAACTCGTTGCGTTCGAAATCCTTGAGGGAGAGGATATCACGACCAGCGAAACTACGCATACGAACCTCCTATTCAATTGTGAGACGATTTTCGGTCAAGACTTCCTCCGGTACTTCTAAAGTTTCCTTCTTTGGCTGTAAATCACTTAGCTTTTTCTGCCAGTAATTTCGGGAATAGGGCATAGAACTCCGTGGCGGCAACCACTTCGTCCAGCGGAATCTGTTCCATCGAGGTATGAGCGAACTCTTCATCGCCGGGGCCGAAGCCGATGGATGGGATCTGAGCTTTGCCTGCCCAGTAGGTGGCGTTGGTTGAGAAACTCCATTTGCCGGTTGGACGCGTCTCGTTCCACAACTGACGAACTGTTTCCTGCCCGGCTTGCACGATAGGGTGCTTCTCTTCGAGCGCCCAGGCGGGATAATACTTATCAACTGGAAAAACAAAACCGGTATAGGATGGCTCTTTGTAGAATAATTCCTCGACCGTGATCTGGTCGCGCAAATAACCTGGGATCAGGTCGCGGATTTGCTGGACGGCCTGTTCCTTGGTTTCGCCGAATGTGACGCGGCGGTCAATGAAGATGGTGAAACCATCCGGCACGGCATTGATGGACGCGGTACTGATCTTTGCATCCGTGACCATGACCGTGCCTTTGCCGAGAAATGGATCAGTGTGCAGATGCGCATCCAGATCGCGAATGGCCGAGATGACCGCGAGCATTTTGTAAAGAGCGCTGTCGCCGAGATGATGCGAGGCTGCATGCGCTGACTTTCCGGTGGCGGTGATCTTTAATTCTACGCGGCCTTTATGTCCGCGATAAACATTCATCTTGGTCGGCTCGCCAATCACGACGAAATCCGGTTTGATCTTCGGGTCAACTTCGACGAAGGTATTCGGTGCGATGCCGTCGCACCATTCTTCCATGTTGCCGAAATAATAAGCCGTGGTTCCTTCGAGCAGACCCAAGTCACGCGCAATGGCCAGGCCATAGATCATGCCCGGCGTGGAACCTTTCTCATCGCACGCGCCGCGTGCATACAAAATGCCATCTTCAACCTTGCCCTTAAACGGATCCCAGCCCCAGGTGGCGGGATCGCCCACACCAACGGTATCAATGTGCGAGTCGTAGACGAGGACGCGCTTCCCGTTGCCAATCCGCCCGAGGATGTTGCCCATCTTGTCGAAGCGGACTTCATCGAAGCCCAATTTGATCATCTCCGCGCCAATGCGCTCACCCACATTTTTGAGCTGGCCTTCCATGCTGGGGATGGCCACGATTTCGCGCATGAACTGAATGATCGTCTCGCGTGAAGCTTGCACACGTTCTTTGATTTCCTTCACAGGTAAAGCCATACTTACAATACTCCTTCGGCGAATTTATGAACCGGATTTACACGGCGATTCACAATAAAATTGAAATATCCGGGGATGAAATAACTGAGCGAACAATCTATCACTTTGCCGGACGTAACAAACAACTGGGATGAAAAATGCAACAACACGTCGCCGCGTTGTATCTCGAGCGGCCTGGCAACCTCTGCCGTCGCGCCGATGGCGGAAATAGCCGCCCGCGAAAGGTTAAGCGCATCGCCGCGTTTCAGCAAAAAGTCCAGCACCGAGCCTTTGAAATTGGCAGGCAACTGTTCGGGCTTGAGAACATCTTCGGGCAGTGTATCCACCAGATAGGCCACCGGTCGAGTCTCTTCCTGCATCACGCGGCGGACGCGCGTCAGGCGCGTGCCCAGCGGCACATTCAGATTCGTGGCATGTTCCCGATCGGCCGCGAAAGTATCCACATTCAAATCGCTGACCGAAACTTCCAACCCAAGACGTTCAGCCATTGTCTCAAGACTTTCAAGTATTTCGAGACCGGCGTCGATCACGGAGACCTGCCCGACCACAAAAGTCCCCGATCCCTGCCTGCGACGGATCAAACCTTGTGCTTCAAACATGCGCATGGCCTCGCGCAGTGTGGCACGTGAGACACCCAACTTCTTCGCCAGTTCCGGCTCGGAGGGCAGGCGATCCCCCGCGTCCGTTTTTGCGATCAGCGCGGCCAGATCACCTTGTAAACGTTGAAAAGGAAAATTTGCCATCAGCTCTCCAGCACCGGGATAAATTCAAACTTCGTCACATCCACCAAACCTTTATCCGAAATTCTTAATTCAGGGATGACGACCAATGCCAATAGAGACAATTGCATGTTTGGATTATTCAACATGCAGCCGCAGGACTTGAACCCAGCCAGCACCGTGGCGGCTTTCTTCGCGACGGCTTCCGCTTTTTCAGTGGACATCAATCCAGCGATCTGCAACTCGACCATGCCGATGACCTTTCCATTTTTGACGACGACCTGTCCGCCTCCGCTGCGCGCCAGGCTGTTGGCGGCCACCGCCATATTTTCCTCGTCTGTGCCGACGACGAGCATGTGATGGCTGTCGTGTGCCACCGTCGAAGCCACGGCGCATTTGCCGGTGAAACCAAAGCCGCTGACCAGCCCCACCTTCACACCGCCGGTTCCTTTGTGTCTTTCAACCAAAGCAACCTTGGCAATGTCGCGTTTTACATCGGGTTTGATCTCGCCATTTTCGGGTTTAAGCTTGAAGGTCAGATGTTTGGTGGGAGCCTGGTTTTCGATCACGCCAATCACATTGGCCCTCACCCCTGCGCCCCTCTCCCGCTGGGAGAGGGGTTGGGGTGAGGGAACCTTCAACGCAAAATCTTTCGCTTCAAGTTTCTTTTTCAAATGAACAGACTTTTTCGCCCAGGCTGGATAATTAAACCGGGGAGGTTCTACTTTCCATTTTCCATTCTCCGCAATAACCTGACCTTTTGCAATCACCACATCTGCTTTGAAATTCTTCAAGTCCTTGACCAGCACCACATCGCCCCAGCGTCCGGGAGCGATCATGCCCATTTCACGCGTCAATCCAAAATGCTCGGCAGTGTTGATCGTGCACATCTGGATGGCGGTCAGCGGATCGAGGCCCTGAGAAATGGCGTGACGGAGGACTCTGTCCATGTGGCCGTCCCGCGTAATGGTCTGGGCGTGGGAATCATCCGTGCAAAGGATGAACCGCCTCGGGTCCAGATGATGATGCGTGATGGCGCCCACTTGCGCCTCAACATCGAGCCATGCAGAACCATAACGAAGCATGGCTTTCATGCCCTGTCGCACACGCTGGATGGCATCTTCAACATTCGTGCCTTCGTGGTCATCTTCGATGCCGCCCGCCACATATCCATGAAATGGCAGGCCCAAATCGGGTGACGGATAATGTCCGCCAATGGTTTTGTTTGCAGCTTGCGCAACGGACAATTCAGCCAGTATCTTTTCATCGCCGTTGAACACAGCGGGGAAGTTCATCATTTCACCCAGGCCGATGATGCCGGGCCAGGTCATCGCCTCAGCGACTTCCTGCGGGCCGATGTGCGCGCCTGGAGTTTCAAAGCCCGGCGCTGACGGGACACAGGATGGCATCTGCACCCAAACGTGGATCGGCTGTTTGGCAGCTTCATCCACTATCAGCTTGACGCCTTTGAGGCCGAAGATATTTGCCATCTCGTGCGGATCAATGAATATGCCAGTCGTGCCGCGCACCGCCACCGCACGCACAAATTCCGTCACCGTGACCATGCCCGATTCAACGTGCATGTGTCCATCAAGGAGACCCGGAACTAGGTAGCGGCCTTTGGCGTTGATGACTTTTGTTTTCCTGCCGATGGTATGTTTTGCATCGGAACCAACGTAGGCGATGTGACCGTCCACAATGGCAATGTCGGTGCCAGGGATGATCTCACCGGATTGCACCGAGACCCATTTGCCGCCGCAAATCACAATATCCGCGGGCTTGCGTCCCATGGCAACGTCTACGAGTGAGCGGGTTAATTTTAAAGATTTGGGCATTTAGTTCTCCAAAGCTTTTGCGTCAATTGTGGTCGAGTAACGACGAACGAAGTATATGTTTTCTGGCATTCGGTGGTCTCGATACGGCCTCCGGCCTACTCGACCACCTTGGACTATCCTATCAATAATCTCTTCGATGCTTTATTATGTTGCTCGACCAATTTTCGTTCATCAACCGTCACGAGCTGACCTTCTTTGACGACGAACTTGCCGCCAACGACGGTGTAATCCACTTTGCGGGGTTGGCAAAAAACAACTGCCGAAACAGGGTCGTGTTGCGCACCGGCATAATCAAGGTGATTCAAATTGATGGCATAGAAGTCAGCGCACTTGCCAATTTCGAGCGAACCAATATCTTTACGTCCAATGACCGCCGCCCCACCGCGCGTGCCAAGATATAGCGCATCGCGCGCGGTCATTAATTCCCTCACCCCTTCCCCTCTCCCAAAATTGGGAGAGGGGTTAGAGGTGAGGGAGAAGCCAGTAATTCCTTCTTTGACGCGTGACAATAACATTGCTTGTCTGACTTCGGCTAACAAATGCGAACCGTCATTTGATGCGGAGCCGTCCACGCCGAGGCCGACATTGACGCCAGCCTTACGATATTCCTTGATCGGCGCAATGCCGGAGGCGAGTCGCATGTTCGAGGTTGGGCAATGCGCTACGCCGCAATGGTGTTTGGCAAAGACTTTGATCTCTTCGTCGTTGACCCACACCGCGTGCGCAAACCAAACATCTTCGCCGACCCAATCCACTTCTTGCATGTATCCAACCGGACGATGACCGAACATTTTCATACAGAATTGTTCTTCGTCTTCGGTCTCGGCCAGATGCGTGTGAAGATGAACGCCGTATTCACGCGCCAGTTTGGCGGACTGTTTCATCAAGTCGCTGGTGACACTGAATGGCGAACAAGGTGCAAGAACGATCTGCACGAACGCGCCGGGCTTGGAATCGTGATAGCGCTGGATGAGCCGCTGGGAATCTTTTAGGATGGAGTCTTCGCCCTCCACAACGGAATCCGGCGGAAGTCCGCCTTTGGATTCGCCGAGCGACATCGAGCCGCGCGAAGCCTGCAGACGCAATCCAACTATTTTAGCGGCGGCAATCTCATCATCCAGTTTGGAGCCGTTGGGGAAAAGGTAGAGATGGTCGGAGGCGGTCGTGCATCCCGAAAGCGCCAGTTCCGCGAGCGCAGTCTGGGTCGAGGTGAAAATATCCGCGCCGTTCATGCGCGCCCAAATTGGATAAAGGGTCTTGAGCCAGTTGAAGAGGTTGGCATCCTGGGCGGGCGGAACAACGCGCGTGAGGGTCTGGTAAAAGTGATGGTGCGTGTTGACCAGCCCCGGCAAAACGACATGACCGCGCAGGTCGAGGACTTCATCGGCGGTGCGAGGCAAGTCTGAGACTTGCCCTACCTGCTCGATGAATCCGTCTCGAATAAAAAGACCACCCTCGGGCATCTCCCGCTGGTGGTCGTCCATGGTGACAAGGTAGGCGTTTTTTATGAGGAGAGTTGACATGGGAAGTAGTCAGTGATTAGTTATTAGTCTAGTTGTCCGACAACTTCAAGTGTAGCAAAAAAGGGGGAGGATGTCAAATGAGATAAGTAATGTGTTGGAGGGTGGTGCTTTCACGAAGTGGCCCGAAGCAATCCCCTGTTGTGTTGGAGATTGCTTCATCGCGAAGAACAAGAGCGCTCCTCGCAACGACATATAAACTTACGCCTTCAATTTCTCCAACATCGCCACCGCCTCATCATACGCCACCTTATACATATACTTCCCGCCTTCGCAGGTTGCCAATGGTTATCGAACAATAGTAAACTGTACCCAAGGAGGTTTAATGGCGAACTGCATGAGTTCCTGAAAAAATGAATCATTAAATGTAACGTGAGTCACATCTTTATTATTCATTGCTACAGTCATATGCCAGAGTGGCAACATTAGGAGCTGATTATCAGTTAGAGTTGATAACGGTGTTTCAGAGGCTATCGCGCCTATAACGCCTTTTTGATCCACACCCCAAAAAGCGGTCGCAAAGTTATAACCACTGAATCCATCGTTCCACCGAGAAAATCCTTTATCCGTCGTTGCATTATCATAATTGATGACATAAACAGTAGCTCCGGATTCTGGTGACACTGGAAATGTGTATGACTTATCGCCATCCTTAAATGTATGTGTAACAGCACCGCTTTGTAACGCCGCGTACAGAATATTCGTCGAATCTTGACTGAGGCCATTGCCCGGCAAATAGTGCTTAGTCATTTCGCCGCCTATCGCACCGATATAATCCCCCTGTCGTTGTAAGTCGGCTGGACGTGGGTTATGCATAATCGACTTTATCGCAAATTCATCCGGAACCCCCAATTCAACCAATACGTTTATCGGTCCAACATTTTTTGCTTGCTGATATTGCAGGGACCCGTCAGCATTTTTAGCCACTGATTTCCCGTCAGGATTGAGAATGGGAACGTAACCTCCCGTCCAATCCCAAAATGGCAAATCTACTGCTACCTGCCGAAAATACCCAACATATTCTTTACCATCTGGAGTTTCGATATGCTTCAAAGAATACGTAAATCCATTTTCAACTTTTGTGTTTCCCACTTTCGGCCCTGCTTCCGTCGGAGTCGGCACGGCAGTTGGCGCTGGCAATGGCGTTTGAGCTATAGCCAATATTGCAGCTTGTGTCGCAGTGGAACTTGATAAAGGCGTGGGAGCAGCATTAGCACAGGCCGTTACAGCCAGCATAAAGAAAAGGCAGAGAGCAATTGGTTTATAGGGATTCATTGTTTTTCTTCTCCCTATAGTTATTTTACCCCATGCCTGAATTAAATTGCTGTGTCTTGCCATGGGAAATAATAATCCGAAGGTTAATCAAACCCTCGGGCCCTGTCATTCGCGCCCAAATGGGATAGAGGGTCTTGAGCCAGTTGAAGAGGTTGGCATCCTGCGCGGGCGAGACGACGCGCGTGAGGGTCTGGTAGAAGTGATGGTGGGTGTTGACCAGACCAGGCAGGACGACGAAGCCCTTGAGGTCAAGCACTTCGTCGGCGGCTTGCCCTGAGCCTGTCGAAGGGTGTGGAAACGTGCTCGTCGGCCCGACCTGTTCGATCAGGCCGTCTCGAATGAAAAGACCGCCCTCGGGAATTTCCCGCTGGGCATTGTCCATGGTGGCAATATAAGCGTTTTTGATGAGAAGGGTTGTCATTTCGTGACCAGTTATCAGTTGCCAAGGATCAGTCCGCTGGCAAAGCAAAGCACTTCGTAGTTGTCTGACAACTTGATTATAGTGTAGCCACTTTAGGATGTCAACTGGAGTTTTGTCACCTCTTCTCAATTGCTTTCAACAGGGGATTTTCCCCTCAATAGTATGCTAAAATCAATTCATCCTTCAAGGGAGATAAGATGAGACCACTACTTTTTCTGACAGCAGACTATGCCAACGTAACTAGCGATGGCAAATTAAATGTGATGGGGATTTTTAAAGAGATAAATGCCTATAACTTTCCTGCTAGGCACGCATCAATGCATCTGGTTGCAAAATTGGCAGCAGAATTGGGAGAATTTGAACAGACTAGAAATATCACCGTAATTCTTATGGATGCTGATGGCAAAAAATAATGGAAATATCTGGACCATTCAATATTCCAAGAGCTGAGGGGGGAAAGAAACCAGAAGTTAATATCATCTTAGAATTGAAAGACATCATATTCCCCAATCCAGGACGATATCAATTTATCCTTCTCGTTGACAAAGATCAAAAAGATGAGTTGACATTATATGTAAATCAAATTGAAACCCCCAAACCAATCTAGGAGTAAACATGGTTCCCAAACCAGAAAAGCGATTGGAACTCCTGGAGCAAATGCGAAAATCAAAATCAAATTGGAAGAAAGAAGATATTGAAAAATTGTATAAGGAGTTCGGCTTCACAATTCGACATGCGGCAGTCACGATGTTGTTACACACCCAGAGTTTCCAAAACTACGAGCTACTCTTGCCAGACACAAAGCCCTTCCCAAAGGCTATGTCCAATTTGCGGTAAAATTAATTGATCAATTACTGGAATTACAGAAAGAAGGCAACAATGGATGATAAATGGCTGAAGCAGGCAGAAAGGCTAGCCATGCGTCCTTACTTCATCAAAGTTACCCTTGACGAAACTACTGAAAACGAACCAATTTATCTCGCGCATGTATTGGAATTGGAAGGTTGTTTTGGACAGGGCGAAGACCCTCAAAGCGCAATTGTTGATTTAAAGAGCGCTATGACTGATTTTATTGCTAGCCTCCTTGAAGACGGTTTACCTGTTCCAGAACCTGCTGATCTAGTGATGACCACCAGTTCTACTACGAGTAAAACATTT
>Ga0172369_10001001_pt1 | contig 41761 bp, 38 predicted proteins | sample LakKiv25m_FD_114539 | JGI IMG/M metagenome (GOLD analysis project Ga0172369, IMG submission 114539) | Freshwater microbial communities from Kabuno Bay, South-Kivu, Congo - kab_022012_11.25m | ecosystem: Environmental > Aquatic > Freshwater > Lake | place: Democratic Republic of the Congo... | reverse complement strand
TAAGGGCGTACACGTCGTAACCGTCAACGACTATCTGGCACAACGTGATGCCAGTTGGATGGGTGGAGTATATCATTTTTTGGGGCTGACGGTTGGGGTAATTATCAACGAAGCGTCGTTCGTATACGATCCGACATTTGACAACGAAAATCATGACGATGTTCGGTTGAAGCAGCTTCGTCCTGTAACTCGTAAAGAGGCGTATTCTGCCGATGTTACATACGGCACGAATAATGAATTTGGTTTTGACTACCTACGCGACAATATGGTCAATGAAGTTGATTTGTTACGCCAACGCGAGTTAAATTATGCAATCGTAGATGAGGTTGACAGCATTTTAATAGACGAGGCGCGAACGCCGTTGATTATTAGCGCCCCAGCCGCTGAAAACCCAGACAGTTATTATCAATTTGCCAAAATCGCCGCAAAACTTACGCCAGATGATTACATTATGGACGAAAAGCATCGAACCGTAGCGCTTAGCGATAAGGGTACCGAGAAAATTCAAAAAACACTGGGCATCAAGAATCTGTATAGCCCCGACTATGTTCGGTCGGTGTATCATATGGATCAGGCGCTTCGAGCACAAGCCCTATTTAAACGAGACAAAGATTACGTTGTCACCAATGATGGTGAAGTGATAATTGTTGACGAGTTTACAGGTCGTTTAATGCAAGGACGTCGATACAACGAAGGCTTACACCAAGCAATTGAAGCCAAGGAAGGCGTACCGGTTTTGCAAGAAAGTATGACACTAGCCACTATTTCATTCCAAAATTATTTTCGTCTATACAAAAAATTATCTGGTATGACGGGCACTGCTTTTACCGAAGCGGAAGAGTTTCAGCAAATATATAGCCTAAACGTCATCCAGGTACCACCAAACAGACCACTTACTCGTATCGATAGACAGGATTTAATTTTCAAAACTGAAAAAGCCAAATTAAAAGCCGTTGCTAAAGCGATTGCTGAACATAACTCTACTGGTCGTCCAGTTTTGATTGGGTCGGCCTCGATTGCAAAAAACGAATTAATCGCATCATGGTTGGATGACGCCGGTATTCAATACGAACTATTGAATGCGAAAAACAATGAACGAGAAGCTGCGATTATTGAAAAGGCCGGAGAAAAGGGTTCAATCACACTTGCGACAAATATTGCCGGTCGTGGAACGGATATTAAGCTCGGTAAAGGTGTAGTGGAGCTTGGTGGTTTAGTTGTGATTGGTTCTGAACGTCATGAGTCACGTCGTATCGACAATCAGTTGCGTGGACGTGGTGGTCGTCAGGGTGATCCTGGAGAAACGCAATTCTATGTTTCCACCGAAGATGATTTGATGCGAATATTCCAAGGTGAAAGAATTGCCGGTTTGATGGATAGGCTAGGTGTTGGTGAGGATACGCCAATTCAAAACAAAGCTGTTTCAAAAACGCTTGAAGCTGCACAAAAGCGCGTGGAAGGATTCAATTTTGACACTCGAAAAAACGTTGTTCAGTACGACAATGTCATTAATCGTCATCGCCGTGTTGTTTATACGATGCGACGCAAAATTCTTGAGGGTGATGATATAAAACCCGAAATAGAACGACTAATGGATTCTGAGTTGCGTCAACTTACAGCTGTCCCGTTAAAAAATAACAAAAACTTTATCACGGAATTTGAAACAATATTCCCAATGTCAAACAAAACAATAACTATGATAGGCGAGGAAAAAAAGGACAAATCAAGATTTGAACTAGCGCTTCAAGAGGTTGGTAAATTCTATGCGGCCAAAGAGTCGAAACTGGGTGTCGAGACCATGCGCAAAGTCGAACGAGAAGTTTATCTGCAGGTACTTGACACACTGTGGATGCAACACCTCGAGAATATGCAACATTTACGTGAAGGTATTCACTGGCGTAGTGTCGGACAACGTGATCCGCTAGTTGAGTATAGAAGTGAATCGCAGAAATTGTTTGATAGCTTGCAGGCTACCCTGCGCGATGAAGTTTTACGAGCGGTAACTCATGTTCGAGCCAGTGATGTTATTGCGAAAACAAAAGAAGAATACGAAACCGAACTAACACGGTTGGCCGAGAATGCAGTTGAAAAAGGTGTCAACGAGATAACGGGTGGTGAAGAAAATAGGGACCGTGATTTTAGTGCAAAAAAAGCGAATACAACCTCAAGTCAAAGAAAGAATACCAGTCGAAAGAAAAAGAAGTCACAGCGCCAAAATCGTAAGAAAAGCCGAAAATAACCAATTTATGCAAGAAAGTAAGTATTTATGAACCATGACGTCGAAGAGATAAGATTAAAAAATGGAGCCAGAGGATTACTTATAAATGTACCTGGCGCTACAACAATGAGTATGCAGTTTCAGTTTCGTGCCGGTAATCGCTATGCAAAATCCAAAGATATTGAACAGGTTGCGCATATTATGGAACATATGGCATTTGGTGCAAATTCACGTTTTAAAAACGAACACGAGTTCGAATTCGAGTTTACAAAAAACGGCGCCTACCGGAATGCGTACACCAGTGAATTTTCTATGGTTTACGAAGCGGATTGTGCTGATTTTGAATGGGACAGAATACTTGATTTGCAAAAAATAGCTATCTGTCACCCAAAGTTTAACGATGATGAATTAAATGCTGAAAAAGGTAATGTACGAAGCGAACTAACCAACTACCTAAACGATCATCAACGAATTCTGTGGCCGAGAGTTCTTCAGTTGTTGGGAGAGGATATATTAACCTATCGACAATCACTGGCTACGATCGGCACGGTTACACTGGCGGATGTTCGCGAGCATCATCGTCGTACCCACACAACCAATAATATGCGATTTGTTATTGCTGGAAAGTTAGATGGTCGTAGGTCCGAAATCAGACGACAGATCGAAAACTTTCAGCTACCAGAAGGCGAAAGGTTTGAAGTTCCACGTGACACACTGGCGAAGGCTACCCCAAGCGTTATAAGACGGAAGGACGCTTCAAATCTGACCTTTGGAATTTTCATGGCTGTTTCTCGAGGATTAAACGATGAAGAACTAGACGCAATGCACTACTTGAACCATATATTGACAGGGACAATGCATTCACGTATTTTTGGCGCCGCTCGCCAAAAGGGCCTAGCATATAATATCGGGGCTTATACCGATGTTGGACTTTATGACAGCAGTTGGGATATAACAGGTCAAGTAAATCATGAATCAGCTGACGAATTGTTCGATATTATTACACGAGAGATAAAAAATGTACTGGACGGAAAAATAAATAAGCAGGAAATAGACGCAGCAAAGTCATTCGCCCTTGGTCGTTACCAGATGGGGGCACAAACAGTATCTCAAATTAGCGGTTTTTATACTGGTCGATATTTTGCCGACGGCTTCATCAAAGATTACTACAAAGTACCAGACATGATTAAAAACGTTACACTAGAAAGAATGATCGATACCGCCAGAAGTTTTATTCAGGAGGATAAGTGGGTTTTGGCTGCCGTTAGTGGTGGCGAAAAGCAAGAACTGGTTGATTTAAACGATAAAGTGGCAACATTATTTGAACCGCGCTAAGATGGTAATATGAAGATTGCAATCGCGGGCTATGGGATGGAAGGCGAATCAAGCTATCGCTACTGGGCAGCAGATCCAAACAATACCATAACAATTGTTGACCAAAAACAACCAACCCGCACAATACCTGCAAACGCCAGTACAATTATTGGCGAAAAAGCAAGCGAAAGCCTAGAGAATTTTGATCTGGTGGTGCGAACGGCAGGATTGGCCCCGCGAAAGATAAGGACAGATGGAAAAATATGGTCCGCAACAAACGAGTTTTTTAAAAAATGCCCGGCTGACATTATCGGCATAACTGGTACGAAAGGTAAAGGGACGACTGCAAGCTTAATTGCAAGTATATTTGAGGCTGCTGGTAAAAAAGTGTGGTTGGTGGGAAATATCGGCAAACCTGCACTTGATATACTTCAACAGGTTCGGTCAGACGATGTAGTCGTATATGAATTATCAAGCTTTCAGTTATGGGACCTAAAATATTCGCCACATGTGGCGGTTGTGCTGTTGGTAGAGCCAGAACATCTTGATGTCCATACTGACTTTAGTGAATATATAAATGCCAAAGCAAATATCCGCAAGCATCAAAAACTAGGTGATTTATGTGTTTTCCATCCTACCAATTCCAACTCACGTAAGATTGCCCATACTTCTAATCGGGGAAGGGCTATTCGTTATAGTATCTGTGAAGATGGAGGAGCGTGTGTAAAAACAAGTAACTTTTACGAACGTGAACATAAAATTTGTTCAGTTAACGCTCTGCAGTTGATTGGACAACATAATGTTGAAAATGCTTGTGCGGCAATCTCAGTTGCCAGATTTTACAACATATCTGACAACAATATTGAAGCTGGTTTAAAAATATTTAAAGGGCTACCTCACCGTCTTGAATGTGTTCGTAAGGTTGACGGTGTTAGATACTATAACGACAGTTTTTCATCATCACCACCTTCAACAGTGGCCGCTATAAGGTCATTTAATCAACCTCAAATCCTGATATTGGGCGGTATAGATAGGGGTGGGGATTTCAGCGAAATCTCTGATGCGATAAAACTGCAAACAAACGTAAAATCAGTGATTGTTATCGGTGAAATTCGAGAAAAACTTACAAATATTTTACAGATTGTAAATCCAGATCTACATATCGAATCATGCGAACTGACTTCAATGAAAGAAATCGTAAATCTGGCCAAGTCAATCGCAAAACCAAACGACGCTGTGGTTTTAAGTCCTGGGTGTGCAAGCTTTGATATGTTCGAGGATTTTTATGACAGGGGGAATCAATTTAAAGAAGCGGTTAATAAACTATGAAGCAGTTTATCTTTAAATCATATAAGTTTGACAAGGTAAGCTCGATGGCGGTTTTTGAATATTCATTTGAAAATGGGGTCGACTTTCAAGAGACTGTTAAATTTGAGAAATGCAAACAATATAATGAAGACGTTTTAAACCAAGCGTTATTTTTGGCCTTTGTGCTGATCGGAACGGGGTATTATAAAGCTTTTCCATCACCGACTGTAAATCTGGATATACCAATCGACGAATGGCAGGCTGGTTTTTTTGATAAAGTTTATCAAGAGGGATTAAGTCAATTCGCTTTTGAAAACAACTTAACACGTGATGAATTAGCGCATTTTAAGGCAACTATTAGTGAAAGCAACGGTCCAAGTGATTACAATGGGCACGGCAACCTTGTGCTTCAAAGCGGCGGGAAAGACTCACTGTTAACTGCGTCACTACTGCAAGAAAAAAATATTGATTTTTCGTCTTGGTATGTTTCCAGTAGTGAATATCATCCTAAACTACTTGACCGAGTTGGTTCAAAACTTGTTATTAATACGCGACTGATTGATAAAGATGGTCTGCAAAACGCCTCGGAAGTGGACGCAATGACCGGCCACATACCGATTACGTACATTATTCAAAGTCTGGCGGTAGTTCAAGCGGTTTTGTTGGGCAAGAAAGACATTTTAATGTCTATTGCGCACGAAGGGGAAGAGCCGTACGGATATATAGACGATCTTGTCGTTTCGCATCAATGGTCAAAAACGTGGGCGGCCGAAGATGCCTTTTCTGAATACGTTTCTCGATATATATCACCAAACTTACGAATAGGGTCACCAATCAGATGTTATAGCGAATTACGGGTTGCTGAACTGTTTGTTGAACATTCGTGGTCCAAATACGGTCGTGAGTTTAGTTCATGCAATGTAGCCAACTATAAACAAGGCAAGGATAATAGTAATCTTCAGTGGTGCGGGGATTGTTCAAAATGCGCCAACTCATATTTACTGTTTGCCCCATTTTTGCCCGCAGAAGAATTAACTAATATCTTTGGTGGCCAGGACCTATTTAATAAACCCAGCCTAATAACCACGTTTAAGGGGTTGCTAGGCGTAGAAGGTGTTAACAAGCCATTTGAATGCGTTGGTGAAACCGATGAACTACGAATAGCATATCACCTGGCTCAGCGCAAAGGTGTTTATCAATCGTTACCGTTTGATGTTCCCGAATCGTCATTTGATCGTATGAAAACTTATCCAGCTCAGGATTGGGCCGTGAAAATGTTGGGATAGATCAAATGCAGTCTTTAATAAAACAACTAAACGACCTCTTGAAACAGATTGACGTGGCGTTATTACGTTTAAATATCGTCGAAAAACAAAAAACGATTGCGGAATTAACCGAGCAATTGTCACATTCAGAAGTGTGGAATAACCCAAATGAAGCTATGAAGAACAATATACAGCTTGCATCGCTATCAAAAACCGTTGACCAATGGGTAACGTTACGTACCCAGACAGCTGATATCATCGATTTAATCAAACTAAGTGATGATAGTTTAACAGGTGAGTTCGAAAACGAAGTGGATGCGCTGAAAAAAGATTTTGAAAAGTTAAAAAAAGATCTTCTTTTTCACGGTCAGTATGACAAAAAAAACGCCATCATCAGACTCAGTGCAGGTGTGGGCGGGACAGACGCGCAAGATTGGACAGAGATGTTAGAACGTATGTATTTGCGATGGGCCGAGAGGTCCAATATGAAAACCAGTATCATCGAACGTTCATCAGCCGACGAGGCGGGAATTAAATCAAGCACCATTGAGGTCGATGGACCGTTCGCGTACGGTAAACTACAAAGCGAGAACGGCGTTCATCGACTGGTGAGACTCAGTCCATTTAACAGCGATAATCTTCGACAAACTAGTTTTGCGTTAGTAGAAATATTGCCCCAAATTGACACGCCTCAAGAAATACATATTGATGACAAAGATCTGAGAATAGATGTCTATCGATCTAGCGGACACGGTGGTCAGTCGGTTAATACAACCGATAGTGCTGTTAGGGTGACGCACGTCCCGACCGGTATAGCGGTTGCTATTCAAAACGAACGTTCTCAACTACAAAACCGTGAAACAGCGATAAGAATATTGTTATCAAAATTGACCCAACTACAACTTGAACAACACATCTCAAGCATCAAAGATCTTAGAGCTGGCGAATCCGCAAATTGGGGGTCTCAGATTAGAAGCTATGTCCTGCACCCTTATACAAAAGTCAAGGATACACGCACAAAATACGAAGAGCAAGACGTTCAAGCTGTGTTAGACGGCAAAATTGACGGTTTTATAGACGCGTATTTGGAACGAGGCTAGTTAATATATATGTTTTATGATTAGATATCAATATAAGCATAATCAAAAAGGAATTAAAAAATGGAACCAAACAACGATACACCCATACCAACAACAGATGAACCTAACGTTCAGCCAGTCCCAGAGGCGACACCCGTTAATCCAAATCTGCAACCTGCAGCAACACCTCCGCCTGTTTTTAGCCCCGAACCAACAGTCGTTCAGCCGTACGTGTCCCCAGTCGGCCCGTCCGAACAACCGCCAGTAAATCTAGGTTCACAAACCACGTCGCCAGTAAGTGTTTTCGGAACCACTCCACAACCTGCAACTTCAGAGCCACAACCAACCTTTGCTCAACTAGATGCAAATCCTATTGAAAATCAACCCAAAAAATCACATATGAAACTGTTTGTTATCCTGGGTGTAATTTTGATCGCGCTTGCGGGAATTGGAGTTGCAGTATGGCTGTTGTTTTTCAACGGCATCTCCTTAAAGCAATATTCAAATAGCGAATATTCAATCATGGTGCCGGAATCTTATAAAAAAGAAGGGTTGGACAGTTATGCAAAATTTAGTAAACCCGAACCTACTGATGGCAAAATCAAAGGTCGTGAATCTATTGTAATTGTCAAGGTGATTGATATACCGAATGACCTAAGGGGCGAGATAGTAAAATATATCAACGATAATTTTACAAAAGAAAAGATTACTGATAAAGGTGCTTTTGGTGATAATAGCGGGGCGTCAGACGTATCCGTAGTAAAGTCGACTACAGACGGTATGAATATATTAATTATTTCTGGTAATTCATTAGACTATGAAAAGGTAGTTGATGGAAAGTTTAAAATGAAAATTATTATTGCCAAAAAGAAAGCCTATTCAATATTAGTCGGCGCTAACCCAAGTGATTCTGGCCTTTTAGCAAGCGCGGATCGAATTATTGATTCGTTCAAGATAAAGTAAGGCGAATAACGTTTAGAGTGCTATAAACACCTCGGTGCTTATGGTATAATTGACCAAGTATGATACTTCTGGATAGGGTAACAAAAACATATAACAAAGATTCAACACCAGCGCTGGACAGAGTTAGTCTTTTTATAGAACCCCGCGAATTCGTAATACTTGTTGGAACAAGTGGCGCTGGGAAGTCGACATTGTTTAAACTACTAACCCGTGAAGAAAAACCAACCAGTGGAAAAATAGTTGTGGGCGGCATAGACTATGACACACTAAAAGACAGTCACATTCCAATACTTCGTCGTAAAATTGGTGTAGTTTTTCAGGATTTTAAATTACTGCCACAGCGTACCGTTTTTGAAAATATTGCTTTTGCGTTGGAAATTGCCGGCATGACTCGCCGAGAAATCAGAAGTACCGTGCCGAAAGTTATCGACCTAGTTGGGTTAACTGGTAAAGAGAAAAATTTCCCACATCAGCTAGCAGGTGGCGAACGTCAACGAGTAGCAATCGCCAGGGCGGTTGTCAGGCAACCAAAAATATTAATTGCCGACGAGCCAACCGGAAACCTAGACCCTCGGCATAGCTGGGATATCATCAGATTACTTGAAAAGATTAATAAATACGGTACGACAGTTTTGTTGACCACCCATAATGCAGAAATCGTTAACAAACTCAAACGCCGAGTTATCACGCTTGAACACGGTAAGGTTACTGGCGATCAAGCAGTTGGGAGTTATAGACAATAATGAGTGCTAAGAAAAAAATATCTTCAAAGGAATTGACTCACAAAAAACATAACCGTCGTAGATTATTAACATTTTGGCGTGTGGTTCGATACGGCATAGACAGTTTTGTTAGAAATTCTTGGCTGTCAGTTGCCGCGACTGCTGTTATGTCTATTACGTTACTGATAATATTTACAGCTTTTATCACACAAAACACCTTAACCGATACGATTAACGAACTACGAAACAAGGTTGATATGTCGATTTATCTAAAAACAGACACAACCGATAAAATCGGCGTCGATTTATCTAAAGAATTAAACAATCTAGACTCGGTAAGTTCGGTAACATATGTCAGCGCAGCACAGGCTAGGGAACAGATAGCAAAAGAAAACAGCGATAATCCAGATGTGTTAGCGGCAATAGTTGAAGCGACAAACAAAAATCCCGCAACCCTCCGAGTCGTAGTAAAGGACATAAATGACACTTCGGAACTGGAAAAATTCGTGGCAAATAATGTATTAGTAAAAAAATATATCAACCCTGATTATAAACCGTCGTTTGCCGGCGAAAGGCGCAATACTATCAAGTCAATTGGGCGAGCGGTAAATTTTGCACAAAAAGTCGGTATTGTCACTTCGGTGGTGTTTATAATAATTTCGTCACTAATCATATTTAATACTATAAGAATGGCAATTTTTAATCGTCGGGAAGAAATTCAGATGATGAAACTAATTGGTGCCGATCAATCGTTTATTCGTGGGCCATTTTTGGTTGAAGCCATCGTATATGGCTTTATTGCGGCTTTTATTGCTACCGGTGCGGGAGTTTGGTTGCTGTATGGGTCGGCCAAAACTTTAATCGGATATCAGATTGCCGTGCAGCCTACTATTGACCTGGTAACTTTTTACGCTGTATTCGTGCTTTTAATCATGATAACAATCGGTGCTGTTATTGGCATCCTTTCGTCGCTATTTGCAACCCGGCGCTATCTAAAAATATAATGTTTAACAGGTTGACATTAACGTTACGCTTATGGTATTATTAATATCACTATGAAACTGCGTACCACCACACCAGCTTCGAATTCTTTGGCCAGCAGGGTAGTTATAATTATTGTTTGTGTTCTTTTGGTTATCGCTGGCCCACTTCAGATGGCGCGAAACGCATCAGCCGATAAATACGATGACCAAATTAACGCACTCCAAAAAGATGTAGACGCATATAATGCACAGACTGCAATACTTGCAAGTAAAGCAAAAACCCTTCAATCCGAAGTTGCTATTTTACAAAATCAGGCAGCAATTATTCAGGCTCAAATCGACATTAGCCAAGCAAAGTACGATAAGTTAGTTCAACAAATTGCTGAAACAGAAAAGAAAATTCAAGACAACAAAGACGCACTGGGAAAGACCATCGCAGATTTGTATGTGGACGAAAGAATTACGCCAATCGAAATGTTGGCCAGTAGTAAAAACGTTAGTGATTATCTGGACAAACAAGAATATCGTTCATCGGTTCGTGACGAACTAACGGCGACTATCGGCAAGATTAAGGACCTCAAAACTATGCTTGAAAAACAAAAGGTTGACGCCGAACGAGTATTAACAGATCAAAAAAGTCAACACGAGGCACTGGTAGGCAAGCAGAATGAGCAACAGAAGTTATTGAACGATACCAGGGGTGAAGAATCCGCCTACCAACAGCTGTCAAATGCAAATAACGCCGAGATTGGCAGACTTCGGTCACAACAAGCCGCTGAATTAGCCGCAAGGGCTCGATCAAATGGTGGTGGTTATTCGAGTTCACCTGGTGACGGTAGTCGTGGTGGATATCCTTTGAAATGGCTTGACCAAGGACTTGACTATTATGTTGACGACTGGGGCATGTTTACTCGAGAGTGCACCAGTTATGCCGCGTTTAAGGTGGCACAAGCCTATGGAAACATGCCGTACTGGGGTGGTATTGGTAACGCCAACCAGTGGGATGATAATGCGCGCAACCTAGGTATTCCAATAGGGACCACGCCAAAACCCGGCTCCGTTGGTGTTGTTGACGGTGGTTATTATGGGCATGTGGCGTGGGTTGAGTCTGTCAACGGTAACGGAACAATCAACATTAGTCACTTTAATGTAAACTGGAGTGGTGATTATTCGGAATGGTACAATCTAAGTCCGTCATACTTTAATTACTATATATATTTCGGTGAATGGTAGATCTGATGTAATACTATAGCGTGCTTTGACTGAAGTGCGCTATAATTATATACACTAGGAATTGCAAACGAAAACAGGGGATTAAATGGCTGAACGGAAAGTAAAAGTGCCTGAACATATAGAAAAATATCGACAGATACACCAACGTTTGTCGCCCAGCATAAAAGTTATCGCAGCGGCTTTTATCGCATCGGTATTTTATGTGGCTGGTATGTACCACTACCAAATCGAAGCGGCTATTGGGCCAGTGTTTGGATACAGGTCTCATTCGGGAAGTATCGATTTAAACTCATTGCAACAAACGTACAATCAACTGTCTGCTAATTTTGACGGGAAGCTTGACACCAATAAACTTATTCAGGGTGCTAATGGCGGTCTCGTAGCAGCCGCTGGCGATACGTATACCGTGTATATGAGCCCCTCAGACTCAACGGACTATAATGACAGCCTGTCGGGTAATATTGGTGCAGGGATTGGGGCAGAGATTGGTCTGAGGAATGGTAGGATTACCATTGTTCGAATACTTAGTGACAATGCGGCCGAAAAAGCCGGACTAGTGGCGAACGACGTGGTCGTAAAAGTGAACGACCAATCCACAAACAGTTGGTCTGTCGAAAAAGCAGTTGGGCAGATAAAAGGTGACGAGGGGACTACGGTTAAATTAACTATTCAGCGTGGTGATGATACCAAAGACTATATAATTACCCGGTCTATAATAAAAAATCCAAGTGTTGAAACTAACGTGACCGATGGTTTGGGGTCGATTGTTATCACAAGGTTTGATTCCGAGACGGTCAATCTGCTAAAAACAGCAGCTCAAAACTTTAACCAGCAAAGCGTAAAAGCGATAATTTTAGACTTGCGTGACAACGGTGGTGGTTATGTCAACGCAGCTACCGGCGTCGCAGGACTTTGGCTGGACAACAAGGTTGTTGTGGTTGAACGAACCGGCAGCACCATCAGGGAGACCGCTAGGACCGGCAGCAACGCTTTGTTGCAAGGTATACCAACAGTAGTCTTGGTGAACGGTAATACCGCCAGTGCAAGCGAGATTGTAGCCGGAGCGCTACACGATTATCACGTTGCAAAATTGGTTGGTAAAAAAACGTTTGGAAAAGGTAGCGTACAAGAGTTGATACCGCTTAATGGCGGCGCTCAGTTAAAAGTAACAATTGCCAAGTGGTATACTCCGAACGGTATTAATATCGCAAAAGAGGGAATTAAACCCGACGTTACAGTAAGTTTAACTCAAAAAGACATAGACGGCGGCGTCGATCCACAGTTTAATGCTGCCAAAAAGTTGCTGGGGTTGTAAAGTTGCTTGTGTTTTTATACATGAATGTAGTAATATAGGACTTAATATGGAAGCAAAAAAAAGAATCCTACTGGTTGAAGACGATGCCGCCCTGTCGGGGGTATATAAATCGCGTCTTGAAATGGAAGGTTTTGCAATCCGTGAAGTTAATAACGGCGAACAAGCCTTGTCTGTTGCTGTTGAATTCAAACCCGACCTGATCATACTTGATGCTATGATGCCAAAAATAAGCGGTTTTGATGTGCTGGATATTCTACGCAATACCCCGGAAACTGCAAATATTCGTATTATTATGCTGACGGCTTTGTCTCAGCCTAAGGACAAAGAACGTGCCGAATCGTTGGGTGTTGATGATTATCTAGTTAAATCACAAGTAGTTATCGGTGATGTTGTAGAGCGTGTCAAATACCACCTTGGCATGGTTGCCGACCAGCCTAAATAAAACTATTAAATTAAATTTAAATTAAATTTATTATCTTTGTACCGAAACTTGTGTGCGGGGAACTGTTTTTCCTGTAAAGTGGTTTTTATGTATTTTGGTAAATTCAACAACTCCGTCGATAGCGGCGTGGATGGTGTAATTTTTACTGATGAATGTGCCGGGGCCGGCAATTTTGGTTGATCCGGTTTGACGGACTAAGACTTCACCGGTGCGGACTTTTTGGCCACCAAATCGTTTAACGCCCAGTCGTTGACCGGCATTATTGCGATTGTTTTTTGATGTTCCGCCAGCTTTGACGTGTGACATGCAATAACTCCTAAAATTTTTATAACAAAATCTAATTGATTGTATCAAAAATATGGGGTAGCGTCAACAGTGGGTATAGTCTAATCGTGTACTACTGGAACATCAATTATTGTCTCACGTTTCGGCACAGCCTTTAGTCGCTGTATTATTTCTCTCGCGTTTGCATCTTGGTCTCCTTGATGCCGCGACCTATAGTATTCTAGTTCGTTACGAAAGTTTGTCGCCGCCTGAACTATCGTCTTGTGGCGGTACAGCATCTGGTTCTGGTCCTTTTTCCGCATCTGTATCTGGATTTAATGTTTCACCATCACTCATATGTTTATTTCCTTTCCGTTCGTATATTTATCTATATATTACTTATGTTTTAGACTTTTGTCAACACCAGTAACTCCCTAGCGACGACCTGGTTGTTGCGGTAATATAATAAATCGTTTTGTGAAACATTTGTAAATTCATGCGGTTTATACCCCAATCGGGTAATTGTCGCAATCAATGGAAGGTGAGTAAAGTTGCCAGTTTTATCACGCCACGCTGGAATAGCAATACAGACTGGAATGCCGGGCTTGATTTGCTTGGCAAGGTTTTTCAAAAACTCAGTGATAATATGATTGCAATTTTTCATGACCTCGTCGAGTTTTGTAGGTGAGGGTGGTGCACTAAATGGTTGACCAAGATAAACTTCACTAACAACTGCGTCAATTGGTTGTTGCCACTGTGCAGTCATAGCATCGTCAACGCGTAATAACCAGTCAAAATGAACACGATATTTGTCAGCCAACCAATTAAGGTTGTCGCGACTATAGCGAACCATTTTTTCAGACAAATCAGTACCATATACTGAATAGCCCATCAGTACGGCTTCTTGAAGTATAACCCCGGTACCACAAAACGGATCCAGTATCCTAATATGGTCGCCTTTTAGGCCACTATCCTTCGTAACACTGCTTCGCTCCAGGTCTGAGTTGGGCCCCGGCGCCACTTCAGACTTGGGTTCCAGGGTGTCACTCAAAATAGTAGCCGAGCGGCTTGATTGCGTAGACGACAGCTGCATTTCTGTTTCGTCAGAACATCTGCAGCCTGAGTTTGACAAGGCGTTGGGACCCTTGTCGGACCCAGCGCGAAGCCGTTCTGATGAAATAGGAATGCTGGTGGCGTCGGTTGACAGATTTATCATGATTTGAGCGAGTTTGGGGGGTAGCATACCAACAAAGGTGTCGCGTTTAGGGCGGTTTTGATCGCGCTGCGCGTAGGCTGTGATATTTTGGGAGCCAGTGCTTTCGGCGATGACTATCGTACCGTCGTTGGCGCGGACAATCAATAGTTCAATCTTGTTCGGCGAAAGTCCGAGTTTATTGTGATGGCTGACGGCGCTATTTAGCGCCGGATCAGAGTTGGGGATTAGGCGAAGATTTATACCTAATTTTTTTAGTTTTTGCTTCAAAATGATACCGGTTTTTTGTACAACATACGCATCAATATTGAACCCATAAACACTTATGCCAAGAGTGATTTTGCTGGTTGATGATGACAATTTATCAACATATAATTGAATAATTTTGTTACTCACTTTCTGCCAATCATTTTTCGGTATATTGACGACTATTTGACCGGCTTTGGGAATGCCTCCAAATCGTTGGACGTCAAGGTATTCGCTGTTGACGCAGACTGCTTGGTCGGAAACAACCGTAACAGACTTGGCGCCAAAGACTCTTTCAAGTTCGGCAACGCCAAGTGCGGGTTGTCTACCTAAAATTGCAACATACACACTATCATTATACGTTGTAGACGGCATTATGGTGATATAATTATTCTACGTTATGAACCACATTAAAACCAATAACCTAACACTGATATCTTCTGTTGTCTATAGGAAGTTCTAACGTTATGAAATTTCGTTCGTGGGTCAACATAATTACAGTTATTCTGTTAGCGCTAGCGATTTACTTTGGTTGGGATCAAATATCGCAGGCTTGGGGGCTGATGGGAAGTGTAGATTTACGAATTTTTGTACTTATGGTACCGGTGCAGTTCGTTAGTTACTATGCGGTGGGTGAGGTGATGTTTTCGTACCTACGCTCGAAAGGCGAACTTGAAAAGATGTCCAGGTGGGGAATGACGCGTATTGCGTTGGAACTCAATTTCGTCAATCATATAATTCCCGTCCCCAGTATTGCAGGATTTTCATACCTAGGTTTGATTCTGCAACCTTTTGGCGTAAATGCCGGTAGGGTAACTATGGCACAGTTGATTCGTTATGCGACGATGTTTATCAGTTTTGTAATGATGATATCGATTTCGGTGGTTTTGCTGGCATTCGATCAAGGTGTCAGTCGAATAATTATAATTACCAGTGGTGCGTTTATAGTTTCAGCAATTGGCGCTACTGCATTGTTAATCTATATTATCGGTAATCGAAACAGAATTATCTCAATTGCGAACTGGACGGCGCGGACCCTAAATAAGGTCATCCATATATTTACTTGGGGTAAAAAACACCAACATCTAAAAACACATGAAGTTGAGACGTTCTTTGTCGAGCTTCACCAAGATTTTATTGAAATTCGTAGCGATAAAAAGATATTACTGCGTCCGTTTGCTTGGGCTCTGGTGAATAATCTGTTGGATGTTAGCTTAATCTTGATTGCATTCTTGGCGCTTGGAACTTTTGTCAATCCTGCAACGTTAATAGTAGCCTGTGGCATATCGTCGTTTGCTGCAATTTTCGCTGCAACCCCTGGAGGGTCGGGTGTGTACGAAGCTATTATGATTACATTCTTAGCATCGGCCGGTGTTAGTCCTGAGGCGGCGATTGCCGGAACATTGCTGGCCAGGGCGACATTAATGGCCGGTACGATAATATTCGGATATCTGTTTTATCAACTAACGATCAATAAATATGGAAAAACCGACAAATCAACCGATCTTTAAGACCTATGGCATGGATATTGTGCAACAGGTCTTTAGTGTTAGTGATTTTATTGCGGTTGTAAACCAGACGTTTGAATATGCCTATCCAAATGTAGAAGTTGAAGGTGAGGTTGCATCGTTTAAGGTAAATCAAGGTAAGTATGTATTTTTTGATATCAAAGACAGTGGTGGCAGTATAGCTTGTTTCATGACAGTTTGGCAATTACGTGTACCGATTGAAGACGGCATGAAGGTCATCGTGTCGGCCGTTCCAAAACTAACCCGGTGGGGTAAATTTAGCCTGACAGTAAAATCAATAAGACCCAGCGGTGCAGGCGCAATAAAGAAAAGTTTTGAACTGTTGAAGGAAAAACTTGACAAAGAAGGCTTATTTGCCGTTGAACGAAAGCGTCGATTACCATCAATACCAAATCACGTAGCAGTAATCAGTAGCACTACGGCCGCCGGATACGCTGACTTTATAAAAATTCTAAGCGATAGATGGGGCGGTGTAAAAATTGATGTTGCCAACGTTCAGGTACAGGGGATAGATGCAGCCGATCAGATAATAAAGGCGGTTGAATATTTTAACCAACAACAAAAACTGCCGGAAGTGATTGTCATTATTCGTGGAGGTGGTAGCGCCGATGATCTGTCAACCTTTAACGACGAGCCGTTGGTCAGATCCATCGGTGCCAGTCGTATACCAACACTGGTTGGTGTCGGTCATGAAACAGACGAGAGTTTAGTGGACTTGGTGGCAGACGTTCGTGCGTCGACCCCCAGTAACGCAGCGCAAATCCTAGTACCCGACAAACATGAAATAATAAGGAGTACCCAAAGCCAAGTCGAATCACTGGTGCCTAGAATAATTCAAGTTGTCGATCAACAAAAAGCCGCTGTAAAATCCTATCCAACTAAGATACTCGAAAAAATCGATTCAGCCATAGATCAACAAACCGGTGCTATATCAAATCTTAAAAATGTTCTGATTCAACTTGATCCGAACAATGTTCTAAAAAGAGGGTATGTGATTGTCAGGGGTTTGATAGAAGTCGGCTCACGGATTGAGATTGAATCAAATAAAGCTATAATAAAAGCAGAGGTAATAAATGTCGTCAACAAATAAATCGATTCAAGAAAAAACAACAGAACTTTCCAAACTGGTTGATTGGTTTGATGGTGACCAGTTTACATTAGAGGCGGCGTTGGACATGTTTAAAAAGGCTGAAAAACTTGCAAACGATATCGAACACGATTTGCTGTTGCTTAAAAACGAAATTAAAATCGTCAAACAAAAGTTCAATAGTGATAGTTAGATAATTTTTTTTGATATAGCCCTGCTTGTAATAGGCGCAGCGTTCGGTCTGTCCGTATTTCGTGGATCGCCCTCCCTATGTTATAAGTCACAAATTTTATGTACGTCAGGAATTTCAAGATCTACATCCTTTAGGAAAAACTACACGCCGATCGATATTGGAAGTGGTGACGGTGTCGTGTCGCGCGAAGCTTCAAAAACCGGTGCTAATGTTATGGGGTACGAGTTTAATCCGTTGTTGGTGGTTATTTTAAGGTTGCTGTCGCATAAGTATAGAAAAGTTCGGATAATATTTGCAGATTATCGGTTATTAAATTTTCGAAAAACCACGACGGTCGTTTACATATACTTTGTATCACGCGATAAACAGAGAATAATTAGAAAAATTCAAACTGAAACCACCACAAAGGGTCGACCGATCTATCCTATAAGTTATGGAACTAGATTAGTTGTAATGAAACCAGTTAAAAGCGTAGGAGTCTACCATTTATACGTTTTTCATCCTTTACAGACAGATAAAGCACAAGTATAATAACGCTATGCCACCGAATACTAATTTGCCGTACAAAAAACCAGGAAATGTTTGGGCAATCGTATCTATTGTTTTTATTATCTTAACCGTTGGATTGATTACTTTATCTGTTTGGTTATTTATCAGCTACAATGACCAAAAAACAGACGTTGACGGAAAAATCGCTGTCGCTGTATCCTCGGCAAAAAAGACTCAATCGGATCATGACGAAGCAAAATTTACTGCTCGCGAGAAAGAACCGAATCGTGAGTTTGTTGGTCCGTCGGATTACGGTCGGGTAACCTTTAATTATCCAAAAACATGGAGCGTGTATGTAGACAAGGACGCTGCTGATGGCGGTAGTTTCGAAGCTTATCTTAACCCAATATCTGTGCCGCCAGTCAGTTCATCCCAAAAGTTCGCAATTCGCGTAGTAATCGAACAAAAAGATTACAACGAAGCAATTTCAAGTTTTGACTCATTAGTGGAAGACGGTAAACTGAAGGCCAGCAGCGTGAAAACGAACGACGGAAATGGCACACGCCTAGATGGTAGTTTTGATGATGATACTCGTGGTGCAATAGTTCTGTTTAAGATTCGTGACAAGACGTTATCTATTCAAACTGATGCAAATACTTTTTTAGGTGATTTAAATAAATTAATCAGTACTATCACGTTTAAACAATAATAATCACGTTTCATTCGTTTTCTGTCGCGTGGTACAATAAATAGTATATGAGTGTGAAACCGGAGGGTCAGGAACGCTTTTTGGATGGTCCGTTGACCGATGGACTGCCGTCTATTATTATCGCTGCAAACGAACTTAAATCACCACTTACACTAATTCGGCAACTTTCTTTAACACTTGAGGGTGTTGATTCCTTAGTAGACGATCAAAAAAGAATGTTGCATCAAATTAGTCTTACAAGCGAGCGCGCCCTTCGTCTGGCAAGTGACCTAACTCGATCGGTTCGATTAACAGATGCACTTTTTACACTTGAACCAATCAACCCACAACAACTGTGCGAAGATATTGTACAAGAACTAACCCCACTTTTTACCGCACATGGTCGCGGGTTTAGGTTGATGCCTCGAAAACACTCCTTACTTTTGGTTGCCAATCGAGACCTTCTAAGGCGAATAATCATGAACTTTAGCGATAACGCATTAAACTATGTTGACAGAGATACTGCCGTTGAGATTCAAATTAAAGCAATCAACGCGGGCAAAACTATTCGTTTAGGGGTAAGGGATTTTGGCCCAGTTTTGTCTTGTGGTGTATTTGAAAACATCCAAAACAACCTACCCAAAGCAACGACAACAGTTCACGATAGGCCACAAAGTAGCGGGCTAGGTATATATATTGCCAGTCAGTTTGCAGACGCCATGAATGGTAGGATTGGCGTGACGCGTCATCGAGACGGCTCAACGTTCTATGTTGATCTACAAGCGTCTCAACAGTTGACATTGATATGAAAACCACATCAATACTGATTATCGAAGATGACAGTTGGCTGGCCGAACAATTTGTGCGAGTTCTGTCTAAATTTGGCTATAAAACAGTTGTTACGTCCAGCGCTGCTACTGCTATTAACGCAGTTGACGATAATCATATCGATGTGATTATTTTAGACATTTTATTAAAGGGGAGCACGGCCTTTTCGTTACTTCACGAACTTCAGTCATACGAAGACACAGGTGTTATTCCGGTGGTCCTGTGCACCAACTTGGTTCAGGAGCTGACGATAGAAAATCTTCGACCTTATGGCGTGAAGCAAATTTTAGATAAATCAAAAATGGTACCCGACGATCTGGCTACTGCAGTTCAGGATGTTCTGCCATGAAGTCACACCGAACGCGTGCGATAGTCTTAAGACGTACAAACTATGGTGAAGCAGATCGAATTTTGCAACTGTTAACCCCCGACGGTAAACGAAGCGTAATAGCGCGAGGCGTGCGTCGAGAAAAAAGTCGTTTAGCGGGTGGAATCGAGCTATTTGCAATCTGTGAAGTGGTTATTGGCGAGGGTAAGGGTGATTTAGGAATAGTAACATCTTCAAAATTAGTTCATTTTTATCGTCATATTATGGAAGACTACGACAGAATGCAGTTTGGATATATGACAATAAAACTTGTATCCAAAGCTAGTGAGATGACAAACGGTCCAGAGTGGTATGACGTTTTGGCCGAGACGCTGGCCGGACTGGATGCACGTTCGCTGCCAGTTGAATTGGTTCAGGCTTGGTTTTATTTACGACATGCGGCAATTATGGGGTATGAACTGAGTCTTTGGCGCGACGAAACCGGCAAAGACTTATCAGCCGAACTTGCGTACCGGTATGATGCGGCTGAACGGGGGCTGTGCATCGCAACTGGTGGTGAAATAACCCCTGATCACATAAAACTACTTCGCCTAATTGCCACTAGGCCACTAAAAATATTAGCGCAAATTGGCGGCACTGAGGGCCTGCTGCCCGGTTGTCTGTCCGTGGCATACGAACACGCAGCTATATAATTATGAATTACTGCTATAATAATCATTAGTTATGAGCGACGAAAACATCAGAAAAGAAAAAATGGAATCAATCATTAGCTTGGCTAAGCGACGAGGCTTTGTCTATCAGGGTTCCGAAATATACGGCGGCATGGCTGGTATGTATGATTTTGGCCCATACGGTGTTGAACTTTTAAATAATATTAAAACAGCTTGGTGGAAAGAGAATGTTCAAAATCGAGAAAACTATTTTGGGCTTGATAGCGCAATGTTTAAAGAACCTCGTGTTTGGGAAGCGTCTGGGCATACGGCTGGTTTTTCAGATCCGCTATCCGAATGCAAAAAATGTAACAATCGTATTCGCGTTGACAAAGAACTGAAGAATATTGGCGTTACGGCAGACGAGAAGATGTCAGAAGAGCAGCTGGGCAAACTGTTTGACGAAAATAAAGACAAAGTAAAATGTCCAAAATGTGGTGCCAGTGATTTTACCCCAGTGCGTGATTTTAACCTACTTGTAAAAACCAACATGGGTGATTTTACAAATGAAAATGAAAACCCAGTATATTTGCCAGGTGAAGCGTGTCAGGGGATTTACTTGAACTTCAAGAATGTTGTAGATACCACTCGTGCCAAGGTTCCGTTTGGTATTGCGCAAATAGGCAAAGCGTTTAGGAACGAAATCTCACCCAGAAACTTCTTGTTTCGGTGTCGTGAATTCGAGCAGGCCGATACACAGTATTTTGTTCGCCCCAATGAAAACAAAGCAGACTACGAAAGAATAAAAAAAGAACGTTTTGATTGGTATGTTCGTATGGGCATAAAACCCGAAAATCTTCGCTGGAAACAGCATGAAAACCTTGTATTTTACGCCTCTGATGCATGGGATATTGAGTATAATTTTCCATCATACGGTTTTGATGAGATAGAAGGAGTGCACGACCGGACAGACTATGACTTAACTCAACATTCGAAGTTTTCCGGAGTAGATTTGACATATAAAGACCCGCATACTGGTGAAAAATATATTCCGTGGGTATTGGAAACGTCAGCTGGTTTGGGTCGAATGTTGTTGGCGTTTCTATCTGATGCCTACATTGAGGATGTTGTTGGCGATGAGGCGCGTACCGTATTAAAATTATCGTATGATCTTGCCCCAGTTAAAGTTGCGATTTTTCCACTTCTAAAAAACAAACCCGAATTAGTGGCGAAAGCTCGCGAAGTTTACAATATGCTAAAAAATCAAAAAAATTGCGAATGGGACGATAACGGTAACATCGGCAAACGATATCGCCGTCAGGATGAAGTTGGTACTCCAAAATGTGTCACGATTGATTTTCAAACCCTCGAGGACGGTACCGTAACGGTTCGCGATCGCGACACGACTGAACAAATAAGGGTTTCGATAGAAGATTTTATAAAAAATGACTCAAAATGACAATCAACCAAGGCAATATGACGATCAGATTCTTGTCGCAAAATACGGATCCAGCAGTATATCAAGTTCAAATGGTATCGATAATGCAAAAATATGTAAGTACGCTTCAAAACTTCAAGATTTAAAAAGTGATTATCGAATAGTTATAGTAAGTTCCGGGTCGGTTTCGTCAGGTAGGGCGTTTATGGACGACGATGGAAGTAACGATGATTCTATCTATGCTATGGCTGGATCAGCGGCTTTGGTGGTTGCCTGGCAGAAAGCCTTCGAAAAATATGGCACAAAAGCTGGTCAAATCCTGGTGACACACAATGACATTGATGACAAAATGGAGGGAGGTCGTCTGCAGTTAATTATTCGCGAAGCCCTAGGGAAAGGAATTATCCCAATCGTAAATGAGAATGATGTTTTAAGTGATGTTGAGCTTGCAATGTTGCGATACGGTGGAGATAACGATGGTTTGGCGTCCGAAATCGCCGTAACAATTGGTGCGACGGAGTTATTACTCCTGACCGATGTAGACGGTCTTATAGATGAATCTGGTGCTGTGCTGAAGAATATTGATGCAGACAATTACAAAAAGTCTCTCACATTAATATGTAGTAAATCTGGCAACGGACGTGGAGGTATGCGTTCAAAGATTGAGGCCGCAGCACGGGCAAATAAAGCTGGGGTTCGGGTTCACATTGGGGACGCATCTGCAGACTATCGGTCATTGCTGGCCGGCGACATAGGTACTCACGTTTCTTTGTAATAAATAATTAACAAAACACTCCTCAATATAATATTATTTAGCGATTTTTGGTTTTTTTGGCTTTTTGACAGCTTTGCGTTTATCTTGACCTTTACTCATATCTCTCTTTTCTGGACAAACTGTCCCTATATTCCTATTATGCGCTTATGATTGGTAATTTCAATAGTTAGTTTTCTGTATTGGGACTGGTGTCGGTTACTTCATTCCAAACAGACTGTGTTGGTGGTGGGCAGCCGAACGCAACCCGTTACCCTTAGTAATGGACAAAGTTTGCTGTTGAAACAAAGTAACCAGCGACAAACACGGAGTATATGTTTTGAAAGGTTTTTTTCAAAAAAACGGAGGCTTGAATCGCAGCTTCGACTAAGTTTGGTTTTTATAGTAAAATGGATAACAATGATTAACTATTATACTGACGGTAGTTGCAGTCCCAACCCTGGACCTGGCGGTTTTGCGGTTATAAAAGACACAGAACTAGCGATTATTGGCCACGAACCACTAACAACAAACATTCGGATGGAGGGTAGAGCGATAGTTGCAGCGCTGGAAGATGCCAAAAAAGACCGATGTCAAATTTTTAGTGATAGTGAATTTTGGGTCAATGTAATTTCACGGTGGGGTGTCAGCTGGGAATCGAACGGATGGACCAAAAAAAACGGTGAGATTAAAAATCTTGATATCGTAAAAGAAGTTATTCGATTATATAAACAGACAGACGCGAAAGTTATCTGGGTGCGTGGGCATGTAGGAAATATCAGTAATGAACTGGCCGATAAATGGGCCAACAAAGCTCGCGAGGAAAAACTCGCCGGTAAATTTTTGCTTTAAAATTGAGGATATACAAATGTAACATGGATTACATAGCCATATACACAGTCACAGCGAAAAACTCGACAAATTCAAGATATTACACAAAAAGAAATACGTTAGGATAATCGACAGATGGACCATGGTTGTCGGGGTGTTGGCGCCGTTTACTTCATTACCTCAGGTTGTTCAAATACTAGAAACGAAAAATGCGGATGGTGTTTCGGTGTTGACGTGGATTCTGTACATGCTTCTCAGTATTTTATGGATTGTGTATATATGGTATTGCACACAAAGAGAGAGTTCTAATTGTTACTAATATACTGTGGCTTATGCTGGAATTATTTATTGTAGTATTGGCGTTGATATATTGAATGACAATAGCTAGATTTATAAGCTATAATTAGACTAGATGAAACAGGGATTGGCGCTCGAAATAATGCTTTCGGGAGAAAGCGTTTTACTAACTGGCTCGGCTGGGGCTGGTAAGACTTTTGTTTTGAATCAATTTATCAGAATCGCAAAAAATGAAGGCAAACATGTGTCTGTGACCGCTACGACAGGTTTGGCAGCGACACACTTGGGCGGTACAACAATTCATTCATGGAGTGGTATTGGAATTAATGACGAATTACAACCTGGATTTATAGAATACGTGGCTAAGGGCCGTCGGGAGATAATCGAAAAAACCGATGTACTTATTATCGATGAGGTTAGCATGCTTCATGATTATCGGCTTGATATGGTCGATGAGGTCTGTCGAGTTGTGCGTAAAAAAGATGAGCCCTTTGGTGGAATTCAGTTGATTATGAGCGGAGATTTCTTTCAGTTGCCACCAATTAATAGAGGCGATAGTCGAGCTGGCGGTTTTGTGGTGAATAGTAAAGTTTGGCAGGAATTGGATCCGGTTATTATCTATCTAAGTGAGCAATATCGGCAGGATGACGAGGAACTACTGGATATATTAAACTCAATGCGATCCGGTGATTTACATCGTCATCACGCAGAAAAACTACTAAAGCGCGTCGATATTCAGCCTACGGGTGACGATTTGATGACGGAATTGCACACTGTTAATATAGACGTCGATAAAATCAACGACAAACAATTAAATTTACTTGAGGGCGACGAGCTCTTTTATACACAGACAACAACTGGCGGAAAGAATTATGTTGAAGCATTACAACGATCTGTTTTGGCTCCAGCAACTCTACGACTAAAAAAAGGCGCCTTGGTTATGGCTATCAAAAACAGTCTTGATCGAAAATACGTTAACGGCAGTCTCGGTGTTGTTATTGATTTTGAAGCCGGTACGGAATACCCAATTGTTGAGTTCAAAAACGGCAAGGTCGTAACCATGATGCCGGATACGTGGGAATTACGTGACGGTGATAAAAAGCGTGCAAGTATATCTCAAATCCCTCTTCGTTTAGCGTGGGCGATTACTGTTCACAAGTCACAGGGTATGACGCTCGATGCGGCCAGGATTGACCTGCGAAAGGCATTCGTGGAAGGAATGGGCTATGTCGCGTTGAGTCGCGTTAAAAACCTGCAAAGTCTATATTTGCTTGGTATAAATCAAATGTCACTTCGAGTAAGTGAAGATGCTCAGTCAATTGATACTTTGTTGCGGGAAAAGGCTTCACGAGATATGAAAAGATTCTCTCACCTGGAAGAATTGGCTACGAAACGAAAGGAAGAGCTGCCAAAAAAATCCGAGAAAAAGGCATCGGGTTGGTCTGACAAGATTGCAAAGATGCGCGAAACGTTCCCAAATGCCTACAGGCCATGGGAAGCAAAGCAAGACAGCCTTTTAATAGAGAAATTTCAAAACGGTGCTACCATCAAAGAACTAAGCAAGTTGTTGGGGCGCCACGAGGGGTCAATTACAATGCGCCTGCAAAAACACTTCGGCGAAGATATTATTCAGTAGTAGTGGCATTATATTTTTTGAAATCACCATATCTATTACTAACTCTGTTAGCATAAGCACTTATCCACAAAACTGTGAATAACTCCGCTATCTAGTACAAAAATATATCAAATAGGGGTTGTAGTGACTAATTGTGGGTAGTATAGTTAACTTAGTGGAAAAAAGTGGGTAACACCACTTACAAAAATAAAAACCACTAACATTAAAAAATAACCTAAGCGGAGCCGAAGAAAAAGCAATATCATGGCAGGCATAGATTATTTCGAAAGAAAGCTTGATGACAAGCGACGGTTAACGATACCGACTGAACTTCGAAATGAATTTGCCAGCGGTGTGGTACTTACTCGAGGCTTTAACCAGTACTTGCATCTATACCCGAAACACATCTGGGATAGAGAAGTAGAACCAGCTTTGGGTAACAGTATTTTTGATGAGAAGATAGCTGACCTAAATGTGCGGTTTAGACGAGGCAAGACCGAAGCGTCACTTGACCAAAAACAGGGTCGAGTAACAATCGAGCAGCACCTGCTTGATTATGCCGGAATTGACCGAGAACTGGTTGCAATAAGGGTGGGCGCATACTGGCGCATAATGTCACCTGGTGCCGACGTTTAGGGGCGAAAAGGAAGTTCTTTAACAATTTACCCGAGTAAAACAAGAAAACTCTCGAGATCAACTATCTGGTAGTTGGGCAGTGGGCTTCGGAGCCACATTAAAAAATCCGCGCTCTTTGTGCAAAAAAACACACCTCCCAAAAAACTCCACCTCACACATAAGTCTCTCAACCGAATGATCAATTGTGATTTGCTTTCGGCAACCTCTCAAAATCGTTCGGCAACTTATAAAAAAACAAACACATTATAAAAACAAACAGCTTCAGCTACCAGTTAGGTGATCTCGAATCGCCCCTATGTTATCATAGAGGTGAATGAGTATCAAAGAACATCCACCACTAAATTCAATACATGTTCCAGTCTTGTTAGAATCGACGCTTGAGTTACTGCATCCAGTAAGGGACGAGAATTATCTTGACCTAACTGCTGGATATGGTGGTCACGCCAGTCGTATTCTAAGTATCACTGGTAATTATGCCGAATCAATCCTGGTTGATCGTGACGATTGCGCCATCAAGCGTTTAAAGTCATTATCTAACAGGGGGGTAAGGCTACTCCACACCGATTTTGTTAGTGCTGCAAAGCAATTAATAAAAGAGGGTAGAGAATTTGATATTGTAATGATTGATTTGGGGGTGTCGTCACCACAGCTCGATCAGAGTGAACGAGGGTTTTCCTTTACAAATAGTGGTCCGCTAGATATGCGGATGGACCGACGCCGGGCGGTGACAGCAGAAATGATTGTCAATACTGCCTCGGTAGAGGAACTAACGCGTATCATCTCTGAGTACGGCGAAGAGCCGGCTGGGTTGTCGCGGACAATTGCGCTCGTAATTGTCGCAAACAGACCACTGTCTAAAACGAAGGACCTTGCCGATTTGATCAAGAGTACGTATCGTGGCAAATGGAAAAAAATTCATCCTGCCACCCGCACCTTTCAAGCACTCCGGATTGCAGTCAACGATGAGCTACGGCTTATCGAGGACTTGTTGCCTCTCTTGCCCGACCTCTTAAAACCAGGCGGGCGGGTGGGCATCATTAGCTTTCATAGTCTCGAGGATCGACTAGTCAAGGTCTACCTAAAGGAACAGTTTGAATCGGGTTTTGAGGCTAAACTTAAGCCATTGACTAAAAAGCCAATCGCAGGAGATATTAACGATGTTCACAACCCGCGTGCACGAAGTGGTAAACTACGTGTCGCAGTGAAAAAATAAACAAAAAGAAAGGGCAAAACACCATGCCAGTTCACATCCCGGTGCAATATTCGGACATAGCACAAGTAGTTGTTGTCCACGTAAAATAACACACAAATATCTCGTCAGCTTTAGCTTTCGTTTTTTTGCGAATGCAAAAAGCTGACGGGAAACCAAAATAAACATAAACAGAAGTTTTATCACAATGTCTTTTCAACGAACCACCACATTTAATAGTCGTCGTCAAAAAAACTGGTCACGTAATCAAAATACTGTCGTTTTTATTTCGTCCATTAAACTTGGCCCTGTGGCTCATACTGTGCTAGTAGCACTTATGATTACAGTACTTGGTTTAATATATTTAACACAAGCAACTCGCGCAATGAGTTATGATTATGCTACTCAAAAAATAGACAGCCAGATCGCAGAGTTAAATACGCAAAAAAACGATCTACAGGTTGAAAATGCTAGACTCACTGCACTTGAGGCGGTTAAGAGTAGTAGTGTTGCTTCAACAATGACAAAGCCAGCAACTACAGAATATGTTCAACAATAAATCATGAACTTAGAATTACAAAAAGGCAGTCGTTCAAATGTGTTGGCGGCTGTTATATTCAGTTTTATGACTATTTTTGTCGTAAGGCTATATTATTTACAAATTGTTCAACACGATCATTATGTACGACTAGCCAACAAAGAGCAGATAAAGCGTCTTACGATTCCTGCAAAACGAGGTATGGTTTATGCGCTAGATGGTCAGACGCCCGTGCCGCTAGTTATGAATCAAACTGTGTATACGGTTTTTGCCGACCCTCAAATGACGTCGGATAACGAAAAGATTATCAATACAATTAGGCAAATAGCCGGTGGTAACGCCCGTACTAACCTAAAAGACCTGTTGGAAATAAAAGATAGCCGATATCAAATACTAGCAACAAGGATTTCTCGTATCCAGGCCGATAAAATAAAATCCAAAAAACTAAAAGGAATTGGGTTTCAGGAAGAATCTCAACGAGTTTATCCAGAAGGGGCACTTGCAGCCCAAACTTTAGGATTTATTGACTTCAGTGGTGTTAGTCGATACGGAATAGAGAGTAAAATGGACACTAGGTTGGTGGGAAAAGACGGCTTACTTCAGTCAGTAACAGATGTTAGCGATGTACCGCTGACAATTGGCAATAACAACATCGACAGACCAGCCGTTGACGGGGAAAACATAGTTCTGACTATTGATCGAAACGTACAGTCACACGTCGAACAGGCTTTGGTAGATGGTCTAAAGCGCACCGGTGCAACCAAGGGGAGTGTAGTTGTAATGAACCCCCAGACTGGTCAAGTGATGGCGATGGCGAACATGCCAACCTACAATCCATCCGACTTTTATAATGTTACAGACGTATCCGCTTTTAATAATGATATTGTTTCGTCGCCATATGAACCTGGATCTGATATAAAAACGTTTACGATGGCAACAGGTATCGACAAAGGGGCCGTTACGCCAGAAGCGACCTATGTTAACACTGACCATATTCAGGTTGACGACAGGATAATATCTAACGCAACTCTGGGTCAAACCGGCACGATTACTTTTCAACATGCCCTAAACTGGTCTTTAAACACCGGCTTTGTAACAATCGCAAAACGTTTGGGTGACGGCGAAAACATTACGCGACAGGCCCGAGATACAATGTACGATTATTTTCATGGTAAGTTTCGTTTAGGTCAACTTACCGGTATCGAAGTAGCAGGAGAACTAGCGGGGACAATTATTCCCCCAACAAGCTTGGACGGAAATGCGGTGCGGTATTCTAATATGGCATTTGGTCAAGGTCTTGACGTAACGATGCTACAAGTAACATCAGGATTTTGTTCAATCATTAATGGTGGCAGGTACTACAAACCAACTGTTTTGGCTGGCACTTTAGATAAAAACGGTAATTTAATTGCAGGTAAGTCTGTCAGTCCATCGTACCCAATTAAAAAATCGACAGCGGATCAAGTTCGGGAAATGACGCATATTGCAAGAAATACATTTTTCATGAATATCGACACACCTGGGTATTATACGGGTGGGAAGACCGGCACCTCGGAGGTACTAAAGGATGGAGTCTACACCGATAACGAGACAATTGGAACTTATTTAGGCTATGGAGGTAGTGAAGAAGCGTCAAGGTATGTCATAATGGTTCAGGTATCTGGCGATCGTATGCACCTAGAGGGTGGATTACATGCCGAGCCAATATTTGCAGATATTTCAAACTGGATGTTAAATTATTTAGAAATACAACCGAAGGGGTAAAGTATGCATAACTATATGATAATCGGATTAACAGATGCACTATTTGGAACATTCACCCTAAGCGTGGCAGCTTTTGTTTTGGCGATGTTGTTAACGCCAATCTATACACTGACTGCATACAGATATAAGTTTTGGAAGAAACAAAGGACAACCAGCACAACTGGTGAAAAACTAGAAATCTTTCCAAAACTTCATGCTGATAAATTTTCCAGGAATATCCCAACGATGGCAGGAGTGATATTTGTACTTTCAATAACGGTAATAACGATTATTTTTAATTTAGATAGAGGTCAAACATGGCTACCCCTTGCAGCTCTTATCGGAGGCGCATTTGTCGGACTACTAGATGATGTGATTAATGTACGTGGTCAGGGTAATGGCGTAGCGGGTCTTCGCTCAAGTCTAAAATTTTTGATGATTATTGTTATTGGTTTGGTGCTGGGTTGGTTTTTCTATGCCAAATTAGGCACGGGTTCGATCAACATCCCATTTATCGGCAATCTAGTGCTAGGATGGGCGATTATTCCGTTGTTTACATTTGCTGTTGTCGCCACCAGCAACGCAGTTAATATAAGTGATGGACTCGATGGTTTGGCTGGTGGCTTGGTGTCGGTTAGTTTTGTTACTTTTGGAATAATAGCACTATTCCAGATGCAGTTATTATTGGCGGGTTTTTGTTTTACGGTCGTCGGTGCATTACTTAGCTATCTGTGGTTTAATATATATCCCGCAAGGTTTTTCATGGGAGACATCGGTAGTTTTGCGTTAGGTACGTCGCTGGGTGTGGTATCGATGTTAACAAATACGCTGTTTTTGTTGCCAATTATCGGAATAGTATTTGTTGCAGAGGCTGGGTCAAGCCTGCTTCAAATTGCCAGTAAGCGACTACTACACAGAAAAATATTTATTTCAGCACCCATACACCAACATCTTGAAGCATCTGGCTGGCCAGAGACAAAAGTTACAATGCGATTTTGGATAATTGCAGTTGTAGCAGCATTTTTCGGTATCTTGCTTGCCATAGCAGGAGGTAGTATTTAAAAGTGTTTAACAAACAGCGTCAGGGATATTTGTCAACAATTTACGAAGGTGCTCAGTATAACGACATAACTTCAGTTCGACGACATAGGCCCGATTACATGATCGTTTTGTTTATGGGTCTACTGATGTTGCTGGGTTTGATTATTATGTATGCGATTGGGCCCCAACGCGCCAATGTGTTAAATAATGCCTACGGAGGGGATTACGACGGAACTTATTTCTTTGTTAAACAGGTAGTTAGTTTGGTAATTGCATTATTGGCTTTTATGCTTATGACATTTATTCCGTATAATCTAGTCACCAAAAGATCAAGCGTTATACTAGCATCGGCGATATTGGCCTGTGTGTTTTTAGCTGTCGCCGGCTGGACCGGGCTTGGTATCGCTCAGGAATCATTGGGTGCGACACGTTGGTTTAATCTAGGGGTGTTGGGAAGCCTGCAGCCAGCGGAGTTTTTGAAGTTTGCGGTTTTAGTATTTTCGGCTGGTTTCCTGGGGAATCAGGTAAGGCAAGGAAAATTAAACGACCTTCACAAAACCATTATACCGATGGCTATACTAACTGCCATCTCGATGCTTTTTATAATCGTACTTCAAAAAGATCTCGGGACTGGCATTGCCTTGGTGGGTATTATTGCATCAATGTTATTTGTTGGCGGGTTAAACAAACGAAATAGTGGCATCATTATTCTGACACTTTCAGCTATTGGGCTGATGTTTGTAATTAGTGCACCACATCGTATTGATCGAATAATTACCTACTTTAAGGGGGATAACACCTCTACAAGTAGTGCTGGCAGTTATCACATCGAACATGCTAAAATCGCAATCGGAACGGGTGGACTGTTGGGCTTGGGGATAGGTAACAGTGTTCAGGCGACAGGTTATTTGCCTGAAGCGATTAACGATTCAGTATTTGCTATTATGGGCGAAACGTTCGGATTTGTTGGTTTAGTCGTTATTTTAATTTTATTTACAGCGCTAATTATTATACTTTTGAAGGTAATGGATCACCTAGTTGACATCAGATTAAAACTTATAGTGGCCGGGGTGTTTGGTTGGTTTGGTGCACACGTTATTCTAAACATAGCATCTATGCTGGGAATTTTTCCAATAACCGGTATCACGCTGCCTCTTCTTAGCTTTGGTGGTACAAGTATGCTGTTTATCGCTGCTGCGCTAGGTATGGTGTTTCAACTTTCGTATTATACAGTCAATTCATCAAAATTAAGGGAGGCTCAACATGAGAATACTAGCAGTCGGCGGTGGGTCGGGCGGTCACGTCACTCCAGTCGAAGCAGTTTTACGAGAAGTTAGAACTACGCTTCCGACAGCCGAAATTAGGTTCTGGTGTGATGGTAAATTTATCAAACAGGCCAGACAAATAATCGGAAATTTTGATAACAATATTTCTGTACAAACTATTATCGCCGGAAAGTTACGACGTTACCATCATCTTTCGATAATGGGTCATTTGATGTGGCCATCACTTGTCTTGCGAAATACCATAGATGTATTTCGTGTATTTTTTGGATTTATTCAAAGCATAACTAAACTAATCATTTGGCGACCAGATGTTGTATTTACAAAAGGGGGATACGTGTGCCTGCCCGTAGGTATTGCGGCGCGCCTGCTTCGAATCCCACTAGTTATTCACGATTCTGACGCTCATCCGGGGCTAACTAATCGCATACTGAGCAGGTGGGCGACAATGATTGCCACCGGCGCACCACTTGAATATTATCAATATCAATCAGAAAAATCTCGGTATGTGGGCATACCAATATCACCAGAATTTCACGAATTCACCGACAAAGAACGTACAAACGCCAAACGTCAGTGGGGGATTGATGAAAGCCGACCTCTTTTGGTAGTTACTGGTGGCGGCCTAGGGGCAAGTCGAATTAATAATGCCGTTGTTATGGTTATTAATGACCTGCAGAAACTAGCATCTGTGATACTTGTTTCTGGTAGTGGTCAATTTGATGAATTACGATCAATAACTCCGCAAAATGATCAAAATTTTCAACTTCATCCTTTTATATCAAAAGACATGGCGTTATTACTTGGAGCAGCAGATGTTGTTATCGCTCGCGCCGGTGCAACAACCATACTCGAGCTGGCATCGCTGGCACGACCGACTATACTGGTCCCTAACGGTAAATTAACTGGTGGGCACCAGCTTAAGAATGCTGCCGTATATATGAAAAAGGATGCTGTTGTAGTTGTTGACGAGAATAAAATAATCGATGATCCGCATATTCTTGTACGTGCAGTTAAAGAATTGTTGTCAAATCCAAAACAAACCAACAGTATGGTTAAATCGTTTTCATCGTTTGTGATGCCCAATGCTGCACGGGATGTTGCAGATATGATTATTTCGTGCGTGAAGTAGACTATAATAGATAAACATGACAAGTACGGACAATACCGGATGGGACTTCTAAGGTGATGAGATTATTTTCAAAAAAACAATCAGACGTCCCCAGGCGAAGGTCAATAGAAAATACTGGCGCTAATAGATCACCGTCTATGCCTACTATCTTCAAACGCAATCGTACGTTAACCGGTTCAACGTCGAACCAACTAAATGGCATAAACTCTAAAACCGACCTAGAGTCACCACGAATTTACGCCCACAAATTATCGATTATACGTCGAAAAATATCTGGTATTTTGCTGATTGTCGTCGTGTCGATGATTCCTATTTGGATTTTAATAAGTAATCTTACGGTTTCGGTTAACGTAAGCTCATCGGATGTTTCAATATCCAAACCGATTGACAAAGTAAAATATGAAAAAATTATTCAAAACTATCTAGACATCAACCCAATGAGTCGACTGGCTTTTTTACTGGACCAGACAGACCTAAACGCGTACATCTCATTGCAATTACCAGAGGTTTCTAGCGTTACTCAAAATAACTCTATAAGTATTGGTGTGTCAAACTTTGCAATTACTTTACGAGAACCTGTCGCTAAATGGCAAATTAACAATAAATACTACTACGTAGACTCAAAAGGTATACCGTTTGAAGTCAATTATTATTCTGATCCACCAGTTCAGATTGTTGATAACAGCGGTATATCGGTAAAAATAAGCACAAAAGCAATCGCTAGCAATCGTTTTCTTAGCTTTGTTGGACGAGTTGTGTACCTGGCGAAGGCAGGTGGCTATACTGTAACTCAGGCCATCCTTCCAAACGATACAACCAGGGAATTGCAGATAAAACTAAAGGAATGTAATTACATTGTTAAGCTATCCATAGATCGTCCAGCAGGGGAGCAAGTAGAGGATATGATAGCGGCGGTCAGGTATTTTACTAATCATGGCCAATCTCCACAATACATCGACGTGCGCGTTAGCGGAAAAGCTTTTTATAAATAAAAAAGGGGCGTACCCTGCTACATTATTAGTAGTTCCATATTTGTTCCATAATAGGTCTAACCATAGCACAGTGTAATAAACATACTAATATATATAAACGGAAAAAAGCAAATCTATCGGGCAAGGTGATAATAGAGTAGTGTTTTTCTTAAAATAAAATAAGTCTGTGGAAAAACAAATATTGACGATATGACGCACCGGTTGGTCGTAAATCATATATAAACATCATACATAAATAAACTACGGACGAAACGATGGCACACAGATAAGTCATAGTAGTTACTAAATTAAATAAGGCACATATTTTGAAAGCAGCGGCGTACTCCCTACTTTCAAACACAACCGCTATTTCAGGTGGTATCAATAGGTGTTACAGTTAATTAATGATAATATACGCAATGTCGTAAAAGGTATATTGTGCGACGTTAAGTATATGTTCGGTGTACGAATCGTTCTACGTCCCGATCATGTTTGTATGTTGATATTTTGTATATATAATTTGTTACTTTTATATTTTTTCATCCCCCTATTTTATTTCGTATATGTGCTATTTTTTATAATTATGTCCGATTTTATTTTTAAACATCATTTTCTTTATTCGATATTTATGGGTTTGTGTGCCTAATGTAAGCTACGTTTTTTAAGATACATACATCTTTACACAATCAACTGTTCCAAATTCGTTCGTATACACTTGGTGATAAACTTAACCGTCAGCGGTGAACTAATGTTGTATTTGGATGTTTGTATCCGGAGAGTTACTATCGTCTTTGACGACCATAGGTTTTTCAACCTTTTTTTTACGTGTTCGAACCCTTTTTCGTTTTGGTTTACCTGTATCTTCTTCTTGGGTGTTGGTTTGAGCGTTCTGCCCTACCGCAATAGATTCCTCGTTATCTATCGGTTTTATACCCAACGGCCACTTGATAGCGTGTGGCTGTTTGTTGACGGTTCGAGACGGCAGACCGCTCAGCGGTCTAATAGCTTCTGCTATCTCTTGTTCTACATCAGATCGGTTGCGACTGTAGTGTCGGCGTGTATTTTCTATAATGCGACCGGTGTTGTCAGTCTGTGGTATTGGAAGAGTCAAGGTGCGGGCATTAAAAGCCGGTGCTTTTTCGCCCGATATGACCATATTTATAACAAAGTCACGGTTGTTCATTTGTAGTAGGTCATTCGATTCAAATTGAGGTTCGAATTGTTTTACTAAGATCGGGGCATCGTCAGCCGAGACTCTGAATGATATCATAGTGCCAACGTTTCCAAATACTGCGTCGCGTACAGTTTCACTCATCTGGCTGATGTATTGGTTTGCGACGGTCAGATTAAGGCCGTATTTACGAGCTTCGGATAAAATAGTAGCAAATGAATCGGTGGCAAAGTTTTGAAATTCGTCAACATATAGGTAAAATGGGCGGCGATCTTCTATTCGTTCGATATCACTGCGACTCATTGATGCCAGTTGAATTTTTGTTACGATAAACGCACCTAATATTGATGCATTATCCTCACCTATTAATCCTTTCGATAAGTTTACAATTAAGATTTTGCCTTCGTCCATAATTTTACGAATATCAAAAGTTGATTTTGGTTGTCCAATAATATTTCTAATAATTGGGTTTGCCGTAAATGCCCCGACCTTATTTAAGACTGGGGCGATTGCCTCGGCTACAAACTTATCGTTCCAGCTGGCAAATTCAACTCTCCAAAAATTGGAAACTACTGCATCTGTACAGTAACTGAGTGTCTCGTCGCGGAATTTTTTGTCTGTTAGCATTCTGGTTATATCTAACATCGTTGTGGTTGGACGATCAAGCAATGCTAATATTGTGTACCTAAGGATATATTCAAGACGAGGGCCCCATGAAACTTCCCCGAACATTCTTTTTAAAACACCAACAACCTCAGAGCTAATGTTGGTCTTTTGACTTTGGTTTATAATTTCCAGTGGGTTGAAACCCAGCGGAAACGCTGTGTCGGCTGGATTAAAATATACAACGTCCGTCAAACGACTACCGGGAATAAAGCGCATATTATCAACCGCAAAATCTCCATGTGGGTCGATGATTGCATATCCGTGTCCATGGAAAATATCACTCAACGCTAACAGCTCCAAAGTGCCCGTCTTTCCAGATCCGGTCTGACCAATAATGTAAATATGACGCGAACGATCAGATCGAAGCATGCCAAACTGATGATTGACGCCTCGAAAACTGGTCATACCAAACGCACTGATATTCTCGTCAATCGCACTATTACCGGTGATGATCGGAAGTTTAGATGGAGGTTCGGCCGTCTTGCAGCTAGCCCAGATAACATTCGGTGTCTCGACGTTAGTATGAGGCAGATGAAAAACGCTAGCCAACTCTTCAATATTAAGAATAAATCCAATATCATTGAATTCTCGTAGTCGATATCTGGACAGGTCTTCTTTTTTAAAACTTGTACCAGTCATTTTAAAGCCGTTTAGATTTGTGCTGTTAAATTGTTTAAATGTGCCGACGATTGCCTGCATTCGCAGGTGCGCATTAGCAGTGCTCTCACCCAGGTAGACTAAGCGAATTTTTACCTTATATCCAAGTTTTGTAGCTTTCTTTTCAGCTTCTGAGATTCTTGTTTTGTCACGTTCGGAAACCTCCTTAGTGCCACCGTTCAGTTTTCCAAGTTCTGGTGGCCTCCAAAGAGCGGACAAAAGTTCACTAAACCAAGCCAGTCCACCGTTGGACAGTAGTGACGACCCCCCTTTTTTGACACCTTGAACCCAATAGGCGGATGATTTATGCCAGTCATCCTCGATGGGCCTGATCAATATTTGTATCCAAACTTCTTCGCCGGTTGATTCTAGTTTTGCCAGCGCACCCGTGATGCCTGCTAATGGATCTACTTCGAAGTTTTGGAAGGTTTTTATTGGTAACATCTCGCTGTCTATCAACGTTACCTCGGATGAGTAGACTACACTGTGCTTATTTTCTTGAAAAGAATAGTCCTCTTCTGCTTTGCGAATTTGAACACTTGGATATTGAGAATATATCTGACCCTCGACAAAACTTCTAAGAGTTCTTGGCACCCATGCGTAAAAACGAATCTGACCATCAATCGAAGCCATTTCGAAACTAAGATGCTCTTGGATGCCGTTATTAAGCCTAAGTTCGTCGCTGTTGCGTAATATACCGTGAAGGCTTGCAAAAAGTTGCTCGGCCGCCAGTTCGCTTTTATCGTTTGCACGGGGAATTTCTAGTACTAATAAGTCACTCTCTATTTTCGATACCTCGTCAATAATTCGGTAATTGCGCCATGTCAAATACAACAGAACAATCACAATCGGCAACCAGACATACCATTGCAACATTAAATTTATAATAAAAGACACTATATCCATGACTACCGTACTATTGTCTCATTAGCCTTGCAACTTGGCAATGTTAGTCTGTCGATGCTTCAAATACGTAAGTTGCTTTTGCGACTCTTTTGAATTGATCTTTACTTTGAAGATTTAATAGAATAGTAGTTTCCTTTACTTGACGACTTTTTAATACTCGTTTAACAATTTCGTCACGGTGTAGTGGCTCTGGTGATTGCTTTAGCACATCGGAAATAATATCGGCAACTGTGCCACGGCTGAACCCCCAGCTGTCTAATGCGTAAATGCCACGACCAATTAGAACGAAACGACCATCTTTGATTAATTCGTTGTGAATTGCCTGTGTCGTAACGTCTTTACGTTTAAAACTACTTCCTTTAATTGATTTAGAGATTTCAGAAAAATGCATCGGCTTGCCTGATTCAATTAAAATTACATAAATTTTATCACGAATGTTCTTTGGGTTTACTGTAGGCCACTTCACTAGTCCCCAATTATCACCCAGGTGGGCAAGTAATTTAGAGATACTTGCAAGTGCCTGGACGTAATTCGGATGTTCATATGACAACTGTGCGTGTAGTTGTTCGATAGTAAGTGGTTCACCGTGTTTTTTTATTGCCGATACAATTTTGTCAGCCTCGTCACGTATCTTTTTAGCGTCGCCATATTCACGAATTCCGATACTGTGATAGTAATTATCACTTTGGTCAACGACGGTTAATCCATCGGCAAGCTCGGCAATAAAAGCGATTCGCGAACGGTCCTTCTGGTCGCTTGTGTCACCAAGTAGATTGTCAGCCAAATCTTGAACGCGAGCTACCCGTCCCATTTCAGAAAGCATACGGATGATGTTTTTCTCTATACCGCCGATAGACTTAACTTTCCCACCGCCAGTAGCTAATTTTAGTTTGGCCAGAATAGCTTTTTCTAATTGACGAACACGTTCACGAGTAATCCCTAACAGTTCACCGATTTGTTCCAAAGTTTCGCGACGATCGAATAACCCAAAACGACGCGTAATAATCTCGCGTTCACGCTCTTGATCAATTATAGCCAATATATCACGAATATTTGTATCCAGATTAATAGTGTTTTCGTTTTCTGTCGCATTACTCATAGTTCTATCTTTCTTTCTCCCACTCAGAAATAGTTTATTCTATAAATCTACGCTAGATTATAAAACAAAATTTTTATAATGTCAAACATTGTTTATACTGCACTAATTATATCATGAAATAGACGCGTCTTGTAAATAGTGGTGTGGAACTTTATTAAGTTTTTTTCGCCTTTGCTTTGGTTGACTTCGTTCTTTGTTTGTAGTTGCGGCGTTTTTTATCAGTTGGAGCGTTTTTTATCAGTTCTTTGGCGTTTTCGTATGTGATAGTTGCCGGATCGGTGCTTTTAGGAATTTTGGCGTTTTTAGTGCCATCAGTAACGTATGGCCCGAATCTTCCCTTTAAAACCTTTATTCCGTCACCAAAATCAGCGATGTTCTTTTCGGCCTCGGAGTCAAGTTTGGCTTTATAAAGTTTCAGGGCTTCTTCCAGCGTAATCGTGTGGGGGTCCAGTGGTTTAATGCTGACAAATAATTTACCAACTTGAATATATGGCCCAAATCGTCCAACGTTTGATTTTATGGTTAAGCCGTCCGTAGTCTCGCCTATCGTTCGGGGTAATTTAAAGGCGTACAGCGCTTCTTCGAGTGTTACGGTTTCTATTTTCTTGCCAATTGGTAGCGGTGCAAATTTTGGCTTGTCTTTTTTGTCGTCGCCACTTCCCAGCTGCAGCATGGGACCATATCTTCCAAATCGAGCTAACACAGGCTTTTTGGTTGCTGGATCAATTCCAATTTCACGAGCTTTTGCTACACTGCTGCGATCGATATCGTCAGAATTATCAATAAGTTTATGAAACGGTGTATAAAAATTGTCCAGCATCGCGTTTCTTGCTAGCGAACCGGTAGCGATTTTATCAAACTCGGTTTCTACTTTGGCGGTAAAGTCATAATCTACTATTGGCTTAAAATGATTTACCAAAAAATCACTCAGCACCTCGCCAGACGGTGTCGGTACCAATTTTCCTCTGTCGGACCCAGTTTTTTCGGGTACAGTGTCGCGACTAATTGAACCTTTTTCAAGTTTTAGGCTGATGATATCGCGCCTTACACCCTCGCTCTCACCTTTTTCAGCGTAACCACGAATTTGAACAGTATTAATTATAGTCGCATAGGTTGAAGGTCGCCCGATACCTAGGTCTTCTAGTTTTTTTACTAAACTTCCTTCACTATACCGCGCTGGTGGTCGAGCGAATAATTGACGAGCGTTGGCCGACGCTAGATCTAGCGTGTCACCAGATGAAATCGCTGGTAATATCTCGGTGTCTTTTTTGCTACCACCATAGACCCTTAGGAATCCATCAAACAATATAACTTCACCTTTGGATTCAAATACTTGGTCGCCGTTTGGCGCACTTCCCTTCGCGATCCTGCTTCGCGCCAGGTCTGAGTTGGGCCCCGGCGCCACTTCAGACTTGGGTTCCAGGGGATCACTTCGGAAAGCGACGCCCGCGGCTCGACTGCCCTTCAGCGGTTTCCCATTTCCCATTTCCCATTCCTCAGACCCGTTAATAAGGATTGTTACTACTGTTTTCTCCAACACAGCAGGCGTCATTTGGCTAGCCATTGTGCGACGACGTATCAAATCATATAATTTTTGGTCGTATTCGTTGCTACTGCCACGTTCTTGACGTATGTCGGTCGGTCGTATTGCTTCGTGGGCTTCTTGAGCGTTGGCGCTTTTTGTCTTGAATCCTCGAACCTGACTATATTTTTCACCGAATGTACTATTTATATAGTCAGCCGCCATGGCGATTGCCTGACTACTTATGGTAACTGAATCCGTACGCATATATGTTATTTTGCCTTCTTGATACAGCTTTTGGGCGCTTGACATTGTTGCTTTGGTACTAAAACCCAACCGGCTATTTGCCTCTTGTTGCAGGGTGCTAGTCGTAAAGGGTGCACTAGGGTTGCGAGTCGATGGGCTGGTGCTGATATCAGATACGATGAACTTTGCGCCAATCAAACCTTCTAAAAATACTCTGGCATCTGTTTCGGTGTCAAATCTATTCGCTAGTTCCGCTTTTAGTCTGTCGTTTTCGTGAATAAATTCAGCAACGACCTTAAATTGGAACGAACCTTCAAAAGCTTCAATCTCACGTTCTCGCTCGACCAGCAGGCGTACGGCTGGTGACTGTACGCGACCAGCTGACTTACCGCCCGGAACTTTTCGCCAAACAACTGGTGATAACTCAAAACCAACCAGTCTGTCTAGGATTTGTCGTGCTTGCTGTGCCCGAACCAAGTCCATATCAACGTTGCGAGGGTTTTCTATAGCCTCTTCGATGGCACTTTTTGTAATTTCATGAAAAACAATTCGTTTAGTGGTTTTTGGATTGAGTTTTAAAACCTCGGCCAGATGCCAGGCTATTGCTTCACCTTCACGATCTTCATCAGTTGCTAGCCAGACGCTGCTTGCAGTTTTTACGGCTTTTTTTAGTCCAGTAATTACCTTTTTCTTTTCGCCATCCACTTCATAAGTTGTTTTATAACCGTTTTTGGTGTCGATCGGCGGTGTTCCGTCTGTGGTTTTTTTGACTATACTACGGATATGGCCGATGCTCGAAAGTACGCTAAAGTCGCTACCAAGGTATTTTTCGATGGTTTTGGCCTTAGCTGGCGACTCGACGATAACTAGATTCTTGCTCATATACAATGCTTCATACTACGCAACTTAGTTTGTTTTGTAAACCTAGGTATGGTGTACAGCTACATTGCTTATGTTATACTGACTCAGGTAAACAGATTTCGTTAAACGTAAGTGCGGGTATAAATATGACAACACATCGACAATCGCTGTCTAACTCTAGGGGCTTCACTATCGTCGAACTCCTCGTCGTTATCGTTGTTATTGGAATTATAGCGGCTATTACCGTTGTTGCATATACAGGTATATCTCAAAAAGCTATCGCCTCTTCGCTGGAGTCCGACCTTAGGAATGGTTCAAACAAACTAAAGATGTATCAAGTCGAGAACGGTTCATTCCCAAGTTCACTTGATGAAACAGAGCCCGGCAGCAACACTTACTGCCCCACCCCAGCGGATACCAGATACTGTCTCAAAGCCAGCCCGGGAAACGAGTTAGCTTATTCGTCGCCCAGCCCCTATTCAACTTTCACCCTAGACGCCACACACTCAGCCAGTAGCGTGACATATCGCATCACTAATGATACTCCACCAACCCCTGTATCCGCACCCGCTGCATTGTATTGGTTGCAAATAGCAAACGGAAAAAACCATAGCTGCGCTATTTCTTCTGACAACTTGGCATATTGTTGGGGGCGCAGTAACAATGGTCAACTTGGAAACAATCCAACAGCTGAAAGTCACGTTCCGGTTGCGGTGGACACCAGTGGTGTTCTAAACGGGAAGACAATAAAATCAATCTCAACTGGATATTATAGTACATGCGCCATCGCCTCTGACGATCAAGCTTACTG
>Ga0172369_10000999_pt1 | contig 41803 bp, 39 predicted proteins | sample LakKiv25m_FD_114539 | JGI IMG/M metagenome (GOLD analysis project Ga0172369, IMG submission 114539) | Freshwater microbial communities from Kabuno Bay, South-Kivu, Congo - kab_022012_11.25m | ecosystem: Environmental > Aquatic > Freshwater > Lake | place: Democratic Republic of the Congo... | reverse complement strand
GGTAGCGCCTCGTCGTAGCGCTTCTCGCGGACCAGTTCCAGGGCGCCGGCGTAGACGCGCTCGTCGGTCCCAGCCGTCCGCTGGGCGCTGGGCGCGGGGGCGGTCGCCACTGCCGGCTCCCCAGCGCGACCGACCGTCGGCGCCAGCAGCGCCGGCAGGCAGCAGGCCCACAGGACCGCGAGGGTTCGGGCCCGCGTCGCGCGCATGGTTCCTCGCCGGAGGGTTGGCAGGCCCTGGTATACACCAACGGCTCCCCGTTTGACACGCCCGGCTCGCCTCGGTACAACCTTGCGGCACCCGGAGTTTCCCAAGGCATGCTCCCCACCTGGCTCCCCGTGTTCGTGCTGCTCGCCGTGGCCGCCCCCGAGGTCCGCGGCTCGGACGATGCGCCCGCACGTGCCCCTTCCGGGAGCGCGGCCTCGCGGGCTCCGGCGCCCGCGGGCATGGGCGAAGAGCTGCTCGAGGCCGTGTTCCACCCGTGCAGCCCCGAGCTGTCATGGGCCGACGGCGTACGCCAGGACCTGAAATGCCCCGAGCTCGCGCCCCAGCGCAAGCTGCTGCGCCGGGTGCTCACCACCGAAGCGGGCCTCGTGCCCGCCGCGCGCCGCCTCGACCTGCTGCGCCGCGCGCGCGCCGTGCACGTCGAGCCCGAGCTGGCCTACACGCCCTGTCTGGCGCGCCCCGAGGCCAGGCTGACGCTCACCGTGTTCCTCGACTTCGACTGCGGCTTCTGTCGCGGCCTGCGCTTCCGGCTGTACGATCTCGCGAAGCGTTACCCCGTGCGGGTCTGCGTCAAGCAGTTCCCCACGGGCATCCTCGAGCGCTTCCCCACCGCCGCGCTGGCCTCCCTGGCCGCCTGGCGGCAAGATGCCTGGCTGCCCATGTTCGAGGCCTTGTACCGCACGGGGGGCGACGTGGACGAAGCCGCGGCGATCCGGCTTGCCACGGACCTCGGTCTTGCGGTACAGCGCTTTCGCGCCGATCTCGAGTCTCCCGAGGTGCAGGCGCTCCTGCTCCGCGACGTGAGCGAGGGGGGACGCCTGGGGGTGCAGGGTACGCCCACGGTGGTCGTCTCGGGCGCCGACGGAGACGAGGTGTTCACGGACTTCGAGGTGCTGGAGGACTGGGTGGCCACTCGCCTGGCCGCCCCCGCCGCACCCGCCAACGACGAAGGGAAGCTGCCATGAACGAGACCCGAACGTACAAGGTGCGCGATCTCGCGCTGGCCGACGCCGGACGGCTGAAGGTCGAGTGGGCCGAGAGCCGCATGCCGGTCATGATGGCCCTGCGCGAGAAGGGCATCCGCGAGCAGCCCCTGAAGGGCATGCGCGTGGCCGGCTGCCTGCACGTGACCAAGGAGACCGCGGTGTTGATCCGCACGCTGCGCGCGGCGGGCGCCGAGATCTCGTGGTCCGGCTGCAACCCCCTGTCGACGCAGGACGAGATCGCCGCGACCCTGGCCGCCGAGGGCTTCAGCATCTTCGCGTGGCACGGCATGAGCCGCGACGAGTTCTACTGGGCCATCGAGCGCACCCTCGACTTCAAGCCCACGCTGACCCTCGACGACGGCGCCGACCTGATCGTCACGGTGCACTCGAAGCACCGCGAGCTCGCGCCCGGCATCCTCGGCGGAACCGAGGAGACCACCACCGGCGTGCACCGCCTGCGCGCCATGGGCCGCGACGGCAAGCTGCTGTACCCCGTCATCGCCGTCAACGACGCCGAGACCAAGTGGGACTTCGACAACGTGTACGGCACGGGCCAGTCGTCGCTCGACGGCATCCTGCGCGCCACCAACGTGCTGCTGGCGGGCAAGGTGTTCGTGGTGGCGGGCTACGGCCACTGCGGCCGCGGAACAGCCATGCGCGCCCGCGGCATGGGCGCTCGCGTGCTCGTCACCGAGGTCGATCCCATCCAGGCGCTGAAGGCCACCCTCGAGGGCTTCGAGGTCGCGACCATGGACCAGGCCGCGCGCGAGGGCGACATCTTCATCACCGCCACCGGCATGAAGGACGTGCTCGTGAAGCGCCACTTCCGGACGCTGAAGGACGGCGCCATCATCTGCAACACCGGCCACTACGACTGCGAGATCAACATCCCCGAGCTCGAGTCCCTGGCCGAGGCCAAGCGCGACATCCGCGACGACAACGAGGAGTACCGCCTGCCCGACGGCCGCCGCATCTACCTGCTGGCCAAGGGTCGCCTCGTGAACCTGGCCGCCGCCGAGGGCCACCCCTCGGAGGTCATGGACATGAGCTTCGCGAACCAGTACCTGTCGCTCTGCCGCCTGGCCAAGGACGGCAAGGGCATGGACGATCAGGTCTACGACGTGCCCGAGGGCCAGGACGAATCGCTCGCGGCGCTGAAGCTCCAGACCATGGGCATCACCATCGACGCCCTCACCCCCGAGCAGCTCGCCTACCGCGACGACTACTCCGCGGGGACCTGAGCAGCCTCTCCCGCCCCCGCCGCGATCCGGGCCTCCCGGGCCGCTCCGGCCCTCCCTTGCACTTTTCGCGCCGATGGGTACGATCCGTCGGTCATGGAGGACGTGAACCCCACCCTCGAGCGCCTGGCCGAGGCGCTGAAGACCTCGGGCGAGCCGAGCCCCGTCGTCTGCACCGATGCCGATGGCACGCTGTGGGACGGCGACTCCGGGGTCGAGTTCGCGCGCTGGCTGGTCGACAAGCAGGCGCTGCCCTCGGGCCTGCTCGAGGACTACGAGCGCCGCTTCGCCGCCGACGCCACGGGGGGCTACGCCTTCCTGACGCGCGCGTTGGCGGGCCAGCGCGAGCGCGACGTGGCCGAGTACGCGGCCTACTTCGTCGAGCGCGTGTGGCGCAAGCGCCTGTTCGCGCCCATGGTCGAGCTGCTGGCCGGCCTCGACAGGCTGGGCGCCGCCCTGTGGATCCTGTCGGCGTCGAACCGCTGGCTCATCGAAGAGGCCGCGCGGCTGGTCGGGGTGCCGCGCTCCCACGTGCTCGGCATGGCCGTGAAGGTCGACCACGGCGTCCTGACCGACGAGCTCGACGGCCCGGCCGTGAACGACCAGGGCAAGCTCGAGGCCATCGATCGATTCATCGGCCGGCGTCCCGTCGCGGCGCTCGGCAACAGCGTGCACGACCTGGCCATGCTCACGGCGGCCACCGGCGCCGTCGTGCTCGTGAACCCGTCCTCGCAGGCCGATCCCGTCCTCGGCACCAGCCTGCGCGCCCTGGGCTACCGCAATGGCTGGACCGTGCTCGATCTCGAAGGGAGGAACGATGGGACATGAGGAGCACAAGCACGCCGCGCCCAAGTCGGTGGCGGCGGCCATCCTGGTGGTGAGCGACACGCGCTCCGAGGCCACCGATCGTTCGGGAAAGCGCATCCGCGAGCTGTTCGAGGCCAACGGCCACCACGTGATGTTGCAGGACGTCGTGCGCGACGAGCGCGAGGAGATCGCAGGGTGGGTGCGCCGCACCGCCAGCCGCCTCGACGTCGACGTGCTCGTCCTGACGGGCGGTACCGGCATCGCCCCGCGCGACGTGACGGTCGAGGCCGTCGAACCGCTCCTGCACCTGCAGCTGCCGGGCTTCGGCGAGCTGTTCCGCATGCTCAGCTACTCCGAGATCGGGCCGTCGGCCATGCTCTCGCGGGCCAGCGCGGGCGTGGTTCGTGGGCGGCCAGTCTTCTGCCTGCCGGGCTCCAAGCCGGCGGTCGAGCTGGCCATGGAGAAGCTGATCCTCCCGGAGGTCGGCCACCTGATCGCAGAGCTCCGGAAGGGGACGGCGCATGGGACTCACTAGCGGTGCGATGACCTACACTCACTTCCTGCTCGACCCGCTGGCCGACGGCGAGCTGCCGAAGCAGCGCATCATCACGGCCCTGAACGACCACGCCCTGGGCGTGAACCCCAAGCTGAACACGCCCGAGCTGCGCGTCGGCTTCGTGCACGTGCTGAACCCGCTCGACGCCACCTTCGACTTCCAGAAGGTCTTCTATACGAACTTCCTGGCGTTCTCGTACCGCGAGGACGCCAAGCGCATCCCGTCGGGCACCTTCAAGATCCTCCTGAAGGAAGAGATGGAGAAGGAGATGACGGCCCGCAACCGTCAGCGCCTGAACAAGGCCGAGAAGGAGGAGATCAAGGAGCTGCTCCGCGAGCGGCTGCTGGTCCAGGCGCTGCCCGACATCAAGGTGTTCGACGTGCTGTGGTTCCACCAGAAGGGCGAGCTCATGGTCTTCAGCTCGTCGCGCGGGGTCGTCGAGCGCTTCCGCAAGCTGTTCCGCGCCGTGTTCGAGCGCGAGCTGCTGACGCGCAACCACTTCACCAGCCTGACGCGGCTGGACGACGTGCCGCGCGACATCCAGTCGCAGGTGCTGGCCTTGTCACCGACCAAGACGCTCGTGCCGCCCGGGGCCGGAGCCTCTGAACAGGAGTGGGAAGATGGATCTGGCGACCAAGATTGAGCGCACGGGGTTCCTCAGCTACGAGTTCCTGGCGTGGCTGGCCGCGCGCTCCGAGCTCGGCCTCGGCATCCTGGCCGACGAGAAGGACGCCACGCTCGAGGTCTGGCTCGAGAAGCGCCTGGTGCTGGCCGAGGTCGACGTGCCCGCCGAGTCCACGGTCATCCGCTCCGACGAGCCCTCGACCAGCTTCGAGACCAAGACGTCGCTGCGCCTGGGCAAGTGGATCCGCGAGGCCCAGGTGGCCATCATCCACAACGACATCGAGTGGCACTTCCAGGTCTCGGCGCCCGAGCTCAAGCTGCGCGGCATCAAGTGCAAGACCGAGTTCAAGAAGGACGAGGAGGGCGCCGTCATCGATCGCGTGGCGTCGCTCGAGGACCTGCTGGCGCTCTGGGACCTCTTCTACGTGCGCTTCCTGGCCCTGCGCCTCGACGCCGACACCTGGAAGGCCGAGGCCGCGCGCATCGAGCAGTGGATCCTGCAGTGAGGCGGCTCGCGCTCCTGCTCGGGCTGGCGGTGGCCTGCGGAGCCTGCCGTGGCGCGGGGACCCCCGAGGGCTCTGCCCCCGCCGCCGCCCCCGCCAAGGCCGTGGGCTCCCCCGGGCCGGCTCCCGGGGCCGACGTGGTCGCACCCGACGCCGGGCCGGCTGCGGTCGGGGCCGCCGCGCACCCCACGTTGAAGCCCCTGCCCAAGACGCCCATCTTCGTGGGCGGCTGCCGCGACGCCTGCCGCGAGCCCGTGTCGGCGTTCAAGGCCTTCCTGGCCGCGCTCATCGCCGACCCCCGGGGCAAGGCCATCGTGCCCTTCCTGAACACCGCCGAGCTCGTGATCAACGGTGAGCGCCTGGGCGATCGCTGGGCCGAGCAGTGGAAGCGCGGCCAGTGGCCCGAGCGCCAGGCCGACATCGAGGCCTTCACGTCGAGCTTCCTGTCCTGGGCGCGCACACTCGACGACCCGGGCGCGCTCGAGGCCGCCCGCGAGCACGGCGTCAAGGTCCTGAAGGACGAGTCCGAGCGCGCCGAGATCGCGTGGCACCACCCCGGCGTCACCGGCGACATGACAGCCTCCGACTGGCGCTTTATCCTGAAGCCCAGGGGCTTGGAGTGGCTGATCGTCGAGATCGACCAGTACACGAAGGGAAACCCGTGAGCGAGGACCTGATCCGCGGCGACGGCGACTGGTCCGATCGCCGCGAACATCCGCGCTTCGACACGCGCGTGCAGTGCTCCCTCCGCGACGCGGCCGATCCCTCGCTCTCGGCCGTCATGATGCGCAACCTGAGCCTGGGCGGGTGCTTCGTGCTCACGCCGGATCCGCTGCCCGAGAGCTCGGCCGTCCTGCTCCACCTGACCCTGCCCGAGCTCGAGCGCACGGTCATCCTGGCGGGCCTGGTCGCCTGGCAGAAGCTCGGTGGGGACGGCGTCGGCATGGGCATCCGCTTCACGACCGTCGATCCGACCGACCTCGAGCTCCTGCGCCTCTACCTCGCCGAGCTCGCCAAGGAAGCCGACCTGGACGCGTGATCGACGCCTTCGCGTTGTCCCGCGGCGGCCGCCGCACTATCCTGGATCTATGACCGCGTCCACGCCTCGCCTCGGCCGGGCGCTCGGCCTGCTGGCCTGCGCGCTCGTTGCGGCGGCCGCCTGTGAGCCGCGGGAGCGCCGCGAGGCGGACCGGTCCCCGGCTCCGGGAGGCGACACGATCGTGGACTGGAGCGCTGCGCGCGAGCGGATGGTGCGGGAGCAGATCGTGGCGCGCGGGATCGCCGACCCGCGGGTGGTGGCGGCGCTCCAGGCCGAGCCCCGCCACGAGTACGTGCCCGTCGACGAGCGCCCGCAGGCCTACGCCGATCGCCCGCTGGCCATCGGCTACGATCAGACCATCTCGCAGCCCTACATCGTGGCCCTCATGAGCGAGGCGCTCGAGGTCGGCCCCACGCACCGCGTGCTCGAGATCGGCACGGGCTCGGGCTACCAGGCCGCGATCCTCGACCGGCTGGGTGCCGAGGTCTACTCCATCGAGATCGTGACGCCGCTGTGCGAACGCGCCCGCAAGGACCTGGCGCGCCTGGGCCACGCCCGGGTGCGGGTGCGTTGCGGCGACGGCTACGCGGGGTGGCCCGAGGCGGGGCCCTTCGATCGCATCGTGCTCACGGCGGCGCCGCCCGAGGTGCCCCGCGCCCTGCTGGACCAACTGGCCCCCGACGGGCGGCTGGTCGCGCCGGTGGGCGTCGACACCCAGCACCTGGTGTTGCTCACGCGCGGCGCCGACGGGCGCTTCCTGTCGCGGATCCTCGAGTGGGTGCGCTTCGTGCCCATGGTGCACGAACCCGGCGACCGTTGACGAGCGGGGGGATCAGGAGCGGGCCGTGCCTACATGACGGCGTGCAGGCCCTCGGACTTCTTGCGGAGCAGGCCCAGGCAGCCGCGGCGCAGCTCGTCCAGCGGCGCCAGGCTCACGTCGAGGTGCTCGATCACGCCGTAGAGGGTCTCCCAGCTGGCACCCTTGACCTTCTCCTTGACGCCGGCGGCCTCGCACAGGCGCGTGATCTCGGCCCAGGCGGCCGTGTCGAGGTCGCCGCCGCGGGCCAGGTCGAAGGCGGTCGCGACCAAGCGGGTGGTCTGCTTCAGCTTGGCGTCGACGTCGAAGAAGCGCAGGGTCTCTTCGAGCGTGCGCACGAAGGTCTCGACCTCGCGGGCCTCGCCGTTCAGGATGCCGGCCATGTAGCGCAGCGACGACAGGTCGGTCTCGTCGACCTCGGTGCGGCCGTCGAGCAGGGCCGACAGGCGCAGCAGCTCGAGCATGCGGGCCTGGCGGCGCGGGCTCACGTAGAACGTGGGGGCCGTCTTGCGCATGCGGGCCACGAAGGTCGACAGGATGATCGACTTCAGGAACAGCACGCGCGTGGGGATGGCGACCGCCAGCTCCTCGGACTCGTTGCGGGCGATGCGCACGATGCGCTCGACGAACGCCTGGTCGACGAAGGGCACGGGCTCGTCGAACTCGCGCGAGCAGACGTTCAGGTCGATCTGCAGCTGCAGGAACGGATCCTGGTCCTGGGGGATGACCACCTTGAACAGGAAGCGGTCGAGCAGCGCCTCGGTGACCTCGTTGACGCGCAGGTAGTTGCACGCGGCGAAGACCGTGCGGAGCGCCGAGCGATAGGTGGTGGGGCCCTCCTGCAGCACGCCGTCGGACAGCAGCAGCATGAGGTCGCGCAGCACCTGCTCGTTGGTGTCGAAGATCTCGTCGATGAAGGCGTAGTCGGCGTCGAGGATCGAGCGGCCCGTGTGGCGGACCTTCACGCCCTTCTCGCGGTAGCTGACCACGTCGATGGGGCCGAAGTAGTTGTCCTTGGTGTCGTCGATCGAGGCCTTGATCGAGAACAGGCGCGAGCCGTTGGCCTCGAGGGCGCCGAGGATCTGGTTCACGAGCAGCGACTTGGCCGAGCCCGTGCGGCCCAGCAGAAGGCAGTGGTGGCCGGTGAAGAGTGCGTAGAACAGGGTGCGGATGACCTCGGCGCGGTTGACGAAGCGCTCGTTCAGCAGGTCCCGGGCGCGAGCCACGCGGGCGAGTCCCTCCCGAAGCTCGAGGGGCAGTCCCTCGGTTTCGGTTGCGTGGTCGGGCCAGAAGCGCGCGAGCATCGCCGGGTCTCGGCTGGTCACTCCGCGTTTCCTCAATGCAAGGCGCGTTCCGTCGCCGACCCGGAGGGCTCATCCCCTTGCGGGGTCCGGGGAATCGCGGGGGACGGCCGCGGCCAGGACCTTGCACCGGCGGAGGCAGTGTACTAATCTCGTGACAGCTTCCGCCGTGTGGGGAGGGCTCATGCAGGGCGATCGTCACAAGAAAGAGACAGCTCAGGCGTCCTCCCCGTCGCCGACGGCGGGCATCCCGCTCGAGCTGTTCGCCTCCGGGGGCATCTCCGGGGCCGGCCTGCTGGCGGTGCTGGTCGAGCTGGTGCGCGGCGACGGGTCGTTCCTGGCGTTCGTGGGGCTCGGCATGATCCTGGCGGGCGTGCCGCTCTTCGTGCGCGGGCTCATCCTCTACTATCGCAAGCTGTCGTCCAAGCTGGCCGAGTCGCGCGCGACCTACAGCAGCCTGGTCGAGAGCTCCCGCGACGGCATCCTCATCTTCCGCGACGACAAGCTGCTGTTCGCGAACCACGCGGTGGCGCGCCTGGTGGGCTACGACGACGTCGAGGAGTTCATGCGCACGCCGCTGGCGCAGCTGGTGGCGCCCGAGCACCTCGAGCTGGTGCGCGAGCGGCACCGGCGGCGCATGGCGGGCGAGGATCTGCCCGAGCAGTACGAGATCGAGGTCCTGCACCGTGACGGGACGCACGTACCGGTCGAGATCCGTCCCACGGTCATCGACTACAAGGGCGCTCCCGCCAGCCAGACCGTGATCCGCGACCGCACGCACCGCCGCGAGCTCGAGGCGCGCCTGCACCAGTCCACGCGCATCGCCGCCATCGGCGAGATGGCCAGCGGCATCGCGCACCAGCTGAACAATCCGATGATCGGCATCCTGAACATGGCCCAGCTGCTGGCCGAGAAGATCGAGCCGGCGGACCCGCGGCGCAAGCTGGTCGACGCCATCGTGCACGCGGGCGAGGACGCCTCGCTGACCATCCGGAACCTGCTGCGCTTCTCGCGCGAGCCGCGCCACGGGCGCGAGCCGTTGGACCTCGCGCGGCTGGTCCGCGACGTGCTGTCCATCAGCGAGAAGAAGCTCTCGCACGACGACATCCACGTGACGGTCGAGGTGACGCCCGGCCTCGACGCCACCGTCATGGGCAACGCCAACGCCCTCGGCCAGGTGCTCCTGAACCTGCTGCAGAACGCCCAGCACGCCATCGGTCGCACCGGCGCCATCACGATCCGCCTCGAGCCCTTCTTCCAGGAGGACGAGCGCCTGGTGGCCCTGCGGGTCAGGGACACGGGGCCCGGCATCCCGGCCGACGTGATGCCCCGCATCTTCGACCCGTTCTTCACGACCAAGCCCCGCGAGCAGGGCACGGGGCTCGGCCTCAGCCTGGCTCGCCAGATCGTCCACCAGCACGGGGGGCGCATGTGGGCCCTCAGCGAGCCCGGCCACGGCGCCGAGTTCAGCGTCGTGCTGCCCGCCGTGATGCGGGACGCCGAGGAGACCGAAGATGGAACCGCGGCCTGAAGCGACCGTCCGCCGCCGCCTGCTGGTGGTCGACGACGACGTCTACACCCACGACCTGTTCCGGGCGCTCTTCGACGCGCCCGAGATCGACGTGCAGTCGGCGCGCGACGGCGAGGAGGGCCTGGCGCGCTGTCGCGCCGAGCGCTTCGACCTGGTGCTGACCGACGTGCGCATGCCGCGCCTCGATGGCATCGGCTTCCTGCGCGAGCTGCGCAAGGGCGACCCCGACACGCCGGTGGTGATCATGACGGCGTACGGCTCGGTCGAGACCGCGGTCGAGGCCATGAAGCTCGGGGCCTACGACTACCTGACCAAGCCCTTCGACAAGCCCCAGGCCGTGCGCCACCTGGTGCAGCGCGTGTTCGCCCACCGGGACCTGGTCGCGGAGAATCGCGAGCTGAAGGCGCGCCTCGAGGGCGTGGAGCCCGACCTGGCCGTGATTGGCACGAGCCAGGCCATGCAGGCGGTGTTCCGGCTGGTCGAGAAGGTGGCTCCCATCGACAGCACCGTGCTCGTGCAGGGCGAGAGCGGTACGGGCAAGGAGCTCATCGCCCGCACGCTGCACCGCCTGTCGTCCAGGCGCGCCGGGCGCTTCCTGCCCGTCAACTGCGGCGCGCTGCCCGAGACGCTGCTCGAGTCCACGTTGTTCGGCTACGAGAAGGGCTCGTTCACTGGCGCGCTGAAGACCACGCCGGGCACGTTCGAGGCCGCGAGCGGCGGCACGCTCTTCCTCGACGAGGTCGAGAGCATGAGCCCCAACCTGCAGGTGCGCCTGCTGCGCGTGCTGCAGGAGCGTTCGTTCTTCCGCGTGGGGGGCACCGATCCCATCGACACCGACGTACGCATCGTTGGCGCGACCAAGGGCGACCTGCGCGAGGAGGTGCGCGCGGGCCGCTTCCGCGACGACCTGTACTACCGGCTGAACGTGCTCACCGTCACGCTGCCCCCCCTGCGCGAGCGCCTGGAGGACCTCCCTGCGCTGGTGCACCTCTTCCTGGGCCGCTACGGGCGTCGCTTCGGCAAGGACGTGCGCGGCGTGAACGACGACGTGCTCGACGCCCTGCGCGCCTACCCCTGGCCGGGCAACGTGCGCGAGCTCGAGAACGTGGTCGAGCGGGCGGTGGCCCTGGCCGAGCGCCCGCGCCTGACGCTGTCGGACCTGCCCCGCGAGCTGGCGCCCCGCCGCGTCGAGCCGGCTGCCGAAGCCGAGGACGCCGAGTCCGCCTCGTCGACGGGCGCCGCCACCGCCCTCGACTACCAGGCCGCCAAGGGGCGCTTCGAGAAGGCCTACCTGCAGGAGCTGCTGGTCCGGGCGGGGGGCAACATCTCCGAGGCCGCGCGGCTGTCGGGCATCCAGCGCCAGAACCTGTACCTGAAGCTGCAGCGCTACGATCTCGACCCCGAGGGTTACCGCCCGTAGGGGCAAGCCGCGGTCGGGCTCACCACACCAGCAGCGAGCCGAACAGGGCGCCGAAGCCCGTGCTGATGAACGGATCCTGCCAGATGGGGCAGCCGCCCGACGTGCAGCCGACGAACGTATAGTACGAGAAGCCGGCCGTCGCGCCCAAGGCGAGGCCCAGGCCGCGCTTCAGCCATTTCTTGCGGGTGGGGGTCATGGGGGGTCTCCACATCGTCCGGGGGGCAAGGTAGGGCCGATCGGGCCGACCGCAAGGCGTCAGAAGCCGACGCCGATCCCCACCTGCACGCTCGGCGTGTACAGGCCTCCGTCGCCGAAGAGCGGCGCGTCGACGTCGTTGGTGTTGTAGAGGGGCACGTAGCCGCCCACGAACACGTCGAGATCCGCGTCGGTGTGGCGCAGGAGGCGCACGCCCACCCGGCCCTGGAAGACCGCGCCGACCTTCACCAGTTGGTCGGCGCCGCCGGTCTCGGCGCTCGGCAGGCCCACGAATTGCAGCACCTGCAGCCCGAAGCCGGCGTGGGCGTAGAACGAGGTGGCGGCGCGGGCCGACGCCTCCCACGTGAGGCCGGCGTCGAGGCCGGCGGCCAGGCGCAGGGTGCGCTGCTCGGCCTGGCGCGAGGTGGGGGAGCCGGCCACGTACACCCGCATCGCGGCCAGCCAGCTCTCAGAACCGCGCGTGACGCCGAAGGCCACGCCCGAGGCGAAGCACGGGTCGGGGCGGCTGCGGACCAACGCCTCGAAGAGCTCGACGCGCCAGCGCATCTGGCCGCGCTGCAGGATGCTGTGGGCCGCGCGCTGCACGGCCGACAGGCGGGTCGGATCCTCGGCCAGCATGACCGGGTCGGTGCCGAGGGTGGCGGTGACGGCCTCGCGCACCTTGGCGTCGAGGGCCTCGGCGTCGGGCACGCGATACCGCACGGGCACCGCGTCGTTCGAGCGCGCCGTCAGGAAGCGCGCGCCGTCGATCTCGACCAGCTCGACCGCCAGGTGCGAGGCGCAACCGTGCTCCACGAGCTGATGACTGGGGTGGTGCGCCACCTCGTCGGCCACCAGCGCGCGCAACCCTTCGACCGAGCCCGGGGGGGCCTGCACGTCGAGGCAGAGGGTGGTCGCGGCGCGGGCGGGTGACGAGAGGCAGAGCCCCACGAGGAGGAGCGCCAGGGGGATGAGGTTTCCGCGCTTCATGGCGTGCCTCGCTTGAACCAAGGTCCTAGAACAGCATCCCCAACTGGATCGACACGCCCGGCATCCAGGTGTTCAGGTCGCCGTCGGAGTTCGAGCTCTGCATGACGTAGGCCGGCAGGTTGGCCTCGGCCTGCAGGTAGAACTGCACGCGGCTGGCGCGCAGGAACTCCCAGCCGACCACCAGGTCGACGTCGAGGCCGCCCACGACCAGCGAGTTGCGCGGGCTGTCGTAGCGCGTCGCCGCCGGCTTGATCACCGAGAACCAGGCCACCTCGAAGGTCGACCCGGCGCCCAGGTAGAGCGAGTGCAGGCCGCGCGGGTCGAGGTAGCGCATGGCGTGCAGCGACAGGCTCCACAAGCCGTCGAGGTCCACGTGGCCGCCGCCGTTGTTCTTGTTGGGTGACTGCTTGGACGTGCCGATGCCGAGTCGGGTGTCGGCCTCGAGGCCCCAGTTCTCGAACTTGGCGCGGTAGCCGGCGCCGAGGGTCATGGGCGAGAAGAAGCGGAACTCGTTGGCGGCCTTGCCGTCGCTCTGGGCCGTGTCGACCATGCCGCCGCGCATCTGCGTGCCGAGGGCCACCTCGAAGTGGTGGGTGCCCTTCACGGTCTGCACCGACTGCATCGAGTCGGCGCGGAGCACGGTATCGCGCAGGATGGTGGTCGAGATGGGCACGTCGCGGAGCAGCGCGGTCACCGAGCGCTCGGCGAACTGCGAGAGCTCGTCGGGGAACAGGTGGTCGACGCGCTCCTCGCGGCCGTTCTGGCTGAAGCGCGCGAAGGCCGTCCAGCCCTCCGACAGCGGGTACAGCTCGACCTGCAGGTGCTGCTGGCAGTCCTGCCCGACGGAGACATAGCCCGGCTCGTGGGTCACGAAGTGCTCCAGCAGGCGCTTCAGGTAGACCTCCGGGCTCTGGCCGAGCGGCACGTACGGCGTCGGCGGCAAGGAGCCCTCGAGCACGCCCGCGGCGCGCATGGCGGCCAGGACCTCGGCCTCACTGGGCCCCTCGGCGCGGCTCGGGGCAAGCGACGAGGCGGCGGTGGGAGCGCCGCCGGGCACGCGTACGGTGCTCTCGGCCTGCGCCTCGCCGGTCGCGCCGCGCAGCACCACGTCGACGCACACGGTCGTGTCGGCGGCGGACAGGGGCCCGGGGACTACGAGCAGGGCCAGCAGCACCAGCGCGGCGGTCCGAAGCTTGGAAGCGGTCATCGTCTCCTCCAGGGTGGCGGTCTCGCTCTCGGCTAGTTGCACCAAGCGTGCCAAGTCGGCCGTCGGCGCGCAGGTCGGCCAGGGGTGAGGGATTGCCGGGGCCGTGGGGCGGGGGCAGGGGGCCGGTGGAGCAAGCAGCCGCACTCCCGGGTGGAGTACGCGCCTTCCACCCGGGTGGGGGTGGCCGGTCAGGTCGAAGCGCCGGGGACGGGCTTCTTCTCGGGTTCGGTGGCGCCCTCGAGCACGCGCCGGATCCCGGCCCAGTCGCAGGGCAATCGGAACAGGTCGGGGTGGTTGCGGATCAGGGTGCTCCAGCGCTGGTACATGCGCTGGTTGCTGTAGTGCGCGGGGAACGTGGCGCCGAACATGCGCTCGAGGATGCGCACGGCCGTCGTGCGCCGCATGCCGCCGCGCAGGATCTCGTCGGCCACGCGCGGCAGGTGGAGCCGGTCGCCGCTGCAGATGCCGGGCAGCGACGCCAGCAGCAGGTCGGTACCGTCGTCGTGCTCGTGGGCGTCGAGGAAGGCCACCAGGGCTTCGACGCTCTTGAACGAGCGGTTCAGCACGAAGCGCGCGGACTCGAGCAGCGCGCTCCGCTCCTCGGGCGGGTAGGGGCGCCAGGCGTCGGCCAGCTCGTGCAACGCCGCCGGGCCTCCGGCGCCGCGAGCCAGTTGCAGGACGGCCAGGCGCGAGGAGGCCGGGAGGTCCGGGACGGCCGCGGCGCGCGCGAGGAAGCGATCGACCAGGTGCGTGGGGACGTCGCGCGCCGCCGCGAGCAGCTCGCCCCCCTCTCCGGTCGCCAGCAGGCGCTCGGCGCGGTCGAGCAGTCGCGCCGCCACTGACGACAGGTCGACTCGGGCCAGGTAGTCGCGGGCGATCGGTCGCAGCGCGGGGTCTGCTGCGACCTCGGCCCAGGCCTCGATGACCTCGGCGGCCAGGTCGGCGCGCTCGTAGCGTGTCAGGCGCTGCAGCGCGTGCAGGCGCAGGCCGGGATCGCCGCTCTGCCACTCCTTCACCAGGTCGGCCACGTGCTCCTCGAACGGCTCGGAGCGGCTGTCGGCCCAGCTCCAGAGCGGGGGGCGTTCCAGGCATCCCGCCAGGCGGCTCAGGTCGGTGCAGTACAGGCGCACGTGGAAGTGGTCGTCGTGGGGGGTCGAGGTCGACGGTTGCTTCAGCACGAACTCGGCGCGGATCAGCGTGGTCGGGTCCTCGTCGTGCGCGCGCGCCCAGTCGAGCATGGCCTCTTTCAAGGGGTCCGAGACGAACACCCACTGCACGCGCGCGTCCGTGACCAGCGCCCGCACGATGGCCCAGTTGCGCTCGGGGTCGAACCGCCCGTACTGCCCCTCGTCGCGGCCGTCGAGGCGCCCGCCGCCGCGGATGTGCACCAGCGGCAGCGGGAGCACCTGGTGCCCCTTGCGGTCGAACAGGACGAAGCCCAGATCGGCGTCGCGTCCGGACTGGTGCGACACGCTGAAGGGGATCTCGCCGCCCGTGCGCCGGCTCATGTTGCCGACCACCAGCTTCACGTCGGGGTGCTCGGCCTGCAGCCGGGCAGCCACCTGCAGGAGCAGCTCGACCAGCGGCTCGGTGCCCCAGCCCAGGCCGCGGGCGCACGAGTAGGCGTGCAGCATCCGACCCTCGTGCGGGCAGATGGAGCGCGCGCCCTCCACGCGTCCGTTCCAGGGGTGGCCGACCGAGAGCGAGGGCTCGTCGTCGGCGGCCAGGCCACCGGACAGGAACACCAGCAGGAACAGCGCAACCTGCACCGGGGTCACCTCCGTCAAACACCTCATTGTCCGGCACGATCCCCGGGGGCGCAAGAAAGCGGACGCGCGCGCCCGGTGCCTCTTGCGCCCCCGCGTGGTTCGGGCTACCGTCGACCTTCGAACCCAGCGTGGAGACCCCCAAGGTGCAGCTCGAGCCGTGGCACGCGTGGATCATTGCGGGCGTGGTGCTGCTCATCGTCGAGGTGGTCACGCCGGGTTTCGTCGTGGCCTGCTTCGGGATCGGCTGCCTGGTGGCGGGCCTGGTGTCGCCGCTGGGAGTCGGCCTGCTGTGGGAGATCGTCGTCTTCTGCGTGGCCTCGCTCGTCCTGCTGGTCACCCTGCGCCCCCTCGTGGCGCGGCACCTGGCGCCCAAGGGGGGCGAGCTGAAGACCAACGTCGACGCGCTCGTCGGCAAGCGCGGCGTGGTCACCGAGGCCATCGAGCCCGTGCGCGACACGGGCCGCGTGCTCGTCGGGGGCGACGACTGGCGCGCCGCTTCCGAAGCCGAGGATCCCATCGCGGCTGCCACGCCGGTCGTGGTGGTACGCGTCGACGGTGCGCGGGTCATCGTAAAGCCGGTCTGAGAGCACCCCAGCCAGAGGAGGAACCCATGACGTCGGGCCTGATCGTCCTGCTGCTCATCGCGGTGTTCGTCATCGTCATCATCGCCAAGGGCCTCGTGATCGTGAAGCAGGCCGAGGTGATGGTCATCGAGCGCTTCGGCAAGTACCACAAGACGTTGACGTCCGGCATCAACGTGATCTTGCCGGTCATCGACAAGGCGCGGGAGATCGACTGGCGCGAGCGCCGCGAGACCGCGACGGGCCACGTCATCGTGAAGCGCTCGGTGACCCGCATCGACCTGCGCGAGACGGTGTACGACTTCCCGCGCCAGAACGTCATCACCAAGGACAACGTCGTCACCGAGATCAACGCCCTGCTCTACTTCCAGATCATCGATCCGACCAAGGCGGTCTACGAGATCGCGAACCTGCCCGACGCCATCGAGAAGCTGACCCAGACCACGCTCCGCAACGTGGCCGGCGAGCTCGACCTCGACGAGGTGCTGTCGAGCCGCGACACGATCAACTCCAAGCTGCGCGCCATCCTCGACACGGCGTCGGACAAGTGGGGGGTGAAGGTCAACCGTGTCGAGCTGCAGGACATCAACCCTCCGGGCGCGATCCGCGACGCCATGGAGAAGCAGATGCGCGCCGAGCGCGATCGCCGCGCGGCCATCCTCGAAGCCGAAGGGCAGAAGCAGGCGGCGATCCTCGAGGCCGAGGGGTACAAAATCGCGCAGATCAACCGCGCCGAGGGCGACAAGCAGCAGCAGATCCTCGACGCCGAGGGCCAGGCCGCCGCGCGCATCAACGTCGCGCAGGCCGAAGCCCAGGCCGTGGCCGTGGTCACCAAGGCCATCGCCACCAGCGGGGGCGATCCCGTGAACTACCTGGTCGCGCTGAAGTACCTGGAAACGTTGAAGGAGATCGCTTCGGGCCAGAACAGCAACAAGGTAGTCTACCTGCCCTACGAGGCCTCGGGAGCCCTGGGCGCCCTCGGCGGAATCAAGGAGATGCTCATGAACCCCCGGAAACGGCACGAGGTCCCGTGATGCGCAAGATCGGATGGCTCCTGGCGCTCGGCTCGCTCCTGCTGCTGGCGGCGTGCGGCGGCGGCTCCGACGGCACCGGCGGCGACGACACCCGGGGCGGCGATGCGGCAGAGGACGGCGCGGTCGACACGCCGGCACCCGACGCCCCCGACGACGCGGCCGCCGACGAGGCGAGCGACGAGATGCTCGTGATCGAGTTCGTCTCGCCCGGCGACGTCACCGCCATCGAGCAGCACGTCTACCCCATCCAGGTGCGCGCCTATCTGGCGCCTAGCTACGCGTTCGCCGCGGGCCTCGCCATCGACTTCGCGCTCACCGGCGGGGGCGACGCTTCGCTCGACGCCGCCCAGGTGGTCACCGACGAGAACGGCATGGCCGAGGTCTCGTTCTCGTCCGGCTCCAGCGTGGGCACCACCTACACGCTCACGGCCAGCGCCGCGGGCGCGGAGCCCATCTCGCAGGACATCACCATCATCGGCCTGGCCGCCGGCGCCGCGGTCGTCACGCCCGCGCTGCACTTCACACCCACGGGCGGCGAGTCCCTCACGCTGTGGTTCGTCCCCGGCACCTACGTGTGCGGCCAGACCGGCCCCGTCGACAAGCCCACCGACACGTACAAGGAGGTCCAGGTCACGGATCTCGTCACGCCGCTCACGGTCGAGGGCCTGCCCGAGGCGCCGCGCTGGGCCGTGGTCGCGCTGATCGTGAAGGCCGACGGCAACCCGCTGGCCGGAGGCTGCGTCGACGACTTCGCCATCCTGGCGGCGGCCGAGCCCACCCCCGTCACGCTCGATCTCGCGCTGCTCGACCTGAACGCCACGGCCACCTACGCGTTCACGGCCACCACCAGCCTGGCGCCGTGGGTCGATCCCGCGCTGGCCGAGATCCCCGCGCACCTCCAGGCGCACTTCACCGCCGCCGATCTGCAACAGAAGCTGCACGACCAGATGTTCGCCGCGCTCGACCAGAAGGTGCACACCGAGCACGCCGGCTACAAGGCCGACCCGGAGGCGTGCAAGGAAGACGAGGGCTGTGACTCCCAGCAGTGGTGCACCGATCTCATGCACCAGGAGCTCGACGCCAACCTGTCGCAGCACCTCGCGAACCTGCCCGGCCCCTGGGACCAGTTGGCCGACTTCTACGACACCGCGACGGCGCTCGCCTCGAACGTGGTCCTGAAGGGCCAGGTCGAGGTCAAGGCGCACGTCTTCGCGCCTCCCGCGCACTACGAGCTCGAGATCCGCCCCACCAGCCTGGCGCTGCCCGACTGCGGCGGACCGACGTGCGAGTGGACGGCCGAGGAGCTGAAGGCCGTGCTCTACGGCATGGAGTGGGGCGAGCCCGCCGAGGTGTGGGGCACCATCGCCGACTACGATCAGGTGCAGGTCGACGCCTTCCCGCTGGCCGTCGACGCGAACCGCGTGGCGCTGCTGGTGCTCACCGAGGTCTACGGGCCGATGGCGCTCGAGACCACCGACCTGTACGGCTGGTTCGACGCGCGCTTCGCCTGCGACACGCTGGCCCCCATGTTCACGGGTGCCTTCCGCACCTGCACCTGGTCGGGCACGGCCGACTTCCAGGAGATCTGCGCCAAGCTCGTGAAGGAGTACAACCAGCCCTTGCAGCAGTGGCTGAACCCCCTGGCCACCCAGCGCGTGCCCGAGCTCGCGCAGCAGCTGACCGGCGCCGACCCCGACGGCAACCTCGAGCTCGACTCCGCGGCCGGCAGCCTGACCTGGACGCTGACGGGTGGCGAGTCGCTGGCCGGGACCCTGACGTGGGAGCGCCCGTGACCCCCCGCCTGTCGGTCATCGTACCGCTCTACAATGAGGCCGAGCGCGTCGAGGCCACGACTCGGGCCATCCTGGCGACCTTCGACGCCGGCGCGCTGCACGAGCTGCTGCTGGTCGACGACGGCTCGACCGACGGCACGGGCGAGGTGGTCCGGCGCCTGTCCGGCGAGGATCCCCGCGTGCGCGGGGCCGGCTACGACGTGAACCGCGGCAAGGGCTTCGCGGTGCGCACCGGGCTGCAGCTGGCCAGCGGCGACGAGGTGCTGTTCACCGACTGCGACCTGTCGACGCCGCTCGACGAGTACGCGCGCCTGCACGCCGCCCTGGAGGCCGGAGCCGACATCGCCATCGGCTCGCGGGCGCTCGATCCGACGCTGCTCGAGGTGCACCAGCCCAGGTACCGCGAGGTGCTCGGCCGCGCCGCCAACGGCCTCTTGCGCCGCCTCGACCCGCACCTGGGCGGCTTCCGCGACACCCAGTGCGGCTTCAAGCTCTTTCGCGGCGACGTGGCGCGCTTCCTGGCCACCAAGCAGACCCTTTCGCGCTGGGGCTTCGACTTCGAGCTGCTGCACGTGGCGGTCAAGCACGGCCACAAGGTGACCGAGGTGCCCGTGCGCTGGGCCCACAGCGGCACCTCGAGCCTGAAGCCCGCCGACTACCTGCGCACGCTGGTCGAGCTCGCCCGCGTCATCTGGAACGATCGCAGGGGTCGCTACTGACCCGGTCGGCTTGATTTCGCCTCCTTTGCCCCCATACTGGATCTGACCCAGGGCGGGTTCGGCTCCTGATACCGGTACGACGGAGGTTGGTCCCCGCCCGAGCCCGAGGTACCCCATGGCGAACGAAGACAAGGACTTCGACGTGAACGAGTTCGACGACGAGCCCGACGAGGGCGTCCTCGACCTGCACTCCGTGCTCCCGATCCTGCCGCTGCGCGACGCGGTGCTGTTCCCGCACGCCGTGATGCCGTTGAACATCGGCCGTCGCAAGACGCTGGCGCTCCTCGAGGAGTACGGCGAGAAGGGCACCGAGATCGGCGTGCTGGCCCAGCGCGACAAGGAGGAGGAGAACCCGGGGCCGCGCGACATGTACCGCATCGGCACGACCGCCCGCATCCTGAAGCTCATCAAGAAGGGCGACAACAACGTGCTCATCGTGGTGCAGGGCGTGCGGCGCTTCGTGGTGCGACGCTTCCTGCAGAGGGAGCCCTTCCTGATGGCGCGCATCACGCCCCTCGAAGACGTCGTCACGATCGACGTCGAGACCAGCGCGCTCGAGCAGAACGTGAAGAGCCTGACCGGCGAGCTGATCAGCGCCATCCCGCAGTTCCCCGACAGCGCCCAGGCCGTGCTGAACGGCATCGACGAGCCGGATCGGCTGGTCAACATCACGATGACCTACCTGCCGGTTACGATCGAAGAGAAGATGAAGGTCCTCGAGGCGGGCGACATCAAGACCGCCCTGCGCCGCACGCTCGAGATCCTGCAGGCGCAGCTCGAGATGGTGCGCCTCAGCCAGAAGATCCGCACCGAGGTCAAGGGCAAGCTGGACCAGAACCAGCGCGAGTACGTGCTGCGTCAGCAGATGAAGGCCATCCAGAAGGAGCTGGGCGACACCGAGGAAGAGACCGAGGTCGTCGACGAGTACCGCGAGAAGCTGCGCAAGGCGAACCCGCCCGACGAGGTCAGGAAGGTCGCCGACAAGGAGCTGAAGCGCCTGGCCACCATTCAGCCGACCAGCCCCGAGTACACGGTGGCGCGCACCTACCTCGACTGGATCTGCGAGCTGCCCTGGGCCGTCAGCACCGAGGACAACCTCGACATCGCGCACGCCCGCGAGGTGCTCGACCACGACCACCACGACCTCGAGAAGATCAAGAAGCGTATCCTCGAGTTCCTGGCCGTGCGCAAGCTGAAGCCCGACCTGAAGGGGCCGATCCTGTGCTTCGTGGGGCCGCCCGGCGTGGGCAAGACCAGCCTGGGCCAGTCGATCGCGGGGGCGCTGGGCCGCAAGTTCCAGCGCATCTCGCTCGGTGGCGTGCGCGACGAGGCCGAGATCCACGGGCATCGCCGCACGTACATCGGCGCGCTGCCCGGCAAGATCATCCAGGGCATGAAGCGCGCGGGCACCAACAACCCGATCTTCATGCTCGACGAGGTCGACAAGCTGGGCCGCGACTGGCGCGGCGATCCCACCTCGGCGCTGCTCGAGGTGCTCGATCCCGAGCAGAACCACACGTTCCAGGATCACTACCTCGACGTGCCGTTCGACCTCACGCACGTCATGTTCATCGCCACGGCCAACGTGCTCGACACCATCCCGCCGGCGCTCCGCGATCGCATGGAGATCCTCGAGCTGCCGGGCTACACGCACGAAGAGAAGGCGCTGATCGCCAAGAAGCACCTGATCCCCAAGCAGATCAAGGAGCACGGGCTGACCAAGGCGCAGGTCACGCTGCCCGACGCCATGCTCGACCGCGTCATCGAGGACTACACGCGCGAGGCGGGCGTCCGCAACCTCGAGCGCGCGGTGGCCACCATCTTCCGCCAGGTGGCGGTGGGCCTGGTCGAGAAGAAGTGGCAGCGGCTCGACATCGACCCGCACTACCTCGAGGAGTTCCTGGGGCCGCGCAAGTTCGAGAGCGAGGTCAACGAGCGCCTCGACATGCCGGGCGTGGCGACGGGGCTCGCGAAGACCGAGGCCGGCGGCGAGATCCTGTTCATCGAGGCCACGCGCATGCCCGGCAAGGGTATGGTCCAGACCACCGGTCACCTGGGCGACGTCATGAAGGAGTCCGCCCAGATCGCCATCAGCTACATCCGCTCGCGGGCCAAGGCCCTGGGGCTCGACGACGCCATCTTCGAGAAGACCGATCTGCACATCCACGTGCCGGCGGGCGCGGTGCCCAAGGACGGGCCGTCGGCGGGCATCACGCTGCTCACCACGCTGGTGTCGCTCTTGACCGGCGTGAGGGTGCGCAAGGACGTGGTCATGACCGGCGAGGTCACGCTGCGCGGCGCGGTGCTGCCCGTGGGCGGCATCAAGGACAAGGTGCTGGCGGCGCTGCGTCACGGCATCAAGCGCGTGATCCTGCCCGACCGCAACCGCAAGGACATCGTCGAGATCCCGGAGCACATCCGTAACGAGATCGAGTTCGTGTTCGTGAAGAGCGTCGACGAGGTGCTGCGAGCCGCCCTGGAAGAGGACGTGATCCGCATCACCGAGGACGACCTCATCCAGTCGATGCTCCGGAAGCCCGAAGCGGCGCACTGAGCGGCTGATCGCGGCCTCGCAGTGCTCCCCCCGCGCTCCGGCCGGCGGCCGCCCGTCGGTTGACTTCGCGCGATCCGCTTGCCATCATCGGTGCATTCTCATCGGACGTGCGGAGGGGGGCTCATGAAGAGGCTCGTGCTGGCACTCGTGCTCCTGCTGGCAGCCTGCAGCGGCTCGACGGGCGGGGCGAGCGACGCGATCGACGCGAGCCCCGACGCCGGGCCGGATGCGGTGCTCGATAGCGCCGACGCGACGCCGTCCGACGTGGGGCCCGAGACCGAGGTCGGCCCCGGCGACACGCTCCCCGACCCGGGCAGCGACCCGGGCGGCGACCCCGGAACGGATCCCGGCGGCGACACGACCCCCGGCGCGGCGTTCCGCCTGGCGGTGCTCTCGGATCCCACCCTGCTCGAGAACGACATGTACCGCTGGAACAGCCGGCTGGACGAGGCCGTGGCCGCCATCAACGCCGATCCGTCGGTCGAGCTCGTGCTGGTGCTCGGCGACGTCGCGGCCTACATCGACGACATGTGGGAGGTGGACCCGGGACCCGGCACGTGGGAGGGGGCGCTGGCCCTGGCCGTGGAGGCGCTCGGCGCGCTGGACGCTCCCTACTACGTGGTGCCCGGCGAGAAGGACTACGCCGAGGTCGTGGCGCTCCGTCCGCACCGCGTGACGTGGGCCGACACCGCCCTGCGCACCCAGGCGCTGAAGGCCGGCTTCGGCCCGGCGTTCCCGGGCGACGAGCCCTGGTTCTCGTTCGACCACCAGGGCGTGCGCTTCGTAGCCGCCAACACGGCCGTCGGGCCCCATGCCCACGACGCGAACGGCATGACCGGCTCGCTCGGCGCCGACCAGATCGCGGCCCTCGACGACGCCCTCGGCGGGGCCGGCGCGGCCATCGCGCTCTTCCACCACCGCCCCGACATGCTGGTCGACGACGGCGACGGCCTGGGTGCCGCGCTGACGGCCAACGCGTCGCGCCTGCTGGCCCTGTTCAGCGGCCACCTCTGGAGCTACCACGAGTACGAGCTCGCGGGCGTGCCGGGCTACGCGTTCGACGCCGTCAACGAGGCCCCTGCCGGGCACCCCTACGTGGCGTTCGTCGACGTCGACCCGGTGGCGCGCACCGTCACCGTGGCCAACCGCGCCGACCTGCCCTACCCGGCCGAGACGCCGGCCGGCAGCGTCTGCACCCCCGGCGACGAGGCCATCGGCGTGCCCCAGGGCCTGGAGGACACCTACCACGTGGTCTTCTTCGATCAGCTCGACGTCGACGACCCGCTGCTCGCGCAGCTCTTCTCCAGCGCCGACCTGGGCGAGACGCCCTACGCGTTCCACGTCACCACCGATCACGGCAACCTCAGCTACGACGTCGTGGCCAAGCTGGCGGCAAACTTCCACAGCTACTCGAACAACGGCACCGAGGTGGGTGGCGACCACGCCGTGGTGTGCGACTACTCCAAGGCCGACGCTCCGTGCACCGAGGTCACGCTGGCGTTCGACGATCCGTGCATGATCGAGACCGTCCCCATCGCGTACGACCTGCTGCTGTCCATCGATCCCGACGGGCTGGCGCGCATGTGCGGCCTGACCATGCCCTACGCGGGCGACGTGAGCCTGACCGTGCGGCTGGGCGACGACGCGGCCAGGGCGCTCACTCTCGCCGAGGGCCAAATCAGCGCGCGCTTCGAGAAGCCGCTCGTGCTCGAGACCCTGAAGCGCTATTTCGTCGACGCCTACTGCGCCAACGACTGCTCGTTCGACTGGATCGACGCGCGCCTCATGCCCCAGGAGGGCTGCCTGCCCGCCGCCAACGGCCATACCGCGGCCTGCGCGGCCGGCACGCTGACCTTCGACGAGGTGCCCGCGTCGTGCGACACCTCGCTCGGCAGCAACTACCAGGTCTCGCTGCGCACGATCCTGAAGCTGGCTGATCACCTGCCGGACGAGGCCACGCTGACGCTGACGGGCTGGGGACACCGCATGACGCTCTCGGCCGACTCGAAGGTCGACTGGTCGATCAACCCGGAGGTGTTCTCGTTCGGCTCGTGCCAGGATGTCCACTGATCGTGAACCCCGGGAGCCAATCCCCGCGCACGGGCGGGGGTGCCGGGACGCCGACGTCGCCGACGCGCCTGACGACGCGGTCGCACATGTAGAAGATTTCCCCACCACGGCGCCCCGATCTCGAAAGAAACACGAGTGACTTCGGCAACTCGAGCCGTACGGACGCGTCGGCACGGCGGTTGCAATTCCTCAGGAGCGAACTTCGTGGGGAGGACGAGATGAGACGCTGGAACGATCGATCGAGGCTCGCGGGGACCTGGAAGGCGATGGCGGTGGTGGCAGCGCTGGTCGCGGGGGTGGCCTGCGGGGGCGGCGATGGCGGGGAGCCGGCGTACAAGGATCCGCTGACCAGTGCGTGTGGCGGGCTCGGAAACGAGGCGCTGGCGCTCACTTCGGGCGACTACTGCGCCGCCGAGGTGATCGACTGGGCCTACGACGCCGAGACGGGCGAATTGTCGCTCCTGCACCAGCGCACGACCTTGAACTGCTGCGGCCAGCACTCGGTCAGCGCCGACTGGGACGGCGACACGATCGTCGTGACGTCGATCGACAGCCCCGAGGGCATGGGCGCGCGGTGTGCGTGCATGTGCGTGTTCGACTTCGGGCTGACGGTGACCGACGTCGTGGCGGGTGCGGCACCGCAGGCCCTGGTGTGGGGCGAGGTCGTCACGGACGACGACCAGGAGGAGCCCCGCGTGGTCTTCGACGGCACGCTGGACCTTTCCCAGGGTTCGGGTCGCATCGTGATCAGCGACGCCGAGAGCATGTGGTGCCAGACCGAGCACTGACGCCGGCCGGTCGCAGATCGTTCAGTCGGCGCGCGCCCGCCCGCCGTCGACGGGGAGGATCGCGGCCTCGGAGCGACCCCAGGTGACGCTGGAGAGAAGCAACGGGGCGCTCTCGTGCCAGTGGTCGAGGTCGATCGTGCCGCCGAGCCGCAGGTTCACCCACAGGGAATCTGCCACTCGGATCTCGGCGCCACCAGCGACGGGCAGCAGGCGGCGATTCTCGATCGAGCTCAGCGTATCGGTGTGCGCGTAGCTTCCCTCGACGAACGCGTGGAAGGCCTCGTTGCCGGCGCGCAGGCGAGCGCCCAGCGCCAGGACCCAGCCCGGGTTCACGTCGACGTCACGGCGGAGATGCCCGCCGTACACGAACTGCACGTGGTCCCCGAGGGCGTTGGCGCCGGTGATCCACGCGCCGAACCTGCCAGGCCCGGAGAAGGCGTTGAGCCGCCCTTCGAGGAAGCGGAGCTCATAGGCCGCGCCCACGATCGTGCTGCCCCGGTTCCAGGCCGAGCCCGTGGCCTGGCGAAAGGCCCGCACGTAGCCCCGCTCGGCCACGCGAGTCTTGTCGACCGTGGTCTGACGCTGGCGCTCGCACGACGCGACGCTGGCGGCCCACAAGGTGGCCTGGGTCGAGGCATCTGGCTGGTTCGAGCCGTGCGCCGGGTCCCTGTTGACGACGAAGGCGTCGAAGCTGGATAGCTGTGATTTGTACTCCCTGCTTTGGCACGCCGCCGCGTCGAACGCTTGCTCCTTGGCCCTGGCGCTACGGACCTCCTCGGCCGCCGTCTTCGTTACAACAGCGGCATGCGGATCCTTGCCGTCGGCCACGACGAGCTTCAGCCCCACGGCGAGACCGACCCCTCCGGGGCCCGCGGCGGCCCCGGCAGCCACGGGCGCTGCGGGGAGGGTCGCGGTCGCGATCGAGAGCGACGAGCCGAGAAGAGGCCGGTACCAGGCGTTCTCCGGAACGGAGCTTCCGCCCAGGCCGAGTTGCCGCGCCGTGATGTCCAGGCCCAGGCCGGGCTTGATGGTCCCGGCCGCCGGATCGTAGTGGGCGAGCACGGCGCTGGCCACCTCGCCGAGGCTCGTTGGGTTCGGCGCCACCTGCGGATCGGCCCCGAGGAGCTCTTGCGCCAGCGACATGGGAACCTCGGGGATCGACACCGCGGTATCGTCGCCCTCCGCGAACGCCGGCGTGGCCAGGAAGAACGCTCCAAGGACGAAAGACAGGAGAACCCTGGAGTGGGAAGAGAGCGGAGACATCGTCGAAGCCTCGCGCCGAAGAGTGGATTGATGTGATATGTACCGGAACCGCGTGCGCCGGACAATTGGAAATCGGAGACCCGCGAGCCGCTACCCCTCGCGGGCGAACAGCGCCGCGCCCAGGGCCCCCGCCAGCTGCGGGTACCTGGGCACGCGCACGGGGCCTCCGAGCTTCTCTTCGACCAGGTCGCGGAAGGCCGGCAGGGTGGCCACGCCCCCCGACAGCGTGAAGGGCGCGCGGCCGTCGACGCGGCGCACCAGCGGTACGATGCGCTCGACCACGCTGGCGAAGACGCCACGCGCGATGCGCGGTTCGGCGATGCCCTCGGAGACCAGGTGCACCACCTCGGTCTGGGCGAACACGGTGCAGATGCTCGAGACCTCGACGGCGTCACGCGTGCCGGCCGCCAGGGTCGACAGCTCGTCCAGGTCCAGCTGCAAGGCGCGCGCGGTGAGCTCGAGGAACGAGCCCGTGCCCGCGGCGCAGCGATCGTTCATCACGAAATCCTGCACCTTGCCCTGGGGCGACACGCGGATGACTTTCGAGTCCTGGCCGCCCAGGTCGATGACCGTCGCGGTGTCGGGCTGCTGGTGCACCACGCCGCGCGCGTGGCACGAGATCTCGGTGGTCTCGCGGGTGGCGAAGGGCACGCGCTTGCGGCCGTAGCCGGTGGCCACGGTGCGCGTGATGCTCGCCAGGTCGAGGCCCTCGGTCACGCCGTCGACGGCGCGCTTCACGCTCGGCCCCGTGGGGATGAGGCGCGTGAAGACGATGGCGCCGGCGTCGTCGAGCACCACCGCCTTGGTGGTGGTCGAGCCGATGTCGAGCCCGAGGAAGAGGCTCACGGCTGCCTCACGGTCACGAGCGGGCGCCCGATGGCGCGGAAGCCGGAGGGGCTGACCTCGGGGAACGGGAACTCGACGCCTTGCAGGAGCACCTCGCGCAGGCCCCACAGCTCGAGGGCCGAGTGCGGCAGGTCGAAGAGCTTGGCCGGGCCCGGGATGCCGTCGACGGGCACGAGCTCGACCCCGGGGGGCGGCACGAAGGTGGTCTGCACCGGGTTCACGCCGTGGTCGGGGCCGAAGTTCTCGACGTTGCCGTGGTCGGCGGTGAGGATGACCACGTAGCCGAGGGCGTTCAAGCCGCGCACCAGGCCGACCAGGATGGTCTCGATCGAGGCCAGGGTCTCGACGCAGGCGCCGAAGTTGCGCTCGATCAGGTGCCCCAGCATGTCGGGGCCGGGGAAGTTGGCGGCCACCAGCGGGACCGGCTCTTCCCGAACGCGTGCCAGCAGCGCCGAGGCGATCTCGACGTGGCGCATGGGCGGCACGCGCCACAGCTCGTCGTCGCTCTCGACGCCCTCGCTGCGGCCGTAGCTGGGGAAGATGATGCGCTCCTCGCACGCCAGGGGGGTCGAGCGCCGGCCGCGCGCGAACAGGCCCACGTGCTTCTCCTTCACGCCCTCGCCGCAGAGCAGCACCCTGAAGTCCTTCAGCTTCTGGCCGGCCAGCACCAGCAGGTTGTGGTCGTGGGGCCGGATGGGGCAGACGAAGGGCACGCCGGCCTCGGAGAAGCTCTTGTGGTAGTCGACCATGGTGACCAGGGCCAGCCCTTGCAGGTGCAGGTCGTCCGTGAGGAACCAGTCCCAGGTGTCGACGGTCTTCTTCTGCTCGGCCTGGGCCAGCACGAACCCGTGCAGCCCGAGCAAGGCGGCGATCGAGGGCTCCTGGCGGTCGGCACGGAAGATCAGGTTGAACAGGGCCGAGCGCCGCGTGAGGTCCGGCGAGGTCCCCACGTAGATCGGGGGCACCTCGGCGTCCTTCAGGCCGCGCGCGTGGCAGGCGGCGATGGCCCGGCGTGCCTCGGCGAGATCGGCCACCCGCACGGGGGGCAGCGCGGTCGCGGCCACGTTCGAGGGGTCGAAGGCGGCCATGCGCGGCAGGAACTCGGCCAGGGACACGGCGTCGGCCCGCGAGCGTCCGGTGAGCAGGTCGAGCTCGCGGCGGATGAGGTCGCCGCGGTAGTTGCGGTCCATGTACTGGCGGCCCAGGATGCGCGTCAGGCAGGCCGTGGCGCCGCGCTCGGCCAGGAAGGTCTCGAGCTTCCCGAGGAAGTCGAAGCGCGCGAGGCCGTTCTTCTGCTGGGCGCGGATCGACGAGTCGGGCGGGCTATCGCGGCCGTCCAGCATGGCCAGGATCTGCAGGCGTTCCCTCTGGATCCCGTACTTCTCGAACAGGGCCAGGGTGCGCTCGATCACCACGAACAGGTGCCGGAGGCACGAGTGTACGTAGCCGTCGTCGCCGAACTCGCCCGAGAGCAGCGTCTTCAGGAACAGGGTGTCGCGCGCCCGCTCGGGACCCGCCATCTCGCGCACGATCGGCCCCAGCAGCCGCTCGACGGCGCCCTCGTCGAGGGCCCGGCCCAACTGGCGCGACATCTGCTCGGCCACGCACAGGTTGAACATCTGCTGGTGGCCGGTGTCGGAGTTGCCCTGGATCTCGATGGCGAGCTTCTCGAAGCCGGCGTCCTCGCCCGAGGTGCGGGTCAGGAAGGTCGGGTTCTGGGCCCGCGCCTGGTACAGGAAGCGCTGCTCGGCGACCCACGGCGCGTAGTGCAGGCGCGTGGCGGCCTCGCGCAGGCGGCCGGTGACGTTGGCCTCGAACCAGCCCGGATCGGCGGCCTCGGTGAAGCGCTGGCGCTTCTCGAACAGCAGGCGCGAGAGCTTCAGGGCGTCGCGCGCCTTGCCACGCTGCTGCAGCTCGATCACGGCGGCGGCCGACGCGGGGTTCGGCGACAGCAGCGGCCGCCATTCGGGCTCGCCGACCTTGGCCCCGGCCTCGTCGAGCCGGCGCCGTACGTCGGCCGGCAGGTGGTCGATCACGTCGGTCAGGACGCGCGCCTCGAGGGCGGGATCGATGCCGTAGCCGTCGAGCACGAGCACCGCGACCTTGGGAGTGAACTCGGACATGGAACCCTCCGGAAACGAAAGGAAGGATCAGTTGACGATGTGGAATTCGACGCGGCGGTTGTTGGCGCGGCCCGCGTCGGTGCCGTTGTCGTCGATGGGCCGGTCGGGGCCGAGGCCGTCGGTCTGCAGCCGGCCCTTGTCGACGCCCTTCGAGACCAGGTAGCGCTTGACGGCGTCGGCGCGCTTCTGCGACAGGGCCTTGTTCATCTTGTAGGCGCCGCGGTCATCGGTGTGCCCCTCGATGAGCAGGCGCATGTCGGCGCGCCGCGAGCACACGTCGACGATCTCGTCGAGCAGGCCGAACGACTTCGGGAGGATGCGGTCGCTGGCGGTGGCGAAGAAGATGGTCTGCTTCAGCTCGATGGTCTTCTCGGTCACCACGATGCTCGAGTACTGCACGCCGGGGCAGCCGTTGGCGCTCGCTTCGCCGGGCTGGTTGGGGCAGGCGTCCTTCACGTCGGGGATGCCGTCGGCGTCGTTGTCGGCGTCGGGGCAGCCGTCGCCGTCCTGGAAGCCGTCGCGGTCCTCGGCCGCCACCGGGCAGGCGTCCTGGCCGTCAGGGAAGCCGTCGGCGTCGTTGTCGGCGTCGGGGCAGCCGTCGTCGTCCTGGAAGCCGTCGCGATCCTCGCGCGCGGCGGGGCAGACGTCCTTGTCGTCGTCGACGCCGTCACCGTCCTGGTCGAGGTCGGGGCAGCCGTCGTCGTCGCGCTCGCCGTCGAAGTCCTCGGGCTGGTGCGGGCAGGCGTCCTGCGTGTCGGGCAGCCCGTCGTCGTCGGAGTCGGGCGCGCACTGCTCGTAGTTGGAGCGGGTCCAGGCCTCGCGGATGGCCTCGAGGGAGCGCTCGAGGTGCCAGTTGGCGTAGATGCCGTTGCCGAGCGATGACTGGTAGTGCGCGATCTCGAGGTGGGCCTCGGCGCGGGCGAGCTCGGCCGGCGCGCACACGTAGCAGGCGTCGCGCTTCTGGTCGATCAGCTTCTGGATGTCGCGGCCGCGCTCGTTGACCTGGGAGGTGGAGGCGCAGGCGGCCAGCAGCGCCAGCAGGGCGACCAGGATGACAGCGCGCCTCATCGGATCCCCCCGGGGCTGAGCGGCGCCGGGGTACCCTGCACCTCGATGACCTTCTTCTGCGTCGCCGGGCGGGGCACGGACGAGGGCCGGGCCTTCAGGCGCTCGGCCTTCGCCTTGTTCTTGCGCGCGACCTCGAGCGCCTTCTTGGCCATGTCGTTGGCTTCGTTCGCGAACACCACCGACTGCTCGTAGTCGGAGCGCCCTTGCAGCTCCTTGGCCTTGCGCAGGTAGATCTCGGCCTTGGTGTACTCGTAGGGGGCGTACTCGGCGGCGCCCTCGGCCTGTGCCACGCCCAGGCTGTCGCGGGCGTCGACGTAGTGCGAGGTGGAGGCCACCGGGCCACACCCGGCGCAGAGCGCCAGGGCCAGGAGGAGCAGGGCGGGATACCGCACGGACATGCTTGGACTCGCGCCGGTCCGGGTCCGGTCAACGCTAGGGGAAGAGCGGGGGTGTGTCAAGCCTGCGGCCCGGCTTCACGGGCTTGCCTTCCCCCGCCGTCTTTGCGAGAACCACCTGCATGAAGGCATTGCTCTCCCCGGCGGACGACCGGATCGACCTCGGCAACCTGAGCCTCGACGAGCTCGCGAGCTTCGTCGCCCGGCGCCACGAGCGCCCCTCGCGCGTCACGCAGCTCTTTCGCGGCGTGAACCTGTACGGGGCGCGTACGCTGGCCGAGATCCCCGGCCTGTCGAAGCGCGTGGTCCAGCGGCTCGAGCCGCTCGTGGGGCTGCGCGAGCTGGATCGCGCCGGCGAGGTGCGCGGGTCCGATGGGGCGGCCAAGCTGCTCTTCCGTACGCGCCGCGGCGACGCCGTCGAGGCGGTGCTCTTCCCCATGACCAAGGAGCACACGCTCTGCCTGTCGAGCCAGGCGGGCTGTCGCGTGCGCTGCGCCTTCTGCCTGACGGGCGCGCTCGACCTGTCCGCGCGCAGCCTGACGGCCGGCGAGATCCTCGATCAGTACCGCGAGGCGGTGCGCGAGGTGGGCGATCCGCGCGGCGTGACCAACGTGGTCTTCATGGGCATGGGTGAGCCGCTCCTGAACTACACGAACGTCGTGCGCGCCATCCGGGTGCTCACCGCCGAGCAGGGGCGGCAGCTGTCGGCGCGGCGCATCACCGTGTCGACCTCGGGCGTGGCCCCGCTGATCCCGCGGCTGGTCCGGGAGACCGGCGTGAACCTGGCGGTGAGCCTGATCACGGCGAATGAAGCGCTGCGGCGGGAGCTCGTCCCCATCAGCCGCCGCTGGCCGTTGACGGTGCTCCGGGCGGCGCTGGACGAGTGGGCGCTGGTGGCGCGGCGGCGCCTGACCGTCGAGGTGGTGCTGCTCGACGGCGTGAACGACAGCGACGGGCACGCCGCCGAGGTGGCCGAGTGGCTCTCGGGGCTCGACGCCAAGGTGAACCTGATCCCGTTCAACCCGCACGCCGGGGCGCACTTCCGGACGCCGACCCCGGAACGCGTGCAGGCCTTCGCGGGCGTCCTGCGCGGCGCGGGCTACCCCGTGCAGGTGCGCGAACGGCGCGGCGACGAGGTGCAGGGCGCCTGCGGGCAGCTGGGGGGCGGCCTCGACGCGCGGCAGTTCCTCACGTGAGATGGGAACACCTACCCAGCGTCCCCCGAATCGTTATACTGCCCGGCGGAGCCACTCCAGGGAGGGCCACATGGCCTCCATCGACGCGCCCATGACCCCGTTCACCGTGACCTCGGCCGACGGTACGCGCCTGCAGGCGTGGCGCGCGGGCACCGGCCCGCACCACGTGCTGCTCTCGCCCGGCATGGGCACCCCCGTGCTCTGTTGGAAGTACCTGTTCGAGCACTTCACGAGCCAGGTGACGTTCGTGACCTGGGATCCGCGCGGCTGCTACGGCTCGGACAAGCCCGCCGACCCGGCGCACATCGAGGTCGCCCACCACGTCGAGGACGGCGAGGCCGTACTCTCGCAGGTCGGCTGGCGCGGTACGCCCTACGTGTGCGCCGGCTGGAGCATGGGCGTCGAGCTGTCGCTCGAGCTGTATACGCGCCACCGCGACGACGTCGCCGGCCTCGTGCTCATCAACGGCGCCTTCGAGCACGTGCTGAAGACCGTCACGCTCTTTCCGGGGGCCGATCGCGTCGTCGATCGCCTGCTGGGGCTCGGCCAGGTGCTCGGTCCCTACACGTCGCCGGTGGTGCGGACGTTGCTCGGCCAGGACTGGTCCATCCAGGCGCTGCTGCACCTCGGCATCGTGGCCGACAACGAGCCCTTCTTCGGCGAGGTGCTGAAGGAGTTCCGCCAACTCGACTTTGGTTTCTACAGCGGCATGATCCGCGCGTTGAACCACCACTCGGCGCGGGCCTTGGCGCCCACCGTGCAGGTGCCCACGCTCATCACGGCGGGCACGGGCGACAAGATGACGCCGCTCGCCACGGCGCGCGAGCTGCGCTGGCTGATCCCGGGGTCCGAGCTGTTCGTCGTGCCGAACGGCACGCACTACACGACGCTCGAGTACCCCGAGATCGTGAACCTGAAGCTCGAGCAGTTCTTCCGCACGCGTGCGTTCGCCGAAACGTGGAATTGAGGCGCGCCATGGCGATCCCGGCCCCCCTGGTCTGGCCCGAAACGCTCGAGGATACGCGCGCGCAGATGCAGGCCCGGCTCGGCCGGCTCGTCGAGCCCGCCACCCTCGACGTCTACGCCGAGATCGCGCTCCGCATCAACCAGCTGAAGCGCGAAAAGAACGCCATCATCCTGGGCCACAACTACATGGAGCCCGCGCTCTACCACTCGGTGCCCGACTACGTGGGCGACTCGCTGGGGCTGGCGCGCATCGCGGCGCAGACGACGACCGACATCGTCGTCTTCTGCGGCGTGGGCTTCATGGCCGAGACGGCCAAGATCCTGAACCCGTCGCGCAAGGTGCTCCTCCCGTCGGCCAAGGCGGGTTGCTCGCTGGCGGCCGGCATCACCGCCGACGACGTGCGCGCGCTGAAGGCGCGGCATCCCGGGGCGCCGGTGGTCACCTACGTGAACACCTACGCCGACGTGAAGGCCCTCTCGGACTACTGCTGCACGTCGGGCAACGCCGGCGCGGTCGTGAAGCACCTGCTGGCGGAGGGTCACCAGCGCGTGATCTTCGCGCCCGACGAGTACCTGGCGCGCAACACCGCCGCCGAGCTCGGCCTCGGCTTCGTGCTGTCCACGCCCGGCTGCGAAGAGATCGAGCGCGCGCTGCCGGGGCCCGTCCTCATCGGCTGGACGGCGCGCTGCGAGGTCCACGAGAAGTTCACGGTCGAGGACATCGCCCGCGTGCGGCGCGACTTCCCCGACGTCACGGTGCTCGCCCACCCCGAGTGCAGCCCCGAGGTGATCACGGCGGCCGACTTCTCGGGCTCGACCAGCCAGATGATCGACTTCGTGCGGCGCCAGGAGCGCCCGCGCTACCTGTTGCTGACCGAGTGCGCCATGGGCGACAACATCGCCGCCGAGAACCCCGGCCGTGAGCTGCTGCGCCTCTGCAGCCTGCGGTGCCCGCACATGGCCGAGATCACGCTGCTGGATACGCTCACGTCGCTCGAGCTCGAACGGTACGAGTGCATCCTGGCGCCCGATCTCATCGAGGCGGCGCGCCTGCCCATCGAACGGATGATTTCCCTCGGCTGATTGGAGACCCATATGCGCCGCTCTTCCGCCCTGGTGCTGGTCCTGGTGCTCGTGGTGGCGCTCGTCGCCTGCGGCGGCGAGTCCGGTTCCGATGCCGACGCGACCGCCGATCTGGTCGCCGACCAGGCGCAGGACCCCGGTCCGCAGCCCGACGTGGTCGAGGTCGCGCCCGACCCGGCCGAACCCGTGCCCGACGTGGCCGAGCCGATCCCGGAGGCCGTCGAGCCAACGCCCGACGCGGCCGAGGCGACGCCGGATATCGTCGAGCCCGACGAGGTCCTGGCCGAGGTCGTGCCCGAGGTGCTGGAGCCGGTGTGTGAAGGAGCCTGGGTGCCCGTCACGCACGACCCCGCGGTCGACGCCACCTTCCTGCGCGGGCCCTTCCTGCAGCAGGTGCAGGGCGACGGCGCTGTCATCGCCTGGCGCCTGGCAGCCCCGGCCGCGGGGGAGCCCGAGGCCCCGCCCGAGCCGGGCTGCGTGCGCTATACGGTCGACGGCGCCGAGCTCGAGGCTTGCGACGAGCCCGACGAGAACCGCCAGTACGCCGTGCACCTCACCGGCCTGCCGCCCGCGACCGAGGTTGCCTACCGCGCGATCGTCGGTGCCATCGAGACCGCCGACCTGCGCTTCCACACCGCGCCGGTCGACGGGGTCCCGGTGCGGTTGATGGTCTTCTCCGACGCCCACATCAACGCCGAGACGCTGCCCCAGCTGGCCGCGTACGGCCTGGCCGACCAGGTCGATCTTGCGGTGAGCGTGGGCGACCACGTGAGCTCGGCCCTGGTCGAGGAGTTCGACCAGTTCTTCGCCCTGATGCGGCCCCTGTTCGAGCACGTCCCCTGGTGGCCGACCATCGGCAACCACGAGGGCCGCGACGACCTGTACTTCGACAGCATCGAGGCGCCCGGCGCGGGCCCCAACCCTGGCAGCGAGGCCTACTACGCGGCGCGCGTCGGCAACGTGTGGATCGGGGTGCTCGAGCTGAAGGACATCCTGGTCTCGGCCATGCTGAAGAAGGATCTGGGCGAGGTCATCTGGCTGCGCGAGCAGCTGGCCGGCCCGGCCGCCCAGACGGCCACGTACCGGCTCTTGTTCCTGCACGAGCCGCCCTGGAGCCAGAACTGGGCGCCCTGCGACTACAACGGCGAGGTGCTGATCCGCGACCTGGTGCTCGAGTTGGCCGCCGAGGGGAAGGTCTCGGCGCTCTTCAGCGGGCACACGCACGATTACGAGCACGGCGTGATCGACGGCGTGCACTTCTTCATCACGGGGGGCGCCGGCGGCTCGCTCGACGACTCGTGCGCGCCCATCGACGGGTTCCCGACGCCCTGGACGGCCATCGTGGAGCATCACCGCCTGGTGCTCGACGCCGGCTGCGACAAACTGGTCATCGAGGCGCGCCGCACGGCCGACGACGCCGTGCTCGACCACGTCGAGATCCTGCCGGACCCCGCTCCCTGAGCCACGTGCCATGCGACCTCTCGATGTCGCGCTGGCCAGCTGCCTCGACCTGCACGAGCCCGACCTGGACGAGGCTCCGACCCTCGCCGCCCTGGCCCGCCAGGGGCTGACCGCCGCCACGCTGGCCTGGGACGACCCCGACGCCGACGTCGCCGCGGCGCGGCTGGTCGTGCTCCGGGCCACCTGGAACTACCCCGAGCGGCCGGCCGACTTCCGGGCGTGGCTCGAGCGCACGGCGGCCGCGTCGACCCTGCTGAACCCCCTGTCCGTCGTCCTCTGGAACCTGCACAAGGGCTACCTGCTGGACCTGGAGCGGCGGGGCGTGCCCATCGTGCCCACGCGGCTGCTGCCCGGGCACGAGCCCGTCGCGTTCGCCGCGCTGGTGGCCGAGACCGGCTGGCGCGACCTGGTCGTGAAGCCCGCCGTCTCGTGCGGCTCGCGCCTCACCTTCCGCGTGGCGGCCGACGACGTGGCGACGGGCGACGAGGCGCTCCGGCGCGTCGCGACCGAGGGCGACGTGCTGGTGCAGCCCTACCTGGCCTCGGTCGAGGGGCACGGCGAGCGCGCCATCGTGTGCATCGACGGCGAGCCCACCCACGCCGTGCGCAAGAGCCCCCGCTTCGCGGGCCAGGACGAGAGCACCTCCGAGGCGCTGCCCATCGCGCCCGCCGAGGCCGAGCTCGCGCGCCGCTGCCTGGCCCTGGCCGGCCCCGACCTGCTGTACGCCCGCGTCGACGTGGCCCCGGGCCTCGCCGGCACCCCCGTGCTCATGGAGCTCGAGCTGATCGAGCCCACGCTCTTCTTCCCCGCCTGGCCCCCGGCGCTCGAGCGCTTCGCGGGGGCCTTGCGCCGGCGCGTCGACGCGGTGGCGTGAAGACTGCCAATTGAACTGACGTTCTTCACGGACAAGCCTGGTCCGCAACTCCCGGGCGCCTTCGCTACGGGTACCGGCTTGAGCTCGCAGGGCTTTGGCTCCGGGAAAGCGCCGGGCTGGCGTGGAGTCCCGCCACAACGAGACGCTCGATAGGCGGCGAAGACGTGGAATCGTCGGGGAAAAGCCCTTGTATTTACAACGCTCACCGCCATCTTCGAGTCTATGCGTGGAACCATAGGCACTAACGCCTACAAGGCCATTCTCGCAGCAGCACTCGCGATACGATTGTCATGCACATATAATACCAGCGCGGGGGTGATTGAATCTGCCAGCGACGCCATCGAATATGGCTCGCATTGTAATCAATCTAAAGTAGATGACACATCTGAAAAAATACGTGCTATGGGCGCGATAAAGACCATGTTCGATTCGATGGAAGATGGAACTGTTGCGCCAGCGGCGTTGGCATTGACGACGATGTCGGCGTTCGATGCTCGGATTCTCGATATGGGGAAACGGAGCATCGCCTTCTCGTCCGCGAATCCAACGATTCGCATGCTCGGCATTCTGGAGGGAACCGTCGGCGATCGAATCCCAACCGTGAGGATCGACCTGGAATTCTCGCGTGATTGCGCCATCTCTCTCGACGATAGCAAGGGCGGTAGGCGTGGAGGCGCCCAAGCCAGTCCCAGACTGCGATCGTGGCGGAGACCTTCCTTGCATGGAGGATCACGCTCAAGCGACGTTCGACGTTTCTTCAAGTCGCGCGTCGTCGCGGTATCTACCGGGTCTGCGGGCGGTCGTGATCAAGTCGGCGTACGACTCCGGAGGTTACGTGGTCTATTCCCTTGCCATCGAAACTCCCCAATGGGTTTCTCGCGCGCTATTCGACGACATGGGGGCCTGCTGCGCTCCCAGGCCGGGTGAACTCGCGACCATGATCACTGCCATCCAATCAATCCGGGATCGCATGACCGAGAATACGCTGACGCCAGAAGAGTTGGCCGCGACGATTGGCTCGGTCGTTACCGACGAGGGCAACGGCGAAGAGAAGGCCATCCGGATTCGACCGAGGGATTCGTCTCTTCGTACGGCTGAGGTAAGACGTGGAGAGGGCCAAAGCGTCACGATGCTCCTTTCGTGTCCGGGGTCCCTGCCGTTCACGGCCTTGGAGAACAATTTTGGCAAATTTACAAGAGTACAATCTCCATACGAACACTTCCGTGGCGTGCACGCTGCGCGGTGGCCGCTAGGAAGGCCCCGCGTCTCCGTTGTAGAAACGGGCATTTGCAGGATTGAAGCCCTGTGCGATTCAAGGTGCGTCAAGGCGGTCGCCGTCGCTTGCAACGGCGGTTTCGGCTTTTGGGGCCCCTGATCGGCGGGCTGCAGAGGTCGGGGGGGGGCCGAACGGACACCACGTTGACCTGCGACCCGCCCCGCCGCGCTATGTCACCGCATCGTTCGCTCCCGGCTGGCATCCTGGCTTCATCCCGCTTATCCTAGGTTCATGGAAGCCGCGATCAAACAAGCCACCGACGCCTACTGCCGCGAGTTGCGCAGTCTCTACGGCGCGCGCCTGAAAGCTGTCTACCTGTACGGCTCTCGTGCCCGTGGCGACGCGCAGGCCGACTCCGACATCGACGTCTGCGTCGTCCTGAACGGTGCCGTGCGACCCGGCGAAGAGATCCTCCGGACGAGCGAGGCAACCAGTCGGCTTTCGCTGGAGCACGATGTCGTGCTGTCGCGCGTCTTCGTCCCCGCCACTGACCTGGAGCGCGCCGCGACCGCCTTCGTTCGCAACGTCGAGCGCGAGGGAGTGGCCTTAGCGTGAACGACGAGCGCGCTGACTTCCTCGACATGGCCCAAGCAAGCTGCGACGCCGCCGAGTACCTGCTGCAAGGCGGCTACCCGGGCTTTGCGGCGTCGCGCGCCTATTACGGCATGTTCCATGCGGCGGAAGCGATGCTGGAGAGGCGCGGGCTCTCGTTCTCTCGCCATTCGGCGGTCATCGGTGCGTTCGGGCGCGAGATCGTGAAGAGCGGAGATGCCCCCGTAGAGTACCACCGGCACTTGCTGGATGCGTTCGATCTTCGCAACGTGAGCGAATACCGTTCCCACGGCTCGGTCACAGTCGACGAGGCGCGCGAGATGATCCGCAGGGCTCGAGCTTTCGTCGATCTCGCTCGTCGCGGTTGAGCCTGCGGTGCTCGACGTGTAGCATGGCGTGAATGAAGCCCCCCGCCTTCACTACCGAGACCATCCTCTTCCCCGAGCCCGCAGACTGCCTGTTCCCCGGAAACGGCGTGCACGCCCACCTGTGCCGGCCCACGGTGCCGTCGCCGCGCTCGCGAGCGGCCGTCGTGGTGCTGCCGGTCACCGGGGGCGACTACAGCGAGACGCGCCTGTTCTCCGACCACCTGGCGGCCCGCGGGTTCACCACGCTGCGCTTCGAGCGCCGGGCCGAGTGGCTGTTTTCGCTGGGCGACGGGAAGGGCGAGGCGCGCGAGCCCGAGGCCATGGGGCGCCTGGCCGCCCAGTACGTGCGCGACGTGCGCGCCGGCCTCGCGTGGCTGCGGGCGCGGCCTGACGTCGAGGCTTGCCGGATCGGGATCCTGGGCATCAGCCTGGGGGCCATGATCGCGTCGCACGTGGCCGCCTCCGAGCCCGACTTGAAGGGCGTCGTGCTGCTCATCGGCGGCGCGGGGCTGGCCGACATCGTGATGTCGGCCAACGACCGCGAGGTGGCGCAGTTCCGCGCGGCGCTCTCGGCGCGGCACGGCGTGCCCGAGGCCGAGCTCGCGCCCCTGCTGCACGCGGCCCTCGATCCGGTCGACGACCCGGCCGACCTGGTCCGCCTGGGGCGCGAGCGCACGCTGCTGGTCACCGCGCGCTTCGACGCCGTGGTGCGCCGGGCCTACGGTGAGCGCCTATGGGAGGCCGCCGGGCGGCCCGAGCGCAGCCTGATCCCCTGCGGACACTACTCGAGCCTCCTGTTCGTACCCTGGATCCGGCACCGAGTACGGCGCTGGTTCGAGGCGCGCCTGCTGGAGGGGCTGTGACGGCCGATCGCGCGAAAGCGCCCGTCGAGGTGGCGCCGGGCGGGAAGACCGTGCGCGAGCGCCTGCGCGCGCTGTTGCAGCTGGACGACACGCCCCGCTCCATCGGCCGGGGTGTGTTCTGGGGCACCTTCATCTCGTGGTTGCCCCTGCTCGGGCTGCAGACCGTGCTGGCCGTGGCGCTGCCCACCTTGTTCGGCGGGAACCGCCTGGCCTGCATGACCGTGACGTGGGTGCTGCCGAATCCGTTGACGCTCGTGCCCATGTTCTGGCTCGACTACTTGGCCGGCTCGGCGCTCCTTGGCGCGCTGGGCGTCGCGCTCGAGCCCTGGACCCGCGAGCGCCTCGAGCTCCTGTTCCAACACCTCGGGACGCTCGGCCTCGGCGACGCCTTCGGCGAGCTGGCCGCCACCGGCCTCGCGCTGCTCGGGCCCATGCTCCTCGGCGGGGCGCTGGTCGGTATCGTGACGGGTGCGCTGCTCAGCGCGATCGTGTACGCTTCGCTCACCAAGCGTCGCGAGCGGCAGCATGAGAACGACCGGACCCCAAGGCCCGCACCGTCTCCTGGAGAGCCCGTTCCTCCGCGTCAGTCGTGATCCCTCCGAGGCCTACGGCGCCCTGCGCTGGGAGCTGTTCCCGTGGCGCGACGCCGCCGCGCGCGTCGACCTGGCCCCCGCGTTCCACGTGGTCCTCGGCCGCCTGGCCGGGTGCGCGTCGTCCGCCATCCTGCCGGCGCGGCCCGATCCCGGGGCCGCCCTGACCTTCACGACCCCGGACCCCATCTGCGTCCCCCTCCCCGAGGCCCTGGCCGGGCGACGGCGCTTCTCGCCCCGCCTCGCCCGCCGGGTCTGGGCCGACGTGGCCCGCGCCGTCGACGCGCTGCACGCTCGCGGGCTCGTGCTCGGCGCGATCGATCCCGCCCGGGTGCTCCTCACGACGACGGGCGTGGTGCTGCCCGATGCGGGCTGGCTGACGTTCTTCCGCTCGGCGCACGGCGGCGTCCTCGGCCCCGCCTCGTCCGACTGGCTGTTGCTGGTCCCCGAGCCGCGGCTGGCCACCGCCGAGATGCTGTCGCAGGTGGCGCCCACGCCGGCCGGCGATCGGGCCCTGCTGGCGACGCTGCTCGCCTGGCTCTCGAACCCGATCGCGCCCTTCCCCGGGGGCTCGGCGCTGGCGTGGTTCGCGAAGGTGCAGGCCGGCCAACGCTGGCCCGTGCTGGGCCGCGATCTCGAGCTCGAGCGCGTGCTGGCGCTGCTCGACGATCCGGCGGTGCCGCTGCCCGAGGTCGTCGCCGCGCTCCCCGACGCCGACGCGGCGCTGCCGGACGAGCTCACAGAGCGCGTGCGCCCCTGGTCCCACCGGCTGGAGGCGCGCACGGCCCTGGTCAACGCGCTCGGCCCGATCGATCCCGGGCGCGTCGACGTGAGCGCCTTCCTGGGGCCCCACGCGCCCCGTCGCCGCGGGCGCCGCGTAGTCCTGAACGCGCTGTGGATCCTGCTGACGCTCGGCCTCGGCCTGGTCGTCATTGCGGTCATAGCTAAATAATATCAAAGGTTTTCGTCGCGATTCGCCGCATTGACAAATCGTTCGACGCGGCGATAGGATGCGCCCGCCTGAATCTGCGGAGCCGCACCATGGCCATCAACCCCGACGTCTTGAAAGAGCTCGCGACCCTCGGTGAGCGGTCGCGCGTCTTCCTCTCCATGCCCTGGGTCCCCGGGCTCACCCCGCTCAGCCTCGCCCAGCCCGGCCGGTACGAGAGCTTCCAGTCCGACGAGGGCCTCGAGCGCCGCCACGGGATCTTCAAGGTGAACGAGGCCTCGCTCTCCACGCTCGATCACGGAGGCCTGTACGGCGACGCCGTCTTTGAGGGCATCCTGCTGCAGCACGGGCGCATCTTCCTGTTCAAGGAGCACCTGAAGCGCTGGTGGGCGTCGGCGGCGAAGATGGGCATCCACTTCCCCTACAGCATGCTCGACCTGGCCGAGTGGATCGTGCGCGCCGTGCAACAGGTCGGGTACGGCGCCGACGAGCGCGGCTACCTGCGCCCGGTGCTCAGCCGCGGCTTCGGAAACCTGGGGATCAACCCCAACAAGTGCATCGCGCCGACGATCTACGTGATCTGCTCGACCATCCAGCTGTACCCCGCGCGCTCCTACGAGAGCGGCATCGAGTTGTCGGTGGCGCGCCGCACGCGCCGCGCGGGAGCGACCATCGTCGACCCGAACGTGAAGAGCAACAACTACCTGAACAACATCAACGGCTTGCTCGAGACCCGCGGGCAGGGACGCGTCGAGACCATCCTGCTCACGGCCGACGGCTTCGTGGCCGAGGCCACGGCCGACAACCTGTTCCTGCTGCGGCACGAAGCCGGCTGGCAGAACGATCCGTCGAAGGTGGTGCTCGAGACGCCCGTGGCCGACTACTGCCTCGAGGGCATCACGCGCAACCTGGTGATGCAGGAGGCCCGCGCCCAGGGCTACACCGTGGTGCAGCGCCGCGACCTGCTGCCCCTCGACTTCGTGGGGCCCGACCGCGAGACGTTCATGACCGGCACCGGCTGCGGCATCATGCCGGTGGTCGGCGTCGCCGGCGTGCCCACGGGGGACGGCCGCCCCGGCCCCTGCACGCTCGCGCTGCTCGAGCGCGTCCGCGCCCGCATGCGCCAGCCCGAGTACGCCCTGTCCTTCCACGCCGACCGACGCGAGATCGAGGCCTACCTGGCCGC